>Ga0169931_10003169_pt1 | contig 26320 bp, 20 predicted proteins | sample Kivu_15m_20L_FD_129675 | JGI IMG/M metagenome (GOLD analysis project Ga0169931, IMG submission 129675) | Freshwater microbial communities from Lake Kivu, Western Province, Rwanda to study Microbial Dark Matter (Phase II) - Kivu_15m_20L... | ecosystem: Environmental > Aquatic > Freshwater > Lake...
AATCCTGATCTGTCTGATTCCCCCCAGGCATTCTTTCAGTTATTTTTTCAAATTTCACCCATTGTTCTTTTTCAAGCACATAAAGGATATCTTCTCTACCCGCACAAATCTGTTTTAATTTTTCCAAATCTGAATTTTTAACAGATTTAAACCATTTTCGAATATCATCTGATTCGGGCAAATCACGATTTACCTTTATAAAATGACAACGGATCCAATTTTGACCTGAAATGTATTGATCCTTGTTTTCTTCATAATATTCAGCCAACTGCATGGCGGTGACTACCGTATCCATCTCTTCTGAAACTATCTGCTGTTCGTACATTGAAATTATCAATGCATTGCGATAATTTTCAACAAGCCGGTCTATTTTCTTTGTCTCCTTATTGGAAATATTTTTTGCTGCGACACCCAATACCAGCTGGTCCATAATCCATTTGTTGGCATAGGCCTTTAGTTGGCTGATACTATCCTCTGTAGACAAACCTTTTCCAATCCCGTCTACATCACTGCTGTAAAGATAGGAATTGTAAGACCTTGCAATCGGACTACCCTTTGGCTTATCCCAAGAATTTGAACAAGATCTGTACAGAAATAAAGATAACACACAGAGTAAGAGTGCAAGAGCAGAAAAAACAAGAATTTTATTCAGATTTGACTTAAACATAGATAAAAACGGCTATACTGATTGTGTAAGTTGATGAAAAACATCCTCGATAGTAGATTTTTCCTTACGCATTTCTAAAATGACAAACTGATGATCAACTGCAAATTGAAAAATATCTTTTCGAATATCCTTTTCTCCATCACAATAGAATTGAAACACTGAAGGGGATACAGCTTGTATTCGATTAACATCCTTTATTTTTTTAAGAAGATCTTTTGATACCAATCCTGCAAATTCGACAGTAATTATATTTTGTTCTGATCTATTTCCTTTCAAATCCTCTATCCGGTTATTGGCTACAAGCTTTCCTTTATTAATGATAATAACCTTGTCACATAGTGCCTGCACTTCTTGCATGATATGAGATGAAAAAATAACAGTTTTTTCCTTCCCTAATTCTTTTATCAAACTCCTTATTTCCACCAATTGATTCGGATCCAACCCTGATGTAGGTTCATCTAAAATCAATACTTCCGGATTATGCAACATGGCTTGGGCCAAGCCTACTCTTTGCTTGTATCCTCTGGATAGCTGATGAATTTGTTTGTGCCTTTCTTGTCCTAATCCTGTCTTCTCTATCATTCTCTCTACTTCCTGATTCAGATTTGGAATCTTATGCAGAGAACCAATAAACCGAAGATATTCCTTTACGTACATTTCCTTGTAGAGAGGGTTGTGTTCGGGCAGATATCCAATTCTTTTTTTCACCTCCATAGCATCTGTGCTGGTATCGAATCCACAAATCTTTGCAGAGCCCGAACTCTGAGGAATAAAACAGGTTAGTATCTTCATCGTTGTACTCTTCCCGGCTCCATTAGGTCCGAGAAAACCTAAAATCTCTCCTTTTTTGGCCTCAAAACTTATCCCGTCAACAGCATGTTGGGTACCATAAATTTTAGAAAGTTGTTCAACGATAACAGACATTTATTATTTTTTAGAATGTAAATGTAACGAAGATAAGAATGAATCTCTGTCCTTTGTGTTAAAATTATGATAAAATGAGGTTCAAACAATACAAAAAGATTTATGACTTAACATATTAAACTTTTCAACTGGTAAAATGTCTAACTTAAAACACAAATCAAAAAACAATATCATGAAAAATTTACTTTTTATTTTTTTTTACTGTTTTACTTCTACCCTCTTTGCTCAAAATAATTGGGAAGTTTTGGGATCCAGATTGGTAAATGACCGATTAGAAAGGGATGTTATACCCGTAAGCTCTACCCGCGGAGATTTTAAAGCCCTGCTATTTAGGGTAAAAGGCGCCTCTGTAGACTTTAGAAAAGTGAAAGTTGTTTTTGGCAATGGTCAGGAACAAGATATTGAATTGAGAAATACAATTCAAAATGGCAGTTCTTCAAGGGTTATTGATCTGGCTGGAAAAGACAGAATTATCAAAGAAATTATTTTTTGGTATGACGCGAATACCATTCGAGGTAAAAAAGCAATGGTTCGTGTTTTCGGCAAAAATTAATTGGATGCTTGAAGCAAAATAATTTTTTGCGGAGCAAATCCATCTATTTTTAGTATATAAATACCCCAGGGTAGATCTTGAAAATCAAGAACACCCTCTTTTTGATTTAAAACCGTCTCCCAAACCTTTGATCCCAAACTCTGATAGAGTGCACATCTTGTATTTTCTTCAGGGAGAAAAGGAATTGTATAATTACATATACGCTGGGTTGGATTCGGAAAGAGCTGAAGTTCAGGTCTTGCATTATATGATACAGCACTTGCTGCGTCTTCTATCAGAATGCAATAGTCTTCTACCTCACCAAATCCAAAAGTAGAACAAGACTCGTGTAGGCCGCTATTTCCCCATCTCATGGAGACGCGAAGCCTGGTATTTCCTAAAACTGCATCGGAGGGAATTGTTAGTGAGTCAGATGGATTGAAATTTGATCCAGCACTCATTGAATTATAAAAACATTCACTGCTATCTTGAAAAATACCATCCTGATTGTAATCTATCCAAGCCTTCCATCTCCAGTTGGGAGCTGGATTGGGCACAGTACTTAACCGAAATGAGAAAGGATATTTTACTGCTCTGTTGACAATGGGGGCTAATGGAGTAAAATTTGCATATCCCTGGTTTGAGTTGCTACTATTGTTAAAATTTGCCAGGTTCACTTCCGAAATCCATTCATAACTTGCATCATTCCCATAGGAACTACAATAATTTAAATCTCTGCAACTGCCACAACCCCTGCTCAAAAAAGTCAAGGTATCAGTGGCAGAACTATCTGCTGCACAAAAAGACCTGATGAAAAATTCATACCTTTCACAGGAATCCAGATTCGTAAAAAGTACATTGGCATTGGGGCTAAAAATTGAAGTCCATAGATTAGAACCTTCCGCACTGTACACAATTTCATATCCAAGACTCAAGCTGTCATACTGCCATTGAAACTCAGCAATATCACTCATCAATCTGGTATTGTTAATTTGATTGGGCAGCAAACAACAGCCCCCCGTTGTAAAAGTAAATACAGGAGAAAACAAACTGTTCGTCGTATCACATATTCTTCCTATCTGCCATTGGTAGGTTTCACAAGTCTGCAGGTTTCTCAGATGATAAAAACTATCCTGAACTATGGTGTCGATCCAATTGCCTTGCATTTGTCTCCATCTCAAACGAATAAGTGGAAGAAAACCCGAAGGGCTGCCCCATCTTAGGATTACCTCATTATTGGATAACTGTTCAGAAAAAGGGAAAGAAGGCGCTGGGCAGGCAACTAACCTACAGGTACTGTCAACAGTTCTCAGCATAGTTTTGTATACATTCAGCCTACCACCCGAAACTGTAATACCTTGTAAAGAAGGTAAAGTATCAACAGATTCCAAAAGAAAGGATTTTACCTTTAGTGCGGCAGAGTCAGGGTATAATCGATATAAATCAGAGAAACTGATACATGGACTCGAATATATCAAACCTACCGATCCTGCAACTAAGGGGCAGGCGGCAGAAGTTCCGTTAAATGCTACATAGGAATTTGGCTTTGCTGTGGTAAATGCTTGTTCTCCAGGCGCTGACAAATCAATTGAAACAGACCCAAAGGCAGCTTGATTTACTTTCTGATCTCTTCGATCTGAGTTCGTCACAGTAATTAAATAAGGACTTGGGCAATGCGTGGGCAAATCACCTTGTAATTCCACATCTATGTTTGCATTTGCTGTAGCCGCAACATTTATAACACCTGCCAGACCAAGAGAATCATATATGGCACACCAAAGGGGCGCAGAAGAAGCAAAGGCACTGTTTGTACCCCAAGAACTACTGGTGGCTACTACAAAAGCTCCCGCAGCGCCCTGCGTCTGGTTGTACTTTTTCCTCATTTTAAGTGGATAATTATATGCTGCAATGGCTTGTGCCTCTGTACCTCCACCCACGACCACCATCATTTTTACATGCCAATTAACACCCGACACCCCGACTGAGTTATTTCCTCGGGCTCCAATTAAGCCGGCAACAGAACTACCATGAAAACCGGCATTAATTCCACCCGTGATTTGATCGTTACCTAAATAACTATTCCACCCTAGGTAATCATCAATGTACCCATTTGCATCATCATCAACAAAATTGAATGGAATTTCATTCCTATTTACCCACAAATTGGGAGCTAGATCCGCATGATTCAAATCTATCCCGTCATCAATGACACAGATAACAATTGTATCACCCGAAGGGGTGACACCCCCTGTACTTATATCCCAGGCATCGTCCAGATCTATGTCAGCATCAACTATTCCGCCATTGCTGCCATTATTGGCAAACTGCCATTGATCGGGAAACAAAGGATCATTGGGAATTGTATTCCGTGCATTTAATTTTCTATTTTCCTGAAAAGCGACAACATGTGTATCTGAAGACATTACATAAGCGATTTCATCAAAGGGAATTTGACTTTCATCAAAAGCAAACTCCCAAATATGTAATTGATCAGAAAGTATTTGAACAGGGCGAAATCCAAATAATTTGATCTTATTGAGATATTCCTGTTGCAGAAAGTCCTCTATCTTCCCATTTTCCTTAAAACGCAATAATACAGATCCCTCAACCCTTTGTGCCTTCACAGCGCCAAAAAGAAAAAAACCAATGCAAATCATGAGATAGATTCTCATAGGAAATCATTAAAGTATGGAATCAGGACACAGTTTCAAGAAGAGATAAAATCATTTCATCTGTTGGCTCTGTCCTGGGTGAAAAACTACATATCAAAAAACCATCCTCATCAAATAAGTATTTTTGAAAATTCCATTGTACTTCAGAATCTGCAACCCCATTATTGTCTTTTTTTGTAACAAACTGATAAAGCGGGTGTATATCATCTCCCAAAACAGAAATTTTTTCAGTAAGTGGAAATTGAACAGCAAATCGGGTAGTACAAAATTCAAGTATTTCTTCATTCGTACCAGGCTCTTGTCCGGCAAAATTATTAGCTGGGCATCCTACAACCACAAGTCGATCTTTGTACGACTCATACAGATCTTGCAATAGCTGATACTGCGGTGTTAATCCACAGGCGGATGCTACATTAACCAATAGAATTTTTCTCCCCTTAAAATCCTTAAACGAAAGTTCCTTTCCTTCAATTGATTTGATTGTAAATTCGTGAATAGACTTTTTCATCTTAAGGACGGTTCGAATTGGTTTTTTCTGGTTTTACTGTGATGATGAGAGCCTTATCAACATCCAGATAATTCTTAGCAGCATTTTGAATATCAGTTGCTTTCAAAGAATCTATTCTTTTTTCTGTTTCAAAAACCAAAAGAGGCGATTCGTTGTGTTGATAATAATCATTTAAGACATTCATCCAGAAATTATTTTTTTTCATGTTGGTTTCCAATTCTCTTCTACGGGTTTCCTTTACTTTCTGAAGATTATCTTCTTTAGGCCCTTGAGTCTGGAGAGACTTCACCTCATCTTTAACGGCAGCAACCAACTTTTCAACATCTTCAGGAGCACATTGAAAAAAGACAATCACCTGGCTAGCACCATGGGGGTCTCTTGAAAAACCGCCGCCCACAAAAGGACTGTATACACCCCCTTTATCCTCTCTCAAATTCTCTCTTACCATGATATTCAAAACGCCTATTGCAGCATTTAACTGAAAAGCTTTTTCTCTATCCCAGGCTTCCTCTTTTGGAAAGGCTATGATAACATTACTCTGTGGCGCCAGACCTTTCTGTAAAGGCAGATATTTACCCTCCGTAGGAGCATGCACCCCTACATCTTTCCAATTTTCCTTTCTATTCTTATTGGGTAGGCTGCCTAAATATTTTTCAACAAGGGGCTTAGTTTTTACCAAATCAACATTTCCAACCAAAACAAATGTAAAATCGCTAAAATCCGAAAATCGATCTTTGTAAATCTCCATAGCCCGATCCAAAGACATACTATTAATATCCTCATCAGACATAATCGCCTTTCTTCTGGGATGATTATTACTGATTAATTTTTGAAATTCATTGCTGAAATAAGCTTGAGGGCTTGACAAAGCATTTCTCATTTCTTCTCTGATTTCATTCTGAAAAGCTTCAAAGGCATCCTTATCTTTTCTTGGTTCAGTTCCATACAAGTGCACCAATTGCAACAAGGTTTCAAAATCTTCAATAGAAGAACTACCATCAAATCCTTCAAAAAGCTCACTGATGTATGGATTTACTTTCACGGTTTTTCCAGATAATTTTTTATCCAGGGCAATCTTATCAAAAGCACCCGCACCACCTCTAATCAACATTTCATCTGCATTTCCTGCTGTCCAAAATTCTTTATCGCTGTAAAGTGAATGACCCCCGGGACTAAAGGCCTGTAACATAATCTGATCATTTTGATAATCAGTGGGCTTGATAATCACCTTAACACCATTGGATAAGGTCCATTCTGTAACATTGATATCTTTTTCTGTAATTTTACTTTCTCCAATTACTTTTCCAGCTACCGGATCTTTTGAAAGAATAGGCATATCCAAGAACTTATCTTTGTAAGGCTCGGGATTTAATTTTTCAGCCTCGTCCAATAACTGTTGCAAATACTCTTCGGTAGGTAATTGCAATCCTTGCTTTGCAGGTGCTGTAAGAATTACTGAACGATTTTCTTTTGTGATCCATTGGGGAGCAAGCTGATTGATTTCGCTGATTTTAATGCCAGGAACCAAATCCTTTACTATTTGTAATTCTTTAGTAATACCAAACATCGGTTCATTTTCAAGAAAATGTGCCACACATTGCATGGAAAGTTTAGCAGATGTTGCTTTGTCTCTTTCCTTATACTCTTGCTCAACTGACTTTATATAACTTAATTTGGCCCTCTCCAATTCAGTTTCGGTAAAGCCATGCAATTTGATACGCATCTCTTCTGTTAATACTGCTTTAATTGCCGCTTCTATACTATTTTCCTTAGCCGAGGCTTGAACAAAATAGGCATCCTTGCTTCTTACAAAATTGCCATAGCCGGAACCAGCACCTGAAAAGGGTGCATCTGACTTTTGGCTAATTTCCTCATATCTTCCTTGCATCATTTCATTATACAATTCACCCATCAATTTATTTCTGTAATCAGAAATAGTTTTGATTTCTTTTGGGTCATGTTTATACAACAACTCAAAGGATACACGTGTAGCTTCCGGATCGGTAGCCACTGCAATCAGTGTTTCTTTGTGTGATGGCACCTCAAATTTCTTTTTCTCTTTTGGATTTTCAGGATTTTTAAGTTGTGAAAATCGCTCAATTACTTTCTTTTCAATTTCTTCCACATTGATATCACCAACTACTATCAGAGCCATTAAATTGGGCCTGTACCAATCTTTATAAAATGTTGTTAATCTCTCATAGGGTGCTTTTGTGATTACTTCAGTCGTTCCAATAGGAAGACGATTTGCATATCTAGTTTGATGAAAAATCTTGGGCCAATAAGTTTGTCTCATTCTTTCATCTGCTCCAAGTCGAGTTCTCCACTCAGATAAAATAACACCTCTCTCCTTATCTATTTCTTCATTGGCAAAGGTTACGGCTCCAGCCCAATCTTGCATGACCGTTAGGCCTTTATCTACCAATCCCTCCTTATCCGTTGGCAATTGCAACATATACACTGTTTCATCAAAGGATGTATATGCATTTAAATCTGCCCCAAATCGAACACCCGTAAGTTCCAGAAAGTTTACCAATGCATTTTTTTCAAAATTTTTGGTTCCGTTGAAACACATATGCTCAACAAAATGAGCTAACCCTTGCTGATCATCCTCTTCTTGCATGGATCCGGCATTCAAAGCCAAACGCAATTCAACACGTTGCTCAGGCTTCGGATTACTCTTAATATAGTACTTCATGCCATTAGGCAAAACTCCTGTCTTAATCGTAGGATCAAATGGTAATTCAGCATCCATTCCGCTTTCCCCTTCATCCACAGATTCTGTTTTTACCTGATTTCCCTGAAGTTTACTTAAAGGATTACTAGGCGCCACGCTATCTTTTCTGCTTTGATCTTTAGTTGATGACTGAGAAACTTGGTTTGATTTACAAGCGATTAAACTTAATAACAAACAAAAACTCAGAAATTTAATATTCGTCATACTCTATAATTATTTTAATATCTGAAATAAATTTACGAATTGTTTCACAGGAATATTTTTTTTTCGACTGAAAGCATCGAAAAAAAGATATAATTGAACCCTATTGAATAAATATATGATTTTATCTGATCCCCGTTCCAAAAATTTTATCCCAAAGAACGAGTGTAGAGGCATAATTCCCCTTTGACTTCAAATGATGCATATCGTGATGTTCTGTTCCTGCCAAAAGAGGAATATATCTCGAAATTACAGACTTCACTCCTGAATGAATGTCCAACTCATGTAAACTTCTAAACAATCCCCAAAGCCAAAAAGCATACACGTCAACAGTTCCAAATAAATTGATTAATATGATGGCCGAAAAAGCTCCTGCATAACCAGACAACCATTCAATGGGATGCGCATAAATAAAATCTAAAGGAAAAGGTTGAACAGATTTATGATGAATACTGTGAATTTTCTGATTTAGATATTTATTCTCATGTAATGATCTGTGAACTAGGTAAAACATCAAATCGTCAATAAATAAAATGGCAAAAAAATGCAAAACAAATATGCCAATTCCTGACCATTGCATCTCGAATAATCCTTGTCCCAGATACAACCCAACGATAGAAAGCAGATATAATGTCAAGATATTAATACTGATCAAAGGCAATCTTTTGTAAAATTCAGCCTTGGAAAGGGCTTCAGGTAAGGTCTGATGTCGAATTCTCTTGTTTTTAAAAAATGAAGTGTACATCAATAAATAGTTGTAAATCAATCCAATAATCAATCCAAAGCTAAGAATTCCCAAAGTCACAACCGTTAGTATCATATCCTCTCTATTTTTTATACCTTTATGATACAAAAATAATGCAATTCCCCTATCTTATATGGCAAAAAAAACAAATGCAATGCGTCTTTTGGAGGCTAATAAAATAAACTATCGATCAGTATCCTATCAGTACGAAGAAGATCAACTCGACTTAATTACAATTGCAGAATCAAATCAATTTGATGTTAAGATAATTTTCAAAACCCTGGTGCTCACAGATGACAAAGGAAACTTGGTAGTAGCTTTATTATCTGGAGATGAATTGCTCTCTTTTAAAAAACTAGCCCAATTAATACCTTGCAAAAATCTATCTCTTTTACCCGTGGATCAATTATTGCAACATACAGGATATTCAAGAGGTGGATGCAGCCCTATTGGTATGAAAAAAAAATACCCCGTATTTATTTCTAAATCAGCTCTAGGGTACAAAGAAATTTTATTAAACGCAGGACAAAAAGGGCTCTTATTTTCTGCGGATCTATCCATTTTAATACATACATTTGGATGGATTATTAGTGACATTTCTGTCTCTTAAGCAATTATATATGGAACTATTACTGATTTTGTTTTTAATCTTGATCAATGGAATTTTCTCTATGTCTGAAATTGCCTTGGTCTCTTCCAGAAAAACCCGCCTTGAACTTCTTGCTAAAAAAGGTTCCCAGAGTGCAGAGGCAGCACTCAAAATTGCCAATGCACCAAATAAATTTTTATCCACGGTTCAGATTGGCATCACGCTGATAGGTATTTTAACAGGTATTTTTTCAGGAGAAAAATTAACTGATGATATTACTTATTACCTAAAAAAATCTGAGTTTCTATATCCATACGCTGACAGCCTGGCCGTTATCACCGTAGTAGTTATCATTACATTTCTTTCTCTTGTTTTGGGAGAATTGGTTCCAAAAAGAATAGGCCTATCAAATCCTGAAGCTATCGCAAGATGGGTAGCCAGACCCATGAACCTCTTGAGTTCTGTTACTTTACCCTTTGTTTGGTTGCTTACCATCACAAGTGATTTAATCGTTAGGGTGCTTGGCATTAAAAATAACAGCGACAATAAAATAACAGAAGAAGAAATCAAGGCCATCATTCAGGAAGGTGCCAATGAAGGCGAGGTTCAGGAAATTGAGCAAGATATCGTGGAAAGAGTTTTTGTACTTGGAGATAGAAAAGTTGCTTCGCTTATGACAAGCAGGCAAGATCTGATTTATCTGGAACTACAGATGTCTAAAGAACAGGTTCTGGAAGTTATCTCCCAAGAGCTGCATAACATGTACCCTGTATATGAAATGAATCCTGATAAAATCATTGGCGTTGTTTATTTGAAAGATCTATTCATACAAATCAATCAAGAACATTTTTCAATAAAAAAAGTGCTAAAAAATGCCCAGTTCCTTTCTGAAAACACTTCTGTTTATCATGCATTGGAATTATTTAAAAAAAATGGCGTTCACCATGGGATTATTTCAGATGAATATGGGTTAACCAGAGGTTTAATAACGATCAACGATGTTTTTGAAGCCTTGGTAGGAAATGTAACCGATTTTCACAAAGATGAATTTACGCTGGAAGAAAGAGAAGATGGTTCATACCTGATTGATGGTCAATTTCCCTTACATGACTTTATGCTACACTTTGGATTTACTGAAATTGATGAGGATATGATGCATCTTCATACTGTAAGTGGACTGATACTTCAAATATTGGAAAGAATACCCGAAGAAGGAGAAAAAGTTCTTTGGGAATCTTACCAGATGGAAATTATTGATATGGATGGGGCAAGAATTGATAAAATCTTAGTCAAAAAAAAATCCTGATTTCTTTTCCTTTATTTATCCTTATCTTGTTCATGTTGAAAGATTCTAACCCCATATAACACAATCATATGTCAAAAAAACTATTCCTACTCGATGCTTTTGCTCTCATTTACAGAGCCCATTTTGCTTTTATTAAAAGACCCCTAATCAATTCCAAGGGTCAAAATGTTTCTTGTGTAAACGGTTTTACATCCTTAATCTGGGATTTGATTCAAAAAGAAAATCCTAGCCATATTGCCATTGCTTTTGATTTGCACGGACCAACATTCAGACATGAAATGTATGAGCCCTATAAAGCCCAAAGAGACGAGCAACCAGAAGATATCACCCTGGGGTTACCTTATATATTCCAGATCATAGAAGCAATGAACATACCCATGATCAGCTGTCAGGGTTATGAGGCTGATGATGTAATCGGAACTATAGCCAAACAAGCCTCAGCAAAAGATTTTGAAGTTTACATGGTTACCTCTGACAAAGATTATGGCCAGTTGGTTTCTGAAAAAATATTTCTCTACAAACCCGGAAGAATGGGAAATGAAGTTGAAATATTAGGTGTTCCCGAAATTTTGGAAATTTGGGGCATTCAGGAGGTTCATCAGGTTGTTGATATGTTAGGCCTGCAAGGTGATGCCGTAGACAATATACCCGGCGTTAAGGGTATCGGCCCTAAAACTGCCCAACAATTAATTTCAAAATACCATTCAATTGAAGGTATCTTAAATCATATGGATGAACTGCCCGAAAAGCAAAAAATACAATTTCAAGAGCACAAACAAATAGCGCTACTCTCCAAAAAATTAGCAGCTATTGATACTAAGGCACCTATTGAATTTGACGAAACGGCTTATCAATTAGATCCTGTTGATAAAACCAAACTCCAGGAGCTGTTTAAAACGCTTGAATTCAGAAGCTTGGCCAAAAGAATTTTAGGAACTGACATTTCGCTGACTGATTATCAACCCGATACCACTAAAACTCCTCAACTAGATCTTTTTGGAAATGTAGTGGAAGAGGAAAAACCTATTTCTATGGCAGCCAATGCTCATTTGGTGAGTTTTACTATAGAAAATACAAAACATCAGTACCATTTGGTAGACAATGAAGAAAAAAGAAAAGGGTTAATACAGCTGCTCAGTAAACAGAAAGAATTTTGCTTCGATACTGAAACAACAGGATTGGAATTAGGTGCTGAAATTGTTGGTATGTCTTTCGCGATTGAAGCACATGAGGCATATTATATGCCCTTACCCGTCAATCTAGAAAAAACGAAAGAAATATTAGCTGCATTTAAACCTTTATTTGAAAATAAAGATATTGCTAAAATTGGTCAGAATATCAAATTTGATCTCCTGGTTTTAAAATGGTATGGCATCCAGGTGGCAGGTAAACTATGGGACACTATGATTATGCACTACCTCATTGAACCAGATCAAAGACATAATATGGATTTTCTCGCAGAAACCTATCTCAACTATTCTCCGGTGCCCATTGAAAATCTGTTGGGAAAAGGCCAAAAGAAAAAAATTTCTATGCGAGAGGTTCCTCTTGAAAAAATTAAGGAGTATGCCGCTGAAGACGCAGATATCACCTGGCAATTGAAACAAAAACTGGATACACTTTTACTGGGCCCGATCCGTTCCTTGTACGAGCAAATTGAAGAACCCCTTATTCAGGTTCTAGCAGACATAGAGTTCAATGGTGTGCATTTAGATGTGCCGTTCTTAGAAGAATACAGCTATGTTATGGAAAAGGATATTCAGTTGCTCCGAACCAAAATATTGGAGGAAACAGGTAGCCCTAATCTAAATCTAGATTCCCCCAAACAAATTGGTGAAGTGCTCTTTGATAAATTAAAACTACCTTATCGTTGGCGAAAAACCAAAACAGGGCAATATTCTACAGATGAAGAAGTTATGACTGAGCTGGCCCTCAAATACAGCGTGGTAAAAGATATTTTAGATTATCGTCAACTGGCAAAACTAAAATCAACTTATATTGATGCTTTACCCAGATTGGTGAATGTAAAAACAGGCCGATTACACAGCTCATTTAATCAAGCCCTTACAAGTACAGGTAGATTAAGTTCTCAAAATCCTAATCTGCAAAACATACCCATCAGAACTGATAAGGGAAGGGAAATCAGAAAAGCATTCATCCCCAAAGATAATGATCATTTGATTCTTGCTGCAGATTACTCCCAAATAGAATTACGTCTGATTGCTGAAATAAGTGGCGAGGAAGCTATGTTAAAAGCATTCAGAAATGGAGAAGACATTCACACTTCAACCGCCTCTTTGATTTATGGAGTTCCGCAAGATCAGGTAAACAAAACACAAAGGTATAATGCAAAAACAGTTAACTTTTCCATTATTTATGGCGCGGGTGCAACCAATTTATCTCAAAACCTGGGCATTAAAAGAACGGAAGCAAGCGCATTGATTGAGCAATATTTTAAAACATACAACGGACTAAAAAAATATATGGAACAAGTGGTAAATCAAGCCCGAAATGATGGCTATGTTTCCACTATTGGAGGCAGGAGAAGATATTTAAGAGACTTAGACTCTAAAAATGGAATGATGCGCTCCCATGCCGAAAGAAATGCGGTTAACACTCCTGTCCAAGGATCTGCCGCAGATTTGATAAAAATAGCTATGGTGAAAATTTTCAATAGCCTGCAATCTAATCAGTTACAAACCAAAATGATTCTCCAGGTTCATGACGAACTCGTTTTTGATGTTCCCAAAAATGAACTAGATATCGTAAAGCCTCTTATTGAATCATGTATGAAAAATGCTATGCCCCAATTGTCGGTACCCATGGAAGTTGGAATTGACACAGGCAACAATTGGCTTGAAGCTCACTAAAGAAAAGGAAAAACAGGGTTAAACCTGATCCTTGTTTTTCCCTTTGTTTACAAAATCTACAATCCAATATAAAACAAAAAAGAGAGCAAAGATCCCCATACCATAAAGGGCTGCTTTCTGGTCACTGACATAAACTGCATAGGCAATCAGTGTATATGCCAGAATATAAAAAATGGGTAAAATCGGATATAGGGAGATTTTAAAATAATTACCCTCTTCCGGTTCTATTTTTTTATACCTAAAATAAAATAAAGTGGCCGCAGAAAATGCCATGCCTATACTATCTAGGAAAATGATATAATTAAGTATCTGATCAAACTCCTTGGCATAGAACAAAGTGAATATCGTAACAATAGTAAAGACCGTTAAACTATAAGATAAAACTTCAGTTTTAGGATGTACTTTTTTAAAACTTTTGGGCATGGTACCCTCCTCACTCATAGCAAACATTACGCGCGGATTGGTAAGCATCATAACATTAACATAGCCCAAAACAGAAAAGAAAAAAAGACAGGATACGATATTGTATCCATTCACGCCAAATATCTTGGAGACCATAATGGCTGCAATAGACTCAGATGTTTTTAAATTTTCAAATCCAATAACCTGCACATAAGCATAATTGATGGCAACATACAATAATATGATAGCAATCAAACCCACAAAAATAGCCTTGGGAAGAATTCGAGGGGCGTCGTCTACTTCTCTGCCAAAATTTATACTATGCTGATAACCACCATAAGTAAAAGAAACTGCTACAGAACAAACTCCAATGGCATAAAACAAGTCTGTCCAGCTTCCTGTTTGAGCAGTACCAACCACCTCAACAGGGCTAGCCTTTGAAAAAAACAAGGCAGACATGACTAAAAACATTAATCCAATTTTAAAAATCATCAATCCATTTTGCACTGTTGTGCTCATTTTCAATCCCCTGAGATTTACAAGATAGAATAAAAAAATGCTTATGGCAGCCACCCACATTTTCATTTCGTCCTTGTAGGCTGTATCTGGAAAAATAACTGAATTGATATACTCTGCACCAATCAAGGCTACTGCCGCAACAGAGGCAGCATTGGATACCAAAATAATACTATTGATACTGAAAGATAAAGAGGGATGATAACAAACTGAGAATATTTTATAATAGCCCCCAACAACAGGAAATCTAGAACCTATTTCAGCATAGGTTAATGCACCTGCAAGGGCAATCACCCCACCTAATACCCAGGTAAAATAAAATATCCACTCAGATCCTGACTGTGCCGCTACGGAAACGGGAGTTTTGAAAATTCCCATTCCTATCACCAGGCTGATCACAATCATCGTAAGGTCAAAAAATCCGATTCCTTTTTTCTTATTTTCCATCCCAATAGTTTTTTACAAGATAAGCAGTTTTTGTAAAAACTAACACTCCACAATAGAATCATTAGGAAGAACGATTCCTAAATTATAATTTTACATGAAATAAATGAATAATGAAGTCAATCATATCAAAGCGAATTCTTGAGAGCATAAGTGTAAAACAAAAATTACTTACGCAACCCACAATGCTCGATACCCTTGAAAAAGTAGTTGAAATTTGTTGCACTTGCATTCGGGCTGATGGAAAAATTTTAATGGCAGGAAATGGTGGTAGCGCCGCCGACGCACAGCATTTATCAGCTGAGTTTTCCGGAAGGTTTTATAAAGATAGAAAACCCCTGTTTGCCGAAGCACTTCATGTGAATAGTTCTTATCTGACAGCCGTGGCCAATGATTATGGTTATGACGAGGTTTATTCTCGTTTAATAGAAGCCAAAGGTAGAAAAAATGATGTGTTTTGGGCCTTTAGCACCTCTGGGAATAGTCAAAATATTATCAAAGCTCTTGAGAAAGCCAAAGATCAAGAAATGTTTACAATCGGTTTCACAGGAGAAACTGGCGGAAAAATGAAATCTTTGGTAGACTTCCTTATTGCCGTGCCCTCCACAGACACCCCAAGAATTCAAGAATGTCATATTTTGGTAGGACATATTATTTGCGAATTGGTGGAAGAAAAATTATTTGACTTATGATGCCACAGGCTCTCATTTTGGCTGGAGGAAAAGGAAGCCGACTTCAATCCGTAGTGAATGATCTTCCGAAACCCATGGCTCCCGTAGCCGGATATCCTTTTCTGCATTGGATTTTATTGCAATGCCAATCAGAAGGAATACAAAAAGTTACCTTATCCGTAGGATATATGTATGAAAGTATCATTTCTTATTTTGGAAACCAATACCTCGACATAGAAATCCAATATGTGGTTGAAAATCAGCCATTGGGAACAGGTGGTGCTATAAAAAATTCCATCAATCATCTGAATGAACCTGCAAAATCACTTTTAATCTTAAATGGTGACACATACAATGATTTTCAACTAAACAGAATGCAAAATCTTTTTAATAAAGAAAATGCAGACCTTGTTATCCTACTCAAGAAAATGCAAAATTTTGACCGCTATGGTACGGTTCAAATCGATGCAAACCACAGAATTTTAGCTTTTACAGAAAAAAAATTTCAGGAAGAGGCCTGGATCAATTCTGGCGTTTACTTACTGAATACAGAACATTTTCTTTTACATGCCCCCCAAAAAGAAAATTTTTCATTTGAAACAGAATTTTTGGAGACGCATACTACAAATCTTAAGTTTTACGCTTCGCAGCAAAAAGGTTATTTTATCGATATCGGAATTCCGGAAGACTACCTGAAAAGTCAGGAAGATTTTAGCTATTTAGCTCCGGAGTAAAAAAAAACGCTGAGTATTTCAGCGTTTTTTTATGTATATTTATGAACATATCTTCTACCAAACCGGACATCCATATTGTCTGCCGCCACCAAAACCTCCCATATCAAGAAAGTAATGAAACTTAACTGTAGCCGTAAAGTAAGAGTCATTTTGTTTGGGATTGCCCCTTTGCTGACCAGGCCAGGTAATCCTTCCGTCTAAAACATCCTCATATCGATCTACTTCAATTGATCTTCTCGCCATATGTGCAGCTATGATAGCCTGATCTCTTGGCATGTTATCAAAAAATAGAGTGGGGTCTACATAATTTGTACTAACATCATCAATGTAGTCTGTAAATGTCAATCTATGATTTACCTCAAAAGATAATGCCCACTTGTCATTGTTATTCCATTTCAATCCAAAACCAATTGGTATCATGATCTGGGTTAATGAATAAGGCTCTCTGCCAGCTACCAAACCCTGTCCTTCAGTGGCAAGGGGTCTCAGGTCAATCCAGCTATTGGTAGAGTCATACAAGGCTTGTGGATTAAAATTAAATACACCGATTCCGATCAGCGCATATGGTGATAAAACACTGTAGTCAGCATATCCGCCACCCAATTCAAAATTGTAGGGAATGATTTCACCAATCACAGCAGCTTCAAAAACATGAGATCTGAAACTTAGGTTGCGGTAAAAACGATAAAAGGCAGCGTCAATTTTTCCATCAGAATTAAAATTGTTCCCGTAATCATTAGGAATAAAGCCATTTCCAAAGTCATCGCTAGCCAAATTGTCATCACCAGACAACATCAAATAATTAAGATCTAACCTAGCGCTGAAATGAGCTCCTAAATTCCATTTGGCAAACAAACCCACACTGGGACGAATCGATTTAAAATCAGCATCTTTGACAAAAGTTGTACCAACTCCAGAGCCACCACCTAAGTCGCCCAAAAACACCGCAGTTCCAGCTTGAATTCCCAACTCAAATTTATAAGCAGGCTGGTAGCCTCTTTGAGCATAGGTAGTATGCAAAACCAGAGAAATAGCTAAAAAAGTTAAAATATTTTTCATTAAACAAAGTGTTAAATGATTGACAGTCAATTCAAAGGACCTATAACAATGTATAGAAAAACAAATATAGTTAAAAATTAATGCTTTTCTTCATTTAAAATGTTAAAAAAACAATCTTGTACTTATTTTTAAAAAGTTGACCAAAGTCAATGGTTAACTAACACAATAATTCGATTTTTACTCTCAAACCGAAGAATACCTTGAAGGAAAACCTCTACTTCTATCGAATTCACTTTTTTAGAATATTTTTGGGTATTCTGATAGGCATTGCTCTTTTTAGAAATATAATCCTGGGCTTTGTGGATAGAGCCTACATTCAACCAAAGTTTTTTTTTCATTATACCTGGATTTATCCCCTTCCTCAACTCCCTCTTGTAGTTTATACCTTATACGCAATCATGATTTTTTGTTGTGTATTGATTTTGTCCAACTATAAAATAAGAGGGGCGGCGATAGTTCTTCTTTTTTTGTTTTCCTGGTTTGAACTTAGCGACCTCACTCATTATCTGAATCATTATTACCTGATCATACTGCTGATCATCCATCTCATCCTTATTCCAAAAAATTCTTTTTACCCAAAAACCAACAAGGGAGACAGCTCCCTGGCCTTTCATTTCTTGCAATTTCAAATCTTTATGGTTTATCTCCTTGCTGCCATTGCCAAGTTGAATCCAGAATGGCTACTCAAAGGTCAGCCTATGAATATTTGGCTGCATAATATGGGATGGCCAGAAACAATCATTCCCAGTACCTATTTTTCATTCACCTCTATTGTAATGTCATGGGCAGGCTGCCTCTATGATTTTACCGTACCCTTTTTGTTGTTATTCAGAAGAACCAAAATCCTAGGCATAATTCTCGTTTTTATCTTTCATACTTGCACCGCAATATTCTTCCAAATTGGAATTTTTCCTTATTTAATGATGGGAATTTCTCTAATTTTTTTGCCAGAAAGCTTTCATAAAAAAATAATTTCTACCTTTGTGTTTAATTGGACTATTTCTAAACAAGAAGGTGAGTCACAGCCACAACCTTCATATTTACTTAATCTGAAATCATTTTTTTACCTACTATTCTTTCTCATGCAATTCATTCTCGCTTTTAGATATGTAGCCTACCCCGGCGATGTTTTATGGACCGAAAGAGGATTCCGTTGGTCCTGGCGGGTGATGCTGATTGACAAAAAGGGGAATGCGCAATTCTATGTCAAAATCAAAACAGATCCTACGCTAATACCTGTTAATAATGAAGATTTTCTAACAGGCAAACAAGAAGTCTTTATGTCCTATCAATCTGATCTGATTCAATTGTACGCAAAAAAAATTAGAAGCGAATACACAAAAAAAGGCTTCCAGGTGGAAGCTGTTTACGCGGATGTCTTTGTAAGCCTGAATGGATCCGTTTCAAGGAGATTTGTAAAAAATTCGATTGATCTCTCACAAGAACCAATAGAAAAATGGCTGATTACAGATCCTCAATAAATTTTCTATTCACTTGTCTTCTTAGCTGTATTTCTGTACTTGTTCAAGCACAGTTTTGCTTTCATATCCATTGTGTTGACGAGAACAAGCAGTCAATTGATACATTTGAATGTCTTATAACTAATGGCCAAAAGCAAAGCTTCAAAACAAAAGCAGATTCAGTTATCTGTCAAATAAATCCAATTGACAGTTCTTTTTATATCATTTGCAATGGCTATAAGGATACACTCATTTATTTCCGAAATCTATCTCCGAAAAAGAATATTTTTCAACTTCAATCATTAACTTATCAATCCAAAGAGGTAGTTGTAGGCGAGACAAATGGCTTTCAAAAATATTTTAGATCCGTGGATCCTGATCAAATGATTCTGGGCGCATCTAAGAAATCAGAAATTATAGATTTGGCCCAACTTCAGGTTCAACTACAAAACAACAATGCCAGACAAATATATGCGAAAATTCCAGGACTCAATATATGGGAAAATGACCAGTCTGGCTTACAATTAAATATTGGTGCCAGAGGTCTGAGCCCCAACCGTACCTCTAATTTTAACACAAGACAGGACGGTGTTGACATAAGTGCTGACGCTCTCGGATATCCCGAATCTTACTATACTCCTCCTGCCCTAGGAATTGACAAAATTGAATTTATCAGGGGAGCCGCTTCACTTCAATTTGGAAGCCAGTTTGGAGGGTTGCTCAATTACAAAATGAAAAATGAAGAGCCTAAACATATCCTTTGGACTGGCGATTTTAGTTGGGGCTCCTTTCAATTTATCAATTTATTTCAAAGTTTGGGAGGAAGATCCACCAATGAAAAAATCAAATATTACACCTTTTACCAGTTTAAAAGATCAGATGGCTGGCGACCCTTCTCTTCTTTTCAAAGTCATAATGCTCATGCTTCACTCCATTGGAAAATAAATGAGAAAAACAATTTACATATCTCATACAGTCACCTGAACTACCTGGCTCAGCAACCCGGGGGACTTACTGATTTTCAATTTAACCAAAATCCAACTCAATCACTCAGGCCAAGAAATTGGTTTCGAATTTTTTGGAATATATTCTCTGCCCAATGGGAGATGAATATAAATGTTAGGCTCAAATTAAAATCAAGTTTTTTTGGTCTCTATGCAGGCAGGTACTCTCTGGGAAATCTGGCCCCTATAAATCGTCCGGACAATGGTGACTTTAGAGATTTAATCAAGGGTAACTATGTAAACTTTGGCAATGAGACCAAATTACTCTATAGATATCTGATAAAAGAAAATCCTGCAGCCTTACTCTGTGGCGTTAGAATTTATAAGGGTAACACGCAGCAAGCCCAGGGATATTCAAATAAAGAAGCCACCGGGAATGCTCAAGATTTTGAATTTATAAATCCTCAGGGAATACTTAGATCTGCTTATGATTTTCCCAGCACAAACCTAAGCCTTTTCGCTGAAAACTACTTTTTAGTACTTCCCAAATTAAGCATTACCCCAGGTCTGAGATATGAATTTATTCAAACAAAGGCTGACGGGTATTACCAAAACCTTGTGCTCAGTCCTTCTGCTACAGGTATGGATACAATCGAGAATACAGCTGTCTACGAATCATATCAAAGTACAAGGTCAGTATTTTTAGCTGGTATTGGAATTAGCTACAGACCAACCGATCAATGGGAAACTTATATAAATTTCTCCCAAAACTACAGAGCAATTAATTTTAATGACATTAGAATTATAAATCCAAATCAGAAAATTGACCCTAATCTAAAAGACGAAGACGGATTTAATGCAGATTTCGGATTGCGGGGTACTTTTAAAAACTATTGTAGTATCGATGCAAGTTTCTTTGCTCTGTATTACAACAAAAGGATTGGAGATCTTCTACGCTCGGAACCTGATCCTGAAAACCCAGTAATCAATCAACTTATTAAATACAGAACCAACCTGGGGAATGCACGCGTTTTGGGATTAGAATTTCTATTCGAATGGAATATTAAAAATAGTTTTTTCCCTCAAAATAAAAATGTAGAGCTCAGCACCTATATCAATTTTTCAATTCTGGATGGCAGATATATTAGTTCCGAAAACAGTTCTCTGGTCGGAAAATTTCTCGAACATGTACCTCAATTGATGATCAGAAATGGTATAGACTTTCAGTTATATAAGTTGAGACTTTCATTGCAATCACAATTCTGTAGCGATCAATTTTCTGATGCAAGTAATGCTGAATTTGCAGCCAATGCCGTAATTGGGCGAATTCCACAATACTATGTTCTGGATGCTTCCCTCTCCTACCCTTGGAAATGGTTTACGCTAAAGTGCAGTTTCAACAACATTACCCAATCAAAATATTTCACAAGAAGAGCTTCCTCTTATCCTGGTCCGGGTATTTTACCTGCTGATCCCTTCAATTTTCTGATTAGCCTGCAGGTTAAATTAGCCAGCTCAAAATGAGTGGGGTAATTCTTCATGCTGCCTGATTAAATATTTACTGCTAATCAATGCCAATACCAAGGTCAGGATCGTAAAAACTGAAAGCCATTCAGACATGCGTTGGAATATAAAAAAATCATAGCTGCCATGAATCAAAACAGGAACCATCAATCCTAATACCAGATAAATTACCTGAAACTTGGGTCTAAACTTTGCCAATCCAACAAAATACCCCATAAACACAGCAAAACTTGCATGTGCAGGAACAGCTGTAAACATCCGACTGAGAGCAATTACTAAAGCCTTATCAAAATCAGAGGTTCGAACCACAACGTATAATACGTTTTCCATCATGGCAAAACCCATACTTATAGCCACCGCATAAACAATGCCGTCAATGGGCTCAGAAAATGCAAGTTTGGGAAAAACATAATATCTCAAAAAAATATACTTCATTAATTCTTCACTAAATGCAACGATTAAATAAGAAAAAGTAAATACCATCCAGGGATCATGATTGGCAAAAACCTTCAAATCATAGATACCAAATTCTTCCATCTTGATAGCAGGATACGTACTAAAGACTCCAAAGACAATACTGGTTAAAATCAATCCCAAAGGTTCTGGTCTTTTTTTATCTTTCAAATAAATATAAATCACTATCAGAATACCAGGAAGAACTGACAAAAAAAGAAGAAAATATTTTGAACTAGACATCAACCCATTTTTTTACGTAATTAAGTATAAAATCATGCGAGAAAGCAACCTGCTCAAAAATAGGAAATCCTTCAATACCCTCCCAAGATTCCAAGCAAGTTTCTACCTTAAAATAATCCTGCTCAACAACTTTACCAACTTTCTTTTCTGCACAAATTTGCGAAAGGTAAATTTGTTCTGTCTGACCAGGGGTAGGCACCAGCACTACACGTTTTAATTGCATGCAAGCGTAATCCATCAAACTACTATAACCGGATCTTGAAATAACAACTTCACTGGATTGAATCAATTCCTCTAATGTTTCAGCATCAACCAGATTATATGTGGTAATATGAGGGCGCTTCCAACGGGCATCTATATCTGCATGCTCACGGGACAAACCTCTTACCAAAACAACGGGCTTTTTTATTCGATCCAATTGATTTAAAATAATCCCTTCAAATCTGGTTCTTTGAGGTTCAGGCCCCGACAAAATGAATAACAAAGAACCTTCCGTAGCCTGCAAAACTTTGTGATTGAATCTGCTCAACCAACCCAAATAAAAAACCTTATTTTGATCGTATTCAGACAATTTTCCAGCCAAATTCTGAGGACTTTTCTGGTCAGGAACCCATATTTCATCAAAATTCTTCAAAAAATACCTTTGTATTTGATTTGCAGAAAAATCCAACAGTTTTACCCCTGTCCTTATCTGCATTTGATGCCCCATAAAAATACTGTGAAAGCCCTTTGCAAATGCCCCGTACCTGTTGTCTGAAATTAAAAACAATGGCTGCTCCCTACGACATATATCTTCAATTATCCGATGTTCTTTTTGTATCGCCTTGTACATATTAGGTGAAGCTTGTAAAATATTGAAAACCATAAAGCTACTCTGGTACTGAATCTGATAGGAAGGTAATTCATAAAAGATAGCATTCGGATGCCTAAGCTTCAACCATTCTAATGACAACCCCTGAGAAGCAATCAAAATCTTAAATCCGAGCTCCTCCAGTTGCCTGCAAATAACAGAACTCCTTGTAGCGTGACCTAAACCCCAATCCAAAATGCTGATCAAAATTTTATTGTTATGCATCAACTACTAAGCCTTATGGTTGTTTTTATAAAATTTTATATGTACTTTCGACAACGGAGACCGTTATTCTTGGTGTAAAATCAATTTATTATGAAAAAATCTTTCAAAATAGTTTTTTTTGGTATTATCTTTTTGATGACGGCCACCTTTGTTTTGAGTTCATGCGGCAGGTGTGGCGGTTGTCCAACTTGGCATATACAAAACTAATATTTCCTTTTTTCTAACACGCAATATCATGAAAAAGAAATTTTTGTTTCTCGCTTTAATTTTTACCCTTGGATTAACACTTAGCTCTTGCGGTGCATCACGTAGTGGTTGCCCAACTTGGAAAATTTCGTTTCAGTCCAATTAAATATAGAATGCAAAAGGTGATTGTAACAGGTGGCTGCGGATATATTGGCAGTCACACGGTAGTTGATTTGGTAAAAAATGGTTTTGAAGTAATTTCAATAGATAATCTATCCAGATCAAATCAAAATATCCAGGCTTACATTGAAAAAATTACAACCAAACCATTTTTAAATTATAAGGTTGATCTTTGCGACAAAGTAGCCCTTGACAAGGTTTTTTCCGAACACCCCGACACGATTGGCGTGATTCATTTTGCAGCATATAAGAGTGTTCCGGAATCTGTAGATAATCCGCTACTTTATTATAGAAATAACCTGGATGGTCTTTGTAATCTATTGGATTGCATGTCTGCATTTGCCGTGAAACACCTAATTTTTTCTTCATCTTGCTCTGTATACGGGAATACAGACAGGCTACCTGTTCTTGAAGAAACACCTATGTTGACAGCTGAATCCCCTTATGCGGCAACGAAACAAATGGGTGAGCGCATTATTTCCGACTTCACTTCCTCTCAAAAAGATTTCAATTCAATCCTCCTGAGATATTTTAATCCTGCCGGTGCTCATATTACAGGTCAACTCGGTGAATTTCCAAACAATGCTGTAAAAAATTTAGTCCCAATTCTGATGGATACTGTAAAAGGAAAAAGAGATCATTTAATAGTACATGGAAGCGATTACCCTACAAGAGATGGTACATGCATCAGAGATTATATTCATATTATGGATTTAGCCGATGCACATACAAAATCCCTAAATTATCTGATTTCAAATCAAAACAACAGCTCTTTAGAAGTCTTTAACGTAGGTATTGGGAAAGGTGTTACAGTTTTGGAAGCAATACGAGCAACAGAAAAGGCGACAGGCATCCCAGTAAAATATATTTTAGGTCCAAGAAGAAAAGGTGATGTTCAGGCAATTTATGCAGATTATTCGAAAGCTAAAAATGCAATTGGATGGACTCCTCAATTTTCAATTGATGATATAATGGCCTCAGCTTGGAAATGGGAAAACTTCAGAGAAGAGAAAGCCTGATTTATTTATATTGTTCTAAATGCAGAAAATCCTCACAAAGAACAAAATCCTCATCCTCATTCGAAGCAATTATGCTAATTTGATTTGTATTTTTTACTTCGCTTTCCAAGAGATTTCTGTACCACAGAACCGCATTTTTATCAAGTGTTATCGTAGGTTCATCTAGAAGTAGAATGGGCGCTTCTGTTAATATAGCCAAACCAATTTTCAGCCTTTGCTTCATTCCAGAAGAAAAATAAGCTATCTTCTTATTCAAGTTTTTATTTTCGAATTGAAGAAGTTCAGCAATTTCCTTTGCTTGGTACCCATTCCTAAAATTCTTGAATTTCCCATGAAAGAGAATTTGCTCCCAACAACTGAATTCTTCTAATAAACCAGTGTAAGGTGCTGCAAATGAAAGATATTTATAAATGTCATCCCTATCAATATTTTTACCTAAGGTATAAACGATTTTACCCTTGGTAGGTGACAAATAACCCGAAATCATTTGCAATAATGTTGATTTTCCAGAACCATTTTGTCCTTTAATCGCATAACTGGAACCTAAAAAAAATTCGTAATCAAGATCCCTTACAATCCAATCCTGTTTGAATTTTTTTGATAATTTATTGATTTTGATGGACATAAAATAATTAGGATCCTTTTCTAAATCCTTTGATAATTCCATTTGGAGAATCTAGTACAAATTTTAAAATGATAGATTTCTCCTCTGAATCTTCCATTGTATTTTGGATCCAGTCCAAAGCTTGTGTTCGATTTTGGCTGGCAACAAAAAGTTCATGATAAATCTTTTGAATACGATCTATCATTTCAGCAGAATATCCCTTTCTTTTTAAACCAATAACGTTGACACCTATATAAGAGGCAGGATATTTAGCAACTCTCACAAAAGGTGGAACATCCTTATTAAGCAAAACACCTCCCCCTAACATGGCAAAGGCTCCAATTTTAGTAAACTGTTGCACAGCAACCATTCCCCCTAAAATGGCATTATCCTCTACGATTACATGACCGGCAAGAGTTGCATTGTTGGCCAGAATACATTCATTACCAATAACACAATCATGGGCAACATGCACATATGCCATAAGTAAACAACCAGAGCCAATTACCGTTTTCTGATTGGCCGCAGTTCCTAAATTGAGGGTGCAAAACTCTCTTATAACCGTGTAATCTCCGATTTCAAGAGTAGTTTTTTCTCCTCTGTACTTTAAATCCTGGGGAGGAGAACCAACAACAGCTCCGGTAAAAACTTTACATCCTTTTCCCAATCTTGCCCCGGACATGATAACTGCATGTGATCCAATCCAACAATCATCTCCAATAATAACATCAGATTCAATACTTACAAAAGCTTCAATCTGTACATTTTTTCCAATGATTGCATTCGGATGAATATGCGCTAATGCATGAATCATAGGCTTATCTTCTCTTTATTATCTGCGCCAGTAAATCAGCTTCGGCCACTAAGGTATTACCTACAAAAGCTCTACCCTTCATTTCAACCAAACCACGTCTGATCGGCGAAACTAAATCAAGACGAAACAACAGAGTGTCTCCAGGAACTACAGTTTTTCTAAACCTTGCGCCATCTATTTTTAAAAAAAACGTATCATAGGCATGTGGCTCATCAATATTTTCCATTACAAGAATACCGCC
>Ga0169931_10003171_pt1 | contig 26315 bp, 19 predicted proteins | sample Kivu_15m_20L_FD_129675 | JGI IMG/M metagenome (GOLD analysis project Ga0169931, IMG submission 129675) | Freshwater microbial communities from Lake Kivu, Western Province, Rwanda to study Microbial Dark Matter (Phase II) - Kivu_15m_20L... | ecosystem: Environmental > Aquatic > Freshwater > Lake...
CTGCTTCATGAATTTGGGTGATTCTATGTTCTCCAACTCCAATGTGTCCGGCATTTCCGCACTATCATCGCTAGTATAGTCGCCGATGGTTGGAAAACCGGCATTCCACCGATTATACATAAATGAACATTTGGATGCCAATAGCGAACCTCCTCTAAACCAAAGATTTCGTGGCCAGAGATTTACATTGACTGAAAATATATTACCATAAACCGAGATATTCTCGATTACTCTATTCAATGGGAATGGTGTTGAATAATTGATTGATATGATGCCTGCATTGTTTGATTCCAAGCCCGCAGACATTCCAAAAGCTGAATTGAAAGAATATCTCACATTTTGTATGATGGCTTTTTGAAGAAATGAAACAGTTCCTTCCCAGATATCCAATACTCCTCCTTGATTTATATGGACATTGGAGAATATGTCGATATCACCGGTTCGATGATCAATAGCCAAAGGATTCCATGCCTCACTGCTTAACAAAATCGATACCATGCCCCTTTTGCCTTTTTTGAACATAATTGTATCTACAGTAGCAAGAAAATAATTTCGTTCAATGGTTATGTTCTCGGCAATATCGCAATACACTGATGGAGCATAATTATTCAAGAATGTACAAGCAGAAACCACCACATTTGAACTGTTATTGATTGAAATAGCTTCGCTCCAATTATGTTCGAAGTTGAAACTAGCAATCTTGACATGTCTGGCTCCAAATAGCTTAATGCACTGCCCCATTGATTCGAAGTTCCACCTGCATTCATGATATTGGTTTCATGAAATCTACAATGCATTATTAGTACTGTATCTTCATTCTTTGCATCGATATTCCCAAGAGAGATCCCATGAGAGTAAGTTGTATCAATCGTAATATTGTTAATGAAAACATTCGTGCTTCGTGCAAATGGCTGACCTATCGCAAGGCCAAAAGATGGAGCATTCCTAAGTGTCAATCGTGAAATCTCTATATTACTCCCACAGACATGTAGCAGCCCATAACCACCTGTTCTTTTGATATTGCCACCATCGATAATCACTGAATCATCAATACCTTTGAATGATATGTGCAAAGTCCTTTTTTTCTCACCTGCGGGATAGATATCCTGTTGTAATTGCTCGATGGGTTTAGTGAGAGTATATAGTCCTTTCGAAACATACACTACACAATATTGATCCCCGGATAAGCCGTCTGTTTTTTTCTGAGAACCGAAAACACACTATCAAAGCTTAGTAGTGGATTCAATGAATCCGCAAGTGTATTGCCAATATCCTTCCCGAGAGGATTCACATGAATTGAATGATTGTAGGGTTTAACCGTAGGTTCAGTCAATGTCCCAGCCCCTGCAATGAGAAGCAAAGGTGAGGATAATAAGAATATGTACATCAATACCGGGAACATTTTGTTAACTCGATTGGTTTACGAACTCTGAAAGCATGATTGTGAAATATACTCACAGTTTCCCATCCCGCTTTCACCACAACAACAAAAGCCCCTTACGGGGCTTTTTTTATGCAATCGGTGGTTTCTCAAGGAGGATCAGACCTTCCGTTCTGTCGGCATGATATCCAATCTCCCAATCATTCTTGAACAGAATCACTTCTCTATCAGCATCATCAAAAGCAAAGGTCAATGTCGGACTGGAAGGTTTCACTTCAGAGCCAAGCCAACGCATTCGAGTAAATGGCAATCTCTCTAATTTTACTTGTTCATTGTATTCGGATGCCATTCTAGCTTGAAACACCTGTAATTGTAATTCTCCGACGGCTGCAATAAGCGGTGTTGGTGAATGTTGTGCATCACTGAAGATTTGCACAACACCCTCTTCTCCCAATTGTTCTATACCCTTTCGGAAACTCTTACTGAATGAGCCTGAAGCCGGATACAATTTTGCAAATATCTCAGGAGCAAATCGAGGGAATTGTGGGATGGTGAAATCCGGTCCGGTTGTCAAGACATCACCGACAAGAAATGTGCCCGGATTTGATAGTCCAATCACATCTCCTGGATAAGCAATATCAATGATGTCGCGGTCTTGACCAAAGATCTGAAACGGATAATTGATCTTCACTTCTTTTCCGCTTCTTGGATGTTTGGCTGTCATGCCTCTTTCAAAAACACCGCTCACAATTCTAAAAAATGAAATGCGATCCCTATGCGCTTTATTCATGTTAGCCTGCATTTTATAGACAAAACCTGAGAAGAACTTTGCATCAGGTTCAATCAACCCTTGTGATGATGACATTCCTTGAGGTGGTGGTGCTAAATCAATCAAATACTGCAGAAAGTTCTCAATACCAAAATTCGTGATGGCGCTTCCAAAAAACACAGGGGTTATGATTTCTTGAAGAAATGCTTCATGCTCAAATCCAGGCAATGCAGCTTCTACAAGTTCAATCTCCTCAATGAACTTCGCATGAGCATCCTCACCGATCAATGATTTAAAGCTCGGATCATGGATACCTTTTGTGCTGACCGGTGCGCGATATTTGTTTCCTTCGGTTTTTTCGAACAAATGCAAAATTCCGGTTGAGCGCTCATAGACACCTCTGAATCCCGGCCCGTCACCAATGGGATATGTCAATGGTACCGCGGTGATTCCCAAAACTTTTTCAACATTATCCATCAATTCAAATGGAGAGAGTGCAGGTCTATCCATTTTATTGATGAAAGTAATGATTGGGATTCCACGATCTCTACAGACTTTGAAAAGTTTAACCGTTTGCTCTTCGACGCCCTTTGCTGCATCAAGCAACATGATTGCACAATCAACAGCCATCAATGTGCGATAGGTATCTTCTGAAAAGTCTTGGTGACCGGGTGTATCAAGAATATTCAATAAGCACTCATCATATTCAACCCGCATGGCACTTGAAGACACGGATATGCCGCGCTCTTGTTCAATGCTCATCCAATCAGATGTGGTTGATCTATGCTTACCTCCCGTTACGGCACCAGCGCTTCTAATAGCACCTGAATACAATAGGAGTTTCTCTGTTAATGTTGTTTTTCCGGCATCCGGATGAGATATGATCGCAATTGTTCTGCGTCTATTTATCTCGGAATTCAAGTCAGACATAATTCCTTCTCATTGTTCCAATAATGCATCAATCTTCATTGAGGTTTCATCAATGAATGTTTGTTCTTCTTCCAAACCAACCTCCATGAACCGACCAATGCCTTGTTTGTCGAGAATGAATTTTGACGGAATACCTGTTACGCCATATCCTTTCACCATTTCATCTTTAAGATCATAATAGATCGGGAATGTATACGCGTTTTTATCCAAAAATGTTCGAACCGAAGCAAAGCGATCTTCCACTCGTTCCCATACATTGACTATGGCAAATACAACATTGGGATTGTTTTTATACTTGTCATATAGTTTTTGAACTCCCGGAAAGGAACGAATGCAAGGCCCGCACCATGTGGCCCAGAAATCAACAAATACAACTTTGCCCTTCCAATCTATGGGTGATACAGAGGAACCATCGGCTTTTTTCAAAGAAGTTATAACCGGAGGTATGGATAATTGATCATCCAAAATCAACAGTTGTTTTGCAGCTTTTCCCATGTTCAGCATTTCCTGCAAGTCCGAAGCATAATCACTCTTCACTATATCCTCTTTTTTTAGATATTCATGAAGTTTCTCGTGATCAGATAGAATTTTTTCGGAAATATAACCTGATGTGATGGCCTTCGTGGCAAATGCATATGCCTCTTGTTGATTCGACAAAGCATCAAGTAATTCAATGATGCTTTGATAGACAGAAGTCATTTGCATGATGCCAAGTTTATCCGGAAAGTCAGTAATAATCTCTTTGTACAATTTCAATGACAAGTCATAATTATTCATCTTCTTATGCACAAAAGCCGGAGCAAGCAATCCTTCGGCAATAACTCTTTTTCGTTCTTCAGCAAATTCACAAGGAGCAAGATATTTAGGTTGTAGAACCGATGATTCATCTCTTGCATAGAATACCGCTCTTTCAGCCCATCGCAATGCTTCTTTCAATGAATCTTTTTCTAGAAATGTGTTTGCCAAATCAAGAGAAGGATTGGTTGGCAATGTTGGATCACGTAGGAACCGTTCAGTCAATTGAGCAAGTTTTCCTTCTTTTAGCATGACACGAACATAACTTTCAGAAATTCCCATTACTGCATAAGAATTGGGATATAACTGCAGAAATCTCTCTGCTTGTTGTAAAAATTCTTCTTTATTTTTAGAAGCAAATACTCGAGCAGAGGCAGCATCTTCTGAAAACTCATCAAGCGGGTGGATATATTCATATTCTTTTTCAATAGAGTCTGCGATATCTGCCCTTCCAACAATTCTCAATGCCTGTGTCAATATTCTTACTTCTGGTTCATATTCGTCATCAGGCTTATATGCATCGAGAAACTGCATCATTCTTTTCCGCAAACTATCCCTGTCATATTGTTTATTCATGAATGGCAACATGTTTGCAAAAAATGCACGTTGAAATGCACTCAAGGAAGAATCAGTATTGTTTTGAAGAATATTCAAAGCCTTATTGATATCAGTCGTTCTTTTGCATTGTTCGGGCAATGATTCAGAGTATGAAGCAATCAAGCGAAGAGATTGTCCAACTGGGATTCTTCCATCTTCTTCTTTTGGGAGAATCTCCCAGAATAGTCCATCATTATTGTCATTATATCGATGAGCATCTGTGACCTTGAGAAGTAAAAGCGCAATGTCCTGTTTGGGAACGAATCTTGCGATGAATGTTAGACTGTCTTTGCTTTTTGCAGCCGGATATGATTCCAATACATATTGCAAAGCATATGGTTTCTGTTCGCGAGCAGTATAGTTATGAACAATCACAAACAACTTTTTTGCTTTAGCTAGCGAAGATTTTGATGCTGTATAGTATAGAGTGACAGTATCCTTCCCTTTTTTTGGGGTGATATTGACGATCTTCATTGTGCCTGACTTCAAAGGTTGAAACAACCACAACATACTTATGAACAATAAGCCGAAATACTTCATGATATACCTGTAAATGATGTCAATTCTTTTTCACCTTGCAGCACTTGAGCAAAGTCTTCTTCACGTAAAATAGGAATAGATAATTCCTGAGCAGATGACAATTTAGAACCGGCATGTTCGCCAGCTATCAAGTACATTGTTTTTTTGCTTACCGATCCGGTCACTTTTCCACCTCTTTTCTCAATTTCTTCGGTGGCTTCTTTACGAGTGAATAATGATAGTTCTCCTGTTAGAACAAATGTGATACCTGCAAATTCATCGGTTTTTTGTTCTTGCTCCCGGACGGATTGTTCAAAGCACAAGCCTGCTGTTGACAGTGAATCCAACATGGCATTCTCATGTTCATCATTGAAGAACTCAATGATTGATTGTGCAATTGATGATCCTATTTCCTTGATCGAAACCAGATCCTCAAGTGTGGCTTTCTGCAATGCTTGCAATGACCCAAAATGATTGGCTAAAGTTTTGGCAATGCCTTCACCTACATGCCTTATGCCAAGTCCGAACAATACTTTACGGAATGTTTGTTGTTTGCTCTTTTCTATTGATGCAAGCAGATTGTCAATGCTCTTTACACCCCATCGATCCAATGCCAATATCCGATCTCTTTGTTCATGCAACGAATAGATATCTGATATTGAATGTAGAATTCCTATTTCAACGAATTGATCTATGACTTTTTCACCCAATCCATCTATGTTCATTGCATCACGAGATGCAAAATGCTCAAGCCGTCTGCGTATTTGCCAGGGACATTCCGGATGCATACAAACATATTGCACTTCTCCTTCGATATGATGAAGTGTTGTTTGCAGGGGGCATGGACAGATCATTGCAAAGTGAAACAATGCAGCATCTTCGCGCCTTTTTGATGGATTAAAGCCTGTGACTTTTGGAATCACATCCCCTCCCTTTTCAACAAGTACGGTATCCCCAATACGCAAATCAAGATTCTTGATGAAATCTTCATTGTGCAAGGTTGCTCTGCTTATGATGCTGCCGGCCAATGAAACCGGCTCAAGTTCAGCAACCGGTGTAACAATTCCGGTCCTTCCAACTTGATAGGTAATATCTCGAAGAAGTGTCTCGGCTTTCTGAGCTTCATATTTGAATGCAATAGCCCATTTTGGAGCACGTGCGATATTTCCCAAAATGCGCTGCTGTGGTATAGAATCCACTTTCACGACGATACCATCTATGCCAAATGGCAATGTTTCTCTTTTGTCTTCCCAGTCTTTGATGAAAGACAAAATATCCTGAACATCGTTTACTTTTTTTGAATTCGCACTGGTAGGAAAACCCATTTCTTGCAACAATGCCAAATTGTCGGCATGAGACATCATGGTTTCTTCTCGATTTGCATCCAGATAATAACAAACGATTTTGAGAGGTCTTTTTGATACTTCTTTTGAATCTAACTGCTTCAATGTCCCGGCAGTAAGATTTCTTGGATTTGCAAATGTCTTTTCGCCTGCTTCTTCTCTTTGTTTATTCAATGCAAGAAATGCTGCATCCTCCATGTACACTTCGCCTCTGATTTCCATTTCTTCAATTGGCGAGCCAAAAGGATTATGATGAATCTTGAGCGGCAATTCTTTGATGGTTTTGATATTGGCAGTTATCTCATCGCCTATTTCTCCGTCCCCTCTTGTTATTGCTTGGTCCAATATCCCATTTCTATAGATCAAACTAATTGCAACGCCATCTACTTTCAATTCACACACATAGGGATGGATGTTATTGTCGAGTCCTTCGGTAACTCTTTGGTCGAATTCAAGAACTTCTTGTTCTCCATATGTGTTCGAGAGTGAAAGCATGGGTTTTTTGTGTATAACCTGCTTAAACTCTTTGAGTGCCATGCCTCCAACTCTTTGCGTTGGAGAATCCGGCATGAGTAATTCAGGATGTTCGTGCTCCAGTGACTCCAATTCTTTGAATAAGGCATCATATTCACGGTCAGACATAATGGGGTGTGCATCCACATAATATGCATGATCAGCGGAATTGATCAGCATGCGGAGTTCAGCAGCTCTTCTCTCTTTTGGAGACAACTGTGAGGAATCTTCAGAAAATATGTCGAATTGACTCATGGATATGGATTGTATAGGACACTCAATGGCAAAAATACCTCTTTCATGCATAGGGACAATCATCCCACTGCTTTGATCGCAATTCCCACGAATTTGTAATTTGCATGATGAATTACCGGCTTAGACTCATTGTTCTCATCATTCCCTTGTTGGCAATCCTGTCAGCATGTACCGTCATACGCCCAAGATCACTGAGTAAAGACATCATTTGTCCTCCTCCTCCAACGCAAGATTGCTATCCCAAACGTTTTGCAGGACCCGTCCTGGACACAAGCTCACTCGGAAAAGAACGTTTCATGAGAATTCGTCCGGTTGAAGGGCTTAACACACCGGTGATTGATGAATGGAATATCTCTTTTTTAAGCGATTCAACTTCATGGAATACGGCTTCGGCAGGTGGAAGTCAAATACTTCGTTCATTACGATTTTTGAATGAATCAACCATCGCTGAGATTTCAACTCTGGACATGGAAGAGGGCGGGTCATTTGGATTCGTATCGGGGAGTTCAAAGAAAGCCATCGCTGCCCGTTTGCCGGCCGGAGCATATCCGGGTGACGCACAAATTATTGAGGCAGATTTATCTCAACATAATGTGCAAGAACTATCAACATTGAATATCTCAACCCTCCTTAATTGGGAATCACATCCAACTCTTTCCTATGATGGCAAGATATTGTTTTTTGTGTCGGACCTTAAGCAGCAAACTCAAGGTACCGATATCTATGTTTCAGTCAATATTGCAGGGATTTGGTCAGAGCCAATGAATTGCGGACCAATCATCAATTCACGTTGTGATGAATTGAGTCCTTTCATAACGAAACAAGGCACGAAGATCTTATTTTCCTCATCAGGGCATGCAAATCTTGGTGGCTATGATGTGTTTTCATCATTGTTCGATCCCAAAGCCATCATTGCGGCAGTGCAAACAAGAGATTCTATTGCATTAGCAAAAGCTTTTGACCCCCCTTTGAATATTGGAGCTCCTATCAATACAGTTTACGATGAATTGTTTCCTTCAACTCCCAGTTCTCGTGAAGACACATTATTGTATTATAGTTCCAATCAAATGGCACCTGATCAGGACTATGCATTCGATATGTTTGTCTATAGACCGGTTTATCAAAAAGACACCATCTCGCAAACACCCCTTGTAAAATGGCAAATAACATCGCCAACTTTGAAGAGAGCCGATAAACTTGATCCAAAATCATTGATCATTGTTGAAGGAAAAGTACTAGATGAGGACAAAAAGAAACCTGTCAAAAATGCAGAGGTCACTACTACCATTTATCCTGAAAATGAAATCATTGATCAACAAATGACCGATACCAGCGGTAGATTCAAAGTGAAGGTCACAACAAACAGACAAGTGCGCATTTCTGCCGAATCAGATGAACTGTTTGAAGCATCAACTATTACCACATTCTCATTATCCGATTCCAATGCCGTGATTTCAGACCCATTGCAATTGCCCAAAACAATCGCATTGCGTATTAATTTTCCAACAGATCAATTTAATGATCCATATCCATTCGTATTGGACTCAAATGGCAATGAAACTACCACTCAATGGAGGGATGCGATCACCAAAGTGGCATTGAATCTGCAAAAATTTCAAGGGTCGATAGAAACCTTGGCTATTATTGGCCATACAGATGAAGTTGGTACAAATGCATATAATATGCGCCTTGGTCAAAGAAGAGCAGACTTCATTGTTCAGCAACTTGTGAAACTTGGTGTACCGGCTACCATGCTAAAAGCTGAATCCCGGGGGGAAGAATCATTGTTGAACAAACGAGTTTCAGAATCCACCGATACGTTTAATAAACGGTGTCGTAGAGTGGAATTATTCAAGATAATTCGCTGAAAACGTGGAAAATTCTCCCGTAGTCAATCCCTGAAATTCCATAATTTAGTGCTCTGATCACCAAATAATCTACGGAGTAGATCCATGAATATACTCGTGTGTATATCACAGGTTCCAGATACCACAACAAAAATTCAAGTTTCGGGCGATGGTCAAACCATCGACAAAACCGGTGTAAAGTTCATTCTTAATCCCTATGATGAATTTGCGATTGAAGAAGGGCTGAAACTGAGAGAACAATTCGGTGGAACCGTCACAGCTCTCACAGTCGGAACGGAAACTTCAAAAGAAATTTTACGAACTGCATTGGCTATGGGTGTCGATAAAGCCTGCATCACAAAAACAGATGCACAACTTGATTCATACAATGTGGCTGAAAATATCGCTGGGTTTGCCAAAAGCATTTCTCCTGATTTGATCATCTTCGGTAGACAATCAATCGATTTTGATTCATCATCAATGGCTCCCATGGTTGCGGAGATGCTTGACATGCCATCAATTTCCGTTGTTTCTTCATGGAAGATAGAAGGAACCGGAATCCAGGCAGAGCGTGATATCGAAGGCGGAAAAGAAATTCTATCCACTTCTTTACCATGCGTTATTAGTGCTCAAAAGGGATTGAATGACCCCAGATATCCAAAATTGCCGGATATCATGAAAGCCAAGAGCAAACCGATTGAAGAGATTGCGCCATGCCATGGCAATAATCTTGTTGCATTATCATCAATGGCTCTTCCCTCTTCCAAAAGAGTTGGCATGATCGTCGGTGATTCAGATGCTGACATCACTTCGATCGTGACTGCTTTGCATGAACAAGCAAAAGTTATTTAATCTTAAATCAGAATATCAATCATGAAACATATCATTGTATTTATCGAAGCAAAAGACTCGCAAAGTCTGAAAAGAACTTCTCATGAAGCATTGACCGCTGCTCATTCAATAGCTGATGGTGCTACAATCACGGCATTTGCACTAAGTGGTTCTGAACAAGCATTGAAAAGTGCAGGTAATTATGGAGTTCAGTCAGTTGTGCTCGCTCAACATGAACTTCTCGGTTCATATTCATCTACCGCTTCTGCTGAGGCCCTCGCCCAGTATGCGCGGTCAGTCGATGCCGATATCGTGATTGTATCCGGCAATGCCACCGGCAAAGAAATAGCACCTCGTTTGAGCGTGAAGCTCAAAGCAGGGTTACTGCCTGATTGCATTGCATTGTTGGGTGATACTACTTCAGTCTCGGCAATTAGACCAGTCTATGCCGGGAAAGCACAAATCACGGTACAATCGACATCCGGCAAGGCGATCATTGCACTCAGACCGAATGTGTTCACGGCAAAGCAAACTGGTTCTGATGCTGCAACCATTTCTGCTTTTTCTCCCAATTTGGAGGCAAGTCATGCTCGTGTACAGGTGTTATCAACCATGAAGAATGAAGGCACTTTGGACGTTGCCGAAGCTGATATCATAGTCTCAGGCGGTAGAGGAATGAAAGGACCGGAACATTTCCCACTTGTAGAGCAACTCGCATCTACTTTGGGCGCAGCAGTTGGTGCTTCACGCGCGGTTGTTGATGCAGGATGGAGACCACATGGAGAACAAGTTGGTCAAACCGGAAAAACAGTTTCACCTTCTCTCTATGTTGCATGTGGTATTTCCGGTGCTGTCCAGCATTTAGCCGGAATGAGTTCGTCAAAATGTATACTTGCTATCAACAAAGACAAAGATGCTCCCATTTTCAAAGTAGCAGATTATGGTATCGTTGGAGATGTATTTGAAGTATTGCCGAAATTAGATGCTACATTAAAAGCAATGTTACATGGTTGATTGTCCATGCATATCGAAAAATCAATGGCCGTCTTCACGGCCATTATTGTCTTGGGGTCATATACAAATGGAATGCAGCAATGAATGATAAAGTACAAGTGGAAGTGTTGGGATTATCACAAAGTCCCACAAGCAATGGCTCATATGCATTGATTTTGAAAGAAGTCGATGGCGACAGACGTTTGCCAATCGTCATAGGTGCACCAGAAGCCGGAGCGATTGCATATGAGATTGAAGGTGTGCATACCAGTAGACCCATGACACATGATTTGATTAAAACAATCATTGAAACATTCGATACGAAAGTGACTGAAATCTACATTCATGAAATGAAAGACAGCACTTTTTATGCTTCTCTTCACTTTTTTGGCATTGAGTCCATAGTTGACGCAAGACCAAGTGATGCAATAGCAATTGCTTTGCGCTTTGATGCCCCAATATACATTGCCTCCACACTTCTTGATTTGGCAGGGTTTTCATTGGATGAATTCGATGGACCAGATGATGAAATTGATGGTGATGAAGATGAGTCTGATGAACAAGAAGAAGATGTGGACTTCTTTTTGAAGGATGGAGCACAAAAAAAACAACCTAAAAAACTCTCTGAACTCGAACAACTCGAAGCTGAACTTGAGCAGGCCATAAAGGATGAAGACTATGAAAAAGCCGCACAACTTCGTGATCAAATCGAAGGATTGAAGTAAAAAAGAGATTTGTCCCCTACGGGAAATATCGTATTTTCGAAGTCTTGAATTCACGTGACAATTGTCTTGTGAACAGCGTGGCGGGGTAGCTCAGCTGGTTAGAGCAACGGAATCATAATCCGTGGGTCGGGGGTTCAAGTCCCTCCCCCGCTACAAAAAAGCCGATGCAATGCATCGGCTTTTTTTATCTAGGAGTGGAATATACTGTTGAAGCGAATTGGGGAAAATGCTCAAGCTTCGAAAGATTAGGTAGATCGCCCGCATGCTCGGAATGATATTGCCATAAAAGCAAGTTTCTTTGCACGAGTACAGCTGCAGTGAGTGTAAGTGGATTTCCTATCGGCTTGCCGATAACCAACCCTTTTGCAAATGCTCTAAAGCCACATTTCCACACTTCGGGACCAAACATTTCCTTAAGTCCGCCTTGTTTAACACCAAAGGCTGAATAGAATTTCCTGTCTTCGTCTGAAATAGCACGTGCCTGAGGCCAATACTTGGAAAAGAAATCTGCCCCATCCTTAGGGGTGCCTTGATAGAAAAACAAAGGTTTCGGTGCAAATGGATTGTTTTCCATCATTTCTTTTGCATTCAATACCATCTCTCTCGAAAACAAGCATCCAAAATGTCTGAGAAACACAAATAGAACAATGGAATGTCCCATTTCTTCTTGCAAAGTAGTTCCCATGAGGTTGATTCCCTCTATCCGAGAATCCAATATCTGTTGATCGATGATCTGCATATGTTCGGGCTGAACAGTCGATCTGGGCATGGCATCACCTGCTATGAAAAAAAACATTCGAGGTAGATAACACAGGAGATTCAAAAATCGTTCACTTATCGATTTTTTTCTTCTTTGAAGCGCTTATATGAATACACAATGGGGATAATCACTATGGTAAAGATCCAAGCAAGAAATATTGGCAATATGATAATCGCCGAAAAGCCGGACATAGTCAATAAGGAAATGACCACCGTCATCAATATTCCCGAATACAACCACAAAGGTGCAGTAAATCGATGCGTATCATCCCACACTACTTCATTGCTCAAAGTCCATGGGGTTCGAATTCCCACAAAGTAGTTTTGTTTTACATTGGTCATGACTTTACCCAGAAATGCCAAGAAGAGAGCGATAATCGCGAATATCCATTCAGGTTTTACGATTGTTGATTCAATAATGGAAAGGGATGTCCAACCCATGATTATTCCAAGCAATCCATGCGTACCCAATCGAATCCATTGCAATGTTTTCATCGAATCTTGCAATTGCTGATTATTCGGATCGATCTTTGGAATGAAGAATAAGAAAATATAAAGACCGGTATTGATCAATGGCAAAAGAAAAAGACCTATCCCTTTTGGCGCATAATTGTCGGGCTTACCTTCCAAATTCCAATGAATGGGTACGATATCGGGTGCTTGCATATATGTTATTGCACCAATCAACCAAGCAATGATCACAATGAAGATAATCAATGCTTCCAGTGTTTGCGACTTTTCTTGTTTCATCTTGTTAACCACATTTGATTCAAACACAAATTATGGAATTCATTGAATTCAGCCATTCATAATGGGAAGAGTTCCGTCAAAAGTCCGTATCTTTGCAACTTGTTTTGTATCAAAGGCATAAAGAGTAATGAGCACAATCACCCCTAGAAGCGATATCCGTAATATCGCAATCATCGCCCATGTTGACCACGGAAAAACAACATTGGTGGATCATCTTCTCAGACAATCAGGAACATTCCGAGACAATCAAATTCTTACTGAACGCGTGATGGATTCCAATGATCTTGAAAAAGAAAGAGGCATCACCATCATGGCCAAAAATGCGGCCGTACGTTGGAATGATATAAAAATCAATATAGTTGATACTCCCGGTCACTCTGATTTCGGTGGTGAAGTTGAACGTATATTAAGCATGGTTGATGGGGTTTTATTACTCGTGGATGCAGCAGAAGGTCCATTGCCACAAACACGATTCGTTTTGAAAAAAGCTCTCGAATTAGCTCTCACTCCAATAGTTGTCATCAATAAAATCGATCGATCGGATGCTCGCGCTCCGGAGGTTCTTGACGAAGTGCTTGAACTTTTCATAGCATTGGGTGCTGACTATCATCAACTCGATTTCCCAGTTATTTATGCAATTGCGAAACAAGGTAAATCCACCTTGTCTTTGGATAAAGTACCTGAAACATTGGCTCCTTTGATGGAGAAAATCATAGAGAAAATTCCTCCACCGAAAATCGTGCAAGACAGCCCATTCAAGATGATCATCACAGCTCTTGACTGGAGTGATTATATCGGACGCATAGCAATTGGAAGAATTCAAACAGGATCTGTCAAAACGGGTGATTCAGTTCTGTTGATTCGTCCCGACGGTTCGGTAGAGCAACAACGCATCACCAAAATGTATGCATATGAAGGCGTACAGAGAAAGGAAATAACGGATGCATCCGCCGGTGAAATCATAGCACTTTCCGGATTTGAAAATGTCCATATCGGTGATACAATTTCCGATCCATCGGATGTTGAACCACTACCATATGTGAATATCGAAGAGCCGACAATTGCAATGGAATTCAGTGTGAACAATTCTCCATTTGCAGGTAAAGAAGGAAAGCATGTCACGACGCCAAAACTCAAAGAGCGCTTATTTCGCGAACTTCGCACAAATGTGGCATTACGTGTGGCGGAAACGGATTCCCCAGATACATTCAAAGTTTCAGGCAGAGGCGAATTGCAGCTTGCCATCTTGATCGAAACCATGCGTCGAGAAGGTTTCGAATTTTCAGTATCCAAACCGGAAGTATTGTTTAAACGAGATGAAAAGGGCGCATTACTCGAACCAATTGAACATGTTATTGTCGATGTGCCTGATACGCATATCGGTACCGTAATTGAAATACTTGGAAGAAGAAAAGGTGAAATGGTCAACATGATGCCAACAGCCGATGTGATTCGAGCTGAGTTTTATGTTCCCGCTCGCGGACTTATCGGATTCAGGACCGAATTCCTCACATCCACCAGAGGTGCAGGAATCATTCACCACACATTCCATGATTATCAGCCGCACAAAGGACAACTCACGGGAAGAGTCAAAGGTGCACTTGTATCAATGGAGTCAGGTTCAGCAACTGCATATGCATTGGAAATGATTCAAGAAAGAGGCACGCTGTTTGTTGCACCCGGAATCGATATTTATGAAGGCATGGTTGTTGGGGAAAATTCTCGCGAAGATGATTTGAGCGTCAATCCATGTCGAGCAAAACATCTTACGAATATGCGTGCAAGCGGATCTGACGGAATTGTAAAACTCGATCCACCGAGAGATATGAGTCTTGAGCAATTCATTGAATTCATCGAAGATGATGAATTGCTTGAAGTAACACCGGTCAATTTGAGAATCAGAAAAAAGATTTTGGACACCACTGCTCGACAAAGAGCTGCAAAGCGTTCAAAAGGACAAGCAGAATCATAAGGAAAGTTTTCCACAATTCACTGAAACAACCCCTAACTATTCAAGGTAAGTTGTTGTTGCTTATACAAAGTGCTAATTTCGTGAAATTGCTTAATTGTGATGCACGAAACATACTTCCATGCACATGATTTGCTTCAACGTTAACATTGAATAATTTACAAGGATAGAAACTCATGGCAGAATCCAAAGCAGAAAAACAAACCGAGAAGCAACCTGCAGGCAAGATTGATGCATCAAAATTGAAACTCGCAGAAAGCGCGATTGATCAAATTGAAAAGCAATTCGGAAAGGGTTCCATCATGCGCCTTGCTGATGCACAACCCATCACCATTGATGCGATTTCAACTGGTTCCATTTCATTCGATGCATGTCTTGGCATTGGTGGTGTTCCCAAAGGAAGAATCGTTGAAATATTCGGTCCAGAATCTTCCGGGAAGACAACTATTTGTTTGCATGTGATCGCCAATGCACAAAAAAATGGTGGCATTGCCGCTTTTGTTGATGCTGAACATGCACTCGACACCCAATATGCCCAGAAGCTAGGTGTGGATCTTGGGAATTTATTGATATCACAACCTGAGTTTGGTGAACAGGCATTGGAAATCGTCGAAACGCTTGTTAGAAGCAATGCGATTGATGTGATTGTCATCGACTCCGTTGCTGCTCTTACGCCTCGCGTTGAAATTGAAGGCGATATGGGTGAAGCACAAATGGGTTCGCAAGCGCGCTTGATGTCGCAAGCCATGCGTAAGCTCAATGCGGCGATTGGTCGTTCGAGCACTTGCGTCATTTTCACGAATCAGCTGCGCAGTAAGATCGGTGTGATTTATGGTAATCCAGAGGTCACAACAGGTGGAAATGCATTGAAATACTATGCATCTGTCCGTATTGACATCAGAAGAAAAGATGTCATCAAAGATGGACAAGAAATCATCGGTAATCGCGTGAGAGCAAAGGTTGTGAAGAATAAAGTTGCTGCACCGTTTCGTGAAACTGAATTCGATATTCTCTATAATGAAGGCATATCAAAAGTTGGTGATTTGCTCGATGTTGCTATTGAACATGGCATCGTTGCAAAGAGCGGCTCATGGCTCACATACAAAGAAGAGCGCGTTCAAGGTAGAGACGGATTTCGAAAACTTCTCGAAAGCAATGAAGCTTTACACAATGAGATTGAATCGGAAGTAAAGAAAGCGTTGAAATTATAAGAGCTAAGCTCAAAAAGAAAACGGGACATTCTGCTTGAATGATCCCGTTTTTTTATTTAGGTATTGATACTCCGTTCATTCTACCTTGGATTGAACGAGCTCGTTTTTTGATATATGGAGAAGGTTTGGAAGGAGACCACTTTCGAGGATTTGGCAAAACAGCAGCAAGCAATGCCGCTTCTTGCTTCGTAAGATCCGAAGAGGGCTTACTAAAAAATTCTTGCGATGCCGCCTCAATTCCATAAATACCATTTCCCCATTCAATTGAATTAACATAAATCTCCAATATTCTTCTCTTACCCCACACCCCTTCTATCAAAACAGTAAAATAAGCCTCCAGTGCTTTGCGCACATAGTTTCTTCCCGGCCATAAAAAAACATTTTTCGCGGTTTGCATTGATATGGTGCTGGCTCCGATCAACTTCTTCCCTTTTCTCATTGCATTCACTCTTCTTGCACGATCTATGGCTTTCCAATCAAATCCATTATGCTTCATGAATTTTCCATCTTCGGAGCTAATCACCGCCCGGAACACATGAGGTGAAATGTCCTCATAATTTTTCCAATCTCTGTCAATACCAACAAATGTACCCGAGAACAGCCCCTCAATAGGCCTAATCAACATCAGTGGAGTAATGGGTGGATGTATCACGGTATAAGCCGCGACCAATAGCACAGAGAAGACAATGGCGGTCAATAACAACTTGCCAAGGAAGACAAAAACTCTGAATATTGAAAATTTTTTACTTTTTTGCATGATATCTGAAAATATTTTAGTTTTATCGTATTCTCTTCACGTTTTTTATGATTTATGTCTGAAATCAAAGAAATTGACCGTAATATCTGTTCACTGCTTCAAGCCAATGCCAGAATGCAGTTGAGCCATATTGCCGAACAAGTTGGTTTATCGGTTGCCGCTGTGAGCGAGCATGTGAGAAAACTTGAAGAACAAGGCATTATTAAAGGGTATCATGCCCTACTGCAATCTGATGCATTTCATTTTGACTTGACTGCTTATGTATTTGTCGACATAGAATCAAGCGTCTATTATGAGCGTTTTATCTCCGTTTGCAAAACATTACCCGAATTACTTGAATGTCATGCAATTACGGGAAATGCTTCTCATTTGCTCAAGATACGAACAACGAACACAGCTTCATTGGAGCAATTATTGTCAAAATTGCAACAAATTCCCGGCGTGAAAAGAACTATCACAAATTTAGTCCTTTCGACACATATCGAATCACTCACTTTGCCTTTACAATAAAACATATAACTCGTCAACCTTTTCTTCAGGATTATCATGCAGCTCTCATCCAATTATGATGTACTTGCCGCGGTAAACAATTGGAAAATCCATGGATCAGCAGAATCCATTCCAACCGATATCACGAATGTATTTGCCGAAGATGTGCTTTCGATGGACATCTTCCGCAGCAAATTGTCGAAGCCGGTATTTAAATCTCTTCAAGCAACAGTTGATAGAGCCGAACCACTTGATCCTGCCATTGCGGATATTGTAGCTTTGGCAATGAAAGAATGGGCATTGGAAAAAGGCGCAACGCATTATACGCATTGGTTTCAACCGTTGACAGGCAGCACGGCAGAAAAACATGAAAGTTTTGTTTCGCCGAATTCTGCAGGTGGGGCAATAACAGAATTTTCAGGAAAAGAACTCATTCAAGGCGAACCGGATGCTTCTTCATTTCCTAGCGGAGGATTACGCGCAACTTTCGAGGCCCGTGGATATACCGCATGGGATCCTACTTCACCTGCATTCATCATGCGGCACTCAAATGGAGCAACATTATGCATTCCAACTGCATTTGCTTCATGGACAGGAGAAGCACTTGATGAAAAAACACCAATACTTCGATCAATTGAGGCATTGAATAAAGCTGCAATGCAGGCTTTGCAGCTCTTTGAAGTGAAAGCACAAAAAGTGTATTCTACAGTTGGATTGGAACAAGAATATTTTTTGGTCGATGAAGAATTCTTTTATCGCAGACCCGATTTGATGTTATGCGGAAGAACGCTTTTTGGTGCAAAACCACCTCGCGGACAAGAATTGGAAGATCATTATTTCGGTTCAATTCCGGAGCGAGTATTGAGTTTCATGGCTGATGCAGAGTATCAATTATACAGACTCGGCGTGCCTGTGAAAACCAGACACAATGAAGTTGCTCCCGGACAATATGAAATAGCACCGTTATATGAACATTCCAATATTGCAGCAGATCATCAGCAATTGCTTATGCAGGTGATGAAAAACACTGCAAGAAAGTATGGTTTGGTATGTATGATGCATGAGAAACCATTTGCGGGCGTAAACGGAAGCGGTAAGCATACAAATTGGTCCATGAGCACTGATACCGGTTTGAATCTTCTTGAACCCGGAGATACACCCGAAGAAAATATGATTTTCCTCTTTTTCTGCACAGCTGTAATGAAGGCGGTAGACACCTATCAAGCATTGCTCAGAATTTGTGTTTCTTCCGCTGCGAATGATCATCGATTGGGTGCAAATGAAGCTCCACCGGCCATCATTTCTATATTTCTTGGCGATCAGTTGAGCACGATATTGGAACAAATTGAAACAGGCAAAGCAAATGCCACTCCCGAAGCCGGTCTTTTGGGCTTGGGATCGCCCGTGCTCCCACATCTTGCACGTCATGCAGGCGATCGTAATCGCACTTCACCATTTGCATTCACCGGAAATAAATTTGAATTCAGAGCTGTGGGATCTTCACAATCATCTTCATTCCCCATCACCGTGTTGAATACAATCATCTCAGAAGCAATTCTTGAAATGACAGCTTCATTGAAACAAAAAAAGAATCAAGGGATGGAGTTCTCCCTCGCTTTGAAAATGCTTTTATCGGAGACCATTTCACAACATAAGAGAATCATATTCAATGGTGATGGATATTCAGATGATTGGAAAACCGAAGCAGAACAAAGAGGATTGTTGAATCTACCTGATACCATGAGCGCCTTACCACATCTTGATTCAGCACAGCATGTCTCTCTATTTGAAAAACATCATGTATTGTCACAAAGAGAATTGGAAGCAAGAGCTGAAGTAATGTTTGATCATTATTTTAAAACCATCAATATCGAAGGCGAAACAACCGAGTGGATTGCATCGACTATGATATTGCCTGCTGCCATGTCGGTGCTTAAAGAGCAGTCTGAATTGGCATTGTCCATGAAACAATTGAATGTACATAGCAATGCGGTATTACATGGCATACAGGAATTGACAGCCCTTGCAGATGAACTTCATGAAGCATTGGGTGTCTTGCATGGCGCAAATGAAGAGTTGGGCGGAGACACAATTCATGAAAAAGCCCATCATGTACATGCTAAAGTGATTCCTGCGATGAATACGGTTCGAACATGTTCGGATCGCATTGAACGATTATTGCCGGATGCGTTGCGGGTAATGCCTAACTATCGTGAAATGCTCTTTGTAAAATGATGTCTGAAGCCCCAATATGGGGCTTCGTTCATTTAAAGAGTTCGAGAATTCGTAAATTGAAGATTATTAAGACCGTTTTTACACCTTCAAAGTCATATTTCATGAATGTTCCACTGCTTGATCTCAAACTTCAATATGCCACCATCAAGGAACAAATTGAACCAAAGATTCTTGGTTTGATGGAGTCTCAATCATTGATACTTGGAAAAGAAGTTGAACTCTTGGAAGAGACATCTGCCCGTTATTGCAATACACAACATGCATTGGGAGTTTCGAGTGGCACGGATGCCTTGCTAATGGCTTTGATGTCCCTTAATATTGGTCCCGGGGATGAAGTGATACTTCCTACATTTTCATTCTTTGCAACAGCAGGAGTTGTATCACGGCTACATGCAACACCAGTTTTTGTTGATATCGATCCTGTGACATTCATGATTGATCCACGGCTCATGGAGTCGGCAATCACCAAACAAACAAAAGCGATCATACCTGTTCACCTCTATGGTCAAGCAGCTGATATGGACGCAATAATGGCGATTGCAAATGCTCATGCCATTCCTGTGATTGAGGATTGCGCGCAAGCAATTGGGACTCAACTGCCCGATGGCAGACCGGTAGGTTCAATTGGTTTGATGGGTTGTTTTTCATTTTATCCTACAAAAAATCTTGGAGCATTCGGCGATGCAGGATTGATCACAACGAATGATTCAGCATTATTCACTCATTTGCAACAAATGAGAAATCATGGTCAAATCGAACGATATAAACATGGATTCGTAGGAGGCAATTTTCGTATCGATGCTTTGCAAGCAGCAGTATTGAACATAAAATTCCCTTATCTGGAATCATGGCATAAAGCAAGAAGAAATAATGCGGAAACATATGTCCGATTGTTTCAGGAATTCGGCTTATCAGAAGGCCCCGGCTTGACTTCTTTCAATGATGCGAATGTCGCATTGCTTCCCGGCATGCCAAACAAGACAGAAAAAGCTCCCAATCATCATATATTCAATCAATTTGTGATCAGGGTTCAATACAGAAATGCTCTTCGGGCTTATCTTTCTGAACGTGGAATAGGGACTGAAGTGTATTATCCCATACCATTCCATGAACAGCCTTGTTTTAAAGGGCTTCCCTCTTCTTCCAACCCTTACCCTGTTTCAGATTGTGCATCAAGAGATGTGTTGGCACTTCCCATATTTCCTGAATTGACTCAAGAGCAAATTGTTCATGTTGCACAGACAATTCGTGCTTTTTTCAATGATTCAGCGAATTTGTCTTCCAAGGAATGTCTAGACTGCGATTGCGGAAAAACGGCAAAAAGATTGTAATTTGCCTGCTCTAACCTTTGAAAATGCAATTATTTACGACTCGAAATGAAAGTTTTGCTGATTCGACTGTTCATCTGTTCATGTATTCTTTTTCCACTTACATGTTTCAATTCTCCATTGATTCATGCCCAAGAATCGTATTCACGCTTCACAAATGAGCAATTACGAATCTTCATGCCTTCGCAGTCGCGCATCATAAAAAGTTTATCCGGTAGTTGGGAGCGCAGTGAGGATAACGGTTCTTCATGGGAACAGGTTCTCCTTCCAATGTCGGAGAGCAGACCGGGGAAAGTACGTTTCCGACGCTCCATTAAAATAGACAAGCAATTATTGTATTCTCATACTTGGTCTTTGTTTTCTCTTGGAACGAATGAAGACATTGAATTATATCTCAATGGAAAATATGTAGGACGCTATTTTGCAGGCATGTCTCCATTTGCCATTCGATTACCTGAATCCAAATTACAACCCGGAATCAATCTCATAGAGATGCAGATTGCACCTCCTCCTGCCCATGCTTCACGTCACATTTTTGCCCAAAGATCCTATTCAGGAATTGTCCGTGAAATGATGTTGATAGGCGCGCAACATGTCTCCTTAGAAGATGTACAGATAAAGTCATTTTTCAATGAGCAGCTTACTGCTTGCCAATTGACTTCACAATTAACCATCAGATCTAGTGCGATTGAACGCCTTGGCGGCGAAGACATGTATGGTGAATTGTCACTTAAGAAACTTTCCTTTTCTGTTGATGCCACATTGAAAAAATATGGCACGGGTGAGGAAGTGGCGAATGGGGCTGAAAAAACAATCACTATTGATCGCGACAGAACGGTTAATACAAATCTCGACCTGCGCATCACCAACCCTGCTTTGTGGTCTCCGTCGATTCCTAATCTGTATGCTTTGACAATACGCATTCTCTATAATGGAAATGTAATCGATGATTATACTGTACCGGTAGGATTGTATAAAGCAAAGAGCATTCTTGTGAATGGAGCACCTACATTGTCATTGAACAATGAGCCATTCACTCTTAAAGCAGTCGATTATTATGAGCATGCAAATCAATTGGGACAAACAATAACTGCTCAGCAAATCCAAAGAGATATTTTGTCATTAAAAACTCTTGGTGTGAATGCTGTCAGAATACGTTCAGGAAATCCACATCCATATTTTGTTCACCAATGTAATGTGAATGGTATTTTCATTCTCTCCGACTTGCCTGTTTATGATTATCCCTCAAGCTTATTGGTTGAAGATGATTTTCTGGTTAGGATTTCAAACATAGCCATGCGTATGGCTAATGCCTATGACAGACAACCTTGCATACTTGGATATGGATTATCAGATGGTTTGCAGGAGAGCTCCAAACATAGCAAAGCATATCTGCAAAAAATTGGGTCTTTCTTTAGATCATTTGGATCCAAGCTCTTATACAAATCCGTACGTTTTGGTACGAAATCGGTTGACTTGCAATACACTGATTTTCTGATTGGTCGATCTTCGACACGCTGGGAAACCGGAGACATTCAGAAAAAAGAAATTCTCCGCATGAAAAGGCTTGCAGGAAGTAAACCATTGATCATTCATTTGGGAAAACCAGTTCAACCGAATAATCTTAATGGATTTTCAGATCCTTTGTCTGTTGAATCACAAGCACAATATATCCGCGATGGGTATAGAACAGTTCAACAATGCGGCATTGGTGGAATCATTGTTTGGAGTTTCAATGATTTCATCACCGCTCGTGCAATCACCATAACCGATCCGGAAGATCAGCATATCAGCACGACCGGATTAACCGATTTGACAAGGCAACCAAGATTGTCATACACAATGTTGAAAGCATTGTTGAATGATGAAAAAGAACCATTACTTCGCTCTGGAACCACCAATAGTGATACACCATTGATTTTCATTCTGCTTAGTTTCAGTTTGGGGATTGCTTTTTTCGTCTTGATTTCAAAATACAGACGCATGCGCGAGTATATGCTAAGAGCATTGATCAGGCCGTATAATTTCTATTCCGATATTCGTGACCAACGATTGCTTTCATTGAGCCAAACATTATCCGTCGGATTGCTCAGCTCAGCTACATTGGCAATCGTTGTTTCAACCATGCTGTTTGTATTTCGGAGTTCTTTCGGAACTGAATATTTGTACATGATTTTACTACCAACAGGCTGGTTGCGCTCATTGCTCAATGAAATCACCTGGACTCCTGAACTTGGCTTTTTCTTCTTTAGTTTGATTGGCATCGGCATGCATGCATTGGTCGCAGGAATTATTTTATTTGCGGCATTCATAACCGGGACCAGACTATTCTTCATTGATGCTTTCACCATATCTGTTTGGTCGGCACTTCCATTTTTACTCCTGTTACCCATTGCACTGGCTTTGTTCAAAGTTCTTTCTGCCACAGGATCGGCAATGTGGCTTATCCTTTTGATGTCCGCCCTGTTTGTTTGGTATTATGGACGCATGCTGAAATCCACATCGGTCGTTTTTGATGTGCCCTCACTATATGTGTATGCTTCCGGCTCAGGATTGCTTATCCTTATTAGCGGATTACTCCTCACATATTATTCCAGCAAAGTGAGCTTATTCAGCTATCTCTACTATTATTTCAGTACATTCTCATAAAAAAAAACCCGAGCTAAGCCCGGGTTTGATTATTCACTTTGTTACATTGAATCATTGCACATGAATGGTTGAGTATTCCCTACCATTTCTGGTGATCACTCGAATTCCATAAGCGCCTCGAGTAACATGTTCCAATGATATTAAAGCCAATTGGGAATTGTCACAATCATATTGATCAATGAGATTTCCTTGAAGGTCATACATCAACACTTTTGCAATTCCATCCGCATGAGTTATACTCACATGTTGATTTGACAATGACTTCACCAACAGTTTGGAATGATTTTCAATCTCGGCAATACCGGTTGCCGGACGGTTCACCAAAAATCTGAGTGTGTCGCTCATTGGTTCCCCTTTAAGATTAAACCCAAGAGCAATTTCTGCTGAACCAGGTTGAATGGTGATACTTGTATCCATTGGTAATAAGAAATCTACCTTCATGATTGCATTTTTCGATCCTGATGGCAATTTCATTTCCTTTTTATCACCCAATTTAAACCAACGAAAATCATAGCAAGATTGTATGTCACAGAATTGCGTGATGACATGTTCCAGCCATTGGGCAGGAATATCAAGTGCAATGACCGTATATTCGATATCCTGATTCAATATCGAATTACTGGATATAAATGCTCTCATATCCAGATCTTCTGTATAATCCCATTTCACGTCGATTGTCTTTGGTGAGATGGCATAACTATTCTGTTGAGAAAATGCTGTTCCTGATCCGATCAAGAGGCATAGCAATATGGTAAGAAGTGATAAGTTCATGGATTTATGAGGTGATTAGTGATTGATTCAAAACAAAACTATGATTTTTCATTGAAATAGATTGATATCAATTGTAGAGATTTGACATTATCTCATTGGACTATTCATGACCATAAGCGGTTGTACATTTGTAAGAAATGGCTTTATGCTGGGCTATCCTGTAAGAGAATCCCTCAATTCACTTCTATCGATCTGTGATGAGGTGGTTATTGCCATTGGGAATTCAGAAGACGATACTTTGTCCTATATACAATCACTTCAAGATCCAAGGATTGTGATAATCGAGACGATTTGGGATGACAATCTTCGTGAAGGGGGTCAAATATTAGCCCAACAAACAAATATAGCCCTGAGTGCCTGCACTGGTGATTGGATTCTCTATTTGCAAGCGGATGAAGTGTTGCATGAGCAGGATATGCAAGCAATCCTGAACTCCATGAAAGAAGCTGATAACAGACCCGAGATTGATGGTTTATTGTTTCATTATCATCACTTTTTTGGCAGCTATGAGTATGTTGGTGTCGGTAGACAATGGTATCGAAAAGAAATACGCGCATTCAAACGGAATGGACATGTCACCTCATGGAGAGATGCTCAGGGATTTCGCATGCACATTGACAAGGATTCATATCGAAAACTTAGAGTCATGCAATGCGAAGCATATGTTTATCATTATGGTTGGGTTCGCAATCCTTCAGCTTATGTAAAAAAACAAGCTGCTTTTGGAAGACTTTATCATGATGATGCTTGGCTTGAAGAACATCTTCCCACATCAGAAGAATTTCCCGCTTGCTATGAATTGAAACGCTTTTCAGGAACACATCCGAAATGCATGCTGGAGAAAATTTCAGAAGATGCTCAATGGACATCTGCTTTTGATCCCTCCCGATCGATACAGCGTCCTCTCGCAGTTGCTGTCTGTGATGCTTTTGAGCGCTTGACAGGCAAAAGAATCTTTGAATATAGAAATTATGAATTACGGTGATGAATAGATTAAGTCAATATGTACGTTCCATTGGGAATGCAATGGCCAAAGTGATATTCTCGCCAAATCCCGCGGTATTTCCATTCATCGTAAGCAATGGAACAAAGGCATTGTTCTTACGGCATGATGCTTTGGGTGACATGATCAGCACATTGCCCATGTTGCGTATGGTAAAGGAACATTTTCCGCTAATGGAATTGCATATTATGTGCACAAAAGCTAATGTTTCCATCATAGAACATTGTCATTTCATCGATGAAATTCACATCGTAGATAAGTCGATATTGCATGCACCGCTTCTTCATTTGAAAGAATTACGAAAATTTCGTTCTATGGATTTCGACATCATCGTGAATTGTCTGACATCCCAATCATCAAAAAACGGCATACTCACGGCATTGTTATCAGGGAAGCATACAGTAAGTAGCTCAGTATTTGCAGGCGATCAATATGCGATATATTATTCATCTCAATCAAAGCAAGCCGCTTATATGAGATCCATGTGGGATAAAATGCTCGCACTAGGATCTGAAACATTTGGAATTCTCCGCCAAGAACATGATGCCAGAGCAATTCTTCCTTCTTCCCAACAGTTTGCTGAGAATGCTCTGAATACATTAAGGGAATTAGGTATTGAGGAGAATAATTACATTGCCATCAATGTATCTGTCGGGCAGGAACGTAATCGCTGGAATAGTGCATCCTATCGCATATTGGTCGATTATTTTCTTCAGAATGGAAAGCAACCATTATTATTTGGTTTGAGTACTGATTCTGAAATGTTGAACAACATAATGCAAGGATTCGAGAATATTCGACATTATCCATTCAATAGACATGTCTTGGAAATTGGAGAGGCTTTGAAACATGCTGCATGGGGCATTTCCCCCGATACAGGATTTTTGCATATTGGA
>Ga0169931_10003172_pt1 | contig 26313 bp, 24 predicted proteins | sample Kivu_15m_20L_FD_129675 | JGI IMG/M metagenome (GOLD analysis project Ga0169931, IMG submission 129675) | Freshwater microbial communities from Lake Kivu, Western Province, Rwanda to study Microbial Dark Matter (Phase II) - Kivu_15m_20L... | ecosystem: Environmental > Aquatic > Freshwater > Lake...
GCTCCAGCAATCCCTCCGTTATCCAATGGAACTCCATCTACAACGATTAGAGGATCGTTACTTGCATTCAAAGAAGTTCCACCGCGTAATCTTAAGGTACTACCTGATCCCGGTGCTCCGTCGTTGGAAGTAATTTTTAAACCAGGAACTTTACCCATAATAAGTTGCTCTGGCGATGACAATGAACCTTGAACGAAGTTTTTCTCGTTAATGACAGTTGCAGAACCGGTTAAATCTTTGGTTCTAGTTGTACCATAACCAATTACAACAACTTCTTCCAAATCCATCGCCTCTTTCTTCATAGTCACATCCTTGATTAAAATTTGGTTTGCTGTTACAGTCACTGACTCAGTTAAGGTTAATAATCCTGTGTAGCGATAAATAAAGTTGTACGTCCCAGGCTCTAAACCTTTGATTTCATACATTCCCTTGTCGTCAGTTGTAGCACCTTTTCCTTTTCCTTCCACAACCACAGTTGCGTTGAAAAGTGCAGTCCCGTCAAAGTCTTTTACCATCCCTTTTACCGTGGCTGTTTGTGAAAAGCCAAGTGTTGAAACAAGGGTAAAAAGACATGACCAAATCAGATTGTTCATTCGTTTTTGTTTCATACTGTTTTTTAGTTTACGTTGGGCACTCTTTTGTTTAGACGTCAAATATATTTTATATTTTCTTAACGTCAAAGTGACACAAAGAAATTTTCGGTGCGAGAGTTGGTTAATTGAGACAGGAAAAAACATTTCTGACAACATAAAAAACGCCTTATTGTAAGTATAGATTATTCAAAAATGTTGCTTCAACCATTAAGGGAATAATGATAAATCCCAAATTAAAATGCGATTTATTAATCAAAAAAAAGACGGCCACTTGACCGTCTTCTCTTCTAATCTATTTTGTTTGAGATTACTTCTTACAAGCGGCCATACAAGCATCTTTTTCTTCTGCAGAACATCCTTTTTCTTCGCACATTTTAGCGCACTCTTCTTTCGAATAATTCTTGCATTCAGCAGGATTACATTTCATAGAAGTTTCAGCATTTTCGTGCTTGTTTCCTTCAGCAGAACAACAAACTTCTTTTTTGTGACACGCTGCACCCGCATGACTGTCTCCTCCATGACTACCATCACCCATGATTGGTGCGATAACCAAACCAACCAAACAAGTCAATTTGATTAAGATGTTCATTGATGGTCCAGACGTATCTTTGAATGGGTCACCAACTGTGTCACCTGTTACAGCTGCTTTGTGAGCATCTGAACCTTTGAATGTCATTTCACCGTTGATCATCACACCTGCTTCAAACGATTTCTTAGCGTTATCCCATGCACCACCTGCGTTGTTTTGGAAAATCGCCCAAAGAACTCCGGAAACAGCTACACCAGCCATGTATCCACCAAGAACTTCAGCACCTAGGCTCCAGTTTCCAGAAATTAAACCTGTTCCCAAACCAATGATGATTGGCGTAATAATCGTTAAAGCACCCGGTAACATCATTTCGCGAAGCGCCGCTTTAGTTGAAATTTCAACACATTTTCCGTACTCAGGTTTTCCTGTTCCTTCCATAATTCCTGGAATTTCACGGAACTGACGACGAACTTCCATCACCATGTCCATCGCTGCTTTACCTACTGATTTCATCGCAAGAGCAGAGAAAACAACTGGAATCATACCTCCAATGAATAGTGCAGCAAGTACAGGCGCTTTAAAAATGTTTATTCCGTCAATACCCGTAAATGTTACGTAAGCCGCAAAAAGAGCTAGAGCAGTAAGTGCCGCCGAAGCAATGGCAAATCCTTTTCCAACCGCAGCTGTTGTATTTCCTACTGAATCCAAAACGTCTGTTCTTTGACGAACTTCTTTAGGTAATTCACTCATTTCAGCGATTCCGCCAGCGTTGTCAGCAATCGGACCGAAAGCGTCAATTGCCAGCTGCATAGCTGTAGTAGCCATCATCGCCGAAGCGGCAATTGCCACACCGTAGAATCCAGCAAGTGCATAAGAACCCCAAATCGCAGCAGCAAATAAAATAACTGAGGAAAAAGTTGAAATCATTCCTGTCGCTAAACCAGCGATAATGTTTGTCGCAGCACCAGTTGAAGAATTTTGAACAATGTCCAAAACAGGTTTTTTACCTAAAGCGGTGTAATATTCTGTGAAATAAGAAATTAAATATCCTACAGAAAGACCAACTAAAGTTGCGTAGAATACATGGCGAGAAGGAATAGTTAAAGTTCCCTCACCAAAAAAGCTCATTTGAATTGTTTCAGGCAACATCCAACGAACTAAGAACCAACCTGCAACAGCAGAAATTACAATTGATAGAATATTTCCGATGTTTAAAGCTTTTTGAACGTCATTTTCTTTGGCGTCGTTGCTAGAAACACGAACGAAGAAAGTACCAAGAATAGAAGCTATAATTCCAACGCCTGCAATCATCACAGGAAGTAAGATTGGTCCCATTCCACCAAATCCTTCTAATACTTGACCATTTTCAGCCATGTCGCGGATAATGTAATTTCCTAGAACCATTGAGGCAAGAACGGTTGCAACATAAGAACCGAACAAGTCAGCACCCATACCAGCAACGTCACCTACGTTATCACCAACATTATCGGCAATTGTTGCTGGGTTACGTGGATCGTCCTCAGGAATACCAGCTTCAACTTTACCAACTAAGTCGGCGCCAACGTCAGCAGCTTTTGTGTATATGCCACCACCAACACGTGCAAACAATGCAATCGACTCAGCACCTAAGGAGAAACCTGCAAGCGCCTCCAAAACCATTGTCATTTTATCATAATCCCATTCGCCACCAGCAAGGAAATAATTCATGAAAAACAAGAAAAACAAAGACAAACCAAGTACAGCCAAACCTGCCACACCAAGTCCCATTACGGTTCCTCCACCAAAAGAAACTTGAAGTGCATTTGGCAAGGAAGTTTTAGCAGCCTCAGTAGTTCTAACGTTTGCGTCAGTTGCGATGCGCATACCTATATTTCCAGCAATCGCGGAAAAAACAGCCCCAACGATAAACGCAGGAACGATTAACCAATGTGTTGTTGGAACCATCATTGAAATTCCGAAAAGTGCAGCAGATGCAAGTACAACGAAAATTGCCAAAAGGCGGTATTCTGCACTCAAAAATGCCATCGCACCTTCTTTAATGTTAAGGGCGATACCTTGCATTTTTTCGTTTCCAGCACTTTGTTTTTTCACCCATGCCATTTTAACGAGCATGAACAACAATCCTGCAATCGACAGGACGATAGGTACAAAAATCAAATTTTTCTCCATAATTATCGGGTTGTGTTAAGTTTAGCCGGCAAAAGTAGTTTTTTTAACTTACAAAGTGCAAAAAGGTGTTAAATTTTGAGTTTTCCTCTAGAAATCATACTTGTGATATTGCTGAGAAAGGTGAAACCCAAATTTAAATTTCGAATAATCTTCTACTATTCGGAACAATACTGAAACATTGACTACAAAATCTCGTTATGCCAACTAACAATATAAAATGCGAATAAAACTTTCCAAAATATTCTTAACCCCGCTTTTAATTTTCGCCTTAATTTCTTGTAGAGGAGAGAAAAAGAAGGAGGAAAAAATCGACTGGAGTAAGAACCATTCAGTTGATTTCAATCAGGAAATTAATGAGCGAGAGCAAATTCAAATCAACTTATTTTTAGCCCATCATTATTATTTGAAAATGAAACAAACCTCTTCTGGTTTGCGCTACATGATTTTTCAACAGTCAAAAGAGGGAGATAAAGCAAAGGAGGGACAACTTGCAACTATCCGACTAAGAGTAGAATTACTTGACGGTAGGGTCTGTGAAGAAACTCCCATTGGGAAAACAGAAATGATGGTTATTGGTAAAAGTGATAAAGAGTCGGGTGTACATGAAGCCTTGAAATTAATGCGTAAAGGCGAGAGAGCCAAGCTGATTTTACCAAGTTATTTGGGGCATGGACTTTTAGGAGATAGAACAAAGATTCCGCCACAAGCAGTTTTGTATATTGATTTAGAACTAATTGAATTAAAATGAAAATTTTGAAATTATTATTACCACTATTACTCGTTTTCTTTTTCTATTCCTGTGACGAAACAGACCCAAAAGATAAAGACTATAAAAATCTACCATCGGAAGAAAAGAGTAAGTTATCAAAAAAACAAGCCACATCTTCTTCAGTGTTTGACAAAGACACAACACTAGAAGGGGCGAGAAAAACACTTTTATCCTTCGATAAAGATAAAGTCGAAGATGTAAAATCATTTGAAAATGGCTTGCTTATTAAGTGGTTGGAAAAAGGTGCTGGTCCCAAAGTGAAAAAGGGAGATATGATTCTTATTGAATACCGTCTAACTTTGGAAGATGGAAGGATTGTGGATGGGAATCACCGAAAGAAATTACCTGCAATTCCTTTTATTGTTGGTTACAATATGCAAACGCCGGGCTGGGATTTTGCTTTCCCTGAAATGTATCTGGGTGATTTTGTAAAAGTAGAAATTCCTGCTTCTTTGGCTTATGGAAAGAAAGGTTTAGGCGATGTGATTCCTCCAAACACAAATGTTTGGCTTTATGCGCGACTGTATGCTGCTGTAGCGCCTGGAATCGACGAAGATGGAATAAAATCTTGGAAAATTCTTGAAGGAGAAAAAGAAGTAAACAGTAGTGACAAAGAAGTAACTTTTCATACAATCGTTTCCACCGAATCAAAAGCTGCCGTTATGAACACCTATTTATCGAACTTTCCAATCAGATACATTGTTGGGCAAAAAACAGTTGTACCTGGTCTTCGAGGCATTTTAAATAAAGCGCGATTAGGAGATAGATACTTGATTCTTCTTGAAGGGAACCAAGCTTATGGAGCAAAAGGCTATGCAAACATGATTAAGCCAAAAGAAACAGTTTTATTTAATGTTGAAGTTATCAATGTTCGCGACCTCAATTAGCCATTTTCTATTAGTGAGCAACACCTACCATAAAACTTAGAATTTTTGTTTTCCGTGGATAACGATTAAAAGTAATTCTGTCCATCCAAGTAATTATCCTAAACTCCAATTACATTAATTATTCCCAATTTCAATTACTGCATTACCTTTATGCCTCAATCAAAAAAATTCATCATGCAACGTTTTCAAAACTATGTTTTAGGTCAATGGGTTGACGGAGAAGGAACGGAAGTTCAACAGTATAATGCCATAACAGGGGAGGCAATTGGTTCAGTTTCTAGTGCTGGAATCGATTTCTCAGAGGTTTTAGAGTACGGAAGAAAAAATGGTCGTGCATTAAGAAAAATGACTTTCCAGGAACGTGGACGAATGTTAAAGGCTTTAGCACTTCATCTTCTTGAGAAAAAAGCAAAATATTACGAAGTTAGTTCTTGGACAGGTGCAACCAAAGTCGATTCATGGATAGATATTGAGGGTGGAATTGGTAATTTGTTTGCTAATGCGTCTTTACGTCGTCAATTTCCAGATTTACCTTATTATGTTGATGGCGTTGCGGCTCCTCTTTCCAAAAATGGAACTTTCATCGGACATCATATCATGGTTCCACGTGAAGGAGTTGCCGTTCATATAAATGCTTTCAACTTTCCGATTTGGGGAATGTTAGAAAAAATCGCAGTCAATTTTATGGCGGGGGTCCCTGCGATTGTAAAACCTTCGGAATATACAAGTTACCTTACCGAAGTAATGGTTAAAGATATTATTGCAAGTGGGATTTTACCGGAAGGTTCTCTGCAATTGGTAAGTGGATTGGGACGAGGAATAATTGATTCGGTGGACAGCAGAGATGTGGTGACTTTTACAGGAAGTGCAGCAACGGGAAAAATATTGAAAGCTTTACCTCAAATCGCGCAAGAAAGTGTACCTTTTAATTTGGAAGCAGATTCTTTAAATGCAATGATTTTAGGGAAAGAAGCTACTCCAGGAACAGAAGAGTTTGACATTTTCATCAAAGAAGTGGTTAAGGAAATCACCATCAAGGCAGGACAAAAATGTACCGCCGTTCGAAGAATAATGGTGCTAGAAAATTGCTTGGATGAAGTTCAAAAAGCTGTTGCAACACGTCTGGCATCTACAAAAATTGGAGACCCGAAGGTTGAAGGTGTGAGAATGGGTGCTTTGGCAACTCGTTTACAAGTGGAGCGTGTTCGTGCAAATGTTGAAAAACTAGCTACTTCCCAACAAATAATTTACGGAAATCTCGATGAGTTTGAAGTTATTGGTGCGGATAAAAATAGTGGTGCATTCTTTTCTCCAATTCTTTTCCTCAACGAGAATCCTTTCCAAAAAACAGACGTTCACGAGATTGAAGCTTTCGGTCCAGTATCTACCATTATGCCTTACAAAGATTTGGATGATGCGATTGAATTGGCGAAAATGGGTAAAGGTTCGTTGGTTTCATCAATTGTTACACCTTGTAATAAGGAAGCACGAGAGTATGTGGTTGGTGCGGCAAATATGCACGGAAGAATTTTGGTGCTAAATAAAAATTGTGCGAAAGAAAGTACAGGCCATGGTTCTCCGATGCCTTTGTTAACGCATGGCGGTCCAGGTAGAGCTGGTGGAGGAGAAGAAATGGGTGGAAAAAGAGGAGTTTTACATTATTTACAAAGAACTGCTATTCAAGGACATCCCGATACGATTACGGCAATTACGGAGCAATTTCAAGTTGGTGCAGCTCAACCAGAGGCGAATCCACATGTTTTCCGTAAGCACTTTGAAGAGTTGGTTGTTGGAGAAACTGTTTTCACGCATAAACACACCGTTACAGATGCCGATATCGTGAATTTCGCGAATGTTTCAGGGGATAATTTCTATGCCCACATGGATGCAACTTCATTAGAGGGTACCATTTTCGAACAACGAGTAGCGCACGGTTATTTCATTCTTTCCAAAGCTGCTGGATTATTTGTAGATCCGAAAAAAGGACCAGTTTTATTGAATTACGGACTAGACGAAGCACGTTTCGTGAAACCAGTTTATCCAGGTACAACTATCGGGGTAAGATTTACTGTCAAAGAAAAAATCGACCAAGAAAAACGTTCAGCAGATGACATTGCAAAAGGAATTGTGAAGTTTTTAGTTGATGTTTATGACCAAAATGGAGAAACGGTTGCGATGGCGACTATATTGACGATGGTAAAGAAGTTGGTGGATGAGTAGTTGCTTTCAACACAATTGATTATTCATATATCCAAGCAGCCTAATACCAACGAATGTTTCATTCGTCGTGGCGAAGACGGCATTTAAATTTCATTTGAAACTTTTCCTTGCCGTGGCGGAGGCATTCGATACAATTTGAATCCGCCTCGGCGGAGACATAATATGTCATCGTCGGTATTATTTACCGCTGCAAATGAAAGAAAGTTTGTCCAATAAATTCTCTTCCATCAACAGCAATTACTTTGTATCGAATAAAATAAACTCCTTCTGCCGCATCTCTATCATTAATCTTTCCATCCCACAAAACATTTGGAGCATTAAGTTCAGCCATTACATTTCCCCAACGGTTTACTATTACTGCTTCTTGTGAAATTGCATTTTGAGTAATAACTCCATATCCAGGATTGGATGGATCACCGTTTGGAGTGAAAACATTCGGAACAAAAATGGTAAAAACTGGCTCAGGATTTACAACAACTTGCCCCTCCCAAGTTGCGACACAAGCCCCATTCGATGCAACCAAAGTAACCACATAAGTACCCTCCGTGTATGTTGACGAAACGGAGGATAGATTAGATGTTGTTTCTGTTTGTCCATTTCCGAAATCCCAAGCATAGTTGGTAGCATTTGAACTGGAATTGGTAAACACAACATTGTATGGTGCTACTCCAACCGCATTTTCAGGCGATGCCAAAGCTGTAGGAATTGGAACAACATTTACTGTGATATTTCCTGTTGATACACAACCATTAGCGTCAACAACTGATAGCGTATAAGTGGTTGTTGAATTCGGAGTGACAGTTGGGTTGTTTCCTACCAAGCTATTGCTCCACACATAATTAAATGGTCCAACGCCACCGCTTCCACTAGCTGTTAGTGTAACTGATTCACCTTCACATATTGTTGTTGCCTGACCTGGATTTGCAACGAGTTGTGGTGGTGTAATCAAGGTAATATTTTGGAATGCCGAACATCCAGCACCATCAATTACAGCAACTTGAAACGTTCCAGCACCTAAGTTTGAGAAAACATTAGAAGATTGCGGTGATCCACTATTAATTGTGTAACTGTAAGGTTGAGTTCCGCCTGAAACTTCAAGTGTAATGCTTCCATTTGAACCACCAAAACAAGTTGGATTTACAAACTGTGTGTTATCGATATTCGCTCCACCAACCCCAGCAATATTTACAGTTAAACTTCCTGTACAACCAGTCGCTGCATCGGTTACGGTTAAGGTATAAGTCCCACTAGCCAACTGACTTATTGTTGCTGAATTTCCAGCATTCGGAGACCAAGTGTAGGAATAATTTCCACTTCCATTTGCTACGTTAACAGTAGCACTTCCGTTGTTTTGTCCACAAGTAGCATTATTTATTTGACCTTGTGTTACGGTTAGTGGTGTTGCGGTTGTTACTGTTGTATTTCCGACCGAATTACATCCACTTGCATCCGTTACAGTTATTACATAAGTTCCAGAAACTACATTCGTAAACACATTGGAAGTTTGTGGTGTATTAGTCCCCAAAGCATAGGTTAAAGGAGCTGTACCACCTGTTGCTGTAACCGTTATTTGACCATTCTGATTTCCTTGACAAGAACCATTAACAACTGCGATATTGGAAATATTCGGTCCATTATTGGATGGAACAATCAAGTTTATTGTTGAAGTACATTGATTAGCATCTAACACTTGTATATCATAGCTACCACTTAACAAAGTAGAAACTGTTGCTGTGGTTTGTGCACCAGGTTGCCAAAGGAAGTTGTAAGGGGCTGTACCACCCGTAACTGTTACTGTTCCCGCTCCATTTGGAGTGTTACAATCTGCACCAACAATATTTGATGTTCCAAGTGTCAAAGGCTGAGGTTGGGTTACAGGAACTTGAATTGTGTCCCGACATCCCTGAGCATCAATGGTAATAACTTGGTAAGTTGCAGCAGTCATATTAGAAACAGTTGAACCAGTTAAATTTCCTGGTGACCATTGGTAGTTATAAGGTGCTGTACCCCCTGTTGAACTTACCGTTACTGAGCCATTTGAACCTGCATTACAGCTAACATTTTGAATATTTGGTGTCGTAATGATGTCTGGACAAATGATTTCGGTACAAGGTTGTAAGCCTGCCGCACTGTTAATTAGCAAAACAGTACCTGCGTTATCAGTAACTCTTATTGGATATGAAGGTGGAAGTGCAGTTGTTCCTGTTGCAAAATTCACCCATTGAGCAGGAGTATTGCAAGTGGTTGCTGGTTGTACACCATTTAAACATTGGGGTTGAACCAAAGGAGGAAATCCTGGATTCCAAAGGTAACCACACGCCTCACAAGTGGCTTGGTTGGTAATAGGAGTAGAAGTTGGCGCTGTTTGATAAGCCCAAGTGTAAGGTTCAACACCATTGGAAACGGTTAAGGCCCCGTCTTGCTCTATACAAGCTTCTAAAGTTTGGCAAGGGCTGACAACGATTGTAATTGAATCTGCACCGCAAGCTAGGGTATAAACAATGGTGTGAGTTCCCACCCCAGCTGTAGCAGGATTGAATGTTCCATTTGAGCTCATTCCAGGACCAGACCATGTACCTCCAGCAGTTGCAGCGGTTAATGTTACTGGTGCGGCATTTTGACATTGTACATTTACAGGACAAATAGTGGCATCACAACAATTCGCAGCCAAGGGAGCACAAGCTTGAGCAGCAAAAACTTGAACACCGCCAGTTCTAGTATTATTTGAAGAGGTTCCGGTTCCCCCACAAGCAACAATTTCTCCTCCCGAGGTAACATGAACATCGTAAACTCTAAATGCAGTTGTATAGGTTGCCAATTGTGTAAGGTTTGCATCATATTTTACAACCCCATTTCCTGTTCCGACATAAACATTTCCACAATCATCTAAATCCAAACCGGTATTGCTAACTTGAAATTTACCAAGGGAAGTAGTGGCATTACCACCTGGTATTGTCGCAGTTGCTACAATTGCACCGTTTTGAAGGGATCTTTTATGAACTGCCGTTCCGTTTTGAGTGTAGAAAAACTGATTATTTGCCCGTAAAGCAGCAATTCCAGCATTATCATATCGAAAATTTTCGCATTTGTAACCGAGATTGTAGGTTGATGTGTTTTTGAAAATAGAACTGTTGTTGTTCCCACACAAACTAAAATTTTGCGCAAAAGTTCCAATTGTATCTTGTGTCAAATAATAATAGCGTCCATTCGGTGCGGCAGAAATCGCTCTAACTTCTTGTACCGTGGGAGGAATAGCTGTTGCACTACCCGATGCTAAATTTTGAGAAGCAAGAACTGCACCTGTATTGGTGTTAATGTTGTAAACCGTTGCCAATAGTGAAAGAGCAGAACCTCCTGTTCCACCAACAACTAACTGACTCTGATCACAATTAAAGGTAATTGTCCAAAATTCCGCGTTTGATAATGCCCCTGTAGGACTTGTATTGTTCCATTGAAGGGCAGCCGAAGTATTTATTTTTTGAATTTGAGCGGTTGAACCAGCTGTGATGTATGTGTTACCTGCTAAATCCGTGGCAAAAGTTCCAAGCCAAACGTTGCTCGTGTCATAAGGCGTATTATAAGTCCATTGTAGATTTCCGGTTGGGTCGTATTTCAAAACTTGCATCGGCATAATTCCACCGAGAATGTAAACGTTGCCTGCACCATCTCTCTCACATTCCCAAACAATATCCCAGTTGGTGTTAAAGTTTGGTGTTTGTGTCCAAGGGTCAATGATTAGCGTTTTCTTTTTATCGTAATTCCCAACTTCAAATTGAACGGTTTTTTCATTTAGTTGTCGGAATTTTGACGGTACAATTTGACTGTCAGCAAACTCATAAAATGAAACGGGTTCGTGGTCTGTAATATCGCCAAATTTTGTTGGAATTTTGATTTTCCCATTTTCCAAACGAATATTTCTATCGAATAAAAACTTCACCTTTGAAATGTCTGCACCGGGATGAACCGTTAATGCATATTTGATTCCTTCAAGTGGGTGAACAGTGTAGGTAATATCAATTTTCGGGTAAATATTGTAGTAAGTGATTTTATTAAAACCTTTTACATTAGTTACGTTTTTCACCTCGTTTTTTGCATTTGAAAAGCTGTAACTGTGATAGTCTGGAGTAACATCCTCACCTTTTAAAGTTGCTTTAGACGCTCCATCGAATTGCATGTTAACAACATCCGAACTGAAATGAAATTTTCCAACCAAACGCTCCCATTGCTTATGTTTCTCAGGACTATTTACATTAATGGATGATGCCAACTTTTCCCTTTCTTCACGGGGGATTTTTTTAGTTTCCAAGAAGTAGTATTGAACTCCTTTCGTACCAAAAAACACCCTAGTTTCACCGAAATCAGCGGCATATTTTATTTCTCCAATGGAAGAATTAGAAAATTGATCAAATTGACCTTTATTTTCTACAAAAACTTTTCTAGGGCCAAAATCCGCATTCCACCCACTTTGGGCGAAAGTTGTAAATTGAATTAGAACTAAAAACCCAAGAGTAAAATGCTTAATTTTTAACATATTAGCGTATTAAGTGAAAAAAGGTTTGTCCAGAAACTTCCTGATTTCCGTACCCATAAACCTTGTATTTGATAAAATAAACTCCATCAGAATGTTCATTGCCTTTGTCGTTTTTACCATCCCAAAAATCAGTAACTTTTGTAAACTCTTTAACAACATTTCCCCATCTGTTTACAATAGTAGCTTCAATACCTGTTGCATTGCGCATGATAAGTTGATAGCCATCGTTAACTGAATTTCCATTGGGTGTAAAAACATTTGGCACCTCAACCGACAAATAAGGAATCACAACAATAGTTTCTGTCCAAATCGTACTACAAATTCCATTTGTTGCAATCATTTCAACATAAAATGTATCCTCGGTAAAATAAGTAGTTGTAACAGGTGGGTTTAGCGTTGACGTTTGTCCGTTTAAACCGTTTCCGAAATTCCATAAAAAGGATGTTCCGTTTGTACTTTGATTTGAGAAAGAAACTTCTAATGGTGCAAAACCTGAACTTGGACTGGCTGTTGCAGCGGCTTGTGGAATTGGCAAAACAGTTTGTGTTACCTGTACAGAATCCACACATCCATTTGCATCGGTAACTTTTAAAGTGTAGGTAGCTGTATTTGGTGGAGTTGGGGTAATATCTTGAACTGCTAAAACATTATTCCATAGGTAAGAGTAAGGCGGTGTACCACCATCTGCAAAACCTTGAAGAAGAATTTGAGTTCCTCGACAAATTGTTTCAGTTGGAGATGTTGAGGCAATAAGTTCTGTTGGCTGAGTAAGGATTACGTGTACCGTATCAATACAATTGTTTGCATCCCTAACAGAAATGATAAAAGTATCAGCTAATAATCCTGAATAGGTGGTATTTGTTCCTTGTGTAACATTATCTAGGAAAAACTCATAAGGTGTTGGACCAACCGATGCTGCAACTTGAATTTCTCCATTAGAATTACCGTAACAATCTATATTTTGCGTTCCTGTTACATTTAGGGTAATTGTAGGATCCATTGATACTGTAATTTCTATGGTATCTGTGCATCCATTACCATCTTTAACAATTGTTGGATAGGTCCCCGCAAGAACGTCATTGAAATTACCACTCATTTGTTCATTCGTAAATCCATCAATCGAATATGAATAGGGAAGAACTCCTCCAAATGCAGATGAAAAAATCTTTCCGTTTGGCAAATTACAACTCGAATTAAAAGTTCCATCTGCTTGTATCACCAAATCTGTTGGTTGGGTTATTGTCGCAGATAAAGGAAACTCACATCCTTCACTGTCTTTAACGGTAATACTAAAACTTCCTATTCCAAGGTTTGCAAATGAGGGAGAAGATTGGGGCGTTCCCGAGTTTAAAATAAATGAATAGGGTGGGTTTCCTAGATTGGCTTGAATATTAATTTGTCCAGTTAAGTCACCAAAACAAAGTGGATTTATCACACTTTCAATAACTGCTGTCAAAGTTGAATTATCAGTTACCTCTGCTGTATGCTGTGCTAAACAGCCTAAAGTATCTTTTGCATAATAGGTGTAATTACCTGTAGTAAGACCAGTAAATGAAGTAACATCGTTAAATATGTTACCATCAGATGAAAACTCAACGTCTCCGTACCCTCCAGTCAATTGTAAATCAACTCCTCCATTACTTTGCCCACAAATGGAGGGTGTAATATTCGATGTCAACACCATTGTTCCTGGAGAAGGGTAAAGTCTTTTGGTATCTTCAATGACAAAAGGAATGTCTGAACCACAAGGGGTGAACGAAAATCTAGCTACATAATCAGTTATGCCGTCTGGACAAACGTCGATTGTATCTGTTGTTCCAATAACAACACCGTCTTTTAACCATTCCAATGAATGTAAAGGAGCTCCAGCAGGCTTGAACCTCCATGCTTCAGGTGTGGTAACGTTCCAAGTTGGAGCGGTGTTTCTGTCAGGTACTACCAAACCACCCTGCGATTGATTGATTTTCTGAATTCCTATAACAGCACGTCCGCCATTCCATCCGTTACAAGTAGATTTATTTTGTACATAAACATCAATATAATTGGTTCCTTCATTGAGTACCATCATGTGTGTACTTTTCAATGAGGTACAACTAAAATGACATAATTCGTTAAAAGAAACTATAAATTGTCGGCACGGCGCTGTACCTATTAAATACCATCGAATTGAACCACAAACAGATGGGTCAATATCGTGATAAACTCCTAAAACGTGACCAGCATTATTTATACCCGAGGTTGGAGTTAAGCTCGCGGAAAATGACCAAGGATGTGAACCTCCAGGAAGTGTTGGATTGAAGAGAATCGCACCATTGGAACCAATTTTACAAGTTGTAAAGGTTTGACCATAATAACAAAACGGAAAGGGCAACGTAATAATTGGACTCCAAACGTCATCTGTATTTACTGATACTGCTGTACCACCAGGTTGGTTGTAAGGAATTGGTGGAAAATGTGGTAAAGAATCAACTGTGTAACTTGTAGTTTCCCTGATTTCCAAATAACTAGCGCTAATTTGAGTACAAGGATTTTCACATGGATACATTACATCTGGTCCCGCGTCAATAATCGGACAGTATAGGTTACCTGCGTTCTGTGCGTTATTAAAAAAAGGGATAAAAATTACAGATAGGAAAAAACCTACTTTTTTTAATTTGTTCATAGTTGAATGTCTGACGATTTACTTTCTTTTTTGTTGCACAAATATACTTTATTTAAAAAGTTTGTAAAGCCTAGATTAATTAAGGTCTTCAATTCTATCAAACATAATTCATTTCACGCGATGTTTTTAACCCTACCTTTGTCCAAATTTTAGTAATGTATTCACCTACTTCAAAAATTAAATACCTGGGAAACCTTAGAACGGAGTGCGAACATTTACAATCGGGAACTAAAATTCTTACCGATGCACCAATCGACAATAAAGGCAAAGGTGATGCTTTTTCCCCTACGGATTTGGTCGCTACTTCTTTGGCTTCGTGCATGATTACGATTATTGGGATTTATTGTCAAGAACATGGTTTGGAACTGAATCACGCGGAGGCAACCGTTCAAAAAATCATGGCTAGTGCTCCAAGAAGAATTGCAAAAGTGCTTGTGGAAATTGATTTGAGCGGAAACAATTGGACAGAACAAGAATATCAGAAAGTTAAAAAAGCTGGACTTGCTTGTCCGGTTGCAAAAACTTTGGACGGAAACGTGGAGTTGGAATTTATATTTATCAATCAGTAAAATGGAAAAAAAACAAGGTCATCGCAAAGAGCGCACCGACATTATTTTTGGTTTACACGCTGTAGTTGAAGCTATTCGCGCTAATCGTGAAATCAATAAAATCATCATTCAAAAAGGAATCAACAAAGAAACTTTCCTTCAACTTCGCGATGAGCTGAAAGGAAAAGATTTGTTTTTGCAATATGTTCCTGTTCAAAAGTTGGATTCAATTACGGACGGAAACCACCAGGGTGTTATCGCCTTCATCACACCAATCACCTATCAAAACGCTGAAAGTTTAACCGACCAATGGTCAGAAGAAGGGAAAAAGTTCTCGTTTTTAGTATTGGATAGAATTACCGACGTTAGAAATTTTGGTGCAATTGCACGAACGGCTGAATGTCAAGGAATTGATGCAATAATTATCCCTTCAAAAGGCTCAGCTTTGGTTTCTGCGGATGCTGTAAAAACTTCCGCTGGTGCATTAAACCGAATTCCTGTTTGTAAAACAGACGATTTAAAAAACACCTTGTTCTACCTTCAACAATCGGGGGTTCGACTTGTATCATGCACCGAGAAAGGAAATGTTGCGCTTTACGAATGTAATTTGAGAGGTAATGTAGCTATGATTTTTGGTTCAGAAGAGGACGGAATCACCAACGATTTACTGAACATGTCGGATGTAAAGACCAAAATCCCGATGAAAGGACAAGTTGCTTCCTTAAACGTTGGCGTTGCAGTAGGGATGGTACTTTATGAAAAAACAAGACAAGAATTATATGGGTAAAATAACGTTGATTGCTTTCTTGTTTCCATTTCTTGTTTTCGGACAATTGAAAGGAAAAATGCGCCACCTCCCAGGTACTTGGGTTTACAAAGAAGGAAGTGGAAAAGAGGTTTGGGTTCAGGAAAAAGATTATGTGGTGGGTTCGGGGTATCGCTTTACAAAATTTGGTGATTCGGTGAAAGTAGAAGATTTGCGAATTCAAAATGTGAATGGCGTGATGACATACACCTACACAAAAGTTGTAAATCGTCAAAACAAAGGGAAATTGGTGTTTGTGTCAAAAAACAAAAAACTTGAATTTGTTAGTACTGAGCCAGAAATGCCCATTCAAATCGCGTACAAATTCAGTTTAAACAAAAGGAAACTGTTCATTATTTTTCAAACCAATCCGAGTACGAAAAAAGAAAAATTAACGCTTTTTAGGCAGTGATATAGAGGGAAGTCACAATTCTGAAATCACATCAAAACCCTCGAAACTTCCTGTTATTGCTAGTCCTGTAATGTTCGTTGTAATCTTTTTTTGTCTCAGTTTGATTGCTATCTCATTTATCGTGGCACCACTTCCAACAGCATCGTCAATGATGAGAACGTGATTGTAGCTTTTTTGTAGAGGCACAACAAACGTATTTCTTGCATTGGCAAGACGCTCAAAGATTTTAGAAAGTGCTTTTTGAGGGATAATGATTGGCGTTTTTATTTTGTTAACCTTGACTTTTGGCAAGTTTATTTTCAAAAGCTTTTCAAGTTCGGTCATTATCTGGATTTTTCTTGAAATCGTCGGTGGGACAAAGACTACAGCGTCCACATTTTGTTCGTTGATGTAATTGTAAATCCGCTGTTTTATTTCTTCAGCTATTCGTTTCATTAACAATTTATTTTGCCCTTGTTTCGCATAGTGCATTAAGGTTCCCAAGTGCGTTTTTCCAAATCTTTCAATGGCATAAAAATCCAAATAATAAAGCGCGTCAACCCCAATTTCATCAATTCCAGTTGTATTTTTCAATTTCGAAAGTCCATCAATCATTCCGTTTTCATTGAAATACTCCAAGTATTTATTTCGCGTTTCAAGGTACTCGTCAATAGTTTTGGTTAATTGAAGTTGTTGCTTTTCACACCAATAATTCATGGCTTTCAATCCTTCCAAACAATTACCAAGAGGATCAATCAAAAGAAAATGTTGGTTTAAAAATTGTTCCTTTTCATAAGAAATGATTGGCGTTTCTTTTTCCGATTCATTATGAATTAAGGAATAATAAACGTGAGGTGCTTTTCCCAATTTTTGAATCATTCCCTCCTCTTCAAGTTCACTTATTATGCGATGAACATATTGTCTTGAAGCACCCAAAAGCTCACTTAATTCATGTATAGAAATTTGACCCTTTTTCGTAAGTATTTTGATGATTTTATCCTTCGTTTTCACCTTGCAAATATACTTGTTTACAGTAAACTATTTACTGTAAACTAAAAACGCAAAAACATATGCCTGTATTGATTTACAGAAGAATAAAAATTCCCATTATCTACCCAAATAATTCCGTTAACAATAAAATTCAAACGTTCAAATCGATTTGTTCATTTCTCAAGATAAAAATGCCCATGTTTTGTCTTTAAACCCATTGTTTTTCGACTAGGCAAGCGTTTTCATTATATTTGCCTTTCTTATTTCTATTTTATGAATGAAACGATGAATGCCACAACTTCCCAATCATTAATTGCACTTGAAGATAAATTCGGTGCACACAATTATCACCCACTTCCAGTTGTTTTAAGCAGAGGTGAAGGTGTTTTTGTTTGGGATGTTGAAGGTAATCAATATTTTGATTTTTTATCAGCGTATTCTGCTGTAAATCAAGGTCATTGTCACCCGAAAATCACCAAGGCATTAATTAATCAAGTGCAAACATTAGCTTTGACCTCACGTGCTTTTTACAACGATTCGTTGGGTGAATACGAAAAATATGTCACTAATCTTTTTGGTTTTGACAAAGTTTTGCCAATGAATACAGGTGCCGAAGCGGTGGAAACAGCGATTAAATTGTGTCGTAAATGGGCGTATGAGAAAAATGGAATTGCTGAAAATCAAGCGGTGATTATTGTTTGTGAAGGTAATTTCCACGGACGTACAACTACAATCGTTTCTTTTTCAAGTGATCCAGATTCCAATAAAAACTTTGGGCCTTACGCACCAGGTTTTGTGGCAATTCCTTACGACGATGTGAATGCCTTAGAAGCAGCTTTGAAATTACCCAACGTTGCTGGATTTTTAGTGGAACCAATTCAAGGTGAAGCTGGAGTTTATACACCGGCAGAAGATTTCTTAGCAAATGCAAGAAGATTGTGTACTGAAAACGGTGTTCTTTTTATTGCTGATGAAGTTCAAACAGGAATTGCGAGAACAGGAAGCTTGTTAGCCGTTTGTGGAAATTGTACGTGTGAAAATAAATGCGAACGTCAAACAGAAACGTATAACCGTCCAGATATTTTGATTCTAGGAAAAGCGCTTTCAGGAGGTGTTTATCCCGTTTCAGCAGTGTTGGCTGACGACGAAATTATGATGGTTATTAAACCAGGTCAACACGGATCAACTTTTGGAGGAAATCCTATAGCTGCCAAAGTTGCGATTGCTGCATTAGATGCTGTCGAAGAAGAAGGCTTGATTCAAAATGCACGTCGTTTGGGACATATTTTCAGAAAAGAAATGAACCGCATCATTGAAAATACCGATTTAGTGGTGAAAGTTCGCGGAAAAGGTTTGTTGAATGCAATTGTTGTAAACGACACTGAAGACAGCCCAACAGCTTGGAATTTATGCGTGGCTTTAAAAGAAAACGGTTTACTAGCAAAACCAACTCACGGAAATATCATTCGCTTCGCACCACCATTGGTTATCACAGAAGAACAATTGATGGAATGCGTTGGGATTATTGAGAAAACTATATTGAATTTTAGTGAAAAGTGAAAAGTGAAAAGTGTAGAGTGAAAAGTGAAAAGTGTAGAGTGAAAAGTGAAGAGTGTGGAGTGAAAAATAATTTCTGTTTCAATTTTCAACACTTAACCCAACACGCTCAACCCAAAACTCATAACTTTTAACTCATAACTCATAACTCATAACTCATAACTCATAACTCTTAACTCATAACTCATAACTTACAACATGGCTTTAAAAATTAAATTTGGAACTGACGGCTGGAGAGCTATCATCGCAAAAGAATTCACTGTTGAAAATGTAGCGCGTGTTACAGAAGCAACAGGAATTTGGTTAAAGAAAAATTATGAAAATCCTTCTGTTTTTGTAGGACACGATTGTCGTTTTGCAGGAGAATTGTTCATGGAAACAGCAGTGAAAGTATTTATTGCGCAAGGAATTCCTGTAAAAATGTCACGTGGGTTTGTTTCAACGCCAATGATTTCTTTGGCTGCGTATCAATTTGGTTGTCAGATTGGAGTGGATTTAACGGCAAGTCACAATCCTCCATCGTACAACGGTTATAAATTGAAAGCAGATTTCGGTGGACCGCTTCAACCGGAATATGTTCAAGAAGTGGAAGATATCATCCCAGAAGTTTGTAGTATCGATTTTGAGAACATTTCTATCGAAGAAGCAATGAAAGCTGGAAAAGTAGAAGTGATTGATATCGAAACTTTGTATGTGGAGCACATCAAAAAGAACTTCGATTTAGAAGCGATTGAAAAATCAGGAATGCGTTTGGTATATGATGCGATGTATGGTGCAGGTCAACGTGTGATGCCTCGAATTTTACCAAATGTAGAATTATTGCATTGCGACCCGAATCCGTCTTTTATGGGACAAGCACCTGAGCCGATTGCTAAAAACTTGAAAGAGTTGGAAGCATATATCACTTCAAATGAAGGAATTTACTGTGCTTTAGCAACTGACGGTGATGCTGATAGAATAGGTTTATACAACGGCAAAGGAGAATTCATTGATTCGCATCATATCATTTTGTTGTTGATTCATTATTTAGTGAAATACAAACAAATGACAGGCAAAGTGGCGATCGCATTTAGTGTGACTCCTCGCGTTTATAAAATGTGTGAGCACTATGGTTTGGAACATACCACTACCAAAATCGGCTTTAAAGAAATAGCTTCGATTATGGTGAAAGAAGACGTTTTATTGGGTGGTGAGGAGTCTGGAGGAATTGCTGTGAAAGGTCACATTCCTGAGCGCGACGGAATTTGGATGGGATTAATCATCTGGGAATTCATGGCGAAATCAGGTAAAACTTTGGATGAATTAATTGATGAGGTGTATGACATCGTTGGTCCATTCAAATTTGAACGAAACGATTTGCACATTACAGAAGAAATGAAACAAAACATCATCGCGAATTGCAAAGCTGGCAACTACAAAGCTTTTGGTGATTACGAAGTGAAAGAAGTGAAAACAATTGACGGTTTCAAATATTTCTTCGACGACAATCGTTGGATGATGATTCGTCCTTCAGGAACAGAACCTGTATTAAGAACCTATGCAGAGGCTCCAACTTTGGAAGAAGTTCGCAAAATCCTTAAAATGACCGAGGAGACGATTTGTAAGTAATTAGATGTGAAAGATCTTTACATAATTTCGGGTTGTGATGGGGCAGGAAAAACAACTGCCTCATTTACAATCCTACCAGAAATTTTAAATTGTAAAGAATTTGTAAACGCTGACGAAATTGCAAAGGGTTTATCGCCATTTCAACCGGAAAAAGCTGCTTTTGAAGCGGGAAGAATCATGTTAAATCGAATAAATGATTTTTTAGAAAATGGTATCAGCTTTTCATTTGAAACAACATTATCTACAAGAAGTTATCGGAATTTTATCTTAAAAGCGCAAGAGAAAGGTTACGCTGTTAGCCTTTTGTTTTTCTGGTTAGAAAGTGTTGAATTAGCAAAGGAGCGAGTTAGAACAAGGGTTTTAGAAGGAGGACACAATATTCCTAGTGAGGTAATAGAGAGAAGGTATTTAAAAGGAATCAAAAATTTATTTGAAATTTACATGCCAATTGTTGATCACACGATGATTTTTGATAACACTTTTGGTGAAATTGAACTCATTGCCGAAGGGATAAAAACCAAAGAATTAAAAATTCATAATTTTAATAAATTTGAATCAATAAAAGCAATATGACACCTGAAGAGTATCACGAAGATTTACGAAAAAAAGTGCTTAAAGGCCTCAAACTCGCTTACCAAAACATGGTAAAGTTCAAGAAAGAGAAAAACTCTGTTATCGTAGTAATGCGAGAGGGGAAAATTGTGCATTTGAAGCCTTAAAAAAGGCTCATTCCGAGCAGGAATTTACTTGAGTCATACCAATTGACATAAATATTGTTGTGTAATAAATCCCTTCCGCCACGTCGGAGGTATAATACCTCCGACACAGAGACATTTTATGTCATCGTCGGTATCAGAGCCTAAATGTCTTTGTCATTATTACATTTAGGATTTACAAAAAAGGCACCCCAAATTGAAGTGCCCTTGTACTTAAAATTTTGTTTTACTATTTGTCAATAGAACCCGTTACTCTTTTCATGAAAGCATTGAGTGCGTCGCGTTTTGGCGTTCCTTTTTTAATTTCTTGCGCAACCTCAACTGCACCAGAAAAATTAGAAAGCAATTCACCAATGACATCCAATTCCTCATCCTTTAATCCCGGAGCTTCAATAAGATTTTCCAAGGTTTCCATTGTTTCTAAAACGTAGTCTTCATCATTTTGCTCGATGAATTCTACAACATGTTTAATGACTGGTAACCGCATGGAGTACTTCTTGAATGGTTTCTATTTTGTTTCCTTGTGCTTCACCCACCAATTGTCCGCCAACAAAACCAGCGAAAGTTGGTAGGTTACTCACGTTAGCCAATTTTCGGGAATTCGGGAATTTCTCGGCATCCACATAATAAAATGCGATGTCAGCATTTTCCTCAGCCATCCGTTTGAATTTTGGCTTGGTGATTTTGCAATTTCCGCACCATGTAGCACCATACTGAACCATCACTTTTGTATCCGCTGAAATCAATTGATCCAATTTATCTTCCGTAATTTCCTGAAACATAGCGCTAATTTTTAGTGATTTGCCAAATAGCTAGCCACACCGTCACGTGTTGCGTTCATTGCATCTTTTCCTTCTTCCCAGTTTGCAGGACAAACTTCACCGTGTTTTTGAACGTGTGCGAATGCGTCAATCAAACGAAGATATTCGTTCACATTACGTCCTACAGGGAAGTGGTTTACTGATTCATGGAACACCATTCCATTTTCATCCAACAAATAAGTTGCACGGTAAGGAACATTGTCACCACCTGTATTTTCTTCGTCGAATAAATCGAAATCAAGGATTCCTAATTCCATTGCTAAAACGCGTGTAGAATCAGCGATTAAAGGGAATCTAACTCCTTCAATTCCACCGTTATCCTTTGCTGTATTCAACCATGCGAAGTGAACTTCAGCTGTGTCGCAAGATGCACCAATTACAATAGTGTTTCTTTTTTCGAACTCAGCTGCTGCTTCTTGGAACGCATGAATCTCAGTAGGACAAACGAATGTAAAATCCTTTGGGTACCAGAAAAGTACCACTTTCTTGTTGTTGTCAACTGCTTGTTTCAAAACATTGATTTGAAACGCATCTCCCATTTCGTCGATTGCCTTAACCGTGATGTCTGGGAACTTTTTACCTACTAATGTTGCCATTTGTTATTTGATTTAAAGTTTAACTTATTTTACTATACAACTAACGTTTATTCACCGTGATTGTTTAACCACGCACTAAACATCCAATTTGTCTTTTCTTTCTCTCGAATGAGGTCACTCAAAAATGCACTTGTACCTTCATCATTGATTTCTTGCGCTTCCAACAAGAGTTTTCTTTCCAGTTGTAGAAGAGCTTTTTGTGCTCGTAGAACGTAATTCATTCCTTCGTTTCCATCGACTATTAGTGCGTTTTCTTGAATTGCACTTTTAGCAAGGTAATCTGAAAAGGTGAATAAAGGGCGACCGTTTAAAGTTAAAATTCTCTCTGCCAATTCGTCGATGATGAGCTGCACACGATTATATAATTCTTCATATTTCAAATGCAATTCAAAAAATTTTGAACCTTGAATGTTCCAATGTAAAGCACGAAGATTTTGATAATGCAATTGGTATGAAGCCAAAAGTTCATTAAGATTCGCTTTGTAGTTTGCTGAAGTTTCCATAATTAATTTGTTTTTTGATGGTACAAAGTTAAGGTTCACTTGCGCTTGACAATATCAATAGTCTCTATATTTGTATATTATTTATTTATTACCTCAATGATAAGTCTCCAGCAAATGCATTACATCGTGGTTCTCAGCGAGGAACTTCAATTTCTTCGAGCAAGTGAACGCTGTTTTGTAACTCAACCCACACTTTCCATGCAAATCAAAAAAGCGGAAGACACACTAGGACATCCCATCTTTGACCGTTCATCACACCCGCTTTCACTTACCCCGTTTGGACGAGAACTTATTCCAATTTTACGGGAAATTATGACTGAAAATGAAAGAATTAAATGGCTCATTGAAAAGCAAAATAATCAATTCAAAGAAGAAATTCGCCTTGGAATCATCCCCACAATTGCGAGCTACCTTGTTCCCGATTTGTTTGCAGAATGGAAAAATGAACTTCCGAATATTCAATTAATTATTGAAGAATTAAGAACAGAGGAATTAATTACAGCTATCGAAAACAAACAAATTGACTTAGGGATTTTGGCTGGTCCTTATGCCGATCCAAAACTTCGAACGGTTCCACTGTATCAAGAAGAAATTTTGATTTATGCACCTACCATTCAAAAAACAACCCTATCCCTTTCCGATTTGACCGAACTTCAACCTTGGTTGTTGAGCAAAGGAAATTGCCTGCGTACCCAAATGATAGCCTTTTGTCAGCTAAATGAAAATGTGAGTGATTGGAATTATCAGGGGGGAAATCTAGATTTATTAGCTGAAATGGTTACTAAATTCGGCGGTTATACTTTAATTCCTGCTTTCGCAAAAATAAAAGGTGAATTAACCTTAAAAAGACTGGAAAGTTCTGCTGGTTTTCCTGCACGTGAAGCAATTGCATTGTTCAGTAACCGAAGCATTAAAAAATCTTCTATTGAAATTTTGCTGAGAAGTATTCAACGAAAATACAATCAACCAACTCCAGGTCTCAATATTTTAACCTCAGTTTGATTATTAAAAATGGATTCAAAATACTCATAAACAATGAGTTAAGAATAATGTTTTTGAAGATTTACCTTCGGTGCTACTTCGTGGTATCGGTCCGCCGCGGAGATATTTTATGTCATCGTCGGTATTAATTCTTTTCGATTGAGGAATATTGAAAATCCCATTTTTTATCAATCACCAATACCTATTCGTCCCCTTCCTTTTTTTCTTTTGTTTTGAGGAAAGCGGTGTACTCTTTGAGGATATTGTTTTGTTCTTGCATTTCTTGGAGTTTGTCTTCAATTTCGGTATAACTACTACTATACAACCTGAAAAAATCATAATCCAATACCTCTGATATTTTTGCCAATAAGCTGGTATCTATCGATTTGCGTGTAAAAATAGAATAGATGTTCTCGCGTGATTTATTGATTCTTCTCGCAAATTCCGTAACGGAAATTCCCTTGGTTTCCAAGACTCCTTAACCCTTATTATTCATAGAAACTACTTCGGAGAAACGAAGCCAATTGTAGATAATTGAACACCAGAAGGTAGAACCAAAAACCGCCGCATTGATTTTAAAATTGTGATGGATTAAACCATTAAAATGGTTGGGGTAATGTGTGTAAATTATCCCAGTGGTGTGGGTTTTACAATCGTTGAGATCAAATTCACCTCCGTCAGCTGACGGTGTGGAAAAGATTGTGGGTCTGGTATTAATTATTGGGAAAGCTATTGTTTTTAACTAAAATTAAAGTCTATAATTATTGGAAAAGTTCGAAAATACAATAAGAATTAAATTCATAATCTGTTTTATTTACGTTTAGAATCATTAAATTTGAGGTATGATTTCAAAGGCCGAAATACTAGCAAAATTAAGCGAGCTCAAACCTACGTTAAAAGAAGAGTATGCTGTTAAAGAGATAGGTTTATTTGGATCTTACGCCGACAACTCTTTTACAGACGAAAGCGATATTGATATTTTAGTCGTTTTGGAACACCCTATTGGATGGAAGTTTTTTTCTCTTGAAATCTTTCTTGAATCTATTTTTAATAAGAAGATTGATTTAGTTACGAAAAACGCACTCAAAGAGCAGCTTAAAAATCAGATTTTAAATCAGGTTAATTTCGTTTAGTGAAAAAAGAAAATCGATCTTTCAAAATGTATCTCGAAGATATGTATTTGTCAATGGAACGAATTGCTGAATATATTGATGGATATACTTTTATTAAGTTCAAGCAAGACTACAAAACTGTTGACGCTGTTATACGAAACTTCGAAATCATAGTTGAAGCGGCCAAAAACCTTCCCTCAGAATATAAAATTATGCATCCTGAATTGCCTTGGAGCGAAATGTATTTATTAAGAAACAAAGTTTCACACGAATATTTCGGTGTTGATTATGATATTATTTGGGATATTGCTACTAATTATTTGCCCGAAAATAAACTAAGAATAAAGCAATTAATCGAAGAAGAAAATAGTTAGTCAAATTTTTAATATTGACTGCTCTCATAAACCCTCTTCTTTTCGGTTTTCCGCATTTGTCTATCATCGTTTTTTGTAATCGTAATGAACTTTTACTTTCTTGTATACCAATGATTTGCGTCCTCCTAGGCGGAAAAGATAAATATAGAGCGTTGTTACCTAATATGAATTTCTTCCATTCAGTATTATTCTTGAATACTGTGGACATTAAGTTATCATTAATGGTTTTATAATTACACATTAGCGTTTGAAATATTAAACACATTGAGTATCTTCGTGACCTAAATTTTTACACAAAATGCTCAAAGTCAAGTTGTATTTATCTTTTATGCTCCTAACGCTTTCTCTTTCCGCTCAATCTTTCGACCGAAAAGTCATTGCCAGTGCAGGTAGAGATGCCAATAATGGTTTAACCGGTTTGTCGCAACGATTCATGACCTACACCATTGGTGAACCCATTATTTATCGGGGGGCAAATTCATCAAGACAGCTGAATAACGGATTCATTCAACCCATAGGCATTTCTGCGGTTAGTCCACCACCACCTTCTGGAATAAGTCAGGTTACTAACGAAATTGCTATATATCCTAATCCGTTTGGAACTTTCATCACTTTAAACACTTCTGAGCAGCAAGAAGAATCTATTCGTGTACAACTCATTGATATAAACGGAAAACTCATTCTTCAAGATGAAATCCTTCCCAATCAGTATCGCTTAGAAATACCGCAACATTGTGCGTCAGGCACTTATTTATTGAATTGCTATACCTTATCAGGACAATTCATTCAGCAGACGCGCTTAATTAAAATGGACATTTAATCCATTATTGAGTCCCCTCCGAAAACCCCAATTTTCAAACTGCATAAAATCTGACTTTTGATAAGTGTGAGGGTGATTTTCCGTTTGGAAGCATCAGAATACAAAGAAAATGAATAAAAATCGAGCAATGA
>Ga0169931_10003173_pt1 | contig 26313 bp, 27 predicted proteins | sample Kivu_15m_20L_FD_129675 | JGI IMG/M metagenome (GOLD analysis project Ga0169931, IMG submission 129675) | Freshwater microbial communities from Lake Kivu, Western Province, Rwanda to study Microbial Dark Matter (Phase II) - Kivu_15m_20L... | ecosystem: Environmental > Aquatic > Freshwater > Lake...
CCTCGGTGGTGCGCGAGTGGGCGGACGACCCCCGGCCGGTCAAGGTGCCGGACGCGGCGGTCGTCTGGTATCGCGCGCAGGTGCGGGCCAAGGAAGAAGCCGCCCGCCGCGCGTCGCGCCCCGTGCTCGCCGCGCAACTTGTCGCACTGGCAGCCGTGATTCTGGCAGTCGTGACCATCGGCCCGAGCGCCGAGTGGTATCTCGCACTGCTGCCCGACCTCAGCCTGCCGACACTGAGCCTGCCGTCCGTGAACATCCCGGCCGTGTCGACCTGGGGCTGGCTCGCCTGGGGCTCCGTCGGCGCCGTGGTCACCCTGCTCCTGGCCGGCGGCCTCGCCTGGATCCTCGCTGAAGACTAGTCCGCGGTCCGCAGTCCGCAGTCCGCCCACCCACCCAACCGCCCATCTGCTAAGCTAGTGTCCTCTCCCTGCTCGCGCCGGGTTCCCCGGCCGTTGAGTGATTCCCTCGAATTCATTGATGGAAGTCCTTAGGGAAGTCAGGATCTGTTCGTGCCTTTTTCGACGTTGAAACTCCACCCCAACCTGCTCAAAGCCATCAAGGAACTGGGCTTCGCCCGTCCGACGGCCATTCAGGCTGATTCCATTCCTCCCGCGCTTGAGGGCCGTGACGTCCTCGCGTGCGCCATGACCGGCAGCGGCAAGACCGCGGCCTTTCTGCTTCCGCTGATTCATCACCTCATTGATTCGCCCCGCGGCACCACCAAGGCGCTCGTGCTGACGCCGACGCGCGAACTCGCGGCGCAGATTCTCGAAGACCTCCAGGACCTCGCCGTGCACACGCCGGTCAGTGGCGCCATTGTCATCGGCGGTGTGGGCATGGGCCCGCAGGAACACGCATTCCGCCGCGGCGTGGATGTCATCATCGCGACGCCAGGCCGCCTCATGGATCACATGAAGCAGCCGTACGCGAAGCTCCCGAAGCTCGAGTATCTCGTGCTCGACGAAGCGGACCGCATGCTCGACATGGGCTTCCTTCCGGAAATCCGTCGCATTCTCAAGGCCCTGCCGCCGCGCAAGCAGACGATGTTCTTCAGTGCGACGATGCCGCCGCCGATTGCGGAGTTGACGCGCGAGATGTTGAAGGACCCGGTGCGGATTGCCGTCGAACGGCAGGCCGGTCCTGCGGTGGGCATCACGCAGGCGCTCTATCCCGTGCCGCAGGAACTCAAGTCCGTGCTGCTGCTGAAGCTGTTGCAGGGTGACGAGATGAAGGACACGCTCGTGTTCACGCGCACCAAACATCGCGCGAATCGTCTGGCCGACTTCCTCGTGAAGAACAACATCAAGGCCGATAGAATTCACGGCAACCGGTCGCAGACCCAGCGCATGGCGGCATTGTCGGCCTTCAAGGAGGGCAAGGTGCAGGTGCTCGTCGCGACCGACATTGCGGCGCGCGGCATCGACATCTCAGCGCTTGGTCACGTCGTGAACTTCGACGTGCCGCTGGTGCCTGAGGACTACATCCACCGCGTGGGCCGGACGGCGCGTGCGGAGGCCACCGGCGACGCCTTCACGTTTGTGGCGCCCGACGAGGAAAGCGACCTGCGGCGCATTGAAGCGGCGATCAAGAAGCGCCTGCCGCGCATCACGGTGCCGGACTTCGACTACAACGCGAAGCCGCCTGCGCGTCTCGAGATTCCGATTGCGGATCGCATCCGTGACATCCGTGCCCGCAAACAGCAGGAACGGGCGCGCGCTGCGGAGAAGGCCGCCCGCCGAGGCGGGGCGGCGAGTCCAGGGTCCAGGGGCCAGGGTTCAGGGTCCGGGTCAGGCAGACCTGGCGGTGGCGGTTCCGGGTCCAGAGGTCCCGGCGCGCGGCCCGGATCGGGCACGCGGTCGTTCAGGCCTCGGCGCGGACGCTGATTCGGCAATGAGGCAGTGAGGCAATGGATTGGCTCATTGCCTCATTGGCCCATTGGCTCATTGAAGGTGCGCGTGGGGGACGAGGTAATTGACCACATAATCGCGCACTGCCGACTCGACTGACATGACCGGCGCGTTGTAGCCTGCGGCCCGTAGCTTGGTCATGTCTGCGCGCGTGTCGTACTGGTAAGCCTTTGCCAGTTCGGCGGGCATGTCGAAGTACTCAATGCGCGGGTCGCGGTTCATCGCCGCAAAAATGGCGTGCATGAGGCGGTTCCAGTCGGTGGATTCGCCGGTGCCGACGTTGAAGAGGCCGTTGTGTTCCGGGTGGTCGAGCAGCCACATCGTCATCGCGATGGCGTCCTTCACATAGACGAAGTCGCGGCGCTGGCCGCCATCGGGGTATTCGGGCCTGTCGCTGCGGAACAATCGTACGCGGCCGGTATCCCGGATCTGCTCGTAGCCCTTGCACACCATCGAGCGCATGTCGCCCTTGTGCCACTCGTTCGGGCCGTACACGTTGAAATATTTCAGCGACGCGATCTGATCGAGGCGGCCGGTGTCGCGCGCCCAGAGATCAAACTCATGTTTTGACCGGCCATACAGGTTGAGCGGACGGAGGTCGTCCAGCCCCGCGTGGTTGTCCGAGTACCCCTGCGCTCCGTTCCCATACGTCGCTGCACTGCTGGCGACAATGAACCGGGCGCCGGCGTCGAGGGCCGCCTCGCAGACCGTCTTCGAATATTCGAGGTTGTTCTCCCGCAGGTAATCCCAGTTCTGTTCGGTGGTACTGCTGCACGCGCCGAGGTGGATCACCGCACGCATGCGCGTCTTCCACTCGCCGCGACGGACTGCATCCAGCCACTGCTGGTGGGGGACATAGGCCGCATACGTCAGCGGGGCCAGATTGGCCGTGCCTTCCGCCGCGGGCCGTGTATCGACGCACACGATATCGGTGATGCCGCGCGCATTCAGCGCCCACACCGCCGCACTGCCCAAGAATCCGGCTGCGCCGGTCACGATGAACACGGGATCAGTATACGTGCCGCGTTATTGAGGATTGAGGATTGCGGATTGGCAATTGTGCAATTTGGGGATCCTCCCTCCTCAATCCTCAATAACTTGCGCCCTTCATGTTACGATGTTACAGTATGTCGCATGACAGCACGTAACACTTCAGGCGGGCCGTTGACGGCGCTCCAGCGCGCCATTGTGGATTTTGTCGCCGCCAAGGGGCCGGTGACGTCGGAGCAGGTGCGTGAGGGGCTCCACAAGACCCATCCACTCAAGGACTCGAGCATCCGCACCCTGCTCCGCCGCCTCGAAGCGCGTGGGCTGCTGAGTCACGTGCAGGAAGGGAAGGTCTTCCGCTATCGCGCCGAGACCTCGTCGGCCCGCGTGGCCGCGAAGGCCGTGAAGCGGATGATCGACGGCTTCTGGGCCGGGTCCGCCGAACGGTTCCTCGCCGGTCTCGTGGACGAAAAGGTGCTCTCAGCCGCCGAACTTGAACGCCTCGCGAGAAAGGTCAGGTCCAGAAAATGACCGCACCGAGCCCTCGGCACCCAGCACCAGCACCAAGCACACGAGCACCGTGCACACAGCACCCGCCTCCGCCAAGGCTTCGGCGGGGCAAGCTCAGCACAGACAGCGTCACCGCAAACTAAACGTGACGGTCACCGTCATGATGACCGGCACTGCCTGGCCGTTGAGGCGTGTTGGGGTGTAGCGCCATTGCTGCACGGCCTCGATGGCGGCGCGGTCGAGCATCGGCACCGACCGCAACACCGTGACGTTCTGCACGACGCCGGTGGCATCGATGATGGCTTCGAGGATGACGGTGCCTTCAACCCGCACGGCGACGGCGATGTGTGGATAGACGGGGGGCCGGTAGCTGAGACGCTCCGGAGGCTTGACGTCTCCACCGACGCGTACGGGATCCTGTCGCCGAGGCGGTGGGGGAGTCGGGAGGCCGGGTCCGGCGCTGGCTGCGCTGAGCAGCCCCGTGTATCCGGTTGACGAGCCGACTCCCGCGAGACCGCCGGGTACCGGCGGCATCGATGACACTCTCGGCCGCTCGACTTCAGGCGAGACCGTGTCTGGCGCCTCGACGGGCGCTGCATCCACGCTGACCTGCGGCGTCTCTGCGGCGGGACGTGCGACCTCGGGCTCCGGCGGCAACGCGCTCGCGGCCGCGAGCATGACGGGCGGCAGCGCCGTTCGTACGCCCGGCAACACCGGAGACGCGACCAGTGGCAACACGAAGATGACGCCGAGCGCCACCACGTGCAGCACGATGGACCCGATGGTGACCCACGACCGGCCCTGGCGGCGTGGAGTGGATACGAGGACGTGATCGAAGAACGAACGTGGCATGGTCTTCCCCTTGCCTCTCCGGTGTTCGTGTGTTCCCTGTCTGGTAAGACACCGGTCTCAGAAGTTTGTTCGCAGGGCAATCCAGCCGAGCGCGGCACCGACCAGCACCAGCCATCCGGAATGGAGGCGGGTTCGCAGGAGCGCGACGAGACTGACGAGGGCGATGGTGACGGTCAGCCAGCCGGAGAGGGCGGCGTGGCCAAGCTGCCAGGTGACAGCCGCCATGAGGCCGAGCGACGCAACCGTCACGCCATCGAGCACGGCTCCCATCAACGGGGAGGAGCGCAGCTTCGGGACAATCGGAGCCGTGAGTGCGACAAACACAAACGCCGGCAGAAAGATGCCGAGGGTGGCGAGCAGGGCGCCGCGAGGACCGTCGAGCACGTACCCGATAAAGGTCGCGGTGGTGAACACCGGGCCCGGCGTGATTTGCCCGACGGCGATCGCATCGAGCAGTTGCCCTTCCGTCAGCCACCCGAGGCGCTCAACAAAGTCAGCGCGCAGAAATGCCAGCAGGACGTAGCCGCTGCCAAACAACACGGCGCCGGTCTTGACGAACATCGCGAACATCGTGCCGATGGAAAACGGCGTCGCCACCACTGCAGCTGCCTGCGCGGCCAGTGACGTCGCGCTCCCGCCGGCCAGCAGTCCGATCAGTGTGGCGACAACGCCGCGCGTGGACGCGAGGTGCACAACGACCGCCAGGATGGTCGCGCCACCAAGCACCGCGAGTTCGTGGACGCCGGCCAGCACGGCGACCAGGGACCCCAGTCCAAGCACTGCGAGCCAGACGGACTTCACCGCCGACTGACCCATGCCCCAGAGTCCGTGGGCCACGATGGCGATGACCACGGGGGCGATGCCGGCCATCACGGCTCGCACATCGGGCAACGATCCGTAGGTGACATACACCCAGGCCACGAGCATCACGATGAGCGCGGCCGGCAGGATGAATGCGGTGCCGGCCACCAGCAGGCCGGGCCATCCTCCGCGCGTGTGACCGATGTGGATGGCGAGTTCCGTCGAGTTCGGGCCCGGGATCAGGTGCGTCGCCGCGACCAAATCAAGGAACTGCTGGTCGGTCATCCACTTTCGGCGGGTGACCACTTCGGTCCGCATCATGGCGACGTGGGCCGCCGGCCCCCCGAACGCAATGGTCCCCAGCACACCGAACAGTCGAGCCAACTCCCACATGTGCGCCCATTTTCCCACCATCGCGGGGAAACCCGCACATGCGGACCGTGGACCGTGGACCGCGGACTGGGGACTGGGGACTGTGTGGACGGCACGATACGTGCTTCTGTCGTGTCGAATGGCTATCAGTGTGGCTGCCGTGCGAGAAAATCCTGCGCTCTTGAAGCTGGACCTGTACTGCAAAGGGGCCCGGCTGGATATGGCGTCACTCGGCGGCGGGGGCACGGGGCGGGGCCTGCTGCGGACGCGCGCCGGCCTCGGCTCAGGTCTGGAGGTGGTGCTGCCGGGCGGTCTGTGGACCAACGTGCCCGTGCTTGAGGCGTTCGCGCAGCGGTCTCCGTACGAGTTTCAGGGCGACGGAGACGGGCTGCGCCTGATGCGGGATGGCGAGTATGTCACCACGGTCAGCCTGTCTCCGCGGCCCGCGTGGTACGACCAGGCCACCTCGTCCGGCAAACCGATGATGCGAGTGGGCACGCTTCAGGGCACCTACCTCGGTGTGTATCCCGCCAAGGTCTGCGACTACTGGGTGACACCGGAAAAAACGAATTGTCACTTCTGCTCGGTCGGCCTCAACCTCGGCGTCGACGACGCGACGGAGAAGTCGGTGGAGGAAGTGATCGAGGTGGTGCATGCCGCGCGCGACGGCTCCGGCATCACGTATGTGGACTTCAACACCGGGCACTACGAGGGGGACACCTACCTCGACATTCTCGAGCCCTATATCCGGCGCATCAAGGCCGAGACCGGGCTGCTGGTCGGGGTGCAGACCCCGCCGCACCACGATCTGTCACGGTATGACGCGCTCAAGGCGATGGGTGTCAATCGTGTGTCGTTCTGTTTCGAGATTTTTGATCGCGAGCGCTTCCGTGAAGTGTGCCCGGGCAAGGATGCGCAGTACGGCCTTGACCGCTACCTCGACGCGATTCGGTATTGTGCCGAGTTGGGTCGCAGGAGCGGCCTCTCGTTGTCGGACCCGTGGGTGACCAATGGGGAGATCGTGGCGGGGCTGGAATCTCCGGAGTCGTCCATCGCGGCGATCAACTGGATCACCGACGCGGGGGCGATTCCCACGGTGTGTGTGTTTCGTCCGCTGCGTGGCACCGACTACGAGAGTCTCGAGCCTCCGGAGACCGAGGCGATGATTCCGGTGTTTCGCCGGCTCTACGACGCGTGCATGGAGCACGGCCTGCCGATCGGGTGCGCACCGAACATCCACGTGTCGCTGGTGCTGCTGCCTGAGGAGTGCGCGGCGTTCTCCGACAGGCCGTTCCGGTGGCAGCGCGCGAAGTTAGCCGTGATGCGTCGGGTGTTCCTCGCACTGCACCACCGTGCCGTCCAGGCCCGCGAGCACTGACGGCTCCACCACCAGTACCGGAAACCCCCGTCCGTACAGCTCGTGGGCCACCACCGACGCGAGGGCGATAAACGTATCGACCTTTGGCAGCAGGATCGCCGCGGGCGCATTCCCCAGACGCACGGCTTCCAGGAGGATCGCGGTCGTGGTGCTTGAACCGCGCGTCCATGGCAGGGCGAGCACACATCCGCCGAGACGTTGGCCGCTGAGGGGATGCCGTCGATCGATCACCTCGCCGGTCGCAGCGTCGTAGCCGCCCCAGAACGACAACGGCGCAGGACTCACGACGAGTCGCCCCTGTGCGGTGCCGGCCACCACGCTCGAGATCACGGGCACAACCGTCATGCCACACTCCACGCGTGGTCGTCGCGCACCACGCGACCCTGCACCGCTGACTCCACGCAATCCTCGAGACTGCCGTAGACGACCTGACGACTCAGCAAACCTGGCACGTAGTACGCGTACTTGCCCGAGTTGGTCATGATCGTGGTGATCGTGGGCGGCAACATCGGCGTCGCGAGCACACACGTGTCGACCGTGATGCGACCCCCAAACGCCTCAAGGTCGCGCAACATGCCGGTGTCGGCAGCCAGCGTCCGCATGATGCGGCTGGTGGTGACGAGGAACTCCACGGAGTCCGCTTTCCGGCGTCCTCGCAACAGCGGCGCGAGCTGACGGAATTCGTCGATGGAAAAGTGCGGACTGCCCAGCAGCACCAGATTCACCGGGGCGTCCGCGTTGGTCGTCAACTGCCGCCGCGCATCGAGCAACTCGGGCATTCCGACGTGGTGTGTCACTTCCGGAGAGAGACCACCAAAGGCCGCGGCGGTCGTTGGTGCCTCCGGCGTGATGCCGACCAGGTGAAACAACGCGACGGATCCGGACGACGCGGCGGTCGCCCCGAAGGCCTTGAGCTGGTCGTCGGTTGGCCGCACCGTCAGGCCCTCCACCACGGGGATGCGGTCATCCGCGAGTCGGCCGATGAGAAAGCCAAGCACCGGGTAGAACTCGTCGAGTTCCTGCAGGCGATGGGGCACACCCGTCATCGTGATCAGGACGTGGCCACGACGGCCGGCATCCGTGTGCAGTCCCACCTCAGGCACGCGGCCGGTGATCGCTGCGCACACGTCATACAGGTCGGGATACCGCTCCGTGCGCGCGCCGATGACCGAGTTGGCGAACACGATGGCGTTGGATTCACCCCACGCAATCTGCTGCCCGAATGAAGGGCGTGCCTGGGTCTGGTACGGGGCGCACGTCCACGTCTCTGTCGTGCCCATCGATCGGTACGCCACCATCTGGCGATGGGCCTTGGAGGCCCACTCCGAGGCCACCGGCCACTCCCCCCAATAGTGTTCATCCACGCCGCTGACGTTGAGCGAGGACGGCACCACCACGCGCGCGCCGAGGCTCGCGAGCCGCTCCGCAAACTCCAGGCCGGCGTCGCCGACAAAGATGGTGCTGTCGATGTGCGCGTGGGTGATGTCGATCAAGCGTGGCGCACCGGCGATGCGCCCCATCCGCGACACAATCTTCATCGCCAACGCGGTGGCCGGGCCCATCTCGCCACCCAGCATCGCCTCGTCACGGTCACGCAGTCTCACGCCGTGCTCCCGGGCCCGCGATCCCGCAATCCCGCAGTCAAAATCCCCAATCCCCCATCCTCCATCCTCAATTGCGAGCCCGAAGGGCGAGCATCAGGGATTCTTGATCGAAACGGGTAAGATCAACGCATGACAAGTCGGGTACGGCGTGGCGCGTGGTTCCTGAGCCTGGTGGTGGCAGCCACGGCAGCGTGTGGCGGCGAAGAGGTGTCGGCGCAGATCACGCGTCCGATCGCCGTGGTGACCCCCCTGGCCGAGGCCAGTGCCGCACGGAGCGGCCGTGAGGTGCGACTGGCCGCGCGAGTGGTGATGCCATCAGCGGCCCTACACGTGCAGGCGAACACGCCGCGGGAAGCCGGACTGATTCCCACGGTGCTGACCCTTGATGCCCCGGCGGGAGTGACCATCCACGAACTCGTGTACCCCGACGCGACAGACTTCGAGGTGGCGGGGTTCGATCAGCCTCTGCTCGTGTACGGGCACGACTTCGTGATCGGGGTGCGGGCCACCGTCGCCGCGACCGTGCCGCTCGGCACCGTGACCATTCCGGCGCGTCTGCGGTACCAGGCGTGCAACGACTCTGTGTGTTTCCTGCCGCTCACGGTCGAGACGCGGTGGACGCTGACGGTGGTTGCCGCGGACGCGGCGGTGACGCCCCAGTATCAGGACGTGTTCAAGGCCATCAAGTTCGGCACCGGGATCACGCCACCCGTGCGCGCACCGGACGAGGCTGATCCCGGGACCACGGTTATCGTCGCGTCGGACCTGGCGGATGCGGTCGGGATGCTCGACGCGTTCGAGCAGCGTTCACCGGCGGGGACGTACATGAATCGTGATGACTTCCTCGCGTTTCTCGCCGCCGCTGAAGCTGGTGTGATGCCCGGCGGATGGTTTGACGGGCGCGGTCCGCTCGCAATTCTCGCCATCGTGCTGCTCGGCGGACTCGCACTCAATCTGACGCCATGTGTGCTGCCGATGATCCCGATCAACCTGGCGATCATCGGCGCGGGCGCGCGCGCGGGATCCCGTCAGCGGGGTTTTTTGCTGGGCGCCAGCTACGGCGCCGCGATGACACTGGTGTACGGCGTCATCGGGCTCGTGGTGATCCTCACGGCCGGGGCGTTTGGCGCCATCAATGCGTCCCCCTGGTTCAATCTGTCGATCGCCGTGGTGTTTGTCGTGCTCGGCCTCGCCATGTTCGACGTGGTGCTGATCGATTTTTCGAAGTACTCGACGCTGTTCCAGCCGAAGGCGGGGCAGCAGGGCAGTGTGGTGCTGGCGTTCACGATGGGCGGCGTGGCGGCGTTGCTGGCCGGCGCGTGTGTGGCGCCGGTCGTGATTCAGGTCGTGCTCTTTGCGAGTGATTTGTACGCGGGCGGGGCCCAGGTCGCACTGGCGCTCCCCTTTGTGCTCGGCCTCGGCATGGCCATCCCCTGGCCGATTGCCGGTGCGGGCATGGCCGCACTGCCCAAACCCGGCGCGTGGATGGTGCGCGTCAAGCAGGTCTTCGGCGTGATGATCATCGGGACCGCGATCTACTACGGCTATCTCGCCTACACCCTGTTCGACAATCGCCGCGTGGACGCCACCGAGGTGTCGTCGAGTGTGGAGGCGATGATCGAGAGCGGCTGGCATTCCTCCCTGGGCGCAGGGCTCGCCGAGGCCCAGCGCGATCAGAAGCCCGTGTTGCTCGATCTGTGGGCCACGTGGTGCAAGAACTGTCTGGTGATGGATCAGACGACCCTGAAGGACCCGGCCGTGGGTGAGGCGTTGTCAGGCTACGTGAAGATCAAGATCCAGTCGGAGGATCTTGAACACCCGGCCACCAGCGCGCTGCTGCAGCGCATCGGTGCCGTGGGGCTGCCGGCCTACGTGGTTCTGCAGCCGAAGTAGGTCCACCGGCGTGTGCCCCGGCGTGTGCCGCGCCGCGATGGTGCCGCCCAGAACCCCGGCACACAGCAGGCACGCCAGCCAGTGACGCATCAGGTGGTGACGCTTGGTCACGACGGTGTTCAACACGGAGAGTGCCGGTATGATCCCCGCATGATGAAACATCGCAAGGGGACACTCCTCGTTCTGGTGTGTGCAGCGTCGATAGGGATGTCGGCGGTGACTGTGATCGCGACGGGCGCCCAAGCGCCGCCTCCGGCCAGTCCACCGGCCTCGGGCGAAGGCGCCGGGTGGGTCGGCGCGGAGGGCACGCCGCTCGTGCGCATCGATCCCGAACATGTCGAAGCCACACGCGCACCCACCAGTGCACCCGCGCACGAGGGCCCTCGTGCGCAAGTGCACCCGCGCACGAGGGGACTCGCCTCCGACGGCGTCCCCGTCGACGCCGTCGGCGACCCGCAATATTCAACCTTCTCGCTGTGCGCGATTGATCCGGCCACGCAGCAATCCGGCGCGGCCGTGACGACACGTGTACCCTTTGTCGGACGCGCGGTGCCGCACGTGCGTGCCGGTGTCGGGGCCGTGTGCACACAGGCCTCCACACGTGTGGAGAACGGGCGCGAAGGGCTCGACCTGATGGCCAAGGGCGTGGCGCCTGCCGAGGCGCTGGCGCAACTCCTCGCGGCCGATCAGCAACGTGAGTCGCGGCAGGTTGGACTCATCGATATGCAGGGCCGCACGGCGGCACATACGGGCAAACAGAACGGTGCGTGGGCGGGCAGCCGGCAAGGACTGCACTACACGGTGCAGGCCAACATCATGGTCGGCCCTGAAGTGATCGAGGCTGTGGCGAACTCATTCGAAGCGACCGCCGGTACAGGAATGCCGCTCGCCGAACGCATGATTCTCGCGATGGAGGCGGGGCAGGCCAAGGGGGGCGACCGCCGTTGGGGGCTGCGCCAGTCGGCCGCCATCAAAATCGCCGATCCGAATACACCCGGACGCGGCGGTGACAACATCGCGCTGGCGATCGAAGTGGGCGAACACGCCGAGCCGGTGGCGGAGATGAAGCGCATCTATTACACGACCGCGCAGCGCCTCGGGTATCGATCGTTCTCGCGTATCGACGGCATCGACATCGTCGAACTCAAGCGCATGCTCCATGCCCTTGGCTACTGGCGTCCCATCCTCGAGATCTTCCCCGCAAACGCGACGGTCCGGGAGTACGGGCTGTATGACGACGAGGCAATGGCGGCGGTGGACACGTTCCGCGCGGACAACGGTCTGGTGTATCAGGGCAATCCCGTGGGACTCGTGGACGAGCGGTTCATCACGGCGCTCCGGGCAGCCTATTTCGCCAAACGCAAGGGCGGATAGACGTCGGACTATCCCCGCACCACCAACACCGGACAGGTCGCGGCTCTGATCACTTCGTGCGTGGTCGAGCCGTAGATCGCGGTGCCGAGTGCGCGCCGAATCTCGGCGAGCACCGCATCCCTCGAGGGCGGATACCGCATATGCGTCAATTCGCCAATGGCCCCGGGCGGCATGGGAACCGCTTCAAAGGTCGGCACCACATGCAGCACCGTCAGGCGCGCCTGATACCAGCGGGCCAGCGACAACGCATATCCCAGCCCTGGCGCGGCGGCGTCGCTGAGGTCGGTGGGATAGGGGATGTGGGTGAATCGAACCATGGTGTGCCTCCCGCGTGACGGTTACTGGTAGACGATCACCACCGGGCGTGGTGAGAGGTCGAGCACCTGCGCCGGTGTAAACAGGTTGCGGTCCTGCTGGTAGAAAAGCTTGATGCCGGCGTATGCCAGCGGCTGGCGCATGACGGTGCGATAACTGGACAGCTTCAGTGACTGTGTGCCGAAGCCATCCATGACAAGGGCCACATCCACGGTGTCGCTCGACCGCACCTTGGCCTTGTCAGGCAACATGTCGAGCCTGAACTGGTGGACGATCAGCACCTTCGGCGGCAGGCGATGCGTCGCGATCAGACGCTCGAGCACATCGATGCCCGTATTGATATCGCTCGCGTGCAAGCGGCCGATCTGCTGCCCGGGAACCTGGCAGTCGGTCATCGCGAACTCAGGGTCGAGTGCGAGGTACACGTCCGGCTCCCTGAGGTACGGTTCCAGTGCCTTCACCTCTGCCGCCACAGTCGAGCGTCCAACCTGCACGTCAAGAATGAGCTTGTATCCGTGCGCGCGAGCCTCGCGCAGGAGTGCGTCGATGACGTCTTTCGTCTCCCGTCGTCGCCACATCGCGTCCGAACCCGCGGTGCATTGGGCGACCACGGCGACCAGGTGGTAGGCCATCAGGACCGGGACCGGACTGACCGCACGATACGCCTTCGCCTGGGCTTCGAATCTGGCCACGCGCGCCTCGCCAGACTGTTCGCCCAGCGCCCCCATCCGCGTGCTGCGCGGATTGCCGTACCACGTCAGCAGGATGTGGTCGTCCAGGAGGGCGCGTGGAGCACGACCGGCGCTCGGAGGTGCCGCCGTCAGCGTGACGACTGCGACCAGTGTGAGCAGGAGCGAGGCGAGCCGGACGCGCATCGGGACCTCCATGAGGGAACAATGCACATGGCGTGCCGTCGGCACGATCGGCGTCTGTCGGATGTTTGGGTGTCGGCCGCGATCACTGAAGTCGAGGTGCGGTAAAACGTCGACTGTTGCACCGTCGAAACACGGGTGGGATATGGTTACCACCATGGATCGACGAGATTTCCTGCTGAAGACGGCGGCCGTGGCCACAGGCGCGGTGGTGCCCCTGCATGCGCTGCTCGCGCGCGCGGCGACCGGTGCGCCGATTCGCCAGACGCTGGGCTATGGTCCGCTGGCCCCGGTCAACGATTCCACGACCGGGCTTCCGCTGCTGCATCTGCCGCCGGGCTTCACGTACTTCACGTTCGGCTGGACGAAGGATCCGCTCGACGATGGTTCGCCCACGCCCGCGATGCACGACGGGATGGCCGCGTATCCGTTGCCCGGCGGACTCGTCCGTCTGATTCGGAATCATGAAGTCGGCACGGCTCCGGCATTCGCGTCGTCACCGGTGTATGACCCGGCGGCCGGTGGTGGCACCACGACGATCGATGTTGATCTTGTGAATGCGAAGGTCATTCGCAGCGCCGCGAGTCTGGCCGGCACGGTCCGCAACTGTGCCGGCGGGCCGACGCCCTGGGGATCGTGGCTCACGTGTGAGGAGACGACGGCCGATCCGCAGAGTGATGCACGGCTGTCGCGCGACCACGGCTGGATCTTCGAAGTGCCGGTCGAAGGCCGCGCGACGGCGGAGCCCCTGAAGGCGATGGGGTGTTTTGTCCACGAGGCCATCGCGGTGGATCCCGCTACCGGAGACGTCTACGAGACCGAAGACGCGACGCAGTCCGGCTTTTATCGCTTCATTCCGAAGGCACGCGGACGCATGGCCTCGGGCGGCACGCTCGAGATGCTGGCGGTCAAAGGCTCGCCGCAACTCGACACACGCAAGGGCCAGAAAAACGGTGTGACGTATCCCGTCGAGTGGGTGCCCATCGCCCGGCCGGAGCAGGTGCATGACGATGTGGAGAAACGTGACGGCGCCGGCGTGTTTCAGCAGGGCTTCACACAGGGTGGGGCCATCTTCGCGCGGCTGGAAGGCGCGTGGTACGGCAACGGCGCGATTTTTTTCACTGCGACGTCAGGCGGCGATCGTCAGCGTGGCCAGGTGTGGGAGTACACGCCCGCGACCGAGTCGGTGCGCCTGGTGTTTGAATCCCCGGGGTGGGACATCCTCGACTATCCCGACAATCTGTGTGTGAGTCCCCGCGGAGGCCTGGTGTTGTGTGAAGACGGCAGCGGCGGTGCGAACTTCGTGCGCGGCCTCACACTCGACGGACAGATCTTCGACTTCGCGCGCCAGAGCGTGGTGCTCAAGGGGGAACGCAACGGATTCACGGGCGACTTCCGGTCGATGGAAGTCGCCGGCGTCACGTTCAGTCCGGATGGCCGCTGGCTGCTGTTCAACGTGCAGACGCCCGGCATCACCTTCGCGGTCACCGGGCCCTGGTCCAACGGCGTGTTGTAGCATTCGCCGATACGAAGACGACGACTGAACGGCGCAGCGCTGATCGGGCTGATTGGCGGCGCAGCGGACTGGCCGCCTGGCCGGGGACTGAGGCCACCCAGGTGGGTGGGCGGATGGCCTACTGAGTGGATGGGCGGCTGCGGGGGGGCGCGGCTGCGCGGATGCCGGTGAATGCCTTACCGTGCACCTGCTGAACACCGCTCCGCTCGAGTAGTTCGGCGACGTTGTCTTTCGTGATCGCGCCTCCGGCCAGAATGTCGATTCTGCCGCAGGCCTGATTGATCAGCCGGCGCAACTGGGCGGCGCCGTCCATCGCACTCCCTGGCCCACCGCCTGTCAGCACGACTGACACTCCGAGCGCGATCAGCGTTTCGAGGCCTTCGGACTGATCGCGCAGTTGATCAAACGCGCGGTGGAAGCCGACCGCCATCGGACGCGCGGCAGCCATGAGTTCCGCCATCAGTGTGCGGTCTATTGCCCCGGCCTTGGTCAGCGCTCCGAACACCACGCCCGGCGCACAGGCTGCCTTTGCCGCCGCAATGTCGGCCAGCATCACCGCCACGTCGTGGCGGTCATACACAAAGTCGCCCACCCGTGGCCTGATGAAGACGTGGATGGGCGTTTTCACCAGCGCCAGCGCACGTGTGATGAGGCCCAACGAGGGCGTGACCGCGCCGTCGTGCAGCAAGCCGCACAACTCGATGCGATCGACTCCTTCGGTCTCGGCAGCCATCGCGACGCCGATGGACTCGACGGCGGCTTCGATGAAGAGGGAATTCGGCAGTGGCACTTTCACAGGCCATGTTCTACCATGTCCGCCTCACACAATCAGGGAGGTCGATGTGGATCAGAGTTCTTCGGCACCGGCGGCGATGACTGGGCAGGTTACGTTGGGCAACGGACAGGTGCGCACCCTCGCGTCACCAGGCAAGCGGCTTGTCGCGCGGATTATTGATGTCTGCGTGTTGTGGGTGGGCTCGATGGTGGTCGCCATGTTCGGGTTCGGGAGCGGGTTGGCGATGGGGGCCACGGGCACGGATGCCGGGATCGTCGCGGCGATCATGGCGTTTGTCGCCGCCACGATGACTATCATCATCCTCTCGATTGCCTATGAGGTGACGATGGTCGCGCTCAAGGGGCAGACCGTGGGCAAGATGGTGATGAGCATCCGCGTGGCTCGCGCTGACAACGGTGACCTGCCAGGCTGGGGCAAAGCGACCGGACGCTGGGCGCTGCCGTGGTTGATGGGACTGATTCCGCTGGTCGGCTGGATTGGCGCGTTGCTCACGTACCTCTCACTCACCTGGGATGACCGTCGTCAGGGCTGGCACGACAAGGCGGCAGGCACGGTTGTGACGGAGGGGTGAGTGGGTGGGCAGCTGGGCGGATGGCTTCGGATTCGACGTCCTGGCGTGCCCGCGCTGTGCGGGGCGACCGCTGCCGGGATCGGCCGCCCCAGGCGAGCTTTGTGGTGTGCGGCGCCCTCGACTACACTGCGCCCGGGCGCTGTGGCCGCGAAAGCCGCCCTCGGTGATCTGCCCCAGCGTCTGATAGGGCGTATTCTGTCAACCGAACACCCACGTAATACGGACTATCGGCGAGTGGGTCTGCCGGGTGCCGTTGCCGAGAAGCTTTCGTCAGCGGTAACGCACCGAATGGGTCAGGCAACAGTGATTGCTGTGCGCGGGTAGCTACGTGATCGCTGCAGCGCTAATTGACATGGACGGCGTCTTGCTCGACTCGGAACAGATGCACAGTACTGCCTTTGGTGAGGTCCTTCGCCCGTTTGGCGTTGACGTTGATTACTCGACCATCGCCGGTATGAGCACAGTCGCGGTCTTCAAGGACCTCTCGCGGCGCGGGTTGGTTCCCACGGATCTCGTGGAATCTCTGTCAGCCGCGAAGCGCACTGCGGCGAGGGAGTATGCGTCGCGATACGGAGTGAGACTCATACCAGGAGCGTTGGAGTGCGTAAAGGCACTAGCCAATCGTATGCCGGTGGCGCTGTGTACCTCTGCATCGCCTGGGACGATTCGCTTGATGGTCCGGGCAGGAATCGACACTTCGTTGTTTTCAGCGGTGATCTCAGCAGAGGACGTGACGAACGCCAAGCCCTCCCCAGAAATCTATCTTGTCGCAAGTTCGCGTCTCGGGCTAAAACCCCGCAACTGTGTCGTGATTGAGGACAGCGTCAACGGAGTCGAGGCCGGGATTGAGGCGGGCTGCAACGTGATCGGCGTGGGGCCCTTGGTCCGCGAAGTGGTCTCGGAGTATCAGTTGGCCGGGGTCCCTGCTTTGCTCTCACACGTTGACGCTACAAATGATATCCCCACTGCGGTGACTGAACTCGGTGGGTAGCAGACTTGAGCAAGGCAGGGTCGACTTCGATCTACTGGTTCCAGCAGCTGGCCTGGGGACCCGCATGAGAACCGATCTACCGAAGGCGCTCGTGACCGCAGACGACAGGCCGCTTATTCACTACTCAACGAGCGAATTTGTTCCATATGCTCGATCGGTTCTTGTTGTGGTGCGTGAGGAACACAAGAGTTCCTTTGTTGGCACGCACTGGCACTCAGTTGTTAAGCCGACCTATGTGGTGCAGACCAATCTCACCGGCACTGCGGAAGCAGTTAGGCTCGGACTTCTGGCGTCGTCTTCGAAATGGCTTGTGGTGGTGTGGGCGGACCACGTGGGCGCGAGCGCGTTTCCGCTCGACGCTATTCTCGTGGAAATGAATTCGGAGGCTGACCTTGTCTTGCCGGTAGTCGAGCGACCTGATCCGTACGTGTATTTCGAGGTTTTGGATCATCGCATCACCCGCTTTAACGAGACCCACCGTGGTGCCCCCTCCGTGGCGAAGGGGCTGAGTGACTGCGGGGTCTTCGCCCTGCGGCGAGATGCGGTGTTGGGTCCACTCTCGGAATTCGTTCATGACCATTCGGGTGCTGAAGAACTGAACTTCTTACAGTTCTTTGCGAGCTGCCATGCGGATTCGCTTCGATCCCGCCTCTTGCGCCTTGAGGACTTTCGTCTCACGATTGGGGTTAACTCCCCTGACGATCTCGATCAACTTGGTGCGCTGCTTTGATGTCCTTCCGGTCCGTAACAGATGCAGGCTGAGATACGAGCTGTGATGTTCTGCGGTGGGACTGGGGCTGCAACGATCGCGTCTGCCTTGAGTCGTGAGAGTCTCGTTGACCTCACCCTCGTCATCAACGCATACGACGACGGTCTTTCCACTGGTCGAATACGCGAACTCATTCCTGGGATGCTCGGACCCTCCGATGTCCGAAAGAACTTCTCCAATCTGCTTCGCAAGGGCCGGAACGCACAACCGTTCGCTGCCGATCTGCTCGAACGAAGAATCGAAGTGGGACGGGACGTAAGTCGAGAATCAAGGGACTACGTCCGCGATCTCGAGTCGGCGATCATATCGATGACCGATGAACTGACAGTTCGTCAGTCTCGTCAGTTTGTTGAGTGGGCGAGGGTTGGCATTCGGTCTCTGTCCGAAGCATCTGGTTCCCGCGGAGTATCTGACTTCCACGATATGGCGGTTGGGAACGTCGTCTTCGCTGGAACTTTCCGTTGTGCGGGCGATGACTTCAACGCCGCGGTGGATGCCTGGTCGCAGCTATTCAGGCCGGGGTCGGTGATCATGAATGTGACCGACGGAGCTGACCTTGTGCTCGTTGGTCTGACTGAAGACGGCAGGTTTCTGAAGGATGAAGCCTCTATTGTCGGGATGCGCGATTCAGGCGAACCCATCGTCGACGTCTTCTTACTAAATCGAACTGACGCCGAAGCTGTTCACGCAAGCTATCGCCCGTCTGTTGACGCGGACGAGATTCGCCGCAATCTCGATCTAATGCGGGTTGTTCCGTCGCCGAACCCATCAGTCCTGAGCGCAGTGGGCGCGGCCGACGTGATCATCTACGGCCCTGGGACGCAGCATGCAAGTCTTCTCCCGAGCTACATGACCGCTGGACTGGGTGACGCAATATGCCGGCTGGAAGGCGCTCCCAAGCTCTTTGTCGCCAACCTTGACAGCGACAATGACATCACCAACGAAAGTGTCAGTTCCCTACTCCGTAAGTTGGAGCGTGCATTCAGGGTCGGGAGTCCGGACGGAGTCGCCCTGCCTGGGCTCGTAACTGGCGTTCTTTCGCACCTGCCGTCCACCGGAAGTAGACCGTGGGGAATCGACGTTTCGGACGAGTTTCCGAGTGTTCCGCTCGTAGTTGGGCAGTGGAAGACGAAGACTGGTCGCCACAACGGAGATCGTGTGACACGAACGGTGATGACGCTAACGGCGCTTGGCGAAGGCCAGTTCGATACCGGCCGGCTCACTCCAGTCAGCATCATTGTGCCGGTACTAGACGAAGCGAGAACACTCGGGAGTGTTCTGAACGATTTGCTAACGCAGGACTGGCTAGGTAGCGGATTTCTGCCGGAAATCGTTGTAGTGGACGGTGGATCGCGGGATGGATCGCAGGAGATCGCAGCGCAGGTTCCAGGAGTCAGGCTCCTCGCGCTCTCAGCAGTACGTGGAAGGGGGGAAGCCATTCGAGAGGGCATCGGGGTCTGCTCCGGAGAGCTTCTCTTAACGTTTCCCGCTGATGGCGAATACCAAGCGGGCTCACTCCTCCAGATGGCCGAAATGCTTCGGGCTAACGAAGGGATTCTCGTGTTTGGCAGCCGATCGACGTTTTGTGTTGACTCTGATGCGCAACTGCGAATGATCTACGCGGGCGTTCGCCGGCAGTACCTCGTGAGTAAATGGGGCGGTGTGTTGCTTACGCTCTGTTCTGGACTTCTCTATCGCCGCTGGGTGTCTGATCCACTTACCTCACTCAAGGGTATGCGGCGTGGCGTGCTTGAGAGGGTGAGCCTGCGTGGCGATACGCTTGACTGGGACCTCCGACTCATTATCGATGCTTGGCGTGGACAGCTCGCGATTGCGGAAATCGCAGTCCCGTACTACCCCAGAACGAGAGCACAAGGCAAGAAGACGCGGCTGCGTGATGGGCTTCGAGCGCTTAGGGTTGCGCTCTCAAGTCGATGGCGGGTCCATTGACAGGGCTTCCCAGCGGCCTGTCCGTCGTCATACCGGCCTTCAATGAGGAAACGTTCGTCGGGGGACTAGTGTTGGCGGTCTGCGCTGTCCTGAATCAAAGCTCCCTCCCCGCATGGGAGGTGATTGTGGTTGACGACGCGTCGACGGACCAGACGCACGTACGGGCAGAAGATGTTGCGCGGTCTGAGGCTCGGGTTCGCGTAGTGCGACACGAAAGGAATAGAGGGAAAGGTGCAGCAGTTCAGACCGGAATATCCGCTGCGAATCTCAGCCACGTCTTGGTTCAGGATGCCGATCGTGAGTATGACCCGAGTGACATTCCACGTCTGTGGAATGCCGTAGTTCAGAGTGGAGAGCCCGACCGAACCGTTGCCTTTGGAAGTAGGTCGTTGGGGGCAAGGCGCCTACCTGGATGGCGTGGTCGCCTCAAGAAGTGGCCTAGGCAGAGTCCGGGGCCCTGGCTCTTCGGCTACGTACTGTCAGCTTGGTTCGCTGTCGTCAAGCGTCGCTGGATCTCCGACCTGCTCACCGGGTACAAGCTTTACCCAAGAGGACTCTTTCTCGGTTGGTCACCAGAGACATCAGGCTTCGAGACTGATCATGAGATCACGATGAAGATCCTCAATGCCGGACTCAGGATCGTCGAAGTTCCCGTTAGTTACACCCCCCGGTCGAAGGAGGAAGGAAAGAAAATCAACTGGAGGGATGCAGTGAAGGCCCTTCGCACAGTGTGGAGGTATCGCTGAGCGGTCATCGTGTCGTGATTCAGTCGGCAGGTTCGGCCCGCTGGTAAAGTTGATTTCCGGGGAGGGAGTTACGTACTTATGGCCGCCAGTTAGGGTGCGCGTATGGGGCAAGTCTCTTGAAGTTCTCGATGTTCCACTCGTAAGTGTTCTCAACGGGTGATCCACGCCCGAATGGATCCCCTCCGTCCCACGCAGTAGAGAAAGTCCGGAGTACGGAAAAGGAAGTAACTAACCGTTCGGGCGCTTGGTGATCTGCCCCAGCGTCTGATAGGGCGTATTCTGTCAACCGAACACCCACGTAATACGGACTATCGGCACTGGCGACGTAGAACATGTACGGGTCCGACTCGACGACCGCCATGTCGACAAACCGGCCGCTCATGTTGGCGGGGCCGATCGTTCTGAAGGTAAGCGCCGCCAGATCCTGGGCTGTGAGCGCGGGCGACTGCCGCGCGGTCAGCAGCGGCGGCGACACCAAGGCGAGAAGAACCGCGACGCAGGCAGCAACGACAGACAGACGGACGTGGCGCATAATCCCTCCCGAGAACCCGGGCCTAGTCTAGCTGAGCGGGACGCGCCAGAGACAACGGAGAGACCATCGCGCACATCAGCCGGCCAGCCCAGCGCGAGGCCGGCGACGGACGTCAGCCTTTACGATGGTCGATCAGCACTGCGGTCGTCTGACTCGTGACCGAGCCGCCGCAACTCACTCGCCGAGAACCAGAGAAACAATCCGCACAGAGCTGTCGCGAAAAGGCCGACTGCGAAAATCCAAAGTGGTGACACGTCATTTCCCCCGCGGCCGTGTGGACTGGCGGACAAACCCGCCGAACGACAGGATCGACGGCACCCAGATGCCGACAAACATTCCCTCGTCGCGATAGCCTCCGAACCACAGGCTCACCGAGAACAGAAAAGAAATGAATGCAGCTGCGAGAATGAAGTAGTCACTACGTCTGAACATCGGCCACCTTCTCCACACAGTATATCTGAACTGTCACCACTCACCGCCGGACGTGGGCGAGCCCTCCGTCCACGCCGAGCACCTGACCGGTGATCCAGCCGCTGTCCGGGCTGAGCAGGAACGCGATGGCCCGGGCGACTTCGTGGGGCTGCCCGATACGGCCGAGCGGATGCATCGCCGACGATGCCTTCAGAGCCGCCTCGTTCCCGGTGATTCTTCGGGCCATCGGTGTGGCGACCAGCCCGGGCGCCACGACGTTGACGCGGATGCCCACCCCGGCGTAGGTCGCCGCCGAAGCGCGCATCAGTCCTTCCACGCCAGCCTTGGCCGCGGCGATCGCGTCGTGATTGGACAGGCCGACCTGCGCCGCGCACGACGACACGAGCACGACGCTGCCGCCGGTGCTCTTCAGGTGCCGGCCCGCGGCGCGCGTGAGTGCAAAGGCCGTGCGGAGGTTCATCGCGACGGTCTCGTCAAAGTCCTGCGCCGAGGTCAGGTGCGCCGGCTTGAGCAGGATCGATCCGGCGAGATTCACGGCACCGGTGATGCCGGGGTTGGCCTGGAAGAGCGCGTCCACCGCGTCAAAGTCCCGCGCATCGACGCAGGCCGTCTTCGCGCCGCAGGTGGCCGCCACCTCGGTGAGCGAGGCCAGAGTCCGGCCGGCGAGCACCAGCGACCAGCCGTCACGATGGAGCAGTTCAACAAGGCTGCGACCGATGCCTCCGCCGGCACCGATGACCAGACACGTGCGAGGGTTCATGTCAGGCTTTCAAGAAGCTCTTCAGCATCCAGATCGTTTTCTGGTGCAGGGTGATCCGGCCGATCATCAAGTCCTGACTCTCGGCGTCACCGGCCTCGCCGGCAAGGTCGCGCGCACGTTCCGCATCCGACACCACTTTTGCGCTTGCGGTGATGAGCGCGCGGACGTAATCCTCCTGCACCAGCGGCGATGAGAACTCCTTCATCTGCGCGGCCTTGGCCAGCGTCCCGAGGCCGCCGATGGCGTAGGCATCAAGCGCGCGAATGCGCTCGGCGATCTCGTCGACCGCAATAAACAGCTCTTCGTACTGCGTCTGGAAGGCGGTGTGCAGGGCAAAGAATCCAGGCCCCTCCACGTTCCAGTGGGCCAGATGCGTGAGCGCAAGCAGGGCGTAGGAATCGGCGAGCACCTGGTTCAGGCTGTCAGTCAGCCGGGTGTTCGACGAGGGGCGGATCGGACGTTGTTTTTTCATAGGGGTCTCTCCGCATATTATCGCCTTTAGGCAGGGCGACCGAAACGTTCGAGTGCGCGGAACCATGAATCACTTCACTGTCGATTGCCTCATCGCGGGCGCGGGAATGGCGGGTTTGACTGCCGCACGCATTTTGCAGGCACAGGGCCTCAACGTCGTGGTCCTGGACAAAGGCCGTGGCATCGGCGGGAGACTGGCCACGCGCTGGAGCGACAACGACGCCGGCGTGCGCGCTCGTTACGATCACGGGGCGCAATTCTTCACGGTGCGTGACGTTTCGTTTCAGACGCACGTGGATGACTGGCTCGCGCGTGGACTGGTGAAGGAATGGGCGCGCGGGTTTGCCGGCGCATCCGGCCAGCCGCATCACGACGGACATCCGCGTTATTGTGCGGTCCATGGCATGAACTCGCTGGCACATGATTTGGCGCGAGACCTCGCCGTGACGACCAGTGCGCGAGTCAACCGCATCAGCCCCCAGGAACAGGGCTGGCGCGTCACGATGGCCATGGGCGACCACCACACGGCCGCGTCGATCCTACTGACGCCGCCTGTTGAACAATCGCTTGCATTGCTCGATGCAGGCGAGACGATCCTTGCAGACGACACACGCGCGGCACTCGAACGCATCAGCTACGATCCGTGCCTGGCCCTGCTCGTTGAGCTCGACGCGCCAAGTCGCCTGCCCGAACCGGGCGCGGTGCAGTTGCGCGGCGATCCTCTGGCCCAGCCCCTGGTCTGGATTGGCGACAATCATCGCAAGGGCATTTCGCCCGATGCGTTCACCGTCACCCTGCACGCCGGGCCGGAATTCACCCGTGAACATTGGGAGGCCCCGGACGACGTCATCGCGCAACGGTTACTGCAGGCGGCGAATGACTGGTTGGGCGTGCCGGTCAGGCGTTGGCACGTGCATCGCTGGCGGTACAGTCAGCCGGTGGTGACGCATCCTGACGCCTGCCTGTTCACTACGCAACCGGCGCCGCTCGCCTTTGCGGGAGACGCCTTCGGCTCGTCGCGCCTCGAAGGCGCTTTTCTGTCAGGGCGCGCCGCCGCCCACCTCTTGCTGAAAGTGATGCGGTGATGGCTACGCGTCATCCCTGGCGATCCCGAGTGTGCGGCGCAGCAGGTCTGCGCGGCTCGTGATCTGGGTGCGGTCCTCGGGTGTCAGTCGGTCAACGTTCTTGAGAATCATCGCCATCCGCTGGTTCGGTGAAAACCTCTGGCGGGTGCGGATCAAGAAGTCCCAGTAGAAGACCGTGACGGGGCACGCCCGGGGGCCGCTGCGTTCGGCGGGGTCGTAGCGGCACGTGGTGCAGTAGTTGCTCATCCGCTGGATGTACTTGCCGCTGGCGGCGTAGGGCTTGGTGCCGACCAGTCCGGTGACGCCCCTGGCCGCGCCCTGGCGCCGATCGGCATGCATGACCATGCCGAGCGCATTCGGAAGCGTGACCCAGTCCACGCCGTCCACGAACATGCCGAGATACCAGTCACTGACGGCCCGCGGGTGGACGCCGCTGATGAGCGCGAAGTTGCCGGTGACCATCAGGCGCTGGATGTGGTGGCCGAACCCGGTCTCGAGCACCTGCCCCACGCAGGCCTTCATGCAAGCCATGTCGGTATCGGCGGTCCAGTAGAACGGTGGCAACTCGCCGTGCTGGTCGAGCCCGTTGCGATCCGCATAGGCGGGGCCTTCGAGCTGATAGACGCCGCGGATGAACTCGCGCCAGCCGATGATCTGCCGCACGAACGCCTCGACGGATTGCAGGGGGGCCTGCCCGGCGCGAAACGCCTCGATGGCTCGATCGCAGCACTCGCGTGGATTGAGCAGCTTGAGGTTGAGGGCGCTCGACACCGTGGAGTGGTAGAGCGTCGGTTCGTGCGTCCACATCGCATCTTCGAAGGGACCGAAGTGGACGAGACGATGGGTGATGAAGTCGTCGAGCGAGGCGAGTGCCTGTTCGCGCGTGACGGGCCAGGCGAAGGTATCGACGGTGCCGGGCAGATCGGGGAGCGTGCGGGTCATGGCCGCAAGCACGGCGCGGGTAGTCGCATCGGGCGCGAAACCGAGTGGCGGTCGTGGCCGCGGACTCGGGCCGTCTTTGCCGAAGGGCAGCCGGTTTTCCTTGTCGAAGTTCCACTCGCCGCCGACGGGCTTCGCGCTCTTGCCCGCGCCTTCCATGAGATACCCGGTCCTGCGACGTTGCTCGCGGTAGAAAAACTCCATGGTCAGGGACGTACGGCCCTTCGCCCACGCGGCGAACGCTTCCGGTGTGGTGATGAAGTGCGCGTCGGGCAGGATGCTCACCGGGATGCCCGTCGAACGGCCGACCCGTTCGAGTATGGCCAGCACGCGCCACTCCCCCGGGTGAGTACACACGATCTGAGTCGGGCCGAGTGCGGCGACCGCCCGGGCGATTTCCGTCTCGAACGTGCCGGTGTTTTCGGGATCGTCAAGCTCGACATACCGGACGCGGACCTGCCGCCACGTCAGTGCCGAGGCAAAGTGCCGCATCGCCGACAAGAACAGCGCCGTCCGCTGCCGGTGGCTGGGCACATGGCGGGACTCCGCGGCGACTTCCATCATCAGGACGGTGTCGGCCGGCGTCAGTGAGCGAATGAGGGCGGCATCGAGATCGAGCTGATCGCCAAAGACGATCACCAGACGCGCCGGCCTGCGTTCAGGCGACGAGCCGCCTGCGGCGGGCGCGGCAGAGCGCGGCATGGCGACTAGCGCAGGGCGACGATCGCCGCACTCATCACCAGCATCAGCGCAGCGGGAAGCGACTTCATGGGCGGGTCGCCCACCTTGAGGTGCATGGCAATCGCGCCGACCATGAGCGCGGCGACGAGCGCCGCAGCCTCCCTGACAGGGAGCGCGAACCATACGCCGGCGACCAGGGTGATGGCCGCGCCGATCTTCAGCGCGCCCACGACGTAGAAGACGAAGCCGGGAAGGCCATACGCCCCAAACTCATCCTGCAGCGTCTGCGCGGCACCGCCGCGAAACGATGTGGCGGAGTGTCGACGCATCAGCCAGACATTCAGAAGCCCGAGTCCGACAACCAGCTGCAGCAGACTCGACAGTGACAGCCACTCCATCACGAGTTCCTCCCGATTCATGCAAGGCGTATTCCGCCATCCTAATGCCAGGCCGAGTCTAGCCGAGAGCTTCACACATGGCAAACCTGCCCTCTTTGCATGCCCGGCATCACTGGCGAGCGGCTCCTGTTGACGATCAACGGCGCGCCCGAACGGCTGTGATATCCGCGATGTAAATGCTGCGCCCGTGGGTGGCGATGACCAGGTCGCTCTCGCGAGGATGCACCACCAGGTCGTGCACGGGAATGGTCGGCAGGTTGCCGCGCAACGACATCCAGGTCACACGGCGATCCACTGAGGCATACACACCGGGGTCGGTCCCTACGTAGAGGATGCGCGCGTCCGTGGGATCCTCGCCGATCACGTTGATGGGTTCAGCAGGGAGGTTACCCACGAGGGACGTCCACGTCTGCCCGTAGTCACGTGACACGTAGATGTGCGCCGCGAACTCGTTGAATCGATAGCCAGTCAGCGTCACGTACACAGTGGCTTCGTCGTGGCGTGACGCCACCACTCGTGACACCCAGCGTTCCGGCAACAACTCGCCAATGCGTGTCCACGTGGTCCCGCCGTCGCGCGTCACATGCAACCGGCCGTCATCAGCACCGGTATAGAGGAGCGTGGACCGCAGGGGCGACTCCGAGACGCTGGTCAGCGTGCCCCACGGCACGTTGCCCTTGCGCTTGATCCGATCCGGTGGACACGTTCCGAAAGGTGGATACGATGTCCCGCATGGCAGATCGATCAAGTGGCCGGCGCCCGCGTCGGCAATTCTCTGAGGAGTTCAAAGAAGGCGCCGTGCGCCTGGTCC
>Ga0169931_10003174_pt1 | contig 26307 bp, 22 predicted proteins | sample Kivu_15m_20L_FD_129675 | JGI IMG/M metagenome (GOLD analysis project Ga0169931, IMG submission 129675) | Freshwater microbial communities from Lake Kivu, Western Province, Rwanda to study Microbial Dark Matter (Phase II) - Kivu_15m_20L... | ecosystem: Environmental > Aquatic > Freshwater > Lake...
AGTCCAAGGCGTTCAAACTCTCACTGGCGCCTTTGCAAACCGAGGAGTAGAACCCCCGGGAAACGACGATCCTAGCCCTGACCGCTCTGGCGCAGAAGCTCGGTGGCACGGGCTTTCTGTTCAAGAGTCGCATTGGGATGCTCGAGCAGAGAATTCAGAGCGTGATACCAGCCGCCTGCGCCCCGGACGTTCTGCGCCGCCCTGAGCACGTTCTCGAGGTCAGCCTCGGTACTTCTGTCGTACCTGGCAACGTTATCTGCAACTGACCAGAGATTTCCCGCACCACTGTAATCGTCAGGAGACGCGACGTTTTCGCCCAGTTCATCGCATTCTTCCCTGTGGAAGGCATCGCGCTTCCTCTCCGCACCCTTAGCACGGATAGCAGCCACACGGGTTTTCTGCTCCGGGGTCGCATGGGGATGCTCGAGTAGGTCCGTAAAGACGTCTTCATCAACAGATCCATGCTCGGAGTTGAGTAGAATATCCTCGAGGGCATCCGACGGAGTGGCCGGATTTTCTAACGCAAAGCGCACCAACCTAGCTGTCTCCCAATTCAGCGTATCCTCGTCCTTACGCCGGGAAGCTGCTTCCTCCCGAGGCAGGTCGCCTGCGGCGAACGCGGCAAGGGCGCGAATCTCTTCAGGATCAGTAGAACTGGCGAGCGCGGCCTCAACCAGCTCTCTTGGCAAGAACTTTGCCGCCTTGGTACCCTCCTTTGCCCGTGCATGCCTGAGACCCACGCCTAAGGCATCGGTACTCTCCTTGTAGCGTCTCGACAGATCCTCTTTAAGCGCCGCGCGGCGCGCAGCCTCCTTCCTGATCGCGTCTTCCTTTACCATCTCGTCCTTCGCGCGTTCCAGAGACTCCCTGACGCGACGCGCCTCATCATAGAGGTCATCAGAAATCGCCGGATTGTCCCCGATCGTATCAAGAACCTCGATAGCCTGACCCAAGTAATGGTAATTGGACATGGCCCGACGCAAGTACCGGGAATCGGACGTAGCGGACTTCCCTGCGAGCGTGGCAACCAGATGCTCGAGAACCTCCGGGGACGCGGACTTGGCGACGCTTACAAGAGACAGAGGTTGAGCCGCGGAGCTCGAGGGGCAGCCCGGTATGTGTCCATCTTTAATGAACTCGTCGCAGGTACGGCACAGCACGTCTTCTGATCGCCGGAGGTCGGGATCGTGGCTGTTCGGCAAAGGAATTGTATCATCTTCTTGGCGGAACCTCTCACTCTCCCTCTCCTTGAAGTATTCTTGCGGGCTCAACTGAAGCGTCCGCCCCCCTGCCAAGGGCGCGGCGCCGCGCATGTAGGGTATCGTGCCGCTACGGCGATAGGTTCGCGGACCTGCGATCCGCGCCAAGAGGAGGGCAGCGGCCGCCGCCGCGGTGCCCGGATCCACGCTCGTATCCTCAGCGACCTTGAACAGCAACTCGTCGTTCTCTATGAGCTCGAGCGCACGTAGACGCACTTGTTCGTCGGCGTCGCGAAGAGCGGCATCGAACATGGCGGCGTCACGCTCGAGCCAGGCAATGTCCTCTTGCGCATCGAAGTATTCGAGGGCCCTCATACGCACACGCGGATCACGATCCTTAAGGGCAAGCTTCTGGACGAAACGCGGGCGCCCCACCATCAACCGCCCTATGACGGCGATACGCGCATCGGGATCCGGCTCATTTTTAAGGTAGTCCACGAACATATCCTGACCAGTTGGAAAAATCAGTTTCCCGTGCCCCGTCCGCATCCACGGGTTTCTTACGTGCCTGACGGCGTGACGACGAACGACGGGATCGGCGGACTCGAGCAGCAGCACGTTCGCGCGCTCCTCGAAGATCTCGAGAGCGGGACGGCCCGCATAGCCTAGCATCGCGCTCGACAAGGCAGAGAGATCCGCGATCCTCGTGAGACTCGAATGCTTACCGCCACTGATCAACGCGGAAACGATACGCTCATCGGAGAGCAGAAACGTGGCAAGCTCTGCCGGGGTCGAGGAACGATCCCGGCGCGCCTCGGGCGAAAGATCCGAAGCCTCCTTGGGGGAGGTACCCTCGAGCATCGAGGAGATCTCCGAGTCGGTGAGATGCTCGATGCTCCAGAGAATACGGGGGATCGCCTGGTCGTGGTACTTCTCACCGTACGGGACGGTGCGCATCTGCTCGAGCGCGAGAGCACGCCGCACAACCGGAGACAGACCGGCGAGTTGGTCGGCATCGAAGGACTCGCGACCAGGGGATCCTTCCATCTTGCGTGGATCAAGTTTCAAACGGAATTCTTCAGGCCCAGCGATATCGTGCATCCCTCTTCCTCCGAAGCTCCCCGGCCGCACGTAAACATCGATCGTCTCACCCTTATCGAGCATCCTCTTCAGATCCCTGGGAGTAAAAGTGATAGGCACACCATTATCCCCGACGGTTCCCTTCCCGCGACGTCGGCGGATATTCACGAGATGCTCCTTGCCATCGGCGTCCCTCCAGATGGCCTTTACGTCCTGAGGTTTGAACCTTAGGCCTTGCACATAGATGTATTTACACGTTTTACTCACGACATTCCTCCTTGTCTATAGTGCAATACTGTCGCTTACGAGAACGCAGATGCATGACACAACACAGGAGATCTTTTCCAAGGGGGTCAGGGATCGGCCCTGTCCGCGGCTGCAGAATGGCCGCTACCCGGTCGGCGCCTAGGCGGCCGGATTCTTGCGCTGCAGACCCTGACCGGTTATCTGTTTGACGCGCTCGTCGAGAAAATCGAGCGCGGTGAAACCGGGACGTAGTTCGACGTCGTCCTGCGGGTGGAGGAACAGCGGGGTGGACACCCGGGAACGTTTGGCGGCTTCCCCCGTCGGGTTCAAGACCCGGTGCGTAGTACTCGGGTAGTATCCGCCGGAGACTAGTTCCAGCATGTCGCCACAGTTGACGACGATCGTTCCAGGGTCGCAGGGCACGTCATGCCATCTGCCCGCCCGATCCAGGACTTGCAACCCCGGCTCGTTGGCCGAGGGTAGTACCGTCAGGAGGTTGATGTCCTCGTGCGCGGCGGCTCTTAGCGCGCCCTCGGGCTCGCTGCCATCCAGCGGAGGGTAGTGCAGGATGCGCAGCAGGGTGCGCTCGGAGTTTTCCAGCATTTTCGGCAGGGGCGTGGCAAATGTACTGCGAACTTCGACGGGTGTTTCGCGCTCGACCCATCCCAACAAGGTGGCCGCCAGGGCGGACCCTGCATGGAACAATTCTAGGGCGACCTCGTCCTCCGGGGAGGGGTTGCGTCCCCACGGATACAAGTGGAAGTACTCTTTTATGTCCTTGACTGTCGCACCTACGGCGGTCTCCGAACCGGACAGGGGACGGTATCCTGCTTGCTCACCTTCGCCGTACACGAACTCCCATTTTCGTTCGGATTTGAAGAAGGCCAGCCATTCCGACCACAGGCGTTCCACGGTTTCGAACCCCACCGGGTGGTTCTCCAATACCGCGAACCCCGTCTCCCGCAGGGAGGCAGCGAACGCAGACGATGCCTGCGGGGAGTGGTAATCTATCACTTTGATGTCCATGTTTTCCCCCGGATACGTCGGTTGTTGCTGACAGTCGTACGAATCTGGCGCGAGTCAAATAGGTGTCGGGGTGCGCGCGGCGGCTCTAATCCCCGTACGGGCGGCAAGACAGGCAGAAAGCGCCCGGTAAACTACCCCCGGGAAGGCAACGCGGATGTCTTCAAAAGAAGGTACAACTCGTGCAGAGCATCCCGCGCAGAGGCGCATACAGGACCCTCCGTCACCTCGGACGAGTCCCTGGGGGATGCGGTGGCCATGAACCCCCGCGAAGTAGAGTGGATGGCATAATCGTAGTTGTGCAAAGCGAACCACTTGTCGTAGTTGTTGAAGTCGGAGAACATACCTGATACTGTGCGCAAAGACCGCAAAAAAGCACACCGCGCAGACACGGCGAAAACGGCCCCGGACCTAACGGGGCGACCATAAAACGAAAACCCCCCTCCGTTAGGAGGGGAGGCCTTCATCTAGAGTTTAACAGATGTTTGCAGCAAAGACCCAAAGGTCCCTTGCCACGTATGGGCCAACGAGTTGAACGTTTCCCAGTGCTCCGGGCAAGTGCCTAAAGCCCTCATCTGCAAGTCCATGATCTTCTCGCGCATAGTGCCGGAAAGTATCGTCGAATAGCGCGAGCAGTTAGACTCGATTATATCCCAGGGCATGTCCAGGATCGCCTGCTCGGGCATCACGAAGACGAAAAGCGCCTCGATATCCCTGCCGCGACTGAAAGCATCCTTTGTGGGTCCTTTCGAGTACACCTCTTTGGACAAGTCCATGACTACGGCTTGCGCGTCATCCAAGGCCTCCCAGCATTTTACGGGAATGCCTATGTTGCGGTCACGCCATATGGCTTTGAACAGCTCATTTGAGCGCGTGCGCTCCATGGCTACCACCAAATTGGTCGGCGAGCTCAGTCTGAGCAAAGGACCGATCAAACTATGTGTCAAGACTCTCGGATTCTCCAAGAGACCTTCTAGGACGTTAGACGACTTCGCTGAAGCCACCGTAACCTCTATAAGGCTCTCGAACTCCGAATCCTTTGCACATTTCGCCTGCTCATAGACGTCGTCTGAAGCTCCCACAGAAATGGTCATACTACTCGACGACATCACCGTTTGCAGACGGCTGCAGTGCGAGGCGTACTCGCCCATTTTGCTAAACTTGCCAAACCAGGTCGACTGCTCGATTGAGTTGAGCAGTTTGAAGGTGTCGGTCGAAGTTTTCGGATTTCCAGATACCTGGATGAACGTCTCGAGCAGATACCTGACGAAGTGGCGGCTAACGTGGGCGAGATCCATAGTTTGCGCCGTGGTCATAAGCTTTGTCGACAACTTGTGGAGATTATCCGTAGACAACTTTTCACAAGTATCAAAGCGGTGATCTGCTATAGCGGTCACCAACTCCTCTGTCGTCATGCTTTCGATGACTTCGCCGGCGTAATCTTCCTTGGTCAGAAGATCCTTGATCAGCGAGCTCTTGCTGCTCCTTACCACGTCGGTCACTTTATGGTCGCCCGTGAGAACTTTCAAGGCCGCCATCGCGGCACGATCGTTGGGAAAACGACAAGCCACCATCTCGCGAGCGAGGATCTTGGTGGGCTTTGCCATGATTTTATCCACTAGTATATCGTGGAGAACCTTATTCTCCCGACCCGCGCGGACCAGACCGGCAAACACGTCGCTGCGACCCTCGTTCTCTAGAAGAGACTTGATGGTCTCCGCAGGGGTGTCTTGGCGCAGAATGTAGAGGACACGAATGTCCTCCTCCTTGCGGAGGCGTGCTCGATCCAGCACTGCGGGAGTCAGATTATCCGACTTGAGAATGTCACACATAGTGGCAACATTCCCGCATTTCTCTGCGATATGCCAAACTTTCTCCACGTAGGAGGGGTTCGGCTTCACAGTGTCGTCATGCCTAGGGGTTAGGATGGACGTGAAAAACGGGTGCAAATTAGGCACTGTTGTCTCCTTTTGTTTAGATTTGAATAGAATTTCGTGCTATACCGTTAGCGCAGGGTGCGGAAACTAAAACTCGGACGAAAACCTCCCTGCGACCTTGTCCAGATGCTCGAGGACGGCGTTGGGATGGGTTATCGTGAAGTTGTGGTGACCTTCATCAAGCAGCAGAACCTTGGCGGCCATACTCTCGGCTGACGCCTTCTGTATCTTTTTGCCGACCACCGCGTCCCGCTCGGGGATGACGAAATACACGTCCTTGTCCTTTGGAACCCCCCATGGCCGGGCATCGAAACTACGTAGCATCCCGGCTGAAGAAACCAGGGTTTTGGTCGACGGTCTAGTCAGCCATGCCCATACGATCGCCTCCTTGTGCTCGGGGGACATCCTGATATCGCGCATAACCCTCTTCAAGGTGAAAGGAGACTTCTTGAACATGACCTTACCGGCCAGAAAACTGGCGACCTTGATAGCCGGAGTCTTGTAGAATATCGACGAAGCCAGCATGGACACCCCCGTATACAGAGACGGACGCAAACGCATAGCCGTAACGGCAACAGGGCCCCCCATGGAGTGGGCCACGAGATGCGCCCTGAACACCCCCAAACTTTCCAGGACGTCGTTTACCGCCGAGGCCGCCATTTCGATGGAAAAATTCCCGTCGCGAAAACTCTCGCCGTGGCCGGGCAGGTCCACGGCCACGTAAGGATGGCGGAAATCCTTGAGCACCTTAAACCAGGCACTGTCCGTGGACGAACCCCAGCCGTGTACGAACACGAATACGGTGGACATCTCGGACCGGTCGTAAGAGCCGAGGTTATGCATGCAGGAAACATCCCCGTAGGGCAGATCTATCTTTTGGCGGACACCCTCGTAGACGGGGCGCAGCCCCTCGATTCCCCCCACTCTCCTGAGATTGACCATGAATCGCAACGTCGACGAGAGCACGTAGACGGCGGGAACCGCGGCGTACAGGAGGCGTTTCTTGGACTGTACGGGCATGTTACATACTGTAAAGGCCCGGTACCGCCACACACGTATCCGGGAAGAAAAGACCCGTGCAGACAAACCAGAAGGAATGGCCACCGTTGACAGGCGAAGACGATGGGACGGGCGTCATATCGTAAGGGAGACTTCCACCAGATTCTCGAGATCGCCCAAAAGTCCGGCATGATCGTAGAGTTTCTCCACGATTTCCCGATCGGCGCCCTTGAGCGGAACACAGACAATACCCTGCCTGGACCGGATGTCCCTCCCTGACGCCGTGATGACCACGTCCAGTCCGTTCCAATAGGGTCGGTAGTGCTTGGCTTCCATGCTCATGACCATAGCGCACACCCATGCTGGCGAAAACACCAGTTTAACCGAAGGTGCCGGACGCCGATCTTTCTCCGCAAGACTCCCGACGAACGGTACATACTCCTCTAGCACGCGAAGCGAGTATATAGAAAACACCTTATCCGGCAAGGGCCACACCGAGGCGGTCTGGTCCAGAGATGTCGAGCAGCCGAGGGAATGCGCGTACTCCATTGTGATGTGAGGCAACAGGTCCCTGTAGGCGGCATCCATGCGTTTTATCGCGGAAGCCTGACGACGACGAACCCTGGCCGAGAGCATCCTGGTCCACGGCCCCGTCCCGTTGCAGTCGACAGTGCTGTGATGCGTGGTAGCGGCGGAAAACCTCAGAGAGGCCGCCGCGGCATCCCTCAGCGATTCGAAACGAACGAACACCGGCCGGGGCGCGCGGTCGGCGTGGCCGACAAACCCCGGACCGGGTTGATCCGGCACATCCTTGCGGGCGAAAAACGGTATCCGGTTACCTGCGAACGGCGGAAATTTCCAGCGTCGAAGCGGCCTGAGGGCTCGCCGCAAGTTCATGCGCATGTACGACGATTCGTAGGTCTCGTCGGCGATAGCATCAAAAAAACTGTAAAACAGCAGCGACAACAACCCCAGCGTTAAGGCGGCGGCAGGTATAATCAGGAGTACCGTGACCGCAAAAAACGAGACCTTGGCAACCAGGCCGGTACTCGACCAGAATGGTAGCAACACCAGGAGCAGGAGGGCCCCCACGGAAACGATGTAAGCGTAAACGTAGAAAACCGTCGCAGGGTCGTTGCGCATGCTGTAGCGCACATCCGAGACGAAGGAAGTCCGCGTCTCGCGCGCCACGGAGCGGACACGCTGCAGAGTGGATAGTTTTCGGGTCATGTTACCTCGCGACGCATCCCCGGCACAGGCCGCCGAGGTAGGTTAAAATATAGTGTGCCGAGCAACAGAGGAGGAACATACGTACTTATGCGGGGTTACCTCATATGGATTCTGGAACCCGAACCTACCGTGGTGAAGTCGCTTTCGTCGAGAACAAACGTGCGGCCGGGATGGCTCAACAGGTATTTGATAGCGGCAACCGGGGCCACATTGTTGTAGGAATCGTCCCCGGCCACGCTAGAGAGCACCCCCACCAAGAAGTACTCTCCCCCGATCTGCGACAACACCGGCCCCCCCGGACCCGCCCTGCTGCATGGCGCACGGAACGACCATGTGCCCGTCTACGATCCTGATCCGCCGGCCGGGAAACCTGCACGAAGCGGGAACGAACTCGGAAAAACCCGCTTTGACTGTATGCGGGCGGCGGTAAAACCTGCCGTAGGCGTCGACCCTTTGGTAGGCCACCAGGACGACGCCGGAGGCGATATCGCCAGACTCGCGCAGGAGTACACCATCCCCGAGAGATGTATCCAGTACAAGTACGGCCGCATCGTTGCGCCAGTCCTTCATCTCGGACAACGGAACCCCGGTTTCCCGGACCATCACGCGAACGACACGATAGGACTCCCCGTCGTCGAAAACCCTGACGATGCCGTCGGCGTCGACCTTGCCGGTAGTAGGGGAGAGCACACAGTGTGCGGCGGTCACGACATAGCGGGTGTTTTTTAGGGGGGCACCCGAGCACAGACCGCCCGGACCTATGACGCGCACCAGATGCCGTGACTCCTGATAGACGGCCGAATCCGGCAAAGGCGCTGAGACGGACGAATCAGGTAAAGGTCCCGAGACGGACGAAGAGATGCACACCTTCACGAGAAGGGCCAGCCCAAGAAGAAACGCGCCGGATATCCCCAGACCTCTGGCGTTCGGACGTACGAGACCGCAGGCAGGTAATCGATCGACCGGGGAGCGCATGGGGTTGATGTAGTTTTCCTTTTTTCTGTAAATTCGAGCCCAGCGGCGCGAAGTGCGCGTAATACTGTTACGGTAACCCACCAAGACGCATAAGATCCCAGGCAGGCGGCGCTACTTGGCGAAAAACCCGGGCTAGTTCATCCCGTCGAGCATGGACGCCAACAAGGCCCCACGGGATTCCCGCGTAGCCTCGCTGTCGCCGCCAGACATCACATATTCGTCAAACTCGTTGACCATCCTTACGTGGTCGCGGGCCTGCTCATTTGACGCGTTCTTTACGATATCGGCCATCAAGTCTACTATTATCTCGTGATCTGGCGAGTTTATGATGCGACTCCCGCGCAGGGCGTCAGGAATGGATGGATGCCAGACGAGCGAGTTTTCGGCGTTAAAAAGTCTAACTCCACTATAGTCGCTGTCCATGGATTCGTACGACATGACTCGTCCGTCCGCGGTCTCCCCAACCATGGTGAACGTAGCCTTGGGCACATAGGACACGTCGTCTTCGGTCTCGACAACAATGTAAGCGGGCACTCCGGTACGGGCATCCCAACCGCTACTGCTGATGTGGTCTATTAACCCGTAGTTGTGGCTAACCTCGACACTAGTAGCGGACCTGACCAAACCGTGCCTTTCCACCAGGACTTCGCGCACTAGAGCGGCGCGTTGCTCACACGATGCCTGGGCGCCCCGGAACGCCGCAGTGCGCCTCTCCCTGGCCTGCACCAGGCCATGCTCGATCAGATGATCGACGTGCGACCAGACGTGCTCTTCTCCGTGGTCGGCGGACGTCGACGGTTGCGTACCTTGCGGTCTCGGTGTGAAATCCTTTTTTACCCACATGTCTTTCGAGAACAAACGCGAACGCCCATTGGGGCTTAGTTTTGCTATCTTTTCCGCGGATACCGTAAATGTGCCGAGAGCACCTTTGGCATCGTTTGGGCTCGTGGTTCTCGCAATAAGTGGACCGAATTCATAGCCGATGGTAAGTTGCCTTCCTTCGCTGTCACATCTCGTACGCAGTTCATGCTGGTACATCGGGTGCCGCGTGGCGTGAGCAAAAATCAAACCTTTCTCCAACGCTATCTGCCGTATTCTTTCATCCGCCTCGTCGTCCGCTAGCGAATCCGTGCTACCTTGCCCGGCAAAAGAAAACCGCGCTCCAGCTTTTTGTAAGCCCTCCTCTACTTGTTTATTCCTAGCGTCGTTATCGTCCGAATCATAGGTGACGATTTGCGTTGATTTCGGCAGAACAAGACCCCTGCCAACCGCCGGCGTCAGTATAGTGTCAACACCATAAAGATGGTCTATGGATCCCGGATTCAATTCCTCAAATTCTTCCATATTGAAAATAACGGCTTTTTTGGCTTTTTTACCGCTGCGCTCCATGTGGCCGAGCACGCGATGATTCAGTCCGACATGAACCGTGTGCCTATTTGACCCGGTGTGGTCTCCGTGTGGTTTAAGAATAAAATTACCATTCTCGTCTTGTTCTACATCAAACTGAGTTTCGTGAATCGCGAAAAGATCCCCGAACCCCATTTCCCCGATGTTTAGGTCCTCGTACCCGACGTCTCGATTGTAGGCGGGACCGCCGGGAATCGTTTGGATATTGACGTACCTCCTAACCGTCGGGTCGATTGATGTTATCGGTTTTTTTCGCTCCGTGAGTATTTGTTCCCGAGCCAGATTTACTAGTTCTTCGCCGCGTTTCACGAGCCCGTCGTATTCCTTCTTTGCCGAAGCATCGCCCTTGAGCGCGCGGTAGAGAAGATCATCCACGTAATCGATATTGTAAGTCTCTGCTTCCGGCGTTTCCGGTTTTCCGGCGGCGACCAATGCGTGCACATAGTTAATGCCGAGTTCCCTGCCATCGTCGGAAGACCTGTCAACGCCGGAAATTTCAAACGGATTCCTGCTCGATGCGGTGTCCGGTGGTCGAGGGTACCCGTACACAAACCGGTCGGGCGACGATGGAACAAAATCCCGGGGGCCGTCAGGGTGACCCCGGACGGCGAGGGTGGCGCACAAACCGGGTATATCTAAATCTTTCTCCAATTTTTCAAACTTACCCCACATGGCGGCCACATCCGCGACGGAGGCCTCGACGGGACCGTCGAGATCGACCAGATCCAGCTGGGACGCCAAAACCAACACCGACTCGTAAACCGGGTGCCTACTCGGCGGCATGGCGGAGTAGTACTCCAGGAACCGTTCAATGTCTTTTTTCAGGTCCTTGGAACTCCCGTCCACCATCCCCGCCATGGCGAGAACCACGCTCCCCAGCACGCCCGGGTTACCGTGAGCGTGTTCGTCGAGCAGGGCCTTAGGACCTACGGCCAGCAAACCCGGATACCTCCTGATACGCCAGGAAATACCCGCCACGGAACACTCCCTGATAAACTCCGATGCCACTTTACGCGAATAAGTCAAACTCTCCCCGGGAAAAACAGGCAGCAGACCGACGGTCGTCTCCAACCATGCCCGGTACTTGTCCCCGAGAACCTCCCTGGCCTTGACGGGGTCGAAGGCCTCCCTGTACTTGCGGCTTTTGCAGTTCTCCGGATCCAAAGGCAGGGACACCCCTTGGAAAACCAGATGAAAAGCGCCGGGGTGCTTGGCGGCGACCTTTCGTATATCCGTCAGGGACTTCTCGTCGGGCGCATTCGCCCGACCTTGCACCAGGCGCCATGTCTCCGAAGGTCCGCTTAGCGGAGAGAAAGTAACCGACACGTTACCAGAACGATGCTTACCGCCCAGACAGTCGTAAAACGACTCGCTACACTTGGTTTTACTTCCCATAGACGACCTCCGGGGGCACAATGCGCCCTCACGCTAATACTGTGAAGGCCCTGCATGCCAGGACAATCAGCAAGCCGGAGAAAGGCCGCTGGACCTATCGGGGGGAACGGGGACAGTCCCCCGCATGCCACGGATCCAGCAGTTCCACATACCCGAGGAGGGCGACGGCGGGGAGATGACCTTGGGGGTGCTCCTTGAGATGCTCGACTCCATCGTCAACGACGAGATGATCCAGACGGCGGAGGACTACTACAGTCACAAAAACTACCTGGCGGCCGCGGAGAAAGCACGCGCGCAGATAGAGACATTAAACGAGACATTTAACGAACTGCACCGCGGCGAACAGACGAGGGAGTACTATAAAAAACTCCTGTTCATGGTCAACGCGCTGAACGCGGAAGTGGTCCGCAAACTGGAACGCGCAACCAAGGACAAAGGTCTGTATGAAAACGTCAGGGAAGAGGCCAGAAAAAAGTACGGCAAACCAGAGAACCAGGCAAACAACCAGGCCGGGGAGCACGAGGCGGACATCGTGGCGGCCTACGTTGCCTCGCACATACCCGCCCACCTAGAATTCCTGCTTGAACGTACCCGCGTCATGGCGTGTGCCGGCCCCAAGATCGTAAGGGTGATGCCCCTATGGCTGAAGGAATGCCTGGAATCCCTGGACGGCGACAGATTGTACTACTGGCGCAGCGAGAAGGACGCGGATCGCGACGTGCCCTACATGGAAACAGCCCTCACCCTCTGGGAACCCTCGGCGACGAACGGCAATTTTTCTCGGTACGACGACGCCCTGCGGGCGGCACGCGTACTTTAAGGCCGCTAAAAGTCCCCCGTAGGCGAGACGCTGAATTTAACCGATGTGGCTTGTGCCGTTGATGCCGTTCGATATGTCGAGACGTTAGGCGCGCAGATCGGTAAGCAACTCGAGAACGGTCGACTCACCCAAATCAAGAACCTCGGGATAGTTCGGGTGATCGCAGTACAAACTCACCCCTCCTCTGGAGAACTGCTCGACTTGTTGATCCGTAAAATCAAAACTAAGGTAATGCACCGCGGCCGTAACCGTATCGCGGGTGAGACCTTCGGCGTGCTGCGAGTCAACCAGACCGCGAACAGTCCCCCCGTCGGCAAGACGCAACACCATGGAATTCTCGATACCCACGAGTTCAGGCAGCCACTTGCGCATCTCCTCGTCGCTGGTCAGCTCGACAAACAAGGTGGCACAAAGCTGACCGGGTTCGGGGATCAACGGATTGAACGCCCTGAGTTCCTCCAGCACACCCTCGTCGGTGACCACCCGCTCGACACGAAGCATCTCTTGAATCTGATTTTGCATGGTCAGACGATTCTCGAAAGACACGGTAACCACCCCACCGAGATGCAGGCGCCGCAGCCGCTTTACCCCGATCACCCGCGAACGCATGTCGTCGCGCACCCGCTCATAGGCGCGGTGGTCAAGGATATCCTCTAGGGAAAGTTTGCGTTCTCCGCCCATGACCCGCTACTCAAACCCCTTTGCTTAGTTCACGCAGACGCTGAGCCAGTTGGAGGAGCAACTTGCCGCTGAGGGTGGGGGACCCCCGAAGAACCTCGCGGAAGTAACGCTGGGAGATCACGAACACCACCACATTCGTCTCGCAGACTACGCTAGCCAGGCGCGGCCCGTTGTCTAGAAGGGCGAGTTCCCCGACGACGGAACCCGCGCCCAATTTCAAAACCTTGCCCTTGGAGCGGCGTACGCTCACAATCCCGTCAAGAATAAGGAACGCCTCCCGTCCCGGCTGCCCCTCTATGGTCAGGGCCTTGCCCGCAGGGAAAGCGACCTCGTCGCCACTATTGACGAGAGTTTTGATCTCGCGACGGGTAAAATCGGCGAAAAAAGGTATGCCGGCAAGCATCTCCGCGGTACTTGATGCGTTTGCGCCCATGCTACTACCGTACGGTAAACCTATTATTCGTCATCGAACCGAGTACCCGCCGCTACTTGCGGGGGAGGGGGACGGAAAAACTCCTGCGATGCAGCGAACTCAGCCCCATCTCGTCGACCCGCGCGGCGTGCTCCAGGGTAGCGTAACCTTTGTTCGAAGCCCAGTTGTAAGTGGCGGACTGTTTACGGGAAGACATGTAACGATCCCTGGAAACCTTGGCCACCACGGAGGCGGCAGCCACAGAGAAGTGCCGCTCGTCACCCTTGACACAGGTGACCACCTTCAAAACCTCCCGGGCGGACACCCCGTGGTTGACGTAGTCGTAGTTGCCGTCTAGGAGCACCACATCGCAAGACACCCCCAGGGCCTTTAAGGCTCTGCGTGAAGCCAAATGCAGGGCGGCGGTCAAACCGAGACTGTCCACCTCCCGTGAAGTAGCGGAACCCACGGACCAGAGCATACCCGAGGACAAAATAGCATCGTACACCCTTTCCCGTAGAGACGGGTTCAAACGCTTGGAGTCGTCAAGACGGTCGACGACCGCACCGGGACCGTAAACGACGGCGCCGACCGAAACCGGTCCGGCCCACGCGCCCCTGCCGACCTCGTCCAACCCGGCCACCACCAAACCTTTGGAGGAATACCTCTTCTCCAAGGCGGCGGAAACGCGAGAGACCATGCCAACAACTGTACCCAAACCCCCACATAGGGCAAGATTCGTGCCCACCGGTGAGAACCCGGGGACCGTACGGGAGCATGCGGCGAGTCGTAACCCCGGCTAGCATAGTGCTCACGAGCAGCGGGGCCATCGCCGTCAAACGCGAACCGCCGCAAAAAAATTCGCGAACACGGAGCATGCGCACCATGATCTTCCGGCTTAAACGGATACGAAAAACCAAATACAAGGACCTCGCACAGGCGCGCGACGATGACGCAATATTCAGATCCAACAAAGAATTGTACGGTACCTTCGTCAACGGCATGCCCTGCGAACCGGTACTTCCCCGAAACCTAACGCTGGTGGAAAGACACTATGCGCGAAAACTCGCAAAAAGGTACGACCAAACCCTGAACACCTACATAGAGAACCTCGAGGGGATGGTGCGCGCGAAAATCGAAGATATTAGCGCCAAGTATCTCGGGGACGACCATGCCCGCGACAAGACACCATGCGTATGGTACCTCAACGCGGATCCGGAAGACCTCGGTGTCACACACATCGTACTGTACCACTACCGAACGGGGGCTCTGAGGGAAAACGTGCAGGGCAAACTCGTGAACCTGAACAAAAAACTGGTGGTCACACCCCGATGGGTCTACGATGTAGTAGCGCGACAGGTGGCGGAAAGCCTGTGGCCGCAGGCGTGGATAGAATTGACGACGGGTCCCCGCACCACAGACCGGGAGCGGGACGACACCAATATCCTGCGCGTAGGAGAATGCGTGGAACTACAAGGGGCCGACATAGACATAGTACTAACCCTCTTTGGCTCAGGCGACTGCGCGTCGGAAGGGAAACTGAGGGACATAGTTGAAGCCTCCCGGTTTATATAGAGTTCAAAAACCGGAAAAACAACAGGGTGCGCTAGCGAAACGCCGGTTGCTGGGACATCTGCCACAGAAGCCCGGAAACCGTGTCGCTCAGACTACCGGAGTTATCGGCCGACAGATCGAAATTCTCGTAGGCGTCCAAGGCGGTTTCGCTGTTGTGGTCGCCGGACTCCGCGTCCATATGGATCCCGTCACGGTCAAAAAGCCTCTCGGCGCGGACGGCGGGGGAAGTTTCGAGCCTGATGGAACAGAAACCAACGGCATGCATCATGTCTATGTCGCCGACGAACCGCGCATCGGTCACGAAAATCGCGCTGTCTGCGGACATGAGACTGAAGACGTTGAGCACCGCCCTCCGTGTCCAGTAGAGGGGATCCTCGGCCATGCGGACATCGGTGCCCCAGTGTTGGAGCAGCGCGCGCATGGCGGCGGTGCGCGTATAACTCGTGACCCCCGGATCCTCTAACAAGGCGCGGTCGGCCAGAAAACGGACTTGCGTGGCGGAATCGGCGCTCAGTTTGCCGTAATCGGATATGCGTGCGACGGCTTTTAGCGGTTCGTTATCCCTGACCATGTCCAGGACGGCGTTTACCTCGTCGCGCAACGGAGAGGCTATCGAAACCCTCACGGCATCGGGGAAACCCAGAATCCTCATGATTTCCGCGGCCACGGTATCCTTGCCGGACGCCAACCGACCCGAAACCACGATGCGCGGCTTCTCGCACAGCCTGGCTGAGGCGGTGATTACAGGATCGACGCCGGCCCACTTGGCCACTTGTTCGAAACTCATGGGAATACTGCGCACGTGTGCCTCCTTGGGCCTTGGGTCATCTTACTGTTGATTGTTAGACATGTACTGTGAGCGCGGGGCGAAAACCTGCATAGACTTGACGGCAGGCACGAAAAGGGGACGGTAACACCTATGAGACTCCCCCTACAACGATACTATCCCGCCCTCGCCGGTCGCAAAGTCCTAAGCATCCTGCTAGCGGTGACCATGCTGGGAATACTCGGCGCGTGCAGCGAGCCAGTCAGGCCAGGAGTGGGGGACCACTGGCACGTCGCCTACGGTTTCTACGTATGCGACCGATACGTCGGCAACCTCATGGGTGACCTGACCGGGTTCAAGGCCGACGGTACACCTGAGAGCAAGAACTACCGCATAGTCGGAGTACACAGCCACAACGACGGTCTTATCCACTTCCACCCGTACTCGGGTCTTGCCGCCGGCCCGAAAGCCAACCTAGGACTGTTCCTGTCGATGTACGGTGTAGGTATCAGCGACACCCAGGTGGACCTCCCCGAGTACCTCGGAGGTACCTTGATGGAGTACCTCACGGTATGTCAGACCGCCCAGGGGCAGACCGACGGGGAGTTGAGAGTCCAGTACTGGCCGGACGCAACCGACGCCCAAAAGTACACGGTCTACACCGACAATCTGAAAGACATACCGCTGATCGAAGATGGTGCGGCGGTAACCCTGGTGTTCGCCCCGGCCGGAGTGAGCGCCCCCTTGCCGCCGTCGGTCGGCACACCCATCACGGACGTACCGGGCGGTGTACTACAGGGGCCGCCGACAACGCAGCCGTAGAACCCGTCGGATACCGCGAGACTATCGCCCGGGCGGAGGAGAGGCGTCCTGTAACAACGAAACCATGTGCGCGTACCTGTCGTCAAACGCGCGGCGTTGATCCAATTTCAAAGATTTGCGGTATTTTCTCACGAGTTTCGGATCGCCATATACGGACAACTCGACCGGATTTATATTCATAGATAGGGCATAAAAGTTGGCGTTAGCGCGAATCGTCTCCGTCTCACGCCTGCGGAGCCCCACAAACTTGCGAACCATGACCACGAACAAGACGACATTGAAGGCGGTCACCGGTAAAATATAAAGCGGATCTATGACGGCGGACCCGTTCCACAAGGCGTGACCCGCTACACCCAAAGCCAACCCCTTGAGGGCGGCTGGGCGGATGACGCTCCACTGTACGGCTTCTTCCAACCCGGGGTGAACACCGGAAAGACTCTGGGCGGATGCCTGCTTGCGGGCGCGCATATGCTCCCGGTACGCCTTGCCTATAAATAGACCGGCCCACATAGTGAAAAACGGATGAGCGAACGGCGCAAGCAGACCCCTCATGACGAAAGTGCTCAGCAAATAACCGACGCTGCCGGCGTTGCTGTAGTATATCACGTTCTCTACGGCGGCAAAGCCCAGGCTAATATAACCAGCGTAGATAACACCGTCCAGTGCCGAGTTTACTAGATTCCTTCTGGCAAACAGTACTATTCCCGAAACTTTGGCGAGTTCTTCGATGATGGGCGCGGAAACTACCGCCGCAATGTCTTCGCCAAAAAAATTAGAGACGGACGTATTGACTAAAACGGAAACCAGTACGCTCGGACCCATTCCCCAGAGCAAGGCGTTAACTACATGGATCCGCGGCTCTGGTTCCACCCTGTCCAGCCATACGAACGCCGACATGGTGGCAAGCAACCCCAGTAAAGCCAGAATTGCCGCCGGAGTATTGATGAACGCCACGAAAACCACACCTGCTGCGACGGGAAGCATACACAGGGCCGGAAACAGCATCAACCGCTGCTGACCGACGAGGGAAGCGGGGAAGTTAGGGACCGGGTGTCCTGAGGGCGGAGGAAGCGTGTTCATCGAAAAGCCCGCACGGGACGTACATAACCCGCGTTAAGTTTATAATAGGCGTACTGATCACCGGAGGTGAAATGCTGACTCCAGGCGTTGTTGTCGGCATCCTGGGTGGAACTCCAGTAGTTGGCGGTAGAGAAACCGTGCATTGGCGCACGACTGCCGCGACACTTTGAGATCTCCGGCGCCACATCGGATCGGTCACTGGAGAACTTCTTGCACAACTCGTTGAGTTCATCCTTGGACGGCAGATACCAGTCGTCCTTGCCGTCGAAAACGTACGCGTCGGCGTAGGCGGCTGCGGACAAAACAGGATTTCCCTTAACGGAGGCGAGTATGTCCAAGGTGTTCCGCCATCCTGTGCCGATACCGACACCGTTGGCCCCCGTTATACCGTTCCAGTCCGGCGACCATATCAGGCCGGTTTGACCGGAAGACGGAGCGACCTCCAACGTGGTGCACATATCCTCCAGAGCGGGCCCGCAGGGGAAAGGAGTATCGGAGACGTAGAAGACACCCGAGAAACTCTCGTCGGACGACCCGGACGACACGGAAACCCCCCCACACGAGGCCAAGATAAAAGCGGCGAGCGCCAGGCGAGACAGGAGAAAACGATTCAAAACGCCCTCACAGGTCTAACGCGAGGGGCGTAGTCACCCCAGTTTTGGTAGTTCTTGGTGGTGTAACTGGTCTGCCTACCGGCGGCGAAATGCTGGGTCCACGCTGCAAGATACCCGGTATAATACTGGTTTATATAACGTGAAGAACTCCAGTAGTAGTCGGCGGCGAACCCGCCGGAGGGGTTAAAGCTACCCGTGCAACCCCCCTCGGACGTCAGGACGGGTTCCCGTCCCGGATTGGGGTTGGTGAACTTCTTGCACAACTCGTTGAGTTCATCCTTGGACGGCAGATACCAGTCGTCCTTGCCGTCGAAAACGTACGCGTACGCGTAAGCCGCGGCGGACGTAGACGGACTGCCGTCACCGTCGCCAAGCAGGACAAGGGTGTTGACGTAACCGGCACCTATACTAGTGGACTCGGCGCCGACAACCTCCTTGTTGTTCGCGTTGACGATCCAGGGCAAACTCGTCTCCGAGGAAGGCGGAGCGACCTCCAAAGTGGTGCACATATCCTCCAGAGCGGGCCCGCAGGGGAAAGGAGTATCGGAGACGTAGAAGACACCCGAGAAACTCTCCGACGCAGGGGGGACACTCCCCGGGACGGTGGTTGAGACAAGGGAAGGAACAGTAACGGTGGCAGGAAGAACGGAATCAGATGAGACAGTGGGCGACGAAGCATCGGGGGCGTCACGACCTTGGGAGAAAATCCACACGGCCGCCGCGGCCGCCGCAAAAACGAGCACCACGAACATCATGATCACGGGAAAACGACTACGGCCCGACATAGACGATTTTTAAACCTCGGGAGTGACCTGAACGACAAGTTCGGCTATGGCGGGTAAACGGGGCTGGCCTTGCCCGGTGCGGTGAAAATGCACGGAGTCCTCATGATAGGCCTCGAGGAGCGCGGGTGCGGAGTCCGCGGAGTACACGCTCCCGTCAACTATGGGACCGGGGACGCGCTTTATGATGGCCTCCACATCCGCACCGTTCAGCGTGCGGTGGCACTCGAGAGCGTGAGCCAGGCACAATATCTCGTAACGATTGGATTCCAGGAGGGCGCGAGTCCGTTCGTAGATCTCACGCAGACGCTTCTCCACCCTTTCGCCAAGTACGGGGGACGCCTTCAGCGCGTCATCAGGGGAGTTGGCGTTACCCGCGCCGCCGGCGGCACCGGCCACGAGCACGGCATGGGACGCTAGGTTCTCGCCCATACCCCAACGAGACTCCATAACCAGGGCCAACCGGGTCGCGTTCTCGAGGTCCCCGTCAACACCATTGGTACTGTCGCCCTCGAAAAACATGCGCTCGCCGACGAGACTGGCGATAGAAATCTGGATGTCGTTCTCTAGTTCCGTCTTCCACTCGAACATTCGCTCGACGATCGGCACGCGCGAGACGAAACCGCCCACGTCTCCGCGGCGCTCTATGGTGGCGACGTCGATCTGGAATTCCGCCTTCAAACGGTAGGCCGCGATGGCGTGGCACGCTTCGTGGATCGCAATCGCGTGACGCTCACGGTCCACATACTCGAAACCGTCGGTGACACCGTGCTCCTTCAAACTCTTTGCGGCCACTATGTCCCGCCACTCGATGACCTCCCGGCCGTCGCGCAGCGCAGCCATCAGGCCTTCGTTGACGATGTCCTTGATTACCGCGCCCGACGAGTACGGACTGGAAGTAGCGAGACGCTCCACGTCCGCCTCAGTGAGCGTGTTCTTAACCTTGTCCAGGTATCCCCGGTAGGTGCGGATGCGTCCCTCGCGCGACGGATAGCCGACCCGGAACTTGCGGTCGATGCGACCCGGGCGCAGGAGCGCCTGGTCCAAGGAATCGGGCAGGTTGGTGGCCATGACATGGAGGATACGGTACTTCGGCGGGTTGGAGGGCTTCATGCCGAGGGCGCGCTTTACGCGGTTGATGAGACCGCGCGGCTTCTTCAAACCCTGCATGGAGGCAAGGATGGAGTTCAAGGTACCCAGGTCGCCGCCCGTTCCCGGCACAATCACCCTCTCGACCTTGCCGCCCGCATCCGTCTGCCCCAGTACGACCGCCTGGCTCAGGGGGCTGAGATACGCAAAGGAATCCAAGGAATCCGGGTTGAACGAAGGGGTGAGGACGGCGGACTGCGCGCCCAAAGCCCGGTTGGGGCCTGTGGATGCGGAACGGCGCCCCAGGACATCCGCCTCGTCGAAAAAGGCCACGACGCCACCGTAACGCAAGGCGAGCTTGCGCAACTTGCGATAAAGCGATTTGACCTTCAAAATGTTTACGCCCAGGAACATCGCCTGGAATGCTCCCGGTTCGATGAGTACGAACGGCTTGCCTGTTTCGCCGGCGAGCGCCTCGGCGATCAGCGTCTTGCCGGTGCCCGGCGGGCCGTAGAGCAGGATTCCTCCCGGCACGTACCCGCCCTTGGCCTCGATGAGATCGGGATCTTCCAGCAAGCTGAGCGTTTCTTTCACGCGGGCGACAACCTGGTCTTGTCCCCACACATCGTCAAACGACGTCTTGATGTCCTCGGGCATCAACACCTCGACGCCGCCCTTGGAGAGGAACCAGAAGATGGCGACGAACTGCAGGATGGCGAGCAAGAGATACGCAACGAATTGCAAAATCGTCGGCAACGCCTGCCAGAACGCCACGAGCGCTTCCATCCATGCGTTTATGGGCTCGGTGTCGAACGCCGCCGCAAAAACGAAGGCGCCGACTACCGCAATCGCGATGAAACGGAAAAGACGCAGCAGTCGGTATTGCGTGAATGACGCCAGACGATTCCACGGGGCCTTGACCAAGGTCTCGACGCGACCAACGACCTTCCAGTACTTGGCCGAACGCTCGGCGACGAAGTAGTGCAACTGTCGAATGATGTCGAGCGACACCAGGGTGAGCAGCCAGCCGTAGGAATTGAATACCATCCGGGTGGCGTCCATGTAGCCGACCAGGGGGTTGTCCGCCATTTTGAAGAAAACCAGCAGGTAGAATACACCCAAGAGCAGCGCGGACACTTTAACCCGATCGTAGATCATCAGCGGACGGCGGCACCCGGGCCTGGTCTTCTTTATAGCGCGTCGTCGTCGAGGTTTCCGCGCCGGTGAGGCAACTGTGCTTGTCACGGCTTGACCCTGAGATGCTTCACTATACTGTCGATAGTGGCTCGGTTTTTATCGAAGCACTCCACCGAGCAGCCCACCAGTATACCGTAAGCTTCGTCGGCCGACGCGTCGAACACGGTTACCTGCATTACACGCAGCACGCCCAATTCGCCGCTACCCGGTATCTCTACGCCGAAGGCGTCAAACACCAGTTTCTCCCCGGGGAGATCGAACATCTCAAGGGCCTGGGGCTCCTCAGAGTAAGACAGCACGCCCTGCACATCGGCCATGTCGAGCGGAAACCAGATGTTACGGGAAGTCTCGAGAATACTCGTACCGTCATCCGGGGAAACACGACGGAGCACGATGCCCATAGGCACGGAATTGGCGACCGAAAGACTCTCCAGGTCCAGACTCCCGCCCGGGGCCGCGAAGGCCTGTACGGCGCCGACCAGAACGGACTGACCGACCGAGTTCTCCTCGACGAGCTCGTCCGCCTGACCGCTACTCCACCCCGACGGCACCTTGGTGAACACACCTATATCCGAAGTACCCACGTAGGTGTGGGCAACATTCGCGTCACCGCAACCGGCGAGAAGCGACACCGACAACACGACGAGGGCGGCGAGTCTGGGAAAAATCACGAACATCCCGCCAGCACGGGGCGGATTCGCGAACATTCGTACCATGAGATACTACAGTCACCGGTCGCGATCTTTCGGCAATGTGCCCGTAAAACAACCAACGCTGAGCGCATGACTAGAAAGCCCTGATGAGACGTACGTAGGCTGTCACATACTTGCTTTGAGCGCCTTGAGCACCGTTGACAAAATCCTGATACCATGCGCACGAATATGCTTCATCGGGACGCTCGCTATTAATATTTTCGCACATTTCCCTGCTGGCCGAAGGAGAAGACTGGGAGGAACTCCAGTAGTAACCTGCGTCGAAATGCTTGGAAATACCGGAAATACCGGGGCACCCACCCGCGGGCGACCTGTCGATGTTCGTGGCGGATACCGCTTTGCACAACTCGTTGAGTTCGTCCTTGGACGGCAGATACCAGTCGTCCTTGCCATCGAAAACGTACTCGTCGGCGTAGGCGGCGACCATACCGGAAGACTGAGAATTCCCCGCGGCAAGTATGGCCAAGGTGTTTTTGTAACCAGTCCCTATGGCCGTACCCGTGGCCCCGGGCACGTTCCCGCCATCATCGACGGTGGCCCAGGTCAACTTGTGTGTGTTGCAGTGCGGATAGTAGTCGAGTTCCGGACAAACAAGCCCCAAAAACCCCAAAGGGGCGACCTCCAACGTGGTGCACATATCCTGCAAAGCAGGCCCGCAGGGGAAAGGGGTCTCGGAGACGTAGAAGACGCCGCCGGTGAACTCTTCCACGGCGTCCACAATACCGGTATTAGACGAATCGGTTACGACCTCGGATCCCGGAGATTCACGGAAACCCGGAAACACGAAAGACGCGACCAGGGAAACGACAACTAGGGCAAGCGACACGACCAGGACAACCCTAATCCTGGTAACCCCCCGGCGCGACATCACAGGGGTACCTCGCAAAAAAGATGAAACATGCTGTAGTACGGTCACGGCAGTGGTAAACAAAGCACGAATACTGGAACAAACGACGAAGGCAAGGCAACAGCAGGGGGATTTCCCCCCTGCTGGGTTGCCTGGCGACTGCCTTGCAACTACACGGATACTTGGTACCCGCGTGGCTGACCTCTAAAAGACCTCAATACGGTCCCAAAGAAGCCTAGTTACGGTGGTATGAATTCCACAGCCCTACACCGAGGGCCGGGGTTCATACCGGTCGTCAGTGATACCGCACTAACATCTACATTCGGCGCTGGGCCGGTAATTTTAAGTACACCCGGCATGAGAAGCGGCAACGGTGAGAAAGGTGACCCGCTGCCGAGCCGAGAGCTTCTACCTGACCCCCGGAGACCACCGCAAGTTCGCGGACTGGGACGTGTACACCAAGGTCGCCGGAGACTGGGTGCAGATAACCCACCGAAAGGACGTGGAGCGCCTGAGCGAGAACCCCTCTTGGGACAAGATATGCTACGTTTCCTGGGGAAAAGCGCACAGAGACGCGGACGGCAACCACATACCCATGGACGTCCGCATAAAAGACGACCCGCGCGACATAGAACTCTGGAAACTGGACAAAAAACTGATAAACGGCAAGAGAAGCGGACCGGAACACGGCCTTAGCGCCATAGCCCGCAAAGGGGCCGCGCGGGCGGGGGGAGTCGAGGAGGCGGTGGGCGCCATACTGGGTAAAGGAAACGTCGGAAAACTGGTAGTCCGCTGGATCAAAACCGGCAAAATAGAACCCACCCGGCAGGCCCTGGCGATACGGTTGCTGAAGATGGCGGAAGACGTACTGGATCCCGGCAGTCTGGAGAGCCTGGCGGCGCAAATGACGAAATCCTACCTGCCCGTCCCGGTCGCCAACCTCAGTTTGTCCACCGCGCACAACCTGGAGTTTTTGAAGCGCTACCCCCCGCAGCGACGGGTGACCCTGCTACTTGACCTGTGGCAGGAACAGGAACTGGAAGCCGCGAAGACATGCATAAGACTGGCCCTGGAGACCATGGGGCGAGGCGGGGAAATACGGGAAAAATCCAAGGCGTTCCTGGCGAACCTGGCTGAAAACCACAGCGAGGCCGTCGCCAAGATCCAAACCATCGAACCCCTATGGAACAAAGATGCCAGTCTCCTGTACAGCCCGAAAGTCCGGGACCTGCTGAAGAAGCGCGAAAAAACGCGTAACATCTGCGCGTTCCACCCGGACAACGAAGACCCCGCCGACGCGCTGAGGATCATAAGGGACCGCAAATTCCTGGAAACCAAAAGCGTGCCCTTGTTCTGCTACGAACGTCTACACCCGAACACCGCTAAAGCCCTGCGTGACGAACTGGAGAACACGAAAAGCATAGAACAAACCCATTCGTCTAACAAATGCTACAACATGCTGTGCATAGCCGCGGCAATATGCGAAGTTGACCCGGACGCGCAAGACCTGCTCGTACGGGCCTACTCTGCGTGGTCCAAAACCAACGAGGCAAGCGAGAGATGGCCCCTGTGGGAGGTCGACGATGCCCTAGAAGGACGCACCCTCAAACTGGGCCCCTTGACCGTAGAAAAACTGTACCGAATCCAGACGGACCTGATGCGCAAAACCACGCCCGCGCCGGGCGACCAGACCCCGCCGAAACTGGGGGTTCCCGGCCAAGAGGGGGTCAGCACCCAACTGCTGAGGGTACTCGAGGCGCAGACGGACACACCGGAAGGCATACGCGAAATTTGCCGCACCCACATACACTACAAGTACATCGCACCCTTGCGCGGCAACGACGGTATGCTGGCGCCTTGGCGTAAAATCCTCGAAGACAGCACCGACCTGGTGGGGGACACGCGGGCGGCCCTAAAAACATGGACGGACATGTTGACCGGCGGCAGCGACCTTCCGGAACACGCCGACGAGGCGGAACCATCAGAGTACACACGGATGGTGTCAAGCAGAGGGAGACCTTACGCCCCCGATCCGGCGACAATTCCCGGGGAAAACAAGTGGTACAGCACGACCTGCCAAATGTACTTTATAAGCGCAGCCCACCGCCCGATGAACGACGCGGAGTATGTCACGCTCAGGGACCTGATGATGACCAACGAGCACATCGACCAGGCTGTTCGACAGCAAACCTGCGACACGATGAACGAAGTGCGCGACGCCGCCACGGGCAGAATAGTAATAGATCCCAAAACCGTCAACAGATACGACAACCCGGCCCACGCCGCGTTGGAACTATACGCCCAAACCACCACGGAAGCCCAACGCGAATGGCTGATCAGCGAACTGGGCGACATCGACGTAGCATATATCGGGTGGCTTGCAACAGGAAAATGCGACCTGGTGCAGATAGCCGGGCGCAGAGACGAGACATCCCGGGAAATACAGACAAGCAGCATGGTGGGTGGCATAGACGGCATAACGTGGCCCGAGAAACCCAGAAAATGGAAGGACCTGCCCACGGTCGACTACGTGCCGTGGGTGCTGCCGGAAAAACACAGGGCCCTTGACGGGAAAACCATCACTCTGGGAGGCGAAACATATAACGTGCGGGTTTTGAAAAGCATGGAGAGCCTGATGGCCAACGCTTCAGCCAACTGCATGGGCAACTGTACCGAGGACTACGCATCGGACATACGGAAAGGCAGGAGTCTCGTACTAGCCGTAGGCCGGGGGGAGCGCACCGAGATAAACGTCGAACTGTCCGGGGACCCTTCGTATGATACGCCCGTAGCGTCACTGCTGTGGAGCGTCGGAGAGATAAAAGGGCCGCGCAACCGCCCCCTGGAACGCGCCCAGGAGGAGACGGTGCGCGACCAGATAACCTCCCTTTTGCTGTAGGAGGGTTACCCGGACACCAGGAAGAAACCACCCGCGTCAGCGGATACGTAAAGTTCGCGGCGGCGCAGGTCACCGGCTTTCTTATGGAGCGGTCAAACCGTTCGAATAATTTCCCGGCAGCGATACGCCCGACCGGGAAACGGGCATCCGTTTTACGCGGCCGGCTGGCGGTCTCGTCTACTAGTCGCGGAAGTCGTCGGGATCGACGCCGTCGAGGAAGTTACGGAATTCATCTACGACATCGTCACTGGAATCGTCACTGGAATCGTCACCGGAATCGTCACTGGAGTGGCGCGATAAGTTCGCCCCAGACAGGTTCGCGCCAGACAGGTTCGCCCCACTTAGGTGCACTTTACTGAAGTCCATGCCGCGGAGATCGGCGCCAGTGAGATCGGTTTCATTCATGATGGTACCATTCAAGATGGTCTTGCCCAACTTAGTGCCTCTGAGGTTTGCGCCGGTGAGATCGGTTCCGCTGAGATCAGTGCCGGTGAGATCAGTGCCGGCCAGGTTTGCAGC
>Ga0169931_10003175_pt1 | contig 26295 bp, 31 predicted proteins | sample Kivu_15m_20L_FD_129675 | JGI IMG/M metagenome (GOLD analysis project Ga0169931, IMG submission 129675) | Freshwater microbial communities from Lake Kivu, Western Province, Rwanda to study Microbial Dark Matter (Phase II) - Kivu_15m_20L... | ecosystem: Environmental > Aquatic > Freshwater > Lake...
ATATGATAATTTAATTGGGTCCATATCAAAAAAACATATTTTTGTATTTATTACATTTTTATCTAACCTAAATATTCCCTCTATCATCATATTACTATTGCTATTATCATATGTTTCCCAAAAATTATTTATTTCATTACATCTATCATATATTAATCTTGCCACTATTGATTGAACTCTACCACATCCTATATTATATGTATTACCAGATATCATTTTGGTCTTTATCAAATCATTTTTTAATAAAGGACTTAGGGTATATCCTAATACACGATCTATTATTCTTCTACTTTGTTGTGCATTTATTAAATTAATATCTAACTGTCTTTTATTATTAAAAGCATTTAAAATTGCTTTTTCTGTAATTTCATGAAATACTATTCTGTCATATTTTTTTATATCTAATAACATAACCAAACTATAACCTATAAATTCTCCTTCTCTATCATCATCAGAAGCTATAAAAATATTAATACTTTTACTAACTAACTGCTTTAATTTATTTACTATAGATATACTTTTATCTATTATAGTATAATTTGGTTCCATTGTTTCTAAATTAATATTTATATTTCCTTTATCTAATTCTAAAATATGACCTATAGACGCTTCTACAATATAATTATTATCTAAATATGATTTAATTTTATTAATTTTACCAGGAGATTCAACAATAACTAAATTTAAATTAGTGGCAATATCATGTAGAATATATGATTTATTTATATAATGATTATTTTTATTTTTTATAAATTTTTTATTTTTATATAATTTAATTAATGGCATTTTAATTAGTAATATAATTACAGTTATATTACTAAAATATAATATATCAATTTTTATCTATAATATATATAAATGTTAAGCAATAAATTTAGTCAATATGTTAATTTTATACATAAACAAACAGGTGGAACATCACCATTTGGTATATATGTGTATATATATTCAAATAGAATATCTAACGAATTAAATGATGGTAATAATACACCAAAAGAAACATATAAAGAATTTGCAAATGAAGATGATATGAAAAATCATATGATAGAAAAATCGGTAGATGTAAATAATGTAATATTTAGGAATGATGGAACTTTTTGGGATATACGTGGTGTAGGAAGAGGAGGAAACAAAATTTTTGGAATATATATAAAAGGTATATTTGATGATACTATAAATACTAAATATTTTTCTTATATACAAGAAGCATTCAAATTAGTGACACAACATGAATTTGAATTATTGCCAAATTCAATTATATATGATATAGATTTATCAGAATTTATTAATCCAACAAAACCAATAGAATCACCGAAATTAATACAACACCTAGGTATTTTATTTTTAAAGAAACAAATTATAAAAAGTAATTCATATAAATGTCCTATAACAAATGACATATATGAAATACATCCATATATACATAATAGTTATATATTAACAAGTAATAAGAATAAAGCATTTTGTTTTAAAACTCAATAATAATAAAATAATATTTATAACAAAGAAGATTCAACAATAACTAAATTTAAATTAGTGGCAATATCATGTAAAATATTTGATTTATTAATATAATGATTATTTTTATTTTTTATACATTTTTTGTTTTTATATAATATATCAATTTTTATATATTATATATTATATATATATGTTAAGCAATAAATTTAATCAATATGTTAATTTTATACATAAACAAACAGGTGGATCATCACCATTTGGTATATTTATATATGTAGATGTAAATAAGCATCCAAAAAATGTAACATACATAACTGACAAATATACTGGTGAATCGTACGATTTATATAAAGAATTTGCATCTGAAGGTGATATGAAAACTCATATGAGAAACACTATAATAAAAAACAACAGTGATAAAAATCATGATATAAATAGTTTTGATCAATGGGATGGATCACATATATATAATAATAATCGTGGGAATATATATATATATGTAAAAGGTATCTATAGAGATCCAGCAAAAAATAACCAATATTTTACATATATATATCATACATTAGCGACATTAACTGCTAATGAATATACATCATTACCTAATATGATTATTTACAATACAGATTTACCAAATTTATTTAATCCAAATTCTACATTTAAAAGTCCAACATTGGATCAAAAATTAAGTATATACAACTTACAACAAATCTTAAATGATAAAACATCTACTTTAAATTATTTTACATGTCCTATAACTGATGCTACATATATAAAACATAATAATATAAATGGATATATAAGAACGTCTGCTAGTAAAGCAAAAGCATTTTTATTATAAGGTTTAATTAATATATATAAAATAAATTATTAATTTAGATTTTATGATAAATATAATTATATGTATTATTTTATTATATTTGTTTATTTTTATTTTCTATACATTTTTTGTTTTTATATAATTAATGGCATTATATCAATTTTTATCTATAATATATATATGTTAAGCAATAAATTTAGTCAATATGTTAATTTTATACATAAACAAATAGGTGGAACGAATTTATATACTATAAACAAAGTAGAAATAAATAATATACGTAAAGAATATGAATTAGTATATGATTATATAAATACAAATAAAGACATCTCTAATGAAGATAAAATATTTATTACATTATTTTTACATGTTTTAGCAAATTCTCAATTTCATAATGGTTTAGTAAATAATACTTTAAATGGTATAAACTATATTTATAACAGACTACAACCTCGTAGAGGCAATACTACTCTACTAGATTATTTAACATTTAAAATTGATGAAAAAGAATATACATATAATAATTGTTTTGTATCTGGAACTTATTCGACTAGAATACAATATAGTAATAAAGACAAAACACAATTTTACGAATTAGAACCATTATTTAATAATAATATTATAAGTATGTATGAATTATCTAAACAATATTTCTATGATAATGGAGCACCACAAGATCATGTGAAATTAGATCACAAACTTATTAGAGGAAATGTATATATTAGACAAGTTACAGGTCAAAGACAAATAAATAAAGATAATTTTACTGAAATAAATTTGGAAGAAAGTAAATATACAGATATAAAAGATAAATTTATAAAGTTAATAAAAGTAATAGTGGCTACATTATTTTGTGATGCTAATAAACAAATTATTGGTATTATAGATGATTTTCAATATATTTATAATATTAATAATAATATTAAGATAAACAATGATACATTTACCTCACTAATAAAACAATATAATAAACAAGATGGAACTAATAAATTTGTTTCATGTATATTACAATTTGATTATAACAATAATAATTATCAAATAACAATAGATTTTTCTGATGATTTCTCATTATAAATAATAAAATAATTTTAATTATATATATATTATTTTATTATATTTGTTTATATATACCAGAAGCGGTGTATATAAAATTATTATATTTATTAGCAATAGATAATGGTTTTTGATTGGTAAAACCCTCTCTTTCAAATCTTCTTTTATATTCAGATAGAATATCTGATATTTTATTAATTTCTGTTTTATATAAGTTAATAATTTCATTTCGTTGTTTCATTATAATTTGTATAATTTCTAAAATATGAATAATAACTTCATTAAATTGTTCTACATTGTAATGTAAGAAAGATCTCAATAAGTCATATCTCATAGATAAACGTATCATAATGAATAATAAATTTAATGATTTTTCAAATAGCATATATTTGGATCTAATTATTTTACCAACACTAATAAATTCCATACGTCTATTATAATTTTGTAAATTGATATCCATTTGTGCACATACATTTTTTAATTGTGGATTTGTGAGAGCGGAGGTTTTACAATTTTCATAATCTTGTTTTGCTTTATTATAGTTATTTTTAATGAAATTATCAAATTTAACATATTGTTGTTCTCTATCATTAAACATTTGTTGATAGAATTCTCCCATATATTTTTCTGATTTTAATAAAAGAATTTCTATAATTTTATATTCAATACCTTTTATCATATTTTTATCATCGTCATTAATAGGCCATTTCACTGCACCTGTACTATCAGTTATAAATAATCCACCATAGCCTGTAATATTAAGTACTGAATTGCCTATAGATTTATTATTATTACTTTGCCAAATAACTAATCCATTTTGATTATATGCTGTTAAAATTCCATTTGTATCAAAATTAAGATTATATATACGTTCAGGTTCTAATTGTTGTGTTGTAATAACTTTTAAAGGAAGATCAATATCTTTATATATTTTTTTATTAATATCTTCGAATTCTAGAACTTTGTACATAATATTTCCATTGATATTATTGATAGTAATATTTTCATTTATTGAAATTGAATCATTAAATTTTAAAGTAAAAGTATTAAATTGTTTGATAAATTGTGTTTTGTTGAACATTGCTATTGGAATGCTACATTTAGTTTTAATATCAAATGTTTGTAATTTGCATTGATTATTTGTTAAATTATCACCAATTTTAAACCATTTATTAGCATTATAACCATAATCACTAGTTCCATCCATACATTTATCTAACATATATACATAACATCCTTGATCTTTTGGCATAAAAGAAGGCATGCGTAAATTAAATCCATTAATATTATTACTAATTTCATTAAATAATAAATCGTTGATTTTATTTTCATTAATACTATTAATTGCATTATTTTCCATTTCAGTCATTATATTTTCATATGTATTTATCATATTAAATAATTCATTGCTAATAGTTTTATTAATATTAAAAATAGTTTTATTTATTTTTTCTGCTTGTGATACAATATCTTCTTTTGTTTTTATTAAATTATCTTTTTCAACTAACCATGTTTTATTTATTTCTTCTGCATTTGTTAATGATATTTTTGTTCTATCTAATGCAGTATTAGATATTGCTAAATCTGTTTGACATTGTGTATATTCTTTTTGATATGTTTGTTTTTGACCCATTTATTTATATAATATATATAAATAAATAAATTAATAAATAAATTAATCTAATTCTTGATGAGTTTCATTTATTTTTTTTTCATTTTCATATATACGTTCTATAATAGGATATAAGATATCTTCTAATTCTTTTTGTTTTAAATTATATTCTTCTAATTCATATTGACTATTATTTAACCAATTAGAAGTATTATTTATAATTTTATTTATTTTTTCCATTTCATCATTTGTTATTTTTTCTTTTATTTTATCATCCATAATTGAAGATTTTGCTTGATGTAATGTATTTTCTAATTTATTTTTTGCATGCATTTTATTTATAAGTTTAGTATCATCTTCTTTATATTTTTCAGCTTCGGCGATATATTTTTTAAGATCTTCATCTGACATTCTACCTCTTTCATTTACTATTTTTATTTGTTCTTTATTATTATTTGCTTTATTCACTGCTTCTACTGTTAATATACTATTTGCATCTATATTATATGTTACTTCAATTTGTGGTATTCCTCTAGGAGCAGGAGTAATATTATTTAAATGGAATTTGCCTAAAAAATTGCATTGTTTAGTTAGAGGTCGTTCTCCTTCAAATACTTTAATAATAACACTAGGTTGATTATCTACATAAGTGCTAAATGTTTGTGATTTTTTAGTCGGAATAGAAGCATTACGTGGAATCATTACTGTCATAATTTCACCACTTGTTTCTATTCCAATACTAAGAGGACATACATCTGATAATACTATTTTGTCTAATGTATCGTCATTTTCATATTCTTTATTTAAATTAGCTGCTTGTATTGCTGCACCATATGCGACTGCTTCATCTGGATTTATTGATTTACATAATTCTTTACCTCCAAAAAATTCTGATAATAAAAATTGTATTCTTGGAATACGTGTAGATCCACCTACTAATACTATATCATGTATCATTTGTTTATCAAAATTTGCCCCTAATAATACATTTTCTACCGTCTTTAAACACTTCTTAAATATATCATCACATATATTTTCAAATTTGGCACGTGTTAAATTATATGATAAATCTAGACCATCATATAATGCATCTATTTCAATATTTGTTTCATGCATACTAGACAATGTTTTTTTAGCATTTTCAGCTGCTTTTTTTAATTTAGAAATAGCTTTGATTACTTTATCTTTATTACTTAATGCTAATTTTTCTAAATCAACATTACATTTTTTCTTAAATTCTTCTTTTAATAATATTATTATACGATTATCTAAATCATCTCCTCCCAAATGTGTGTCTCCATCTGTTGATTTTACTTCAAATACACCATCCTCTATTGTTAATATAGATGAATCTAATGTTCCACCTCCAAAATCAAATACTAAAATATTACGTTCTGTATCACATTTATCTAAGCCATATGCTATAGCAGCCGCAGTTGGTTCATTAATAATTCTTAAACATTCTAAACCTGCAATTTTAGCAGCATCTTTTGTTGCTAATCGTTGTGAATCATTAAAATATGCTGGCACTGTAATTACTGCTTTAGTAACTTTTTTACCAATACGCATTTCTGCTATTTCTTTCATTTTTGATAATATCATTGCTGATATCTCTTCTGGTGTAAATAATTTTTTTTCTTTCATATATTCTGCTTCTATTAATGGCTTATTATTATCTGATACTATTGTAAAATTCCAATGTTTTAAATCTTCTTGTATGGCAGGATCATTATATTTTCTTCCTATCAACCTTTTAGCATCATGTATTGTATTTTTCGGATTACTTACTAATTTAGCTTTTGCTCCATCCCCTATTACACGTTCTGTTTCCATAAATGAAACCCATGAAGGTGTTATTCTATTACCTTGCTCATTAGGAATAATTTCAACATGACCATTACCTGTATATAAACCTACACAACTACATGTTGTACCTAAATCAATCCCAATAGCAGTATTAATATTACTTGATTGATTTAATTCAGTCATAATATAAATTATATTAATTTTAATGGTTTAAATTATATTAATTATAAATTAATTAATATAATTATTTTATATACTTGATAGTATGAATTATATATGTGTTTTGACTGTAAGATAATAAGGCAACAACATATTTATTTTGTACACACATATATATATGGGTTGCTATATTTCTACAAATAATGATGAAGATAATCAACAAAAAATACAATATAAAATACAACATGAAATACAATTAGTAAAACAAGATGAAACTATATATAAATATATATATAGTTGGATAATAAATAATAATAAAATACCGCAAGGGTTCGCTAGCGCTAAAGCGCCAGCTTTACAAATACATATGGAAGAAATAATAGAAAATAAAATAGAAGACGAAAAACTAGATGATAAAAAAGATATCAAGCTTCTAGAAGAATATAATATGTTAGGATCACCAACATAATACATTTTTTTATTCTTTTTTATAATTACATACATCATAATAATTAATAGTTTTTCCATTAAATACATCATCATGATAATCATACAAACATAATAATTTTTGCATCAAAATACCATATGCATTTAATGTATATTTATGTTGTATATAATTATGTTTATAGATAAAATCTATTATATTGTTAATTATATGGTGTATATTATCTGATACACTATATATAGCATTTAATTTATATATATCATTATTAATTATTATCGCAAAAGAATATAAAAAATTACCAGAATTTTCCAATATTATATTTAACAGTTTATTTTTAAGATTTTCACTTGTAATATTATATGAATCTATTATATATACAGTAACATTTTTATTTGCATTATCTATATATGTTCCTATTTCTTTACTCATATTGTTTAATAATGATTGAATAACAATAATATCTTTATTATCATTATCATCTCCAAAAAAATCATCCATATATTAACTATATAATATTCTATTAAATTATATAAATTAAAAATATTAATATAACAATAATGTTTTTATATAGGTTGTGCATTATGTGATACTAATCTATAATCTAATTCATAACCAGATGTAATAGTTGGTCTTTTTATTTCTAAAATATCATTTGGTTTTACATTTAAGTATTTGCAAACTGGATCATCATAACAAATTTGTTTCATATTTGCACGAGTAAATTTATGAGCTAATAAAAATTCAGTTATTTCTATTTCAGTCATTTTCCTATGATTTGGAACTAATTCATATTGGAATAAATCTAATTTTAATTCATTAATATCAAATATTTCTAATTGTTGGTTTTTTAATAATTGCTGTGTTATACGTGTTGGCATACTAGTTTTTATTAAAAATTTATAATAATTCTGTTTTATAAAATTATCTATATCTGTTTCTTTTGATATTGCCGTTATTTTACGTAATACAAACTTTATTGCAATATGTGATGCACCTATATTCTCACTATCTGTTTTATCTAATTTTATCGTTGTTTCATAATTATGATCATAATTTTTAATAGCAGTTTTAACATATTCAGATATATTTATTTCATTTATTAATCCACGATTTACTAACATCCGAAATAAATTATGAATAACAATTTCCAATATTTCAGATTGTGATTTTAATAATTTATCTTGTTCTATAATTTCAGATGTTTCATTTGTATTTTTGGTAGATTCACTATATGTTTTATCCATTACTATATTAATAATATAAAAATATCTTTTTATCAAATAAAATTCAATTTTTATAAAAATTGAATTATAAAATCACTAAATTATTGTCATAATCAATAAATCATATAATGGATAAATTAATTGAAATTACTGTTTCGTATTTCAATGAAGATTGGGGTTATTATTATAAAGATATCTATATACATAAATTAAACAAAAATCTTAATCAATTTATTATTAATATTCACAATACAATTACATGTGATTGTAATATAAATATTAATAATATTGAAAATCAAAATATATGCAATCAATGCTACAAAATATGTGTAAATAATAATCATTTATTGGAACTTTATAATTTATATATCAATTATTTCAATCAAATGTCTTCATTTTTTGAACTACAAACAAATTGTGAATATAAAATATCTAAAAATGAAACACGTATATATTATTATAAATCTACAGAAAATACTAATATATCAAATATAAATATAATAACAAAAAATGATATACAAATAAATGATATATATTTATTATTTTGTGCTGATTGTATTAAAAAAATGTGTAATATTTGCCAATATAACTTCATTGAAACATATGAATATGAAGATGAAAATAATGATGCAAATAATTATATTTTATATAATATAAAACCATGTAATGGATGTATAAATAAATTATTATATGATTATAAATGTAGTTGTAATTTTGAATATGGAAAATTATGTTTGCAATTAGATAATAATGAAATTCCAGATGATTATTCATTTGGTCATACAAGTAATATATCATTTAATGAAATAACATTAAATAATAATAATGATATAATATATGAAAAACACATACGTCATTAATATATAAATTAAATAAATTAATTGAAATTACTGTTTCGTATTTTAATGTAGATTTTAGCTATTATTTTAATTTAATATCTTTAAACAAATCATAAAAATATAAAATTAGACTGCGTACCAATGCACAAAAAATATATATATAATTACCAATATAAATATGAAACAAAATATTCCAGATATAAAATTAAATATTCTTAAATAATAATCTGTTTGTTTATTTATATTATTGAATGAATTTGTAGGTATTATATTTTCGCATAATTTTGTTATTTCTTTAATAGTACTATTATCATTATCAATATATAAATCATATTTATTATATTCATCTAATGCTATTTCTGATTTATGCAATTTTATTTTATTGTACATTTCTATATCATTATTTGCTTCTTGCATTATTTTTTTATGTGTTCTTAGTGGTGCATATATTTTTATTAATTTACCATTATTAATTTTAATATAATTTGCTTCATTTTCAAATCTAACATCTGTAATTATAAAAACTGGAATATGAGTTTTACAAGTCCATCTATTTTGGAATAGAGTAATCCATAAATCTAATGCTTTAACCCAAATTTCAGGGGATTCATTTCTTCCTATATCTGTGCCATATTTTTGTAATTCTTTACGTACATCACTATTTTTATTTATATATAAATTATCATAAGTAATCATATTTTTAATATCTCTACAATACACTTCCACTTTTATTTGATCTGCAAATGCTAAATAAATTGGTATATAATTATTTGGTAATATTGTGCTAATAATATTTTCCGCTATATAATTTTTTCCAGATCCAATTTTACCAGATAGTCCTATTATAAGTGGTTGTTTATTAGTCATATTATTATATAAATATAATAACTATATATAATGTATAATAAATTCAATTTTTAATGTTAAATATTATTTTATTATTATTAATATATGGACAAAATTATCGCAATAACAATAATTATACTAATAATATTTTGTATTATGTCTAATTATAATTATAATAAAACTGCATCTGTTGATAAAGTTAAGGAATCATTCAAGAATGCATCATCATTTCCTAATAATAATTGGTCAAATATCGCAAAAAATAATTGCCAACAACTAAAAAAAAATATACAAATCCCTAATAATTTAATAAAACAAGATTGTTATATTCCTTCATCATTGAAAGAACGTGATGCAATCAATAATGGTGTTTCTTGTTTAGAAAATATAAATAGAACTATATTTAATGATAGAGAACAAAAATCATGGTGTGCTGCAGCTAAAAATAAGGAATCTAAAGATTATGGATTCTATTCAGCACAATCAAATGAAATAGTTTATGATAATTTAGTAGATATACCTACAACTAATAATGAAAATAAAAATATAATAGATCTTGAACAAATAAATCAAATACCTACTAAAACATGTCCTGGTATGAATGTTAATATTGATTATTCTATAATTAATAATAAAGATTTTATGCAAACTAATTCAAATAAATTATATGCAGTTCCACATAAAAATTGATATATATAAAATTGATATTATATTTGATTGTTAATATATTATATAATATATACTATATTAATAATGATAAACATTAACCGTAAAAAAATAACCAAAACCATTGATGAACGTTTTGCATATTTATATACCAAATTACTTGGTAAGAATGTTCTTATATTAGATCTTGAAACTACTGGATTAATTTGTAATAAAAAAGAATTTGCAAATTATACTAATAATGATATATATGATCAATGTAGAATAATAGAAATTGGATATAGTTTCATCAATAATTTTAAATCAGATAATCATATTAATATATATGATTATTTTAGAAAACCACATAATAATGAAAATATATCTGTTTCTATAGAAGCACAAAATTTACATAATATAAGTAATGACATTATTAATAATCAAGGCCATACATTAATTGATATATTACAGTATAACTTATATTTATATATCATGAATGCTGATTATATCATATGTCATAATATAAATTTTGATATGTATGTACTATTAAATGAATTACATCGCATAAATCAATCTGAATTAATTAATAAAATATTAAACATGCATCAATATAAAAGAATGTTTTGCACATGTATTATGACTGGATACAAAAAATTAACAGATTTATATAGTAAAAAATTTAATTGTATTCCTAATAATGCACATCGCGCATATGGTGATGTTAAATTACTAATTGAATTAATATTTGGTAATCAATTACAAGATAATAATTATAAATTAATAACAAATATTTTACCAGTAAATAATAATATATTGTGATAATTTAAAAAAAATATTAAATATTAATTTATTATATATATATGTCTTCAAATAGAATTCGATTATTAACTAAACAAAATAATTTAATACCCACACAAATTTCTGTTGTGGAAAATAATAAAATAAAACCACTTGATAATGATATAACAAAACCACTTGACAATAATACAATGAAACCACTTGACAATGATACAACTAAATCACTAGATAATGATACAACTAATCTACTAGATAATGATACAACTAATCTACTAGATAATGATACAACGAAACCAGATAATGATACAACGAAACCAGATAATGATACAACTAATCTACTAAATAATGATACAACTAATCTACTAGATAATGATACAACGAAACCAGATAATGATACAACGAAACCAGATAATGATACAACGAAACCAAAGGATACAACTATCAAACTACTAAATAATGATACTACAAAATTACTTGATAATGATACAGAATTAGATATAGTTCCAACTAATTCACCTGTAAATCAAGTAATGGTATTAAATATGAACGAAAAAGAACAAAAAAATAAACAATTAACACCAGATGAATTACAAGCTAAAATAAAAGAATTAATGGATGCATCAGCTATTAAATCATCTATAAAACAAAAAAAATCAAAATAATTGAAATTATTTTTAAATGTAATAATTAGTGATATATATGTATAAATAAGTGCAATGAATACTATTAAAACATCAGTATTATCAGTCAAAATAGAAAAATATATAGGTAAAGGCAGTCATGGAGAAGTATATAAAACATTATTAGGTAATGCAATAAAAGTGGAAAAATTAAAATTGAATAGTTATAATAATTATTTAAATTATTTTGAATCTATAAAAAATAATTTAAATGATGGATTTTTATTAAAATCTTTGTGCCATATATATAAAATAGAATATATACAAAATTTAAAATTAATATATATAGATGGTAAATGTGATAAATATTTTAATGTAATGGTAATATGGATGGAATATTGCGAAACAAGTTTAAGTAGTGTTTTATCAAAATTGAAATATAATAAATATGAAGATGTATATCATCATTATTATTCAATATCAAAGCAATTATTATTAGCAGTAAAAGAATGTTCCAATAAAAAAATGATATTGGGTGATTTATCGATAAATAATATAATGATAAATGGATTTCCAACAAATACTCAAATAAAAATAATAGATTATTTATATGAAAATGGTGAAATTGCATCTACACATTCTGCGCCTGAATATATGATATTTTATAAATCATTACATGATAATTTTGATTCTAAATGTATAAATAATTATAATTATACATTTGATTATATTGCAGTTGCATTTATAATATCATATATATATTTACGTAAAAATATATATGAAGAATATTTAGCTAAATATTTTAAAATATATCCAAATAAAAATGTGATTAATAATGTTATATTATTAAATTCGTTATTTTTATTTGTAGTTAATAAATTAAAATCAAATAATACAATAGAAGATATCTATAAAACAACTAATCATCAAATATATTTTAATTATTTATTTGAAAATGATCCATTATACATGTTGCATATAAAAAATAATAATAATAAAATATTAAATGAAGAAGAATATGCTATAGTAAATTATTGCATTTCTATCATAAAAAAATTAAACATGATATCATTTGAAAATTTTATAACGCATAATATTATTTCAAGTAAATTAAATATATCTGCATTTATACAATTTTTATATAAATTACTATCATATGATTATAGATATAGAGAATTAGATTTCGACTTATTTGATCAAATATTTTCAAATACAATTAATATATAAATATATAGTTAGTCTTTATAAAAAATCCATAATGGTTTAGCTATCTTATTTTGCCAATAATTAGATGGTATATCATTTATATTAAGTGAAGTATGTATAGTAAATCCAATAACACCTTTATATATACATGAATCTAAATTTTCTATACAAAATTTCACCATATCTTCACAATAAACTAAATTATAATAATCATTCATATATAAACACATATGACCTTTTGCTTTTAAATATTTCCACGCTTTTTTTATCACAACAAATAAAAAATCATTTAACCAACTTTCACTAGTAGTATATTTTAAATGACTTTGATTTTTATCATCTGAATATTTTTCTAATTCAAAAAATGGCGGACTACTAAATATCAAATCATATTCATCTATTATTTCCAAATCTTCAAATCCACTTATTACTATTTTTTGTTTTTTATTATTCCCTAACATTTCTATTATTTGCTTATAATATGGTGCATTACATGTATTTGGATCAGCACTATAATATTTAATATTAGCAATACACGAAGCAATTAAACGATCACCCCAACCAGCAGAAATATCTAATAAACTTTTTGCTTTAAAATATTTAATAAATCCATAAACTGCATTGACAGGAAAATAAGAACATATTTTAGTTTGTTTATAAATATATTGTGCTATTTTTATAGGAGTTATATCTATATTGTCTTTATATAATGTTTCAATTATATCCTTTATTATATCATTGTTTTTTGATATTTCAATCATTGTTTTTCCATTCCCAAATTTACATAACGCATTACATCTCTCTATAAAATTATTTGTTATACTATTATAATTTTTATAATCCATCACATTTAATAATATCATAGTATATTTATCATCATATTTACCATCTATTAGTTTGTTATCTTTTATATTTGATATAAGTGGTTTGAATTGTTTATTATAAATAAAAGTTAATTTATAATTTGCAATGTTAGTTTTTAATCGTATTATATCATCATATTTATTTTCTATTCTAATAAATTCATAATATGATAATGAATTGATTAATTTATCATTCAAATGATTATATTTTTTTGTTATAATTAATTCAAATGGATTATCAATAATTTTATTATATAGTACAATATCAAATAATGATGTTAATAAATCATTTGTATGTTTATTACTTTTAAGTAGTTCATTAAAATTAGTATTTATATTATTTAATTTTATAGTATTTTTATTTGTTATATAAAATTCTAAACATAGTAATTCATATGCTTTTTGCGTAAATTTCGGCAATATTAATCTATATAAATTACATGATAATAGTTTTTTAATAAATATATAAATTTGGTTTTTTATTGTTTTATCTATAATACTATTTTTATTACCATGTATTATAGAATATATATATCCTATTATATAATCTTTATCAATAGTTATCAATGTATAAACATTAATTGTTTTATTAATATTATCATCATTTTTAAGTAATTTTATGTTATTTTGTATTAACCATTTCGAACAATTAAATTGATTTTCTATTATATATTCTATTATATTATTATTAGTATTTATAATAATGCGATCGTTTTGTAATCTATTATTATATTTATATGGCTTTAATATATATTTTTTATTTGATATTAATTTATTTTTAATATAATCAGCAATACTATTATAATTATAATTATATAAAGTAAGATCTAATAAAACTGAATTTACCATAAATTTTTTACATAGCTTTGGATAAATAATTTGTATGTCACTATACAAATCATAAAAATCAAATAATATTTTTGTATTTATAATATGATTATATAATAATATATAGTGATTATAAGTATAATTTGCTACATGAAATCCAGATAATAAAACATCTATTTTTTCATTGTTATTATTTGATATATTATAATTATCTATTATTTTTTCATATTCATATAAATCATGTTTATTATTGTGTTCAATACCTAATTTTATATCTAATAATATATTATTTTTATCTTTACTTACATATTTTATATAATTTTCAGCTAATATACCTTCTGTTATAACATATTTATTCATTTATTATTAATTAGTTATAAATAAATAAATAAATAAATTTTATATATATTATTCACTATTATTCTCATCTTCTGTATTATTTCGTGTATTAAAATGAATAAATAATTGCATTACTAATGTATTATCTTCTCCAATATTATCTTCTCTAATATTATCTTCTCCAATATTATCTTCTCCAATATTATCTTCTCCAATATTATCTTCTCCAATATTATTTTCTCCAATATTATCTTCTCCAATATTATCTTCATTATTTGCATGGTTTATATCATTATAAAATTTATGTTTACATAATGGACAATTATTATGATGTTCAGTAACCCATGGTTTAATACAGTTTTTATGAAAATGATGTCTAATATCACATTGTGATGCAATAATTTCATCAGAATCATTAAATGGATCTTGACAAATACCACAACTAAGATTTTCTTTTTTAATATTACTATCAATAGTGGTACATTGTGTTAAAATAGAATTTAAATTTTGAGATGGTATAGTATTAAACATAGCTATAGGTAATGTATCTGATACAGTATTACGATTAAATTGATTAAATATTTCTTGTAAATTTTGTAATATTTGAGTAATATTTCTATAATTATCAATAATGGTTGTAATTTTTGATTTTATTATATTATCAAGATTGAGAAATTTGTTAGGGTTAATATTCATTATAATAATATTATATATATGTTTAACAATTTTACATATACAACTACCATTACGCAGTCCAATATTTAATGTATTAGAAACAAATTTTTGTATTATTGAATCTGCTATATTTTGTTCTTCTGGTGTAAAATAATTATTACTATTTAATGTAGTTCCAATTATGTTATCATACATTAGAGTAATATTGTATACAATATTATTATCTAAATTCTCGAAACATGTGTTTTTAGCATGTTCAATTAAACTATCGATATTGTTTGTTTGAAATAAATGTGTAATACAGGCCATATAAACAGTTAGTTAAATTTTTTTAGTTAATATAATATATTATAGTATATTATATTAACTAAAAAAAATTCAATTTTTTATAAACAAATTATTATATATTATAATACGACATTATTAATTAAATTAGTTCTTACTTCTTCTAATGCTTTTCCTAATAAATTAGTTCCTGAATACTTATAATTTGATTTTTTAATTTCTTTTGCATTCATACCAGCACCCCATTTAGCATCATATGGTGATGCTTCTACTAAATGTTTTGTTGCAGTATCTATAAGGATTTTTTTTAAATTATCATTTTGTGTAAATTTATATAATAAAGCATCATACATAATTTTATAAGATATTGTATTCCATAATTTAGTATCAAAATTTTTAATAGATCGTCCATACTTTTTAATTTGCATAGGATTAGTTTCATTTAATATTTTTTGTATTAGTTCTTTATTATCTGGTTCAAATGTTTCAGCTTTTTTAATCATAAAATATTGTTCTGTACAATTATACTTTATATTGTTTGTATCTATAAATGTACATGGATAAAAATTAGAGAATTCTTTATAATAATTATTTCCAGTATGTCCCCAAAATAATATATATGTTTCTGTATCCATATGTAGTTATAATAATATAAATAATATTTATATAAAAATAATTCAATTTTTTTATAAATAAATAAAACAATCTATAATCGTAATACTAAATGCAAAGTAGCATCTTTTTGTATATTATAATCAGCTAGTGTTCTACCATCTTCTAATTGTTTACCTGCAAAAATTAATCGTTGTTGATCTGGAGGAACACCTTCTTTATCTTGAATTTTGGCTTTGATATTATCAATTGTATCATTATCTTCAACATCTAGAACAATTGTTTTACCAGTAAGAGTTTTTACATAAATTTGCATATTTATAATATAATATAAATAAATATATAATTTCAATATAATAAAAATTCAATTTTTATAATTAATAAATTAAATTTTTATAACTTAATAGCACAATTTGCACATAAATTATTATCACATTTATTACAATTATATATTACATTATTATTAATCATATATACAATACTGTTGCATTTATTACATACATTATCATCTATATAATAACGTTTATTTGTATCTATTCTATTCATTATATTATTACAATCACAATGTTTTAATAATATTTGTTTTGCATTTATACGTAATTTATGTTCTTCTATAGCACATGCAATACACATATGTGTATTGCATTTAATACATTCATATGTAGTATGTGCATTACAATGACATAAATTACATATTTCATTATTTGTATTTAAATTAGTCATGTTATGATAACATGTTAAACAAGTAGCCATTATTTATTTAATAAAATTTACTTTCCTAAATCATATATAATTAAAATTATTATATATTTGTATGATGTTTGGTATTTAAATATTTTTTATAATCAAATTCATTTATTTCACAAAAATAAATTATAATAGTTATATTATCTTCTGATCCTAGAAGAGAAGCATGATTTGCCAATTTTTTAGCAATATTATCTTTTATATCTTTTGTTGTTTTTGATATTTTAATAGCATCAATATTTTGTATTATTTCTTTAATAATAAAATCACATACATTTTCACTACTCATAACATCCCATAATCCATCTGTAGCTATTACTATAAATTTATTATTATTTATATAATGAAAAATATCTGGCTTATGTTCTATTGATTGTTTAGTGTCAAAATCACCTAAAGATCTAGCTACTGCTAATATATCATTTACTCTTGCTACACTTCCAGATCCAATATCAGGATGAGATACAGTACCACCTGAATTTATTATTCGTGTTTCTTCAATTATATTATCTGGTTTATGATCTTTTGTTAAAGTATGAGCAATCAATGTTTGAGAACATGCAATTGATCTACTATCACCAACATTTATAGTTGTAATATAATTTTTTTCTTTGAATTTATACAATAGTACCAAACACACTGTTGTTCCTTGTGCAGTACTTGCTGATATTTTTGATGATAAATTATTTTGTATCATATTGAATATAGATAATATGTATTTATTATATGATTTCGTAGGTTTTGGTTCGTTATCTGTATCTAAAACAACTTTGTAAAAATATGGAGGCAATGTAATACTAACTTCATTTGATATATATGGACCACCATGTCCATCAAATACACCTAATACAGTTATATTATGATTGTCTAATAATGGATAATCATTTTCATTTGTGTTTATTTCATTATCTATTATTTTAATAACATAACGATCTTCTTGATAATCTCTTTTATTTTTTGTTGTATAACAATGATAACTCATATAAATATAAAATATAATAAATTAACTAACTAACTATAATATTACTATATAACATTATTTAATATTATGTTTTTCTCTTAATAATTCTATTAATATATCACCATGACATAATTCTGGATGACACCAACATCCTAACTCTTTATAATTTAATAATTCATCTAATTGATTATATAATTCTTTTGAATTTAATATATATTCTTTATATAATCGTACACATTCATCTCTTCCATATTTTTTAACCGGAAATTTATTACACCATTTAGATTGCAATGTTCCAGGAACATAAAAAGACATATTGCGACCTATATATAAATTATCAATATTATTCCATTCATCAAAATTTTTTATATTTCTTTTATTTAATTCTTTTTTACTAATATTAACTACTACTGGTAGTTTTATCATTTATTATATATTACATATAATATATAATATTTAACTCAGTATATATTATTCAATTATTATACTATTGGTTGCCATTTATCAAATTGTTTATTATATGAACATTCTATAATAAAAATAGAATAATTATTACATAATTTTTTACAATGATGCGATGTTGCTATATCTGGTATATGAGCAATACCAATCCTATTATTTTCAGTAATATAGTTATATAATAATGTATAATCAGTAGTATTTTCAATTAAATTATATACTTCATAAACATCAGTTGTTTTTGTGCTTTTTAATAACATTTTTTTATTTAATTCAATATCTAATTGCATTGATACTTTCGCATGTAATGGTATAATAGGTTTTTCTAAAGATTTTGAAAAATCACCTATATTATCAATTATATTTAGATCTGTATATTTCCGTATTTGATTAAATTCATTGTCATTTATGTATATAAATATTTTATTAGTTTTTTCTGGAATAAAAATTAAACCATTAATTTTTAAAGAACTTTGTTTTATCTTTTTATATACTAATGTTGGCAAATCATTTAATTCATATATACTTGATATTTTTATGATAAAATTATTATTAGTATCTAATAGAGAATTTATATATTCTATATTTTCTTTAATACTATCTAATTTTAATTTTAAAATATTGGAAGTACATACTATATCATTATTAATATACATTTCAAATATATTATATGTTAATTTATCATCATTAACATATAACTTTCCATCATACATTGTTATATTATAATTTGTATTATTTTTTTTATATTTGTAATTATAATTATATTTATTAGATTTATCTGTATTATGTGTAACATGTGTTTTTGTAAAAATTTGCATATCAATCGTATTTATATCAATCTCATTATTTGGTTTTAGATATTTTTTATTAAACCCTACTAATAACGTATCATTTTCATATGTTATTAATACTATAATATAGTTGATACCTATAATATGTGGAGTTACAAAATATTTGTATTTTTTAAGAACAGTATATTCATCATATGATTCTGATTTATCAAATAATTTATATTTAAACAAATTAACATTAAGTTTTGTATATATTTCATTAATTACTATTTTTTTAATATCATAAGATGCTAATTTAATTTCATCTAATCTATTTTGTGTTTGTTTATCCATTATAGTATTTAATATACTATATTTTATGATTAAATATAAAAAAATCAATATTTTCATTTATTATAATAAAGATGGATACACATAAAATTAAAATATATAAAGATACAAAAAAATATATTGATATAGTTATTAATATTTTGCAAGAACATAATGTTAATGATAAAATAAAAAATACAATATTAAATATATTTCCACATAATACTAATCTAACATATAAAAATATAAATTTATTATATCAAAAATCAACTGATGCTATCTGTAAAAATCATATATTAACTTTACAAAACGATATTAATAATAATTTAAATATGATTTCTATTTGTAAAACAAAATATATAGAAATATATGATACAAATGAGATCTATAATTTAATAAATAATATAAATATAAAAGATTTTAATAAAAGAATGGTTTCAAATTACAATAATAATTTTTATTATATTGTTTTTGATATATTAAATCATATTTACATGTCATATGGTTATTATGATAATATTTTAGAAACTATAAAATTAGGACCTATTGAATATGATGATATATTATTTCCTATATTACGTAATAATGATTATAATTTATCTGAAGTAATTATAGATGAAATAATAAATATGAGATTAAGTGATAAAAATCAGAATAAATTAGTAAATAAATTAAATGAAATTATTAATATATATAGTGTTTCGCATACAATATATATAGATAAACAAAATGTTTATAATATAATATCTGACAATGATTATATTATCAATGATAAAATATTGCAGGACTTGATAAAAGATATAGATAATAAATATATTGGTAATAAAAAAAAATATGGTATTTTTAGATTTGGACAATATTATTTTTTAACATATGGATATGAAATATCATAAATATCAATTATTTCCATATGTATCAAATTTAGTTCCTCCATATCCATCACTATTTTCTATTTTATATAAACTTTTATCATTACAATTATCATTTAAATTATTTAAATTATTATATTGTTTAAAATTATCTGTTGTTTTTTCATCATATATTTCCCATATTGATTTATTATTCATATCATTTGTAGTTAAATTAAACATGTTTGTATTTAATATAGGATTAAGATCAGAATTTGTTTTATTTCCATTTATAATAGATGTACTTATATTAGGTCTAGTTATATTTTGATAATATCCATTTGTAGAATATATAGAATCATATTGTTGTTTTATTTCATTCTCTATTTCATCAAACATTTTATTTTGATCTGTTTGATTTAATGGTTCATATAAATTTATATTATTTTTATCATTATTATATATAATAACTTTTTCATCTAATAAATTATTATTTATTTTTTTGTCATCAAATTTTATAGTATCTATTTGAGTACCAAACTTTTCTAGATTAGTTGGATTTCTAATATCTAAATTAGGTGAAAATTGAACTTTTTTTTTATTAGTTTTATTTGAATTAATATCAACAATATATTGATCAAACGATTCTTTTTTTTGTTTAGTATTGAATGTCATATATAAAATAACAATTATTAATATAATTAACAAAATTATAATATATTTTGATTTCATAATTTACAATTATAAAATAAAATAAATAATTTATATTACTACTATTTGTTCTAATTTATTAAATTTAATAATAATATATGCCATTATAATTCCAATTATTACACCATATAATATTGTATATTTACACATATATTATAATATAATATATTTTATAATATTATATATGTCTAATAAAACAACTATCAATAATATTATTGATAATAATGCCATTAATGATTTAAATTTTGCATTAAAAAAACGTCATTGTTTAAATAAATGCAATATATTTTTATCATATATCCATAATTTATTACAATATGCCGCAACTTTTATTATGACTCTAGCCACAGCATATAAAATTACATATTTACTATGGATTGGTATAGGTTTAAATTTTTTATCTGCTTTATTATTAACATATGAAAAACACAATAATAAGATATCAAATAAATTATTAAAAGATATTGTTAATATTAAAAATAATACATATATCGATGAATCAGTATATGTATCTGTAAAAAAACAAAATAATGATACTAAGTCAAGTTATGATACTAAGTTAAGTGATGAAACTATGTCTAGTGACGAAACTAAGTCAAGTGATGAAACTACGTTGAATAATGAAACTAAGTCAAATGATGAAACTACGTTGAATAATGAAACTAAGTCAAGTGATGAAACTACGTTGAATAATGAAACTAAGTCAAGTGATGAAACTAAGTTAAATGATGAAACTAAATTAAATGAAACTAAGTTAAATGAAACTAAGTTAAATGATGAAACTAAGTTAAATGAAACTAAGTTAAATGATGAAACTAAGTTAAATGAAACTAAGTCAAGTGATGAAACTAAGTTAAATGATGAAACTAAGTTAAATGAAACTAAGTTAAATGATGGAAGTGTAGTAATTGATATAAAAGAAACTGAATTAGTTGATAAAAATAAAACAAAAGATGAAATATTAATAACTGAACCAATAAATAATAATGTAGTAATAGTAGAAATGGAAAGTGAAAAAGAAAACCATATTGTAGAAGCATTTGAAGTGACAAATAGTAATAATATAGTTAAATAATATAAAATAATATAAATATAGATGATATTAACAATAATTAAAATATATAATGTTTTTATATAATGAATCAATATATAAATACATTAAAAAACACTATAAAAATAAAAAACTTGGATAATTTTTGGACATTGTGTTGTGAAGATAAATTTAAAATATTAGATATATCTGAGAAACAGATAATAAAAAAAATAAAAAAAAATCATAAATTATATATAGATAAAAAATTTGCTAAAATAGAAATAATATTTAATGATACAGATAAAGACAATAAATGGCTATTTACAATACATGTTAAAGTGTATCCAATATGTATAACTACATTGGATTTAGGAGATCCATGGCAAATAAAATTAAAATATACACTAATAGAATTAGAAAAACATCCATTTAATATAATGGATGTTTTCCATTTAATAAATATAGTATGTAATAAAATATTGGTATCAAATGATGAAGGTATTTTTTATACTGATTTTTTAAATAAATTAGTGAAGGTGCATGCAAAAAGAGTAATAATAAAAAATAAATAGAATAAATAGAATAAATAGAATAAATAGAATAAATAAAATAATATAATATAATATATAGAAATGTTGAAGCAAACACAGGAAAATATTAGAATGTTAGAATTTTATAAAACAATGAATTTGAAATTTTGTATTAAAGTGAAAGATACTGAAATAATAAGTAATTTTGATGATTATATTAATACAATGGAATTATTATCAATAAATTTTAAGTCAATAATTGGAAAATTAAATACATTTATATCAAAAAACAATGAAATAGAAAATATAGATAAATATAAAACAGATATATCTGATTTGGCTATAATAATATGTAAAGAAATAAGTGATAAATTAACAGATGGTATTTTAGAATTAATAGAAATAGTACATATAGTAATGAGTGCATTAAATAATATATCAATAGTAATAAATAGGAAAACTATAGAATTAGGGGATAAAGCATATGATATTAAGATGGTAATTGCGCATTTTGTATTATCTTTATTGATAATTGTATTGTCTGCATTGACAGGTGCAAAAATTATAAATAGTAATCAATTATATGAAATATTAAATGAAATATGTATGCAATTAGAAACATATCGTTTAATGAATCAAATATTAGATAATACTATATTTTTTAATAAAAAGAAAACATCATGTTGTATATTGTCATAAAATAAAAATTGAATAATTAATATTATAAGTATTATATAATATTAATTATTAACTAATAAAGAAAATGTCATTGACATATGATGCAAATAACAACAATATAGTGTATTGTTATAAATCAATAGGACAAACACCATATGAATTATCACAAATTATTAAAAAAATATGTAATAGTGATTTAATTTGTTTTTCAGGTAGATTAGATCCATTAGCACATGGAAAAATGATGTTTTTATTGAATGAAGAAATTAAAAATATAAATGTATATAATAAACATAATAAAATATATAAATTTAGTTTTGTGATAGGTTTATCAACAGATACAACTGATTATTTAGGTATTTTCAACAATAATAATTATATGAATGATATAAATATAGAAGAATTAATAAAATATATAAAGTCATATAGTAAAAAAACATATAATCAAAAATATCATAAATTTTCATCATATATGCCACACAATATGGAAATTAAAAAGCCATTATGGTGGTGGAGTATAAATAAGCCAGACCAATTAATTCATGATAATTATGCAAAACCAGTTAGTGTTCATGAAATTGAAATAAAAAATATTAAATCAATTAGTAGTATTGATTTAATAAAAGACGCAATAAAAAATATTAAATTAGTGAAACAACAAACATTCAGAAATAATATAATATTAGATCAATGGGAAAATATGTTGAAAATGAATGAATTAAAATATATAGAATTGACATGTATGATACATGTATCGAGTGGATTTTATATTAGACAATTTGTGCAAGATTTATCAGATAAATTTAAAGTAAAGATGATAGTTACAGACATAGAACGTATAGATTTTACATAAATGTTTTTTTAGCAATATATTCATTAATATTTATTAATGCTTTTTCTAATAAGATAGTTTGATTTGAATTAGTTTTTTTCATAGTAGTTAGGGCGCAATATATAGGATACCATCCTATTTTTAATATTTCATCTTCTTGTTTTATTAACTCAGGGGCTTCTTTTTCATTTATCATTATAACATAAAATATATTAATTCTATTAACTTCTAAAGCACAATCATCATAATATATATATTTACGTTTAAGGTAAAAATTTTGAGTAATGGGATCGCCAATAATAATATATTTTAGAGTATCTAAATCTATACTAGTTTCTTCTTTTATTTCTCGTTTCATAGTGGCAATTTCTGTTTCATTATTTTCAATATGTCCTTTTGGAAAACCATAAAATTTATTTTTTCCTTGGATTAATAATACAGAATGAGTATATAAATTATATATAATAGCACCTACAGAGATTTCATTTGGAAGATTTTTTTTATAATTTTCATCATTGTTATTATATATAATATTGCTATTATTATTTACAGTGGTTATATTATATGATTTATTTAATAAATTAGATTGTTGTGTTAAATAATTTTTATTATTTGTATAAGTAGGTAGACTATAAATATTTTGTTTAATAGACATTATAAACAAATACTATTATTTATATTATAAATAATCTTTATATTATATTTTAAATAAATTAATTATAATTTATTATATATTATTATTGTTGTATTTTATAATTCCATTTACTTCTGCATAATGGACATTTATTATTATTTTTAATCCATTCATCAATACAATGTTTATGAAAAGCATGATTACAATCACCAAAAATAGCAATACAATCTATATATTTTTTATCTTCACATGACACACATTTATAATATAATATATTTTCACAGATACCACATGTATCTGTATTACAAATACTAGTAGATTGCATAATAAAATTAGCTTCTAATATTTTAATGGGCATAATATAATATAGTAAATGTAATAGTAATATAGAAAAAATTATTCAATTTTTTATAAAAAATTGAATAATTAAATATTATGATATAAGACATATATAAATAATATAGTAAAAATGATAAAAAATAAAAAAACATGGACAGAACAATATAGAGTAAAAAAATTAAATAATTTATATGGACAAAATCGTATAAAAGAATATGTAGTAGGTGCATTTAAAAATAAACAAATGATGAATATTATATTGTCTGGACCTCCTGGTACTGGTAAAACAAC
>Ga0169931_10003177_pt1 | contig 26286 bp, 20 predicted proteins | sample Kivu_15m_20L_FD_129675 | JGI IMG/M metagenome (GOLD analysis project Ga0169931, IMG submission 129675) | Freshwater microbial communities from Lake Kivu, Western Province, Rwanda to study Microbial Dark Matter (Phase II) - Kivu_15m_20L... | ecosystem: Environmental > Aquatic > Freshwater > Lake...
CCTGAGTCGCTCCACAAATCGTCCGCAACGAGCACCCCAGATGTTGGTCGATGCGTGGGACAGGATGATGGGGTCCGAAGCAAAATAGAACTGCTCACAAACGCTCCATCAGGTAGCGATACATGGCCAACATGGATTCGATGTCGGCCAGATGCACCTTTTCATCGGGAGTGTGCACGTGTTGCTCAGCCGCCCCGATGAAACACCATTGAATAGGGTAGGGGCTACACTGAAGCTCAGTGCCATCGCTGCCACCGGCCCCTTCCACCTCAAGCTGAAAGTGGATGTCGGATGTGCGCGCAAGATCTATGATTCTGTCCAAGTACTTCTTACGAGGAAGGCCGCTGTCGCGCATCGAAATGGCTACTCCTTTGCCTGGTCGCACGCCCTCGGTGACCCAGGTAATATCACTGATTAGCGCTTGATTTATACCATACCTATTATATAGGATCGATGCCAGATGGCTCACCGCCCCTCCCATATGCTCTTCGCGGGTACTGAAAACAATGATGCCCTCATTCAATGTCTCAGCCAGCCGCAATGCTACCCACACCCCCAATCGATTGTCCATGTAACAGCACTGCACGTGGTTGCGAGTGAGACGGAAGTCGGGCTTATAGGTCAATGAGGTGCCCCTATCAATGAGTCGGGAAGCGCGGTACGTGGCCTCGCCATCCTTCACTTTCAATCTAGCCTCCACGGGGCCATTCGAATCGGAACCGACCAGATGAAGTCCATCCTTAAGCACCGGGCCGCCAATTTTCACCAATTGCTTGCCGTATCGCACCGTGAACCCGATACTGTCCATGTGCGCAAATACAGCTGTACGTGGGGAATCACCAAATACCAGTATGATATTCTCCTCAAGCTCTCCACCGCTCAGAACTTTGGGCTGCACTTTCCATTCGGGGCTGCGGTGTGCTATGTGGTCGAGCACAAAGGCGGTCATCGCCCCTTCATCGGCCGATGGGGCATGGATAGAACACAGTTTTCTGAGCAGTTCCATGCCTGAGGGTCAACGACCGCTGAAGATGAATATCTCCTCGTCCTCGCGTTTCATAAGGTACTTCTCGCGTGCAAGCTTCTCCAACATCACAGGATCATTCTGTAGCACACTCAGCTCCTCTTTCCCTTTGGCTATCTCCTTTTGGTAAAACTCGCGCTCATGTTCAAGCTTGGCCAGTTTCATTCGCGCCTTCACCTGATTGATCACGTTGTCCTGATCAATGAACAGCATCCACACCACAAAAAGGGTTGTCGCTACGATGTACTTGTTGCTGACAATGCTCAGAACGTGCTTCATATCGGCCTCAAAAGTGCATCAATTATCGTTGTTATGATGACAATGAGGCGAGCCGTTTTTCTCACCGATCATTGTTGATCAGGCCGTTATCATTTCACAATTATTTAGAACGAATCTAAATTGGTTAGATGATGCGATCTGCCTTCTGATGGTGAGCGATTCCTATATTTTTGCAGCGGCCTGAAAGAGGCCTGTGTAAGCCCAAAACAAGCCGCAAACCCAGCGTTGATGGACAAAGGACGCATCTCAGGGACACTCAAGGCCATTCAGGCCCTACTCCTTTTCGCAGCACTTTTCGTGGTCCCGGCATCGGCCTCAGCTCAGGACGGTGAGAAGCTTTTCAAACAGAACTGCGCATCATGTCACAAAGTTGACGACACGAAACTCGTTGGCCCTGGTCTGAAAGGTGTTTTCGACCGTGTGCCTCAGCCTGCCGAGGAGTGGTTGATCAAGTGGATAAAGAATTCATCGGCTATGATTGCAGCCGGTGATGCCTATGCTGTTAAAATTTACAACGAGAACAACAAGAGCCAGATGACCGCGTTCGAGTACCTCTCGGACGATGAGATAAAGGCCATCCTTAGTTATGTAAAGGCTCCGCCAGCTCCTGCCGCTGCCGTTGCCCCTGCCGATGGGGCTGCTGTTGCAGAAGGCCCAAGTGCAACTGATGCTATGGGCGATGACGCCTTGCGGATGGTGCTGGGAGTGATTTCCATCCTTCTCCTTGTCCTCATTGCTGTGTTGGGCACCGTGGGCAGTTCGTTGCAGTCTTTGGTTAACGACAAGAGTGGTCTGCCAGCTCCCGAGCGTCATCCGTTCAGCCTTGGCAGGGTGATGTCAAATAATAAAGGCCTCACTGCAATCTTCATCTTGTTCTTGTTGCTTGCAGGCGGTAAGGCTGGTTTTGATTGGCTAATGGGTGTGGGCGTTTACGAAGGCTACCGTCCTGAACAGCCTATCAACTTCAGCCATAAGATTCACGCAGGTCAGAATGGTGTAAACTGTGTTTACTGCCACACTGCAGCTGAGAAAGGTAAGAATGGAGGCATCCCTTCTCTGAATGTTTGCATGAATTGCCATACCTACGTGGACGAAGGTCCGAGCGGCAAAGGCGAGATAGCCAAGATTTATGCAGCCTTGGATTTTGACCCTGCCACAAAAACCTACGGTCCGAATACCAAGCCGGTTAAATGGGTGCGCATACACAACCTTCCCGATCTGGCCTATTTCAATCACTCTCAGCACGTGGTAGTGGGCAAGATTGAGTGTCAGACTTGTCATGGCGACGTTCAGGAAGAGGCTGTTCTGGCCCAGAACGCCCCGCTGACTATGGGCTGGTGCATCAACTGTCACCGCGAGACATCAGTTCAGACCGCTGACAATGCATACTATGATGACTTCATCAAGCGCCATAATGGCAAACTGGACGGTGAGGCTATCAGTGTAGAAAAAATCGGTGGTCTTGAGTGCGCTAAGTGTCACCATTGATCCCACAACTGAAAGACATCAACTCTCAGATTTCGGCAAAGCTGTTGAAATGAGCAATAACAAGAAATACTGGAAAGGGCTTGATGAGCTTCATGCCACCCCAGAATTCGTAGAGCGTTCGCAGAGCGAGTTCCTTCCAGAGGCTTCGGCCAATGACCTGATGGGTCAGGAACTGGGCGAAGGCGGAACCAACCGTAGGGATTTCCTAAAGTACCTTGGTTTCACCTTGGGTGCTGCCACCTTGGCTGCCTGCGAGACACCTGTCACACGTTCCATCCCATACCTCAACAAGCCCGAGGAAATTTTCCCCGGTGTGCCGAATTGGTATGCCTCGACTTATTGGGACGGTGTTGATTTCTGCAACGTATTGGTCAAGACCCGCGAGGGTCGCCCCATAAAAGTCATCGGTAATCGCAACTCGAAAGTGAGCATGGGCGGTATCAATGCCCGTGTCAACTCTTCTGTTCTTTCTCTTTATGATAACGCAAGGGCTAAGGGCCCGATGGCCGGTGCAGCCGACTCTGACTGGGCCGCAATTGATTCTGATGTGAAGAATCAACTTGCTGCGGCTTCTGCTGCTGGTAAGTCGATCGTGATTCTGTCCGGAACCGTGAACAGCCCTTCAATGAAGCGCGCTGTGGCTGATTTCATCGCTACTTATCCCACTGCCAAACATGTGGTGTACGATAGCCTTTCAGCCAGCGGTGTCCTATTGGCCAACGAAAAGGATTTTGGAACGCGTGTGTTCCCCGATTACAGCTTTGATAAGGCCGATGTTATTGTGAGTTTCGGTGCTGATTTCCTCGCAGCATGGGGCAATAGCACCGCCAATGCCGTTCAGTATGGTCGCGTCCGCGATGCCAAATCAGGCAAAGTGGCCCGCCACTACCAGTTCGAGACCAATCTTTCCCTGAGCGGTTCGAATGCAGATGTCCGAGTGGCTTTGAAGCCATCTGAGAGCGGTGCCGCCCTTGTAGCCCTTTACAATAAGTTGGCTGCCAAGGCCGGGGTAGCGAAAGTGAGCGGTGGCGACACCTCTTATGACACTGAGGTAAGTAAAGCCGCTGAGGATCTTTGGGCAGCTAAAGGCAAAGGTCTGGTGGTGAGTGGCAGCAATAGCCCTGCCGACCAGACCGTCACCAATGCGATTAATTCGCTGTTGGGCAACTATGGCGCCACCATTGACTTGACCAATTCAGTAAACATCCGTGCCGGCATTGACGCTGATATGGATGCGCTGATGGCCGATATGAACGGTGGAAATGTTGCGGCATTGATTATGTTGGGTGTGAACCCTGTGTACAGTCATGCCGCTGGGACCAAGTTCGCTGAGGCTCTTTCGAAAGTGAAACTGAGCGTTACAACAGCTGATCGTGCTGATGAGACAGGTCAGAAATGCACTTATGTGTGTCCCGACAGCCATTACCTCGAAAGCTGGATGGATGCAGAGCCCAAGACTGGTCACTATGCACTCACACAGCCTACTATCCGCCCGCTCTTCAATAGCCGCCAGGCCATCGAGAGCATACTGACATGGGCCGGAAAGCCGATGGATTCGTATTCTTACATCAAACAGACATGGTCAACCGCCATGCCTGCCACTGGTGGCTTGTTTGAGGACCAATTCAACACAGCCCTCTACAATGGCTATGTTGAGCCGGCTGCCATAACTGTCGGAGCCCAACCTGCTTTTGTAGGCGATGTCAATGCAGCGGCTGCTGCCCTTGCCGGACGTAGCGGTGGTTCATGGGAGTTGCAGCTTTATGTGAAGGCAGGTATGGGCGATGGAGCCCACGCCAACAATCCTTGGCTACAAGAGCTTCCTGACCCTGTGAGCCGTGTCAGCTGGGATAACTATGTGACCATGTCTCCTGCTCAAATGAAGGAGATGGGACTCAGCCGTCTTGAGCGCGGTGATTTCATGGCGGATATGGTCGATGTGACGGTGAATGGAGTGACATTGCGTGTTGCAGCGTATCCACAACCGGGCCAGAAGTCAGGTACAATCGGACTTGCTCTGGGTTATGGACGTACCGCCACAGGTAAGTGCGGCAATAATGTCGGTGTGAATGCTGCTGCGTTCATAACCACAATTGACGGGACATCGAACCTCGCCAATTCATCAGTGAATGTGGCTGCGGCCAATGAGAAGTATGAGATTGCTGCCAGTCAGACCCATCACACCATGATGGGACGTGGTAGTATCCTAAAGGAGACCACACTTAGCGAGTACAAGTCGGATCCACGCAGTGGAAATCCACCTGTACTGTTGGCGACCACTAACCACGGTCCACAACCACCCTCCAAAGTGAACCTTTGGGAAGATCATCCCATCGAGTTAGGTCACCGTTGGGGTATGAGCATTGACCTGAGCAAATGCATCGGGTGCGGAGCCTGTGTGACATCATGCATCAGCGAGAACAACGTTCCCGTTGTCGGTAAAGAAGAAGTTCGTAGAGGCCGCGATATGCACTGGATTCGCATTGACCGCTACTTTTCATCGGACATGACCGAGGAAAAGGCGCATGCGGAAGGTGTAAGCGCCATTGACAAGTTCCTCGCTATGGAATTTGCTGCTGAGGCACCGAGTGTGGCTTTCCAACCTGTGATGTGCCAGCATTGTAACCATGCACCGTGCGAAACTGTATGTCCGGTGGCTGCTACAACCCACAGCAATGAAGGCCTGAACCAGATGACCTACAACCGTTGCATCGGAACGCGTTACTGCGCCAATAACTGTCCGTACAAAGTGCGCAGGTTCAACTGGTTCCAGTATCATGGTGGATTCAATGAATTCGGCAATAACCCTGCGAGCGATCAATTGGGCCGGATGGTACTGAATCCTGATGTGGTTGTCCGCGATCGTGGTGTCATTGAGAAGTGCAGCTTCTGTGTCCAGGGAATTCAGGCTGCAAAACTCAAGGCCAAGAAAGAGGGACGCAAGGTGAAGGATGAAGAAGTGCAGAGTGCCTGTGCTCAAGCCTGCCCCACGAATGCAATCGTGTTCGGTGATCTTAACGATACCGAATCAAAAGTGGCATCTCTTAGGGCCGATGAACGCAGCTACAACCTGCTCGAAGAAGTAGGTGTTCAGCCTAATGTTTACTACATGACCAAAGTGCGCAACATCGAGCCTGCCAAGGCCTGATTTCGAATCTAAAAGGAAAATCAACCATCAATCACTGATCAGTAGATGGCAAGCCACGAAGCATCGATCCGCGAACCGCTGATCCTGCATGACAAGACGTACCACGAAATCACCGAAGATGTGAGCAGGCCGGTTGAGACCAAGGCCAATCGCGCTTGGTGGACACTGTTCTCCATCGCACTGCTCGCTATGTTGTGGGGATTGGGTTGCATAACCTACACTGTTGGTGTCGGTATCGGGACGTGGGGTTTGAATAAGACAGTTGATTGGGCTTGGGATATCACCAACTTCGTATGGTGGGTGGGTATAGGCCACGCAGGTACCCTCATTTCAGCCATTCTTCTTCTGTTCCGTCAGAAATGGCGGATGTCCATAAACCGCTCGGCTGAGGCCATGACCATTTTCGCGGTGATATGTGCGGCTCTTTTCCCTGGTATTCACATGGGTCGTATCTGGGTTTCTTTTTGGGTGCTGCCTTTACCGAATCAATTCGGTAGTCTGTGGGTGAACTTCAACTCACCTCTTCTGTGGGACGTGTTCGCTATCTCGACTTACTTCTCAGTTTCGCTGGTTTTCTGGTATATGGGTCTTATCCCTGACTTTGCCACCATCCGGGACCGTGCGATTCGTGCGGCTCACCCAGTGCGGAAGTACATTTACTCGATACTCGCCTTTGGTTGGAGCGGCAACGCCCGTGCATGGCACCGTTTTGAGGAGCTTTCACTTGTTCTTGCCGGTCTGAGCACACCTCTGGTTCTTTCGGTTCACACAATTGTATCCATGGACTTTGCTACCTCGGTCATACCGGGTTGGCACACAACCATCTTCCCACCATATTTCGTTGCCGGTGCCATCTTCTCTGGTTTCGCCATGGTATTGACGCTTCTGTTGGTAATGCGCAAAGTCGTTAACTTGGAGAGCTACATCACTCTTAATCACATCGAGTTGATGAACAAAGTGATAACACTCACCGGATCTATTGTTGGTGTGGCATACATAACCGAGCTTTTCATCTCTTGGTACTCTGGTGTCGAGTATGAGCAATACGCTTTCTTGAATCGGGCCACAGGTCCCTACTGGTGGGCTTATTGGAGCATGATGACCTGCAATGTGATCACTCCGCAGCTCTTCTGGTTCCGCAAGATCCGTAGGAGCATTGTTGCGACTTTCATCATCTCCATTTTCGTGAATATCGGTATGTGGTTCGAGCGTTTTGTGATTATCGTGACCTCGATACACCGCGATTACCTGCCATCGAGCTGGAGCATGTTCTACCCAACGTTTGTGGATATAGGCATCTTCATCGGTACCCTCGGAATCTTCGGTACGTTCTTCATGCTGTATAGCCGCAGTTTCCCTGTGATAGCCATAAGCGAGATGAAGTCGATTCTGAAGTCGTCCGGTTCACTCTACAAGAAAAACGCTCACTGATACCAGACATGAGCCAAGGAAAGTTCATACATGGCCTTTTCGGAGACGAGGAGCAACTGCTGGCCTCGGCCAAGAAACTGCAGGCGAAAGGAGTTCACGTACATGACGTGTTCTCTCCATTTCCAATTCATGGAATCGATCCTGTAATCGGTGTGCCTCGCACCCGTTTGAGTGATGCGGGCTTCATTTATGGGGCCATCGGTCTATCGTTGTGTTGGTTCATGATTTATTACACCATCATCCTCGACTGGCCTATGAATATTGGCGGTAAACCGAACTTCTCGTTCTGGCAGAATCTTCCAGCGTTCATACCCATCTCATTTGAGATGACTGTGTTCTGCGCTGCTCATGGCATGGTAGTGAGTTATCTGATTCGGAACCGACTGTTCCCTGGTCAGACGGCCTACAACCCGGATTTGCGCACCACTGACGACAAATTCCTCATTGCTATCGACCTGGGCGCAAATGCCGGTGTTGATGCGCAAACCATCGAAGGCATCCTTAAAGATGCCGGTGCAGAAGAGGTTTCATTTAAAGAAGCGGCCTGAAGAACCCATAAGCTCCGCAACCGAAATCATGAGAACCAACCTTAGGCCCGCACTGTATCTGGCCTTGCTCACTGGCAGTGTCACACTGCTGGGCTCATGCACCAAGGACCCGTTGAGCCCTGGTGTGGAGTACATGCCCGACATGTACCGCTCCCCGTCCATTGAGACTTATGGCGTGAACCCCAATTATTCCGACAGCATGTCGGCCCGGCTGCCAGTTTCGGGGACAATCTCGCAAGGAGCGATTCCAGGTCAATCATCTCTGATAGATGCCCTGCCCTATGCCTTGCCGAATACCCCTGAAGGCTACGAGCAGGCTGGGACTTCGCTGTTGTCGCCAATTGCCAAAAACGAGACTTCTATAGCCGAAGGCAAGGTCATCTTCGAAAAGATGTGCATGCATTGTCATGGAGCACAGGGTGGTGGCGATGGCAAACTCATCGGTACAGGCAAGTTCCCTCCGCCACCGGCTTATAACGGTCCTTTGAAGACATTACCTGAAGGGAAGATGTTTCATACCATCACCTATGGGAAAGGTCTAATGGGCCCTCACGCCTCACAGCTTAGCAAGAGCGAACGCTGGAAGGTGATTCATTACATCCAGGAACTCCAGAAACTCTGACCACTGAACGAAAGAATCTGCCGAGCGATGAATCTGAACTACACGCTTAAGCCAGGGACCCGCAATCTCCTGTTCGGCCTGATGGCCATGGGGGTACTCGGGCTGGTGTATGCATTTCTGGCCCATGTGCCGGGACAGAGAGTCTGGGCCAACCTGTTGGTCAATTCGTACTTTTTCCTTGGAATTTCGGTGGTTGGCACCTTGTTCGTAGCCATACAGTACATGGCTGAAGCAGGTTGGTCGGCCGGTTTCCAAAGAGTTCCGGAGGCGATCGGTCAGTTCATTCCTGTTGCGGGCCTCATTTTGCTTTTGGTTTTGATTGCTGGAAGTCACAGCCTGCACTTGCACCATCTCTACCATTGGATGGATCCATCTCTCACCGATCCGGCTAGTGATCACTATGACGAGATAATAGCTGGTAAGTCAGCTTACCTTAATGAGCCGTTCTTCTATGCTCGTGCCGTTATCTATATCCTCGGTTGGTTCTTGATTACTAGGGCTATTCGCAAAGCATCACTTGCTGAAGATGCTGAAGGTGGATTGCGCAACTATAAGAAGAATGTGACCTTGGGGGCTGCATTCATCATTTTCTATGGTGTGACATCATCAACCTCGGCTTGGGATTGGGTGATGAGTATCGATACTCACTGGTTCAGCACACTATTCGGGTGGTATAATTTCTCTACCTTTTGGGTGACATGTCTGACTTTGATCGCCCTTTTCTCAATCCACCTGAAGAACAACGGTTACTTCACGCATGTGAATGAGAACCACCTTCATGACCTTGGCAAGTTCATGTTCGCCTTCTCAATTTTTTGGACATACCTCTGGTTCTCTCAGTACATGCTTTACTGGTACTCGAACATCCCTGAAGAAGTGACTTACTTCATGGATAGGTTTGAGAATTACAAGGTTCCTTTCCTTGCCACGCTGGTCTTGAACTTCTTGGCGCCTTTGCTCCTATTCATGGGACGTGATGCCAAACGCAAGCAAGTAGTAATGAGCATGATCGGTGTGATTATCATCATCGGTCACTGGCTTGATGTATTCGTGATGATCATGCCTGGTACAGTGAAGGATGGTTGGGGTATCGGAATTCTTGAGATCGGCATGTTCCTCGGTTTCCTTGGTGCATTCCTGTTCGTTGTTCTCACGGCATTGAGCAAGGCTTCTCTCGTGCCGAAGCACCATCCGTTCCTTAACGAGGCAGAGCATCACCACATCTGATTCATTGATTCCGAATCAACTCTCAAGCAACAGAAGAAAGAGATGATCAATTTCCTGATACCACTGGTTGTGATCCTTGCCGTAGCGGTAGTAGCAAGGCTTATCAAGGTATTTGAGCTTTCCGCAGAGCTAAAAGGCGAAGAACCATGGAGAATTAGTGCCGATGACAATCGCATACAGTCTTTACTGATGTTTGTCGGGGTTGTTGGATTTCTTGCCTACGTAGTCTATACTACAGTTCAACTAGACTCCATTGTTCTGCCAGTCTCTGCTTCTGAACACGGTGTGAAAACCGATGGGCTTTTGACGGTCACTTGGTGGATCATAGGGCCGATGTTCTTCCTGACTCACATTCTTCTGGGGTATTTTGCTTACAAGTACTATTTCCGTAAAGACCGTGCGGCCACCTTCTTTGCTCACAGTACAAAACTTGAAATGATCTGGACAGTTATTCCGACTGTTACACTCACTTCTTTGATCATTTATGGCATCAGCACTTGGCAGGAGATAACTGGACCAGCGCCTGAGGATGCGATTGAGATTGAATTGTACGCTAAACAGTTTGATTGGACAGCTCGCTATGCAGGTGCTGATAACACGCTTGGTCGCTCAGGATTCCGACTCATTGAAGGAGCGAATACTTTAGGGGTTGATATGCAAGACTCTGCGGCAGCTGATGACAAGGTGGTGCGCGGTGAGTTCCATATACCTGTTGGCCGATCGGTCTTGTTCAAGTTCCATAGCCGCGATGTGATACACAGCGCTTATATGCCTCATTTCCGTGCCCAGATGAACTGTGTTCCTGGCATGACAACTCAGTTTCACTTCGTTCCTACAAAGACCACTGAAGAGATGAGGGCTGAGACAGGTAATTCGAAGTTTGACTATATTCTTCTCTGCAATAAGATCTGTGGTGGAGCGCATTACAATATGCAAATGACCATTGTTGTTGAAACTGAAGAGGCTTACAACAAATGGCTCAATGAGAAAAAGACTTTGACTGAAGACCTTGCGCCTAAGCCTGAAGAGCCTGCGATGCAAGCAACCTCAGACACACTTGCTGCTCCTGTTGACACACTTGCTGTGCCCACGGCTGGTGCAGCACATTCCTGATCATCGATAAGGCCCCCTTAAAGCGAACCTCTGAGAAATGTCAGCTCACGAAGAACACCACGCACACGCTGATCACGGTCACGGACATGATGATCATGGCCATGATGACCACGGCCACGTGGACTACGGCCATCATGGCCGTCCTGATTTCTGGACACATTATGTGTTCAGTCAGGACCATAAGATGATCTCGAAGCAGTTCCTTGTAACTGCAATAATCATGGGATTTGCGGCCATGATCATGTCGCTGATCTTCAGGATGCAGCTTGGATGGCCAGGTGAGAAATTCCCTATCCTCGAAACCATTCTTGGAAAATGGGCCCCCGGAGGAGTGCTTAACCCGAACATGTATCTGGCCCTTGTCACCATTCATGGAACGATTATCGTGTTCATGGTATTGACAGGAGGCTTGAGCGGAACATTTGCAAACCTGCTTATTCCGTTGCAGGTCGGAGCACGTGATATGGCATCAGGATTCCTCAATATGCTCAGCTATTGGTTCTTTTTTGCTTCTTCTGCCATAATGCTCGGTTCTGTTTTCATTGAGACTGGTCCTGCCGCACCAGGTTGGACAGTTTATCCTCCTTTGAGCGCTTTACCACAGGCGATGCCAGGCTCTGGATTGGGAATGACCTTGTGGCTTGTCAGCATGTCTTTGTTCATCATTTCATCTCTATTGGGTGGTCTGAATTATATCGTTACCATTTTGAACCTTCGAACCCAAGGGATGAGTATGACTCGCCTACCACTTACTGTTTGGGCGCTATTCATAACCGCGGTACTTGGAGTTCTGTCTTTCCCAGTCCTTTTCTCCGCAGCTTTGTTGCTGATTTTCGATCGCAGTTTCGGTACAAGTTTCTACCTCTCGGATATCTTCATCTCTGGTCAGGCTCTCGAGCACTCAGGTGGTAGTCCAATTCTGTTCCAGCACTTGTTCTGGTTCCTTGGTCACCCAGAGGTGTACATTATCCTTTTGCCTGCATTAGGCATCACATCAGAGATTGTTTCCACCAACAGTCGTAAACCGATTTTCGGTTATAAGGCCATGGTCGGGTCTATCCTTGCTATCGCTTTCCTTTCATTCATCGTGTGGGGTCACCACATGTTCATCACTGGAATGAATCCGTTCCTAGGCTCGGTGTTCACTTTCACAACGCTACTGGTGGCCATCCCATCGGCTGTTAAGGTGTTCAACTATCTCACCACCCTTTGGAAAGGTAACATCGTGTTCACACCGGCCATGATGTTTGCCATCGGTCTTGTTTCGACCTTCATCACAGGTGGTCTGACAGGTATTATTCTGGGTGATTCGGCTCTTGACATCAACATTCACGATACCTATTTCGTAGTTGCGCACTTCCACATAGTTATGGGTGCCTCTGCTATTTTCGGGATGTTCGCGGGTGTTTACCACTGGTTCCCGAAGATGTATGGCAAGATGATGAATAAGCATCTCGGCTATGCTCATTTCTGGCTGACCGTTATCGGAGTATACGGGGTGTTCTTTCCGATGCACTTCCTTGGTCTTGCTGGTGTGCCGCGCAGGTACTATACCAATACGGAGTTCCCGATGTTTGATGGGTTGGCCGATATCAATGTGATGATCAGCATCTTCGCATTCTTGGGTGCATTCGCCCAGTGCATATTCATCTTCAACTTCTTTTATAGCATCTATCGCGGAAACCGTTCACCTCAGAACCCGTGGAACTCAAATACTTTGGAATGGACCACACCAGTTGAGCACATCCATGGAAACTGGCCTGGAGCGATACCGACAGTTCATCGTTGGGCCTACGACTACAGCAAGCCAGGTGCAAGTGCGGATTTCATCCCGCAGAATGTTCCTTTAGCTCCAGGAGAAGAGGAGATTCATTGATCACCATAGATTGAATCAGGATGTCCTGCCCAAAAGGTGGGACATTCTTTTTTCGGCCATGGCTATGCGTTTTCTGTTAGTTGTGTTTGTCCTTGTAAGCCTTGGACTAAGGGCTCAGGAACGTTATGGACCGAGAGTTACCGGTCGAGTTGAAAGCAAGAACACATTTGTACGCACTGAGTATGCCATGCTGCTCGGTTTCAAAGTGGGACTTGATCTGAAGATTCCATTGCAAACTGGAATCGGGTATCAGTGGATCGTGACGAGGCTAGCTCCACCTTTTTACGATGCAGCGCGGCACGGTGGCCGGAACTTGCCCTGTGTGAGAATGTACTATTTCAGCATTTATGCTGACTACAGGCTTTATTCAGAAGGCAACTGGGAGTTCATCATACCAGCGCAGATAGGATTCGGTGAATCGGCCTATCGATCAGAAAGTGGTGATCGATTCGCCTCCGATTTCGTGATGCCGTTGGAGGTTGGAATCGATATCAACTTCTATCCGTTGCCGTACTTGGGACTAGGTGTCGGTCTAGGGCATCGAGTCATGATCAAAGACAATCCGAATATGGAATCGCGGTATGATGCCCCTTACTATCAGACCAGACTTAAGATCGGATTCGGAGAACTATTTAAAAGATTGAAGAGGAAGTCTTAGGACAAAACGGGCGAGAGCCACCGTTCTGATTCTTCCCCCGAAATTCCCTTTCGTTTAGCGTTTGCCTCGACCTGATCGCGGCCGATTTTTCCGAGACCGAAGTACTTAGCCTGAGGATGTGCGAAGTACCAGCCGCTGACACTCGATGCAGGCATCATGGCCAGACTGTCAGTGAGGGTTATACCGAGCTTATCAGCACCTAATAGGCGGAATATCTCGGGTTTTTCCGAGTGATCCGGGCAAGCGGGATAGCCCGGTGCCGGCCGTATTCCACGGTATTCCTCGCGGATCAAGGCCTCATTGTTAAGACCCTCATTGCATCCGTAACCCCAGAACTCGGTGCGTACGCGTTGGTGCAATCGTTCGGCAAGGGCCTCTGCAAGGCGGTCGGCCAAGGCTTTGAGCATGATAGATGAGTAGTCATCGTGATCACGTTCGAAACGGGCCACGTGCTCGTCAATGCCAATACCTGCGGTCACTGCAAACGCTCCGATGTGGTCTGACAATCCCGATTCTTTCGGTGCAATGAAATCGGCCAAGCTGATGTTGGGCACGCCAGAGGCTTTCTGGCCTTGTTGGCGAAGCATATGGAACGTACCTGTGGACACACCGTTCTCATCTGAGAGAAATACATCGTCATTGTGTTCATATGCCTGCCATATTCCGAACACCGCTCGCGCAGTCAGCCATTTCTCATTGATGATGAGGTCGAGCATGGCGCTGGCATCGTGATAAAGTTTCTGAGCCTCGGTGCCTACCACCTCATCTTCGAGGATCTTGGGGAAGCGTCCGGCCAGTTCCCACGTCTGGAAAAAGGGTGTCCAGTCGATGTAGTCGCGGAGTTCTTCTAACGGATAATCATCGAATACCTTGACCCCGATGAAATTGGGCTTCGAAAGGTCTTCTGACCTCCAATCGATCTTGAGGCGGTTGGCCATAGCCTCAGGATATGATATCAGCTGTTTCTCTTGCTGCTTTCGGGCGTGTTGCTCACGGATTCGTTGATAATCGGCCTGCACTTCGGCCACAAAGGCCGGTTTCTTATCGCCCAAAAGACTTTCTACAACAGTGACTGCTCTGGATGCATCGAGCACATGCACGGCCTGGCCAGTGGTGTAATGCTGATCGACCTTCACAGCCGTATGCACCTTGCTGGTAGTGCCCCCGCCAATGAGCAATCGGATTTTGAAGCCTTGTCGTTGCATCTCCTTGGCCAGATGCACCATCTCATCGAGCGATGGCGTAATAAGGCCCGAAAGCCCGATCACATCTACCTTGTGGTCGATGGCCGCTTGGAGAATCTTCTCGGCTGGGACCATCACCCCGAGGTCGATCACTCTATAGTTGTTGCACGAAAGCACAACGCCCACAATATTCTTGCCTATATCATGCACATCGCCCTTCACCGTAGCCATGAGCACAACTCCGGAGTTGCTTGAGGTGCCTTCGGCACCTTTAGGCATGAAAGGGAGTAGGTATGCCACGGCCTTTTTCATCACCCTCGCGCTTTTGACCACTTGGGGCAAAAACATCTTGCCCGCCCCGAAAAGGTCGCCCACTACGTTCATGCCGTCCATGAGCGGGCCCTCGATCACGTGCAGCGGTTGGGCCATGCTGAGGCGACATTCCTCCACATCGGATTCAACAAACTCATCGATACCCTTGACCAAAGCATGCGTCAAACGTTCGCGAACAGGTAGCGACCGCCACGCCAGGTCTTCTTTCTCTTTTGCTGGCCCGGCTTTAACGGTCTGGGCAAATTCGAGGAGACGCTCGGTGGCATCGGGCTTACGGTTGAGCAACACGTCCTCCACATTTTCGAGAAGATTTTTCGGGATCTCGTCATACACCTCGAGCATGGTCGGGTTAACGATTCCCATATCCATGCCCGCCTTGATGCCGTGGTAGAGGAATGCCGAGTGCATCGCCTCGCGCACACGATCATTACCCCGGAATGAGAACGACACGTTGCTTACACCACCGCTCACCTTAGCCCCCGGAAGGTTTTCCTTGATCCACTTGGTGGCTCGGAAGAAGTCCACCGCGTTGTTGGCATGTTCTTCCATTCCCGTGGCCACAGGGAAAATATTGGGGTCGAAAATGACGTCCTGTGGCGGGAATTTCACCTGCTCGGTTAGGATGCGGTAGCTGCGTTGGCAGATAGAGATCCTGCGTTCGTATGAGTCGGCCTGACCGTGCTCGTCAAACGCCATGACCACCACGGCAGCCCCGAAACGCCTGATCTTCTTAGCCTGTGCGATGAATTCGGCTTCGCCCCCTTTCAAACTTATAGAGTTGACCACGCATTTGCCCTGCACACACTTCAGCCCGGCCTCAATGATCTCCCATTTCGAGCTATCGATCATGATGGGGATGCGGGCAATATCAGGCTCAGCCATGAGCAAGTGCAGAAACCGTGTCATGGCGCGCACGCCATCGATCATACCCTCGTCCATGTTCACGTCCAGGATCTGGGCTCCGCCCTCCACCTGGTCGCGGGCCACGCTCAGGGCCTCTTCAAAATTCTCTTCCTTGATCAGTCGTAGGAACTTCTTTGAGCCGGTCACATTGGTGCGCTCACCTACGTTGATGAAGTTCGAGCCTTCAAATACCTGAAGGGGTTCGAGACCAGAGAGTTGCAGAGGTTTAATATTCAATCTTTTGTCCATAATCAATGGCAGTGCGGTCGATTCTTAGTACGTTGGCTGTTCGGTATTAACTCTGGTGTATTGACATTGGATTATGGACAATCGACCGTGGACTTTGTCCTGATGCCACCGCAGCAATAGCTCTGATATGATCAGGCGTGGTGCCACAGCAACCGCCCACAATATTCACCAGGCCATCATTGAGGAACTCGCGTACCTGAGCGGCCATGGCCGCAGGGCTTTCATCATACTCTCCGAATTCGTTAGGCAGCCCGGCATTTGGGTAAACGCTGACAGCGCAGTCCGCATTCTTGTCCAGAATCTGCAGGTAAGGACGCATAGCTCTGGCACCGAGGGCGCAATTGAGTCCTATGCTCAGCAGTGGCATGTGGCTGACCGAGATGAGGAACGCCTCGGTGGTCTGTCCGCTCAGGGTGCGGCCACTGGCATCGGTAATGGTGCCCGACACCATTATCGGTACTTGTTGCCCGCGTGCCTCCAAAGCCTCATCAATGGCAAATAAGGCAGCCTTTGCATTGAGCGTGTCGAAAATGGTCTCGACCAATAGCAGCTCGGCACCGCCATCGAGCAACGCATCTACTTGCTGGCGATAGGCCACCACCAGTTCATCGAAGGTGATGGCGCGGAAGCCTGGGTCGTTCACATCGGGCGAGAGACTTGCCGTGCGGTTAGTCGGGCCGATTGCACCTGCAACATATCGCGGTTTCGAGGGGTCCATGGCAGTGTACTTATCTGCCGCCTCGCGAGCCACTTTAGCCGAGAGGTAATTGATGTCATACACCGCTTCTTCCATGCGGTAGTCGGCCTGCGCCACTGTGGTACCGCTGAAAGTGTTGGTCTCAATTATATCGGAACCCGCTTCGAGGTAGGCCTCATGGATGGCCCGTATCACATCGGGCCGGGTTATGCTCAAGAGGTCATTGTTCCCTTTCAGGGGCGATGGATGATTCTTGAACCGCTCGCCTCGGAAATCGGCCTCACTGAGTGTGTATCGTTGAATCATGGTGCCCATCGCACCGTCAATGATCAGGATGCGCTGCCGGAGCAGCTCGTGTATGTCTGGTTTCTGCATGGTCATATGTTCGTGGTGGTTCTGCACCGCATACGTAGCAAGGCCAATCACTCCCATGGAGGAGCGAGGCAGACCATCATCATTTGAAAACAAGATTGATGTTCGGCTTATCTCTCCCTTTAATGGGTAGGATTTGGCACCTTTCCAACTTGTGGTCGGAGGTTGCCAAGACGTCATCGGGCCTGTGTCCCTCGGTCTTTCTTGATAAGTCTGCGGTGCAAAGAACCGGATGCGAAGGTAAGAGTTCAGGTCAGACCCTCTGCATCACTTTTTTCTCTTCTTTTTTATCTTGCTCCATGTGCGGCCAACACTGATACCCGCATGAGGCAGGAAATACGGCCCATTATTGAAAACATCCATACCCATCAGCGGGGTGAAGGTGACGCGGATGATGAAGGTCTCGCCATAGTCGTTCGGTTTGCTGATGTAGCGGTAACCAACCATAGGGGTGATGAAAATGCGGGTAGGCGGCGTGGTGAGGTAAAATCCTTCCCCGAAACCTACACCGGGACTGAAATCGAGGCGGAACAAAGCTCCTAGCCCCAGTTCCAGACGGTGTTTCTTCTTGAACAGCACCACATTGGAGGCCAATGGGATGTGCACTGTCATGTCGGCCGGTTTTATCGGGATGTATTCGAACCCGATGCGAGCGAACCAAGCGACCTGCTTCCGGAACAGCAGTTTACGTTCATAGTTGACCGAGTAGTAGTAAGCGCTTCCACCGAACTCGATGTAAAAAGTGTGGTCATTGGTGCGATTAAGCAGGTCAGATGCCAGCTGTGGCTTGGCCTCTTGCCCGCGTGCACCTATTCCAAAAAACAATAGGAGAACAAATGTGGCGCAGCAATTACGCATGGCCCCGAAGGTATGAATCAGCCCGCGGCCGCCTTCGTGGCGCTGCCGCAAAGAGTGAGGGCCGCGGCCACGATATCGCTCGTGGTGAAACCGCACTCAGCGGTCAGTTCGGCAGGGCTGCCATGATCAATGAATCGGTCTGGGATACCCAATCGCTTGACCTGAGCCGCATGTCCGTTGTCCATGGCCCATTCAACCACCGCACTGCCGAAGCCGCCCATCACACAACCGTCTTCAACTGTGATAACACGGTCGAACCGGCTGAACACCTCCGCGAGCAAGGCTGTGTCCAGAGGTTTCACAAAGCGCATGTCGTAAACTGCAGCCTGCACGCCAGTCGAGGCCAATTGTTTGGCAGCATCCAAGGCGCTGTTGCCAACCGGGCCCAAGGTCAGAATGGCAACATCTGTTCCTTCGCGCACGCAACGCCCAGTACCAATTGTCACTTCGTTGAAAGGGGTACGCCATTCGGGCATGACACCGTTGCCGCGCGGGTAACGTATGCTCCAAGTGCCTTTACGCAGTTGAGCGGTGTACATCAGGTCGCGCAGTTCGCCCTCGTTCATGGGCGAGGCAACAATCATGTTCGGGATGCAGCGCATATATGCGATATCGAACGCCCCGTGGTGCGTTGCGCCATCGGCACCGACCAATCCACCTCGGTCAAGGCAGAATACGATGTGCAGATCCTGCAGGGCAGCATCGTGCACCACTTGATCGAACGCCCGCTGCATGAACGTGCTGTAGATGTTGCAGTACGGCACCAGTCCTTGCGTGGCCATGCCTGCACTGAAAGTCACCGCGTGTTGTTCTGCAATGCCCACATCGAATGCCCGGTCCGGCATAGCCTCCATCATGAAGGTCATGGAGCTGCCTGTAGGCATTGCGGGGGTCACACCTACGATCTTCTCGTTCAGCTCGGCAAGCTCAACCAACGTGTGCCCGAAGACATCTTGATATCTGGGTGGTTCCGGTTCTTTCGGCACCACTTTGATCACCTCGCCCGTGCTCTTATCGAACAGGCCCGGAGCGTGCCATTTGGTGGCATTTCCTTTTTCAGACGGGCCATATCCCTTGCCCTTCATGGTCACACAATGCAGGATCTTAGGGCCTGGCATATCGCGTAGGTCGCGCATCACCTTCACCATGTGCTTCACATCGTGACCATCAATCGGACCGAAATAGCGGAAATTGAGGCTCTCGAATAGGTTGCCGCTCTTGAGCAGAGTGCCTTTTATGCCATGCTCGATCTTCGAAGCTATGTCCTGAGCATTGGGCCCGAACTTGCTGATGTGGCCTAGAAGGTTCCACACCTCATCGCGCATGGCGTTGTAGGTCTTTGAGGTGGTGATGTCTGTGAGGTATTGCTTGAGCGCGCCCACGTTCGGGTCAATGCTCATGCAGTTGTCGTTGAGTACCACCAAAAGGTTGGCATTGCTGACGCCTGCGTGGTTCAGCGCCTCGAAGGCCATTCCACCCGTCATGGCACCATCGCCAATAACGGCAATGTGGTGGCGGTCGTCCTCGGCTTTCAGCTTAGAGGCCACTGCCATGCCGAGTGCAGCGGAGATGCTTGTGCTGCTGTGGCCCACACCAAAAGTGTCGTACTCGCTCTCTTTCCGTTTTGGGAAACCGCTGATGCCCTTGTAGATGCGGTTGGTAGGGAACACTTTCCTACGCCCGGTCAGGATCTTGTGTCCGTAGGCCTGATGGCCCACATCCCAAACCAACTGGTCATAAGGTGTGTTGAACACGTAGTGCACGGCTGTGGTAAGCTCCACCACACCAAGGCTGGCACCGAAGTGACCGCCTTTCTTACTCACCACATCTATGATGTATTGCCTCAGTTCATCGCACACCTGAGGCAGTTGATCCTCGCGCATTTGGCGCAGGTCGCTCGGGTATTCGATTTTGTCCAGAAGGTCTCCGGGTCGGAAATCCATCAATGATCTGTGTCAGGTACGGATGGTCAAAGATAACGGCTAGGTAAACAGGCTGTCAGGCGGTGTTATTGTTCCCCTTTTCACAAGAAAAGTCAATAAACCTCGTCACTCACTTTCTTGAACTCCTTGTTTTCCAATAGACTGTCGAGGTGTTTCTCAAATGCCTTGAGCGACTTCGGGCCGTCCACACGGTCGAATACGGTCTTTGATCGACCGTCTGATGTGAAGGTTGTGACGCATGAAGGGAAATCGATCACGGGCGAATCATACTTGTCCTTCAGGTCGAAATAACCGATCCCTACCGCTTTTTCACCTATGCTTTTCACCTCATCGGCACTGATCACCAAATCGTATGTGCCCACATTGGGTATAAAACGTTTGCCTACGTAGCGCACTCGGCCATCGGAGAAAAAGGTGGCTCGGTAAATGGGGCAACTGCCGTAGCAAGCGGTACGCTCTATGCTTGCTACCACGGTAGCGGTCTTAGCATCGGCTTTGGTTGGGGACTCAATGTTCTTGCATCCGCCCAGAACACTCATAACCAATATGGTAAGTGCGATGATACGGCTCATTTCTTCTTGCCTTTCGGTTGCTCCAGGCCGCGCTGCTTGGCCATCTCTTCCAGTTTTTTCTGGAAGTTGGATTTTTTCACAGGCTTCTTTTTATTCTCCTGCAACTTCTGGTGCAGCTTATCCTCATCAACAAAGGCCTTGAAAAGATACTGCTGACCGAATGTGATCATGTTGGCCAGGAAGTAGTAGTAGCTGAGGCCGGCAGCGTAGTTGTTGAACACCCCGAGGAAGATGATCGGCATCAGATACATCATCCATTGCATCTGTTTCATCTGTGGGTTGTCCATGTTCATGGTGCTCGCGTTCATCCTTGTATACAGGATGGTGCTCACGGTCATGAGCAGGGTGAAAAGGCTCACGTGGCTGCCATAGAACGGAATGACGAACGGCAGTTTCAGAATGCTGTCGTATGTGCTAAGGTCATCGGCCCAGAGAAATGCCTGTTGTCTGAGCTCGATACTGGCTGGGAAGAAGTTGAACAGCGCAATGAGGATGGGCATCTGTAGCAACATCGGCAGGCAACCGCCCATCGGGTTGACTCCCGCTTTGCGGTACAGTTCCATGGTGGCCTGTTGCTTCGCTAGTGGGTCTTTGTCGCCCATCTTGGCGTTCAGCTCATCAATCTCAGGCTTCATCACACGCATCTTGGCGGTGCTCATGTAGGCGCCATAGGTGAGGGGCAGTAGGAACAGCTTGAGGATGATGGTGAGCAACAGAATGACGATGCCGTAATTCAGATTCAACCCGCCAAGTAGATTGAACACCGGAATGACCGCGTATTCATTGACCCACCCGAAAATGCCCCAACCCAGCGGCACTATCTTCTCCAGACCGCGGTCCATGTCGCTCAAGGTCTCGTAGTGGTTAGGGCCGAGATACAGATCGAAACCCACTGATTCTGAGGGCTTGTGGCCATAAGGGATGAGCAGACGAGCAGACAGAGTCTTAACCTCCGAGCTATCGGTCTCGAGCCAGGCGGCCTCCACCTCGGCCGGAGCCTCAATGCGGCCACGTGCCAGCAGCACGGTACTGAAGAACTGCTGTTTGAAAGCCACCCATTGCAGATCGGTGCTTATGTTCTCTTTGGCCGGTTCGCGCTCCGATAGGCTCTCCACCTCATCATCGCTGAAGCGATACATGATGGTCGATGCGTTGCGCTGGTTCTCGAGGCTCTTCTCTTGCGATGGCAAGTGGCACTCCCATCGCAGATCGAGCGATGTGGCCTGCTTCTGTATGATGCCGTCCAGACCCACCATGTTCACTTCCCAGCCCATCAGGTAGCTGTTGCCGCGCAGGGTGTACACATACTCGAGGTAGCGACCCTCGCCTGCCGGCAGGCGCATGCTCACCTGACCCGAATCGGTAGCGGTGACTGTCAGTGCATCTTTCGATGGATTGAAATACAGATCGCTGGTGTTTATCACCCTGTTGTCGAGGAAGAACTCGAGGTCGAAGCGGTTCTGATCACCCTCAAAGAGCACGAGTGGTGTGCTGTCGTTCCGTTGGTAGTTCTTGAGCGTGACGCGGTACGGGTGACCGCCCTTCCGGCTCAGTTCAACCTTGATCAGGTCGTTCTCAATGGCAATGGTGCCGTCCTGTCCTGCTGCAGCCGCTGCGAAAGCTCCGTAGCGCTGGGTCTGGGCCACGGCTAAGGCGGAGTCGCTCAGGGTGCTGTCGGCCGGGAGGGTGTCAACGGCCGCGGTCGAAAGCTCAACGGCCTTGCGGGCTTTTTCGGCCTCGATGGCCAACTGCTGCTCCACGGCCGCAATGGAATCGTTCTGGCGTTTGGCGGCAGCTATCTCTTCATCGCTGGGCTGATTATACAGCGAGAAGCCAAAGAATATGGCCAAAATGAGGCTTAGCCCAATGGCCGAGTTCCTGTCCATGGTCTGTTTTTAAGGGGGCGCAAAGATAGTAGGGCAGGGCGGGGGAGGTTAGGAAAGGAGATAGTGATGAAATCTCACCCCAAAACCCCCTCAAGTACCTCTGCGAACCGCACCACATCAGCGAAACTGTTGTACAGCGGAACCGGTGACACCCGTATCACATCGGGTCTGCGGAGGTCGCCAATCACACCGGCCTGTAATAGTGACGCATGCACGGCCTCAGCCTTGCCGGATATGAGCATCGACACTTGCGAGCCGCGCCTGTGTTCCTCTTTGGGGGTGATGATCCGTGCACGTCCGTTCGGATCGGCCACGGCCATGGCACGGTGAAGGAGGTCGGTGAGCTTGAGGCTCTTAGCTCGCAGAGCGGGCATACCGGCACGGTCAAACAACTGGAGTGATGCCATGTGAGCGGCCATATTCAGCACCGGGGCGTTGCTCATCTGCCAACCACGTGCGCCATGGGCCGGCACAAATCCCGGTTCCATTCGGAAACGTGTGTCGGGATCATTGCCCCACCAACCTGCGAAACGGGGTAGGTCGGGCCTATCGGCATGGCGCTCGTGTACAAATGCCCCGGCCACCGCTCCGGGCCCGCTATTGAGGTACTTGTAGCTGCACCAGCAGGCAAAGTCAACTTCCCAGTCGTGCAGTTGCAGCGGCACATTGCCCATGGCGTGTGCCAGATCGATCCCGAAAGTGATGCCATGCTTCTGGCATGTGGCAGCCATCGCACCCATGTCAAACACTTGTCCGGTGTAGTAATTCACGCCACCCAACATCACCAATGCTGTGGTGTCGGCATACCGCTCGATCGTGGCAAGCAGGTCAGCATCTTTAATTGTATCGTGGCCCGGACGGGGAGCCACCTCAATTATCGCATCCTTCGGGTCGTAGCCATGGAAACACACCTGACTTTCGAGTGCGTACTGATCGCTCGGAAATGCCTTTGCCTCACAGATGATGCGCCACCGCTGCTTCGTAGGACGGTAAAAGCTCACCATGAGCAGATGCAGGTTCACGGTGAGGGCGTTCATGGCCGTCACCTCGCTGGGCAGGGCCCCGGCAATGCGCGCAAGAGGCGCAGCAAAGGCATCCTGATAGCTGAACCACGGGTTCTTTGCGTGGAAATGACCCTCAACGGCCCAAGTGGCCCAGTCATCGAGCTCCTGCCCGATGGCCGCACGGGCTGCTTTGGGTTGTAGGCCCAACGAGTTGCCGCACAGGTAGATGGCGGGCTTTCCGTTCAGTACCGGATGGTGGAACTCATCGCGCAGCGGAAGCAGTGCATCGGCTGCATCGAGGGCCTCAGCCTCCTGACGTAAAAGCTCCATTGTATTCATGTGGGCGAATGTAGGATGTGGCCTCGGCAGAGCGGGTGAGGCCCGTCATCCCAGATATCTGGCCACAATGGGCATCCTGCGGCCCTGACCGAAGGCTTTTGGACTCACGCGCAGAATGGGTGGGGTCTGATGGCGTTTGTACTCGGTGGTGTTCACCATGCGCAACACACGCAGCACAGTGGCCTCATCGTGCCCCTGCGCAATGATCTCGTCCGGACTTCTCCGTCCCTCGATATAGAGCCTGAGAATGGCATCCAGAACCGGGTATTCAGGCAGCGAGTCCTGGTCTTTCTGTCCGGGACGCAGCTCGGCCGATGGGGCTTTTTCAATGATCGCCCGGGGAATAACCTCCTCATCTCGGTTCATGAATTCGGCAAGGCGGTAGATGTCGGTCTTATACACATCGCCTATCACGGCCAGGCCTCCGTTCATATCGCCATACAAAGTGGAATAGCCTACTGCGCACTCGCTCTTGTTCGATGTGTTGAGCAGGATGTTGCCGAACTTGTTGCTCACGGCCATGAGCAGCACCCCACGTATGCGGGCCTGTAGGTTCTCTTCGGTTAGGTCCTCTTTGCGCCCCTTGAACAACGGACTCAGTGCGCTGCCGAGAGAATTGTAAATCTCTTCTATACCGATGATGTCGTAGCGGGTGCCAAGGTTGTGGCTCAAACGAACCGAGTCGTCAACCGATCCGGCCGATGAGTACATGGAAGGCATGAGCAGCGTCCGCACATTCTCTGGACCCAATGCCCGCGCGGCAAGCACCAATGTCACCGCAGAATCGATCCCGCCCGAAAGGCCCAGAACGGCTTGTTTCAGGCCCAATTTGTGGAAATAGTCGCGAATACCCAGAACCAGTGCATCATGCACTCGCTCTATCGCCTCTGACGGTCGTTGGCGGAACCACGTCTCGCTTTTCAGAACACCATCCGCAAAACGGAATGTGGCATGGTCCTCTTCGAAATAGGCCAACTCGTGCAGTACGTTTCCTTGAGCATCGAGCGCCATGCCGCCACCATCAAAGATCAGTTCGGTCTGCGCACCGACATGATTCACATAAAGGAGTGGCAGGGCATATTTCTTGGCATTGGCCGATAAGACCTTGATCCGTTCCTCGCGGTGGGCGGCATCGAAGGGCGAGGCCGCGATGTTCATCATCAACTGCGGATGCTCGGCCATCAGTTCCTCCATAGGGTGCGTCACATACAACGGATCAACGATGTTCCAGAGATCTTCGCAGACCGTCAGTGCAATGCGCACACCTTTTACTTCCACACAATGGAAAGTGCGGTTCGGCTCGAAATAGCGGTATTCGTCAAAGATGTCGTAGGTGGGCAAGAGGGCTTTGCGCACCGTGGCCTCTATGACACCATCGCGCAGCACAAAAGCGGCATTGAACAGCGGCTTGCCCTGTCCGTGGTTGCGCTCGGGCGCACCCACAATGGCCGTGATCCCGTGACATTCATCAGCTATCCGTTGCAATCCGACCTCGCATTCGCCAACAAATCCATTGAACTCAAGGAAATCGCGTGGCGGATAGCCGCATACGGCCAATTCTGCGAACACCACCAGATCAACGGCATCGGCCTGAGCTGTGCGAACGGCTTCGACCATGCGGCCCACGTTCCCGGCAAAATTGCCGATGTGGTAATCGAGTTGTACAAGACGTATGTTGATCATGGCGGCCAGCGATGCCGCAAAGGTGTGATTCCGCCCTGTTAATCTCAGAGGACAATTATCAGGCATATCGAACTCTTAGTGCCATAACTTGGCAGCCCTTATACCACTGCCATGCCAGCCAGACGCCCCTTTAACCTGCAGAAGTGGATTGACGACCACCGGCACGAACTGAAACCGCCAGTGGGCAACCGCAACCTCTACACCGAGGCCGATGATTTCATTGTGATGATGGTAGCCGGACCTAACGCCCGCAAAGACTATCACTATAACGAAACGGAAGAACTTTTTTATCAGATAGAGGGCGATATCAATGTGCGCATCCAAGAGGATGGTAAGGCGGTGGACATCCCCATTAAGGCAGGGGAGATGTTCCTTTTGCCAGCCAACACGCCACATTCACCCATGCGCAGTGCAGGAAGTATAGGTCTGGTGGTAGAGGCTGTGCGTAAAGGCACCCCCATGAAAGACGGACTTCTATGGTTCTGCGATAAGTGCAACAACAAGCTGCACGAGACTTATTTCCCGCTTACCGATATTGAGAAAGACTTCCTCCCTCGCTTCCGCGAATTCTATACAAGCCTTGACTTGCGCACCTGCAAACGCTGCGGCCATGTGATGGAGAAAGACGAGAGGTTCGTGTGACGACCTTTATCGAACGAAGAAGGCCGCTGCATCATCAAATACAGCGGCCTTCCTTTTTTATCTCTGATGGATCAATTATCCACCTCAGCGTAGTTCTCAGGTATCGCAAACAACTTGGCATCGAGTTTCTTCTCTTCCATACGATCAACCTGCACATAACCACGCTCTTCGCGCAGCAGAGTGTACTCGTTGCCCATCATAGGGAAC
>Ga0169931_10003178_pt1 | contig 26283 bp, 14 predicted proteins | sample Kivu_15m_20L_FD_129675 | JGI IMG/M metagenome (GOLD analysis project Ga0169931, IMG submission 129675) | Freshwater microbial communities from Lake Kivu, Western Province, Rwanda to study Microbial Dark Matter (Phase II) - Kivu_15m_20L... | ecosystem: Environmental > Aquatic > Freshwater > Lake...
CCCTGATCCTGCTGCCCCGGCTGACAAAGGCGGATGTGGGAGTCGGTGCGAAACCCGTCGCCGGAGCAGAAATGCTGCTGGACGGCAGTCGCGAAATGCTGGACGAAAAATGGACGTACTGGGAAGGTCCCGGCTTCGGCTCGTCACTGCCGATCAAGTGGAAAGTTGTGGCGGATCCGATCAGTGGCGGTACCTGTATCCAGACCGACGATCCGGCCGCGGCCGGCGGCAAATTCGGTGCCGCCGACATCGTCACTAAAAAACAGTTTCGCGATTTTCGACTGCACGTCGAGCTGCTGATTATGAACCCGGGTGGCAACAGCGGCGTTTACCTGCAAAATCGCCACGAAATTCAGGTGCTGGACGGAGACAGCACATCGCACGGCATGGGTGCGGTCATCAACGAGAGTGAATCACCGTACTACGCATACAACGGACGCGGCGTCTGGAACGCCTATGACATCGTCTTTCGGGCAGCTCGGTTCCGCGACGGGAAACGGACGGAAAAAGCGCGAGTCACCATGTACTTTAACGGTCAGAAGGTGCATCGCAATTTCGAAATCAGCCAGGTCTGGGGCGGACCGCGATCCGGCATCGACGGTGGAAATGATGACGGCAAAGGCATTACAGACACGCCCGGCGGCCTGAAACTGCAATGCGAAGGTCATGACGTGCGATACCGCAACATCTGGATCCACGAACTGTCACTGGACAAACCGGACACCGACTTCAATGAACCTGTTGCTGCAGCATCACTGGTTCCGGCCGAGGAAAAAGTGCGCAGCCTGTTTAATGGACTCGATCTTTCCGGCTGGACTGGCGATGCCGCACGCTGGTCTGCGGTCAACGGGATGATTCGCGGAGCCAATGAAAACCGGGTTCCCAGCAGCACATACCTGTTCACCGCCGGCAGTCACCGCAATTTTCGCCTGCTGTTTGAAGTCAGGCAAACAATCAGCAGCCGTCATTCGACGATGCATTCGGCAGTCGCTGCGCTGGGCGAACGATTTACTGATGCGGGAAACAATGCGTTTGGCTTTCGCGGCCCGCTGCTCATGTTCTGTCATGACTGGGGTATTTGGGACGCACACGGTCGGAATCGAGTCGTCCCTGTGGGTGTCGGCAATGAGGTGGAACGCCGCGGTGAATGGAATCAGATCGAGATACTGGTACGGGGTGAGCGTCTGCGGTTTGCCGCCAACGGCAAACTCGTGTTTGACTTCACAGACAAGCCCGAACTGCTGAAAACCAGCCCTGTCGGCCTGCAGCTGCACAGCAATGACCAGCCGCAGGAGTACTTTTTTCGCAGCCTCTTGCTGTCGGACAATCCCGGTGATGAACTTGTAACAGTACCTCGCCCATAGACCCGGTTTGCCTGCTGTATTTTGGGCTGCACGGCGGTCCGACCACCCTGCAAAAAGTTTGCACGCGCTGAGACTCCTTGATCAGGCCCGGCGATTCGCGGCTACTGCTGGCACCTCGGTTGCGGGCAGCACCCGCGCCGGGGTATCTTTGAAGTCTGTGGTCAGATCGGAAACCACAGTCGTTTTGATCTTAGAATCCACAGCGCACTGTTCTTGCTGCTCCGGAGCTCCCGTGACACATCGTCTTCGCCTGCTGCTGTTCGCCTTTGCCAGTGTCTTCAGCCTGCCTCACACAGTCAGCGCACAGACGCTGGAACAGCAGCTGCTGGCTGTGCCGGCGGCACAGCTGGCGGCCGAGGCATTACAGTCCGGTGATGCAACTCGCGGCGCCATCCTGTTTCATCAGCCCCAGTCACTCTGCTCACGCTGCCATTCAACAGGACAGACCACCGCTTCATTGCTGGGTCCCGACCTGACGACTTTGCCGGCGGACACCACCGACGCGCAGCTGGTCGAATCCGTGCTGCAGCCATCGAAAGAGATCCGCCGCGGCTACGATTCGGTCACAGTCGTGCTGACCGACGGTCGCTCGCTGTCGGGCCTGGTTTCCGAAAGAACTGCCGACAGGCTCATACTTCGCGATGCCGCTCGTGCCGGCGAACTTACGGTACTCACGGCCGACACCATCGATGAAGTTGTGCCCGCAACCGTCTCGCTGATGCCGGCCGGACAAACAGCAACGCTGGCCAGTCGCCAGCAGTTTCTGGATCTGATCAGGTATCTGTCCGAACTGCGTACCGGAGGTGTTCGCCGTGCCCGTGAATTACAGCCGCCGGCTGCACTGCTGACACTGCGGATCCCCGAATACGAGCAGTCGATTGATCATGCGGGATTCATTCGCAGCATGGATGATGCGTCTTTGCAGCGTGGTGAAGCGATCTATCGGCGAGTCTGCATGAACTGTCACGGGACGAAGGATGAGCCTGGGTCGCTGCCAACCTCGCTCAGATTCGCTGCCGGACAGTTCCGCAGCGGCAGTGATCCGTTCACGATGTATCAGACGCTGACTCGCGGCTTTGGCCTGATGGCCGCACAAACCTGGATGGTGCCATCACAGAAGTACGATGTGATTCACTACATCCGCCAGACCATGCTGAAGCCACATAATCCCTCGCAGTATTTCGAGGTGCAGGAAGCGTGGCTGGCGGGTCTGCCGAAAGGTGATTCCCGTGGTCCTGAACCCAGCACGATTCAGCCGTGGAACGCGATGGACTACGGCCCTTCGCTGACGCATTCTTACGAAGTCCCCGGACCGCGGCCCAATATTGCCCAGAAGGGCCTGGCTGTGCGTCTGGATGCAGGGTCCGGCGGTATCGCCCGGGGCCGGCACTGGATGCTGTTTGACACCGACACGCTGCGAATGGCGGCTGCCTGGAGTGCTCCGGAAAAGATTGATTCCGAGCGGAATTTTATTGACTGGCGCGGAATTCAGTTTAACGGGGAACACCAGATACATCCCACGATCAGCGGTCAGTTGCTGGCGGGCAACGCCGATGGTCCAGGCTGGGCCAGTCCCCGGCATGGCAGTTTTGCCGACGATCAGCGGGTGGCAGGCCGAGACGGGCGACGTTACGGCCCGCTGCCCAGAGAATGGGGTCGGTACCGCGGTCAGTACCTGCATGATCAGCACGTGATTTTGCACTATGAGGTGGGTGGTACTGATGTTCTGGAACTGCCTGGCCTGCGGACTGACGAACGCGGCGATCAGCCGGTCTTCCTGAGAACTTTCAACATCGGTCCGCGAACCGGTGACCTGCTGCTGCAGGTCGCCGAACAGCCCGGAGCAACACTGACGCAGGCCGCCTTGCCTGCCGGCAGCATTGCCGCTGGTGATGCGGTGCGTTTTGGTGCCCCCGCTGTCGCTGCAGCGACCATCACGCCGTCACAGCCGGTGCAGTTTGACGGTGGCACCTGGCTGCAGTCCGCTGACGCCAAAGCCTTTGATCTGACACAGTCGGATTTTACCATCACAGCCCGAGTCCGCACGAAGGGCAATGGCACCCTGTTCGCCCTCGCTCGCCCGACGCCCCAGTGGACACCTGATGGCCAGGCTCTGTTTATTCGGGGCGGGCGGCTGGTCTACGACATTGGCTGGGTCGGGGCGGTGGAATCAAAACGCCGCGTCAATGATGGCAAATGGCACGACATCGCAGCGGTGTGGACAAAGTCCAGTCGCCGTCTGCAGCTGTGGATCGATGGCCGGCCGGATTCCGAGGGTACTCTGGCGGCAGGCCAGCAGCCCGCAGATGCCGTCATCAGACTGGGATTCACGGCCGGCAATTTTCCGCAGCCGGATTCCTGTCTGACGGGCGAACTGCAGTCAGTCAGTTTCTTCCAGCGTGCCCTGTCGCGGGAATTGGCGCCAGCCGACCAGCTTGCAGCCGCCGACGGCCTGATCGCTCGCTGGAACCTCGAGGGGGCAGCGGGATCTGAGCTGCCGGCAGCTTCAGGCAACATTCCGCCACTGCAGGTGCACCGCGGTGCTGCAACTGCGAAACCGGCTGCTCCGATCTTCGCCGGTGTTGCTCCGGCAATGCCGGGTCTGCAGTTTCAGGCAGATCAAGATCGCCTGGTGCTGCGAATTCCGGCGGGCGCTGATCCACTGCGTTTCTCACTCTGGCTTTCAGAAAACGGTCGGCCGCTGCTGCAGGCTGAACCCGGAGCCCTGGCGACGGATGCGGATCTGGGTCCCCTGACCAAAGGCGGTCCGGCACGCTGGCCGCAGCGACTGACAACTCGAATCCAGACCCTGTATGACGGCGGCCCCTTTGCTCAGGATGCTCTGACACCACCGGAAACCAACCCGTGGCTTGCGCAGCTGCGACTGACAGGTCTGGACTTTTTTGCCGACGGTCGCATGGCCGTGTGCACGTGGGACGGAGATGTCTGGATTGTCAGCGGACTGCCGCATGGGCCAGAATTGTCCTGGCAGCGAATTGCTGCTGGGCTGTATCAGCCGCTGGGCCTGAAGATCATCGCTGAAACTATCTATCTGACCTGCCGCGACCAGCTGGCAGTACTGCGAGATCTGAATAACGACGGCGAAACCGATTTTGTGGAATGTCTCAACAGCGATCATCAGGTCACGGAACATTTCCACGAGTTTGCGATGGGGCTGCAGACCGATGCGGCCGGGAATTTCTATTACGCCAAGTCCGGACGTCACGCTTTGCCGGCAGTTGTCCCGCAGCACGGAACGCTGCTGAAAGTCACACCCGATGGTTCTCGCACGGAAATCCTGGCGACTGGTTTCCGGGCAGCCAACGGCGTCTGCCTGAATCCGGACGGGTCCTTTGTAGTGACGGACCAGGAGGGTTTCTGGAACCCTAAGAACCGCATCAACTGGGTCCTTCCGCCGACGGATGGGCAGCCGAAATTCTACGGCAACATGCTGGGCTATCATTCCGTGGAGGATGAATCGGACAGTGCGATGGAGCCGCCGCTGTGCTGGATTACCAACGAGTTTGACCGCTCTCCTGGCGAACTGTTATGGGTGGATACGGACAAATGGGGTCCTCTGCAGGGCGGCCTGCTGAATCTGTCGTACGGTTATGGAAAGGTATTCCTGGTGCTGCACGAGCAGACGGGCGGGCGTCGGCAGGGCGGGATGATCGAGCTGCCGATGCCGGCCTTCCCCACCGGTGTGATGCGCGGGCGGTTCAATCCGGCGGACGGCCAGCTGTATGTTTGCGGCATGTTCGCGTGGGCCGGCAGCGCAACTCACCCAGGCGGGCTCTATCGCCTGCGTCTGCAGCAGAAGCCCCTGCACCTGCCGCTGGCAATGCATGCACAGCCACACGGACTGCAGCTGACATTCAGTGAACCGCTGGACCCGGCGAGTGTTAAGCCCGAGGCACTGCAGGTCAAAGCATGGGATCTGAAGCGAACCGCCGGATATGGCTCTAAGCACTTCAATGAACGCCCCTGGCGGGTTTCCGCGGCAACTCTCTCGGCAGACGGCCTGACGCTCAGCCTGCAAATTCCCGCACTGCAGCCAACATGGGGAATGGAGGTCAGTTTTGATCTGCGAGCGACAGACGGAGGCCCCGTGCAGGGCCGGATTCACAACACCATTCATGTGACCGGTGAATCTTCCGGCAGCGTTCGATAGTCGCATCTTTCCTGAAAACCTCGCAATCATGCTGACAATCCTGCATACGGCAGACTGGCACCTTGGCCAGTCATTTCACGGTTACTCACGAGAATTTGAGCATGCTGCATTTCTTGACTGGCTGCTGCGGCAGCTGCAGGAACTGAAACCGCACGCGCTGCTGCTGGCAGGGGATGTTTTTGATACCATACATCCGTCCGCCAAAGCTCAGAAACTTTTTTATGCGTTTTTGGCGCAGGCCCGTATGCTGCACCCGGATCTGCAGCTGGTAATCACAGCAGGTAACCATGATGCAGGATCCCGCCTTGAAGCACCGGCAGGTCTGCTGGATGCATTCAGCATCCACATTGTCGGCACGCCGCTGAATGCCGACGGTACCGAACTGGACTTTGAACGCCTGCTGGTGCCGCTGCGTGGTGACAGTGGCCAAACCGAAGCAATCGTGATTGCCATGCCATTTCTGCGACCAGCAGATGTGCCAGCGATGCCGGACTCCGAGGATCCCTGGCTGGCTGGAATTCGAGCGGCTTATGAACAGGCTGTTGCCGCTGCTGCAGCCATGAAAAACGCAGCAGCACCGCAGGCGGCACTGATTGCCATCGGTCACTGTCATCTTGCCGGAGGCCTGGAAACTCAGGATTCAGAGAGACGGCTGGTGGTCGGACATGCTGAAGCCATCGGACTGGACACATTTCCGTCAGAACTGGCCTATGTTGCACTGGGCCACTTGCATCGGGCCCAGCAGTTTCAGCAAGGCCGAATTCGATACAGTGGCAGCCCGATTCCACTCTCATTTACTGAAGCCGGATATCAGCACCAGATCATGCGGCTGGATTTTGTCGCCGGACAATTGCAGTCGCATCAGTCCATTCCTGTGCCGCGAACTCTTCCGCTGCTGACTGTGCCGGAGCGCGGAGCTGCTCCGCTGGAAGACATCCTGCCTCAACTGCGCGAACTGCAGCAACTTCCTGATGTCCCGCTCGAGCAGCAGCCTTTTCTGCGAGTCAATGTTCTGGCCACCGGGCCGGATCCCACTCGGCGGCAGCAGATCGAACAGGCTTTGCAGGGCTGCAGCGTGCGACTGGTACAGATTCAGCTGCAGTCGGTGGCTGAACAGCAGTCCCAGGATACTGCAGCAAACTCGGCACCGGCCACAGCAGACCTCAGCACACTGACACCGGCCAGCGTGCTGACTCGCGAATATCAGCGAGTTTACGCCACTGACCCTCCGGCGGAACTGCTGCATGTGCTGAATCAGGTCATGCTGCAGGAGGAGCTTCCAGCATGAGAATTCTGCGGATCACTGCCGAAAACCTCGCGTCACTGGCCGGTGTGCAGACAGTGGACTTTACGCAGGAACCACTGCGTTCAGCCGGGCTGTTCTCGATCATCGGTCCGACAGGCTCGGGCAAAAGCACCCTGCTGGACGCCCTCTGCCTGGCCCTCTACGACGACACTCCCCGACTGAAGCTGGTGAAGGGAAATGTGGAAATCAAGGGGCTGACCCAGCAGGATTCACGTAATCTGCTGCGCCGCGGGGCCACTTCCGGGATGGCTGAGGCAGCATTCACGGGAGTCGATGGTCAGACATGGACTGCGCAGTGGAAAGTCCGCCGAGCTCGCAATAAGGCGGAAGGGACACTGCAGACTGTCACAATGGCACTGTTTCGCGGCAATCTGCAGCCTGGAAAAAACGAACAGCTCGAAGTCGGCGGAAAGAAAACGGAAGTACTCAGCGCGATCGAAGATTGCATCGGCCTGACCTTCGAACAGTTCACCAGGGCAGTGCTGCTGGCACAGAATGAATTCTCGGCCTTCCTGAAGGCCAGGGACGACGATCGGGCCACTATCCTCGAAGCCCTCACCGGCATGGAGATTTTCCGCAAAATATCCAGGGCCGTGTATCAGCAGACGGCTGACAAGTTCAGGGAACTGCAGCGTCTGCGAGACCAGATGCAGGGACAGACACCTTTGGCGGCGGACGCCAGAGCTGAGGCTGAGCACCAGCGAACACAGGCTCAGGCCACATTGGCTGCAGCTCAGCTGCAGACTGAGCAATGGAAGCAGCAGTTGAGCTGGCATAATGTCCTGCAGCAGCAGCTCGCGGATCTGCAGCAGGCTGAAGAACGACATACGGCAGCTTGCCAGGCCGATCAGCAGGCGGAATCAGACAGACGGCAACTGCAGGTCACCAGCAGGATTCAGCGGGAAGCCAGCAGTCTTGTGCAGCTGGTTGCCGCGGCAGGTCGCAGGCTGCAGACGGCTCAGCAGAAGCTGCAGGAGGATACTGCGGCGGAGGCGGAGTGCCTCGAGTCATTATCGTCAGCCGAGCAGGCAGCTGCGAACGCACAGCAGGCAGAACAATTTCTGCTGCAGACTTACACTGACCTGCAGCCTGACATCAATGCGGCTGTGAAGCTGGATGCGGAACTGCTGCTGAAACAGCCGTTGCTGAAACAGGCTGATCAGGAATTGCAGCAGGCCACACTTTCGCACACACGGGCCACGACGGCTCTGCAGCAAAACCGCTCAGCCCTGCAGCAACAGCAGGCGGAAGATGAGCGACTGCTGACGGCACAGCAGACATTTGCGGAACTGCAGCCGCTGGCGGCACAAGCGGAAGTCTGGCTGCAAAGACTGCAGGATCTGACACGCAGTCGGCAGCAGCTGACGATCATCGAAGATCAGTTGCGGCAGACTGAGGTCGAACTGCAACGGCAACAAAAGTTGGCTCAGCAACACGATATCAAGCACCAGGCTGATCTGCAGAAGGTCACTCAGCTAAAGGACGAACTCAGTCAGGCTCGTGCTCGGCTGCTGCAGCTCGCGCCCGATCAACTCGACCAGACTGAACGACAACTGCAGGACGATCAGGATCAGCTGCGAATTTTTGCCCTGACTCTGCAGCAGCTGACCAGCCACAGAACCGGCATCAGCGATACTGAGCAGAAGCTTGGGAAACTGGCTGCGGAGCTGCTGGCGGCTGACCAGCAGTTGCAGCAGGCACAGCAGGAACTTCCCGTGGCAACGCAGCGGGTGGAGGCGGCAAAACAAACGGCCGAGCTGCTGCGGAATGCTCTGGATGATCACTCGGAACGTCTGCGTGCAGCACTGCAGCAGCACCAGCCCTGCCCTGTGTGTGGATCCACCGAACATCCCTGGCACGCTCAGGCAACGGGAATCGGGCTGGAGACACTGCGGCAGGCAGAGCAGACAGTCAGCGAGCTGGCGGAGCGGGAGCGACAGCTGCGTGACAGTAAGCAGACTCTTGAGGGAGCAATCCGGGTTCAGAGACAGCAGCAGACGCAGATGCAGGCAGATCTGCAGCAGCAGACGCAGCAAGTGCAGGCTGCGCAGACAGAGCTGCAGAACCTGGCCGGCAAGGCTCAGGCAGAAGCCATCCTGCAGCTGCCCGAGTCCGAATGGTTACCAGCTCAGCAGCAGCTGCAAAATCAGATCAACGAACAGTTGAAGCAGATCCGTGAAGCTCGACAGCAGGTCCGGCGACAGGAAGGCGTCTGCCACGAACTGGAACAGCAGCGTGAAAGTTTGCTGCTGGAGCAGCAGCAGCGGCAGGCTCAGCGATCAGAGTGTGCCAGCCACCTCAGCAGTCTGCGGGGGCAAAAGCAGACAAAACAGCAGCAGCTTGAAGAACGGCAGCTGGATTTGCAGCGGCAGGACCAACTGCTGCAGCCTCTGTGGCTGCAGTTGCCGCAGGGCCAGTCTGAATTTACGGCTGATGCTGCAGCATTTTGTGAAACAACCAGGAATCGCTGGCTGCAGCTGCAGGCCGTGCAGAAGGCTCTTGATGACAATCACACACAGACGAAGATACTGACCGCACAGTTACCTGCGCTGCACCAGACAGCGGATGCCGCCGAACAGCTGCTGCAGCAGCGAACGCGCGAGCAGCAGTCGGCCCGCTCTGCATTCGAAGAACTGCAGCGGCAGCGGACGCTGCTGCTGAACGGGCAAGCTGTGGAAGAGGTGCAGCGGGAGCAGCGGCAAAGACTTGAGCAGGCTGAAAAACAGCGAATCAGCGCGAATGCAGAGCGGGATCGGCTGATGCAGCAACATGCAACTGCCAAAACCAGTGCAGTCGCCGCAAAAAATGCACTTTTGCAGATCACACTCGACGAAGAGCAGGCGGTTGCGGAAGTCGACCGCTGGATGCAGACTTTCCACACTGAAACCGGCCATGCCATCGATCAGACTTCGCTGCAGCAACAACTGGCAGTGCCGGCTGAAACGCTGGAAGCTGAGGAAAGGCGACTGCAGACAATTCGTGATGCCGTAACTCGCAGCGAAACACTACTGGATACATGCCGAAAGACAATCAAGAAACATCGCGAAACAGCAGCACCCGAAAACGATGCTGCTCAGATTCAACAGCTGCTGCAGGATCAGGAGCAACTGCTGCGTGAGCACACTGAGCAGCTGCAGACGGTCGACTTTTCACTGCGGCAGGATGATCAGGTTCGCCAGCGTTATGCGAACCTGGCACTGCAACTGGAACAGTCTGAAGCAACTGCCGGCCCCTGGCTGAAGCTCAACGATCTGATCGGCTCGGCAGACGGCAAAAAATTCAGCCTGCTGGCTCAGCAGGTCACGCTGGACCTGCTGCTGCAGCATGCCAATCTGCAGCTGCGTGAACTGGCGTCGCGGTACCGCCTTGAGCGGGTGGCCGAATCACTGAATCTTTCAGTCGTGGATCAGGACCTTGGCGACGAACGGCGGTCTGTACATTCTCTGTCGGGGGGCGAGACATTTCTGGCGTCGCTGGCACTGGCTCTGGGACTCGCATCGCTGACTTCCAGCCGCGTGCGGATTGAATCACTGTTCATCGATGAGGGATTCGGCAGCCTTGACGAGGAAACGCTGGAGGTGGCCATGAATGCACTGGCACACCTGCAGTCACAGGGCCGTCGGGTGGGTATCATCACGCACGTCGAACGTATGAAGGATGCAATTCCGGTCCAGATCCGCATCCAGCGGACCGCCGGCGGAGCATCCAGAATCGTGCTGCCACAAAGCCCATCGGCAACGGACAGCACCTGATGCCGAGTCAGCCATGTTCATCATTGGCTGCGCCCGCTCCCTGACCGTCGCGGCTCCCACTGACCACTGATCAATGTCGCGTGATCGCCCCGATGTCTTCGAAGAACAGTCGGATGTCCCGCAGCGTCGCAGGCTGAATCATCGTTCCTCCGTAGCGAGTCGATACGATGGTTTTGCGAACAGTTTCAGCATCCCCCGCTGCGAAGACGGCCAGACAGGGGACCTTCTGAGTCCTGGCCCAGGCCTGTACCTGCGGATAAACCTGCAGCACGTCCTGCGGCGAAGTGTCGGCCAGAAACAGCATGCCGTCAGGTGGAGTCGTTTTGAGCTTCTGCAGAGCATTCTCGGCAGAGGGCATGATCGTGATCTGAAAGTTGTGGCGACCGAAGTATTCCTTCAGGGCTTCGATGCGTTTTTTCTGAGTATCCACGATCAGCAGCCGGAAATCCGGCCGCACTTCAACTCGCAGCGCGGCCTGCCCCTGCCCCTGCACTGCCGATTCCGCTGCATCACCCAGCGACGTCAGCAGCGGACGCAGATCTCGGACAGCCTCAGTCGCCGACTGATAGCGATCCGACGGGCTGACCTGCATCAGTTTTTCACAGACCTTGATACATCCGGCCGGCAGTGAAGGATTGACGGAAGCCAGCGGGCGAGCATTCGTGTAGCGACCCAGCAGCATCCGCTCTTCACGATCCCTCGTTCGCTCCCACGGACCTTCACCCGTCAGCAGCTCATAGAAGATTGCACCGGCAAAGAACAGGTCACTGCGAGGATCGTTGCGGGGAGCATTGGTACCACGCTCCAGCGCCGCATACTCAAGTGCCCGCTGGTTCTCGTCTGTGCCCTGCTGAGTCGGCGTTTCTGCCCCCGCAAGGCCAAAGTCAACCAGCTTGGCTACCCCCGTGCTGCTCATCAGCACGTTGGTCAGTTTCAGGTCCCGATGAGTCGCTCCCTGGGTCAGGGCATACTCAAGACCCAGACAGATATGCAGAATGCAGCGAGTTGCTTCGAGCGGGTTGAGGAACTTGCGGATCTTCAGAAAGTCCCGCAGATTTCCACCCTCCACGAACTCCATCGTGAAATACTGAAACCGGCCTTCAGTGGCAATCTCGTAGATCGGTACCACGTTTGGATGTACGAACTTCTGACAGATGCGAGCCTCACGCTGAAAAGCAGCGACCGTGCGGGGATCATCGGCCCAGCGCTCACGCAGCAGCTTCAGTGCTACGACTTCACCCGTCTCAACATTCGCGGCGCGAAAAACGCGAGCAAAACTGCCGGACGCATTACGGTACAGCAGCTTATAACGCCCCAGCACCAAACCTTCCGTTTCACCCTTTAATATCCGACCGCTCTGCAGCGATGTCAGCAGCTGTCGACGCTCCAGCATCTGCAGCACCGCAGCCACATCCGCAGCCGCATCGTACTCAGACTGAACATGAGCCAAATCCTGCAAATTCAGCAGGCGGGACGTCAGCAGCCACGTCCGCAGTGCATCTTTAGTCTTGATTAAAGGCATAACAGATTGAGACAACACAGGCCCGTGCAAGCGACCGACGAATGCAGCCGCAAAGACAGAAGCAGGGACTGAGCAGGATAAGAGTGGAGTATGAACAGAAGTTTCGGAGCAGATTACGAAGGAATTATGCAGAAACCGCGGGAAAATCCGGATTGCAGGGCCAGAATCGGCGAAAACTGTAACCTCCTGCCCGAACTACGCAACCTGCCAGCCCTGGAATTCAGGGAATGTGAGCAGAAAACAAATCAGACGGCCGGGTCCGCTGCCGGAGCAATGCAGCGGAAGAATACGGCCGCCAAAGGGGGCACCGTAATGCACAGACTGTGCGTGCGACCATGGGCAGGCTCAGCAGTCGAGTAGACACCACCCTGATTCCCAACACCGGAACCTCCGTACAGGTGGCTATCCGAGTTCAGTTCCTCGCGGTAATAACCCGGCTGCGGCGCACCCACTCGATAACTGCTGCAGACCGCCGGAGTGTAGTTCAGCACCACCACAATTCGCTCACTGCCATCTTCTGACGAACGCAGCCACGCCGCCACGCAGTTGGTCGAGTCATCCCCGACAATCCACTCAAACCCGCAGCTGTCGTGATCTGCGCGATGCAGCCCAGGCAGCTCACGATACAGCCGATTCAGATCCTGCAGCAGCCGTCGCACGCCCTCGTGCCCAGGAAATTTCCGCAGCGACCAGTCCAGCTCGCCATCATGATTCCACTCGGTCCACTGGCCCAGTTCAGCACCCATAAACTGCAGTTTCTTGCCCGGCGCGGCAAACTGCGCTGCCAGCAGCAGCCGCAAGCCCGCCAGCTGCTGCCACTGATCACCCGGCATCTGAGACGCCAGGGAACGCTTGCCGTGCACAACCTCGTCATGCGACAAAGGCAATACAAAATTTTCGGCAAAGGCATACACAGTTCGGAAGGTTACTTCCTGCAGATGCCAGGCACGATAAACAGGCTCACGCCGCAGAAACTGCAGCGTGTCGTTCATCCAGCCCATGTCCCACTTCATGGTAAAGCCCAGGCCCCCCGAGTGCACCGGACGCGAAACGCCAGGCCAGGCCGTCGATTCTTCAGCAATTGTCAGAATCCCCGGAAACTCAGCATGCAGCACCGTGTTCAGACGCCGCAAAAACTCAATCGCCTCCAGATTCTCACGACCACCATGCTGATTGGGCACCCACTGCCCGGAATCCCGCGAATAGTCCAGATACAGCATCGATGCCACAGCATCCACCCGAATGCCGTCCACGTGATAGACGTCACACCAGAACCTCGCACTGGATATCAAAAACTCACTCACCTCGCGGCGACCGTAATTGAAAATCAAGGTATTCCAGTCGGGATGAAAACCACGCCGCGGATCCGCATGCTCGTAAAGACACGTGCCGTCAAAGCCGGCCAGAGCATGACCGTCCGTCGGGAAATGCCCGGGCACCCAGTCCAGCAGTACGCCAATTCCACGCCGATGCAGATGATCGACAAAGTACTGGAAATCCTGGGGCGAGCCGAAGCGGGACGTCGGAGCAAAATAGCCGGTAGTCTGGTAACCCCACGATCCGTCAAACGGATGCTCGGTGATCGGCAACAGCTGCACATGAGTATGACCAAGCTCTGAGGCGTAGTCAGCCAGTGCATGCGCCAGTTCACGATAGTTGAAAAACTGACGACCATCCTTCGGACGACGCCAGCTTCCCAGATGAACCTCATAGATCGACAAAGGCGCTCGCATCCAGTCCGTCGCCGCACGACGCTGCAGCCACTCGGAGTCCCGCCAGGCAAAATCCCGCAGACTCCAGACCACCGATGCCGTCTGCGGCCGACACTCAAAATAAAACCCCGCAGGGTCCGCTTTCTCCAGCAGATGGCCCGCATGAGTCCGAATGGCGTACTTGTAGCGAGTCCCCGGGGTCACGTTCGACAGTGTCCCCTGCCAGACACCCGTGTCCGACGAATTCAGCCAGTCCCGACCCGATGTCCAGCCATTGCTGTCGCTGATCACCGACACCTCTTTGGCATTTGGAGCCCAGACAGCAAATCGCACGCCGCCCGGAACCAGATGCGCACCCCAGTATCGATACAAAGTCGTTTCGTCCACCGGCTGGTCAAAGGTGCCAGGAACGCCCGGTTGAATTCGCAGCACACCCCTCTGCGGTGCAGTCAGCATGGCCGTTCACCTGGTAAAAAACAAACAGCAGTTCATGGTGGAAGCCCCATGATATCGACTGCAGCCCGACTCGTCAGCGCTGCACTCTCAACCACCGCCACGTTCCCGGTTCCCACACAACTCCCCCACACAACTCCTTCCCAGTCGCGAAATTCCACCCAGAACACCACGCTTTTCTGAAACTCGAAAAAACACTTCCCAAATACGGTTTTCGCGTCACAAAAGGGAATCTGGTAAAAATAAGCCGAGCCGATTGACACTCAGTCACCTGTCAAAATAGGCTTTTGCCAACGATTGCACGGAATTTGCCAGCGGAAATGGATCCGCAAGGTAAACCCGTCGAAGGCTGGCCAGCCCGCATCACGATCAGGCTCGGCCATTCATCAGAAGAGGATTTCACAATGCGTTACATGACACTGCTGGCTCTGCTGGCAACATTTGTGTTCGCCAGCCCGGCTGAAGCCGGACGCTGCCGTCCCGCAAAGAAAAGCTGCTGCGCTGCTGCACCAGCACCAGCCTGCGAAGCTGCTCCAGCTCCCGCACCAGCACCAGCCTGCGAAGCCAAGCCCTGCTGCAAGGCAGAAGCCAAGCCCTGCTGCAAGACCGCTGAGCCGAAGCCATGCCGTCGCCTGATCGTTCGCCCCTGCCGCAAGGCCGCTGCAAAGCCATGCTGCCACGCTGCTGCTCCGGCTGCCGCCGCTGCTGCTCCAGCTGCTGAAGCCGCTGCCCCCGCAGCACCAGCCGCCGAAAAGACTGACGTGCCTGCTCCCCCAGCTGCTGCCCCAGAAGCCAAGTGATTTCAAATCCTGAAATCTCCAACGAAAGTCCCTGACTGCGGTTCGCCCGGTCAGGGATTTTTTTTCGCCCAGCCCCCCTGAACCAGTCCGCCAATGCTCACAGTCAGTCCACGCGATAGTGCCGCAGCTGCTCTTCATCCAGCTCTACACCCAGACCAGGTCCCGTCGGAACCTCGGCCGCTGGAGGCCCCAGTCGCAGTGACTCGGTGATCAAATCGGCCTCATGATAAAATGGACCTATCGTGTCCGCCGGAAATGCGTCCGTGTCCACCTCTGGAAATGCGGCCGCCACCTGCAGCATCGCCGCCGTCCCAATTCCCAGTTCCAGATTGCTGCCAATCGTACATCGCAGTCCGGCAGATCGAGCCACCGCGACAATGTCCGACGTGGCCGCAATTCCGCCATGCTTGCCCGGATAAATGCTGAAAATGTCGGCCGCTCGATGCTGCGTCAGCTGCCACGCATCCTGCAAAGTAAACACGCTCTCGTCCGCCATAATCGGCACCACAGACTCACGACGCAGCTCAGCCAGCGCAGCGAAATCACCAGCCGGAATCGGCTGCTCCGCCAGCAAAAGCCGCTGGTCTCGCAACTCACGCAGACAATAGCGAGCCTGCTGGATTGTCCAGCCACAGTTCGAATCAATCGTCACCGGAATGTCAGGCCCGCACACCTCACGCACCGCCCGCACTCGCGCAATATCAGTTTCCGGGTCCAGTCCAGTTTTCACCTTCACACAACTGACACCCAGTGCCAGATGCTGCTCTGCCATCCGCCGCGAACCGTCAATATCCCGCGCCCAGACTACCAGCTTGATTCGCACACGATCCCGCACACAGCCACCCAGCAGCCGCCAGACCGGCAACCCGGCTGACTTCCCCGCCAGATCCCAGCACGCCATCTCAAGCGCCGATTTCGTGAACGGATTCAGCTTGACCAGGAAATCCATCGTCCGACGAATTGACGTCATGTCTCGCGGATCACGACCCAGCAGGGCAGGAGCAAGGTACTCGCGAATCAACGCCAGTACCGTGCCCTGAGTCTCGCCGGACCACAACGCCGAAACTGTCGCCTCACCCAGTCCAATCAGCCCCTGATCCGTATGCACCTTCACAATCACATACGGACTGGTCGCATGCTCGCCATGCGCCGTCTTCGCCGTCATTCCGGACTTCAATGGAACACAGACCGGAATCGCTTCGATTGCAGTGATCTTCACCAGACGTCTCCCGGCAACCAGTCAGCCAATCATTCGTCCTGATGCTTCGGCTCCGGCAGCACAAACGTCAATACGGTCCCCACCACCGCATAACAGCCGGCCACGATCGCACACATCAGAGCAATTTTTTCGGGCTTTGGCGGAGTTGATGCAGATAGCGTGAGCGTAATGAACGCAGCTGCCGTCCCAATCACCCGACCGCCAATATTCGCCGCAAAACTTTCGCCGGTACCACGCAAATGCACCGGGAATACCAGCGGAATGTAGTTACCCCAGAAACTCATCTGCCCCACCACCAGCACACCCGCCAAAAACACGGCCACCTGGAATGTCCCCAGACTGCCGGCGGTATTCAGATTGTTCGACAGCCACCAGTACAGCCCCGGTATCAGAAACAGACTGGGAATCTGGAACAGACGGAACAAAGTCCGTCGACTGGCAACCTGTACGGCCAGCACCGCCAGCAGCACTCGACCCACCAGACCGCCAGTTTCCTGCCACGTCTGCACCGAACCGGTAATCGCGTCCGTCGTGTTGCCCTTGATGGCCCCCAGTTCTTTTGGAGTCAGCTTTTTGCCGTCCGCCGCAGCCTTCTCTTTAGCCGCTGCCTGCGCCTTTTCCACAGCCGCCTTCACGTCCACATGACCGGGCAAAATCTGAGGATTCTGCTGGATCGCACCAAATGCCAGACCAAACGTGGTGGCAAACACAATCGTCGTAGTCAGCGTTGTCCCCAGCAGCTGCGGACTGAACAGAGCCGCAATGCTGGGACGCTTCAGCGTGCCTTCCTGACGCTTCTTCTGCCACGCCGGAGATTCCGGCAGGAACGGACGAATCAGAATCAGTGGAATCGCCGGAATCAGCCCGGAAATCAAAGTATATCGCCAGGCCGCATTCACGCCCTGAATGGCCGGCAAATCCTCAGCAAACTTCGCTGCGGCCGTGTTCATCAAAGCCACCATCACCCCGCCCAGTGAGGAAAAGGCCTGAGTATAACCGAGCACTTTTTCACGCTGCTGCGGATTCGGAAACAGCTCGGCCAGCCACGCAACCGCCGCCACAAATTCCACACACACTCCCACAAACACGCAGCAGCGGAAAAACAACAACTGATACAAACTGGTGGAAAAACCAGCAGCACAGGCGCCAAAAGCGTACAGCAAAATGCTCCACGTCAGTACCGTTCGCCGACCCAGCCGGTCCGTCAGGTAACCACCCAAAAGACCAAATACACCGCCCGCCAAAGCGGGCACGAAGAACAGTGTCCGCGCCCAGCCGACATACAGCGGGCCGCCCGGCAGCCAGTCCTGAGGATTCTGCCCCTCCGCCAGCACATGCAAATCTGCAATCGCTGTCTTGACGATCAGCGGCAGCATCAGCAGCTCGTAAATGTCGAAGGCAAACCCGATCGAGGCGATTGTGCAGATCAGCCACTGCACGGAGGTCAAAGCCTGAGCGGCAGGTGCGGTCGGTTTATCTGGAGTGGACATGGAGCAAAATCCGCGGCAAACAAGAGGCGGGGAACACAGCAGCAGGAGCCCGCCGACACAGCAGACCCGTTACCGGCCCCACAACGGGCCGGCAGCCCGTTCATTGTGGAACGTTCGCCGTACGAACGCAACCTCGCCAGCCGAATTGCCACCACATCCGCGAAACTCAGTTCACCCGGGTCCCAGGTCGCTCTGCCGCCTTCGCTCCCTCAGCCCCTTTCGCTGCCTTCGCTGGATCAGTAAACAGCCGCACGGTGACGCGAGTATTCGGTTTGATCTCGGAGCCCGGCTGCGGATCCTGCGACTCCACCGTGTAAATCGCTGCCTTTGTCGCCGCCGGCGGCCCGGGCAGCAATACCACTCGACTGGCTTTCGGATTCTTTTCGTCGCGAGACAGCCCCAGCGCCGCCAATGTTTCCACAGCCTGCTTGTGCGGCTGGCCAGTCAGATCCGGGACCCGGCCGGCCTCAATCTGCGCCGCCGGCCGCTGCAGACCTCGCGGAAGCCCCTTTCCCAGGGGTGCCTTCTCTGCCGCAGCAGGACCACCATCGTCAGCTAATTCCTGAAGGCCCTCACCTTCCCCCGTGCGCATAATCGTCCAGCCTGCCAGATTTGGCTCGAACGATGGCTTCCCGCCATTCCAAAAATTCCTGATAAAACTCTTCTGGTTGATCTGCAGCTTCTCAAAACGATACACCGTGACCGTCGTCTCCGCCGGATCATACATCTGCACCGCAATCGGCAGCCAGGTCTGCACATCCAGCATCACGTCCGCATGATCCCACGAAGCAGCATCCTGCGGCAAATTCGGGTAAATCACCAGGTGCAGTCGAGTCGCACCGGGTTTCGGTGACTGGCTTTTGTTGTATCCAATTTCAAAGCGATGACGAGCTTTGTCACGGGGCATACCAAACAGAAATGGCAGCGGGCTGTCCATAATGTTCGTGCCCTGCATTGCAGCAGGGATCGCCATGATAACGGCCTGCTTCTTCTGCTTGTTCAGCTGGAAAATCCGCTGGCCATTGCACCACCACTCTTCGTCCTCACTATCCGTCAGATCAAACGGCTCTCCCGTTGTTTTCAGCCGATGAGGACTGGGACGACCGCTTTGCTTCGCATCATCCACTTCCTGCTGACGACGCTCAAGCACCTGCGGCGTAACACGAGTAAAATTGAGTTCCATCTTGCCTTTATCCGGCTGCTCATAGGCAAAACTGCCACGGGACAGTTTTTCCGTCTCAAACGTCAGATCATATTCATGACGCCAGATATCACCTTCCATCCGAAAAATGCCGCTGCTGGCCTTTGACCACTGCTCCAGATAGCCGTCCAGCTCCTGCTCCTGCTCGGCTGTCATCGCCGGAGCACGCCGGCCCTGCGGACGCCCCTTCATCATGATCACAGCACCTCCGGCTGCAGGCTGCTCAGCACCCTCAGCACCCTCAGCAGGCGTCTCAGCCTCGCCTTCCGCTGCACCGTCTGCAGTTTCGTCAGCCAGACGGCTGCGCCCCGCAGGAGCCGCTTTCGTGCCACGAGACGGCTGCAGCGTTTCGCTGACCCCGCCAGCCTGCGACTTCCCCTGACGAACCTGAGCCGGCAGGCCGGGCAATGACAAAAGCAGGTAAACAAAACACCCAACAGCAGCAACAGACCTGACCATCGGACTCCCTTCCGACGCCGAAACCCTGGCAGTTTCAGCTTCTGCAGTGCCGACCAGCACCATTCGCTTCCCTGCGAACACGGCTGCCAGCACTCGTTTTCCCGATCTCAACCCCTTGTGTGGCCCACTGAACCAGCAAAAGTCTGAGGTTTTTAGCGGATTGTCGAGATTCGCTCCAGATCGATTTTCCCAGACAAATCACTGCAAAAATGCGGTTCCCTAAGGGAAAGTCAATAAAAATTGCAACCGAATTTTCAAGTTCCGATCGACCGGCACTCGCACTGCAGCAAAATATGCCTCCAGAGAAACTGCAGCGGCAGTTTCTGCCGAAACAACTGCGATGCCCCTCCCTCCGACGAAGCCGTCCCCACGCGAAAAACAGCCGGCCAGCACTCCAAACCGGCTTAATCTGACCGTAATTCCGTATCCATTTGTATCAATTCGCAGTTTCTGTCTGCCCAGCAGCATGCAGCGTGGGATACTGCCGGTCGGCGAGCCACAGTCGTATCCCGCGGGAAACCGTATCATGAACTCCGTCGTGCTTGTGGAAGACGACCTGGTTCTGTCCCAGGTGATCAGCGAATATCTGACCGCCCACGATTTTCGAGTGCGAGCCGTTAGTTCCGGCCGAGCCGCCATCGAACTGATTCAGCAGGAACCTCCGTCCATCGTCGTGCTGGATGTCAACCTGCCCGATATCGACGGATTTAGCCTGTGCCTGCGTCTGCGTGAAAACTATCACGGGGCCATTGTCATCGTAACCGCGCGAGCCACCGACGGGGATGAAATCCTTGGGCTGGACTGCGGCGCCGATGACTACATCGTCAAGCCCGTTCGACCGGCTGTGCTGCTGGCACGTCTCCGCAGTCACCTGCGCCAAAAATGCGACATTGATTCCAGCGATCCGGGACTTCAAATCGGACACCTGCTGGTCTTCCCGATCCGTCGCACCTGTCAAATCGGCGACCGTCAGTTGACACTCTCCGGAAACGAATTCGAACTGCTGATGCACCTGATCAAACATGCGGGCCAGAGAATCAGTCGCGAAGAACTGCACAAACTGGTGATTCCCGAAGCGTGGTCACCCAGTGATCGCAACATTGATCTCCGAATCTCCCGTCTCAGGCAGAAACTGGGCAGTCCTGAAACTTCCGGCCTGCAGATTCGTTCGGTCCGCAATGTCGGCTATGAACTGGTACAGCACACATGAAAATCCTGTTTCTGAAATGCGCTCTGCTGTTCACCATCGTCTCTTTCATTTCCGCCGGTGCTTTCCCTTTTGTGATTGGCCGAGAACACTTCAACGATCGTGATCGAATTCAGTCCGGTCTTGTCCGACTCCAGATTGCAGGTCTCAGGCTGGCCGCGCAGAAACTTCAGCAACTCGATGCACAACAGCAACTGGACTGGCTCAATGACCAAAGCAGTAACTGGCCCGGAGCACTGAAACTGCTGCCTGTGGCAGAACTGCCGGCGGCCGAACAATCTCAGCTGCAAAGCCGAACCGGTTTTGTTTGTCGTTACCAGCATGGTTTTATTGAGTATGTGATGGTGCCGTCTGGTCCTCGTGAATGCCTGCAACTGGGGCCAGTCCTCACATTTTCGTACGGTTTTGTCGAGGCAGAAGCCCGCGGAGTACTCTTGCTGCTCAGGGAACTGGCCACCGCCCCCGCAGCCACTCCCGAACAGCTTCAGGCGTCGGCCGATCAGTGTCGCCTGCCCATGCAAATCCGCAGGCCACAGGATTTGCCGGCGGAACTCGCAAACAGACTGCTGACGTCGGAACAGCCGGTCACTTTCTTCGAAAATGATCAATGTTTTCTGGCACTATCCGTTCCAGGCAAAGAATACGTCATCTGCGCAGGCCCGCTGACAAAGATTCGCGAAGTAGCGATGTCAGTCATGTATACGTCAGTGACAGCCAACACGATCATGCTCGCTCCATTTCTCGCAGTGATGTTCTTTATTGCCTCCCGCCGGTTCGGCAGAGTCGAAAAGGCTGCACGGCTGTTCTCGACAGGAAATCTGGACGTCCGTGCCGATGAACACGGCGCCGGTGAAGCCGCTGCCCTGGCCAAAACCTTCAACCAGATGGCCAGTCGTACGGCAGACAGCATGCAGGCGAAAACACAGTTGCTGCAACTGGTGTCGCACGAACTGCGCACACCGCTGGCCAGACTCCGCTTCGCTCTCGAACTCCTCGATTCCTCCGACAACCCGCAGCAAAAGCACCGGCGACTCTCAACAATCAATAATTCACTCGATGACCTCGAAGCGATCGTCTCTGAAGTCCTCGATTTTGTACGCAACGAACGATCGACCAGACTACAGTCGCAAGTGTGGCTCAGTATTCCTGAAGTCCTGCAGGCATTTCAGGTCTCGTTTGGCAACGACCAGGATGCCCCGCAGATTGTCTGGAACGACGATGCAGCGGAATCCGTCGATCAGGTGTATGCAGATCGCCGAGCCTTTCAGCATGTGCTGCGAAACCTGATCGGTAATGCATGGCGGTATGCCCACGGCAGCATTCAAGTTTCAGCCTGCTCGGGCAGGCTGCCTTCGCCCGCTGCCCTGAACGGAAGCAACACGGCCCGAATTCAGCAGCAGACCGCATCCGACCAGCCCTGCGTCTGCGTCACGGTCGAAGACGACGGTCCCGGGATTCCCGTCAGCGGGCACTCCGAAGCACTCACGCCACTGGTCAGCCTGACTGAACAACCCGGTTTTACAAATTCCGTCAGCCCGCCGCGAAATCGATCTCAGCACGGTGGATACGGGATGGGCCTGGCGATCGTCAAACGCCTTGTAGAACAGCACGGCGGAACCATCGCCATTGACACTTCCAGTCTCGGCGGCTGCCGCGTCCGCACATGGTGGCCCAGTCAAAACAGCAGCGAAGAAATCATCTCGTAGCCGCCGGAATCCCCCAAAAAACTTCGGAATTTTATTGAATTCGATCATTCTGATGTTCTCAGAACCTGCCGGACTGCGGGAGACTTCATACCCTCTTCGCCGTTCGTGACTCAGGATTCGCCACTGATGACCGCCTCACAACAACCCCCTCGTGACGCTGCTCCGCGCCGCAGGCTGCTGCTGCTCCTGCTGCTGGCCCCCTGCGTCGGTTCGGCAGTCGTCCGGCTAAAGCCTGACTCTGCCCCCGCGCTGCAGGTCGTTACCGAACGCCCGGCACTTGTGTTCGAAACCTATCTGGCCGACTCAAGCCAGTACGAAGCAGAATCACGACCGGTCATCACCGAAGAATTTCATTTCCGCAATCAGGGTCGCAACCCGGTCCAGATCATCGAGCTGAAACCCAGCTGCGGCTGCCTCGCACCACAGGCTTCGTCACCCGTCATCGAACCCGGTGCCACCGGCAGGATCACCCTGCCCGTACGCACGGCCAACGAACCGGCCGGGTTCCGCGAATACATGGTCAACGTCCGCTACAACGACCCCCAGCCCCGCGAAGTCACCCTGACCTGCCGCATGCTGCTGCCCGAAAAGAAACTGCTGATTGAACCACGTGTCGTCATGGTGATGGGACAACCGGCTGCCGATGCCACGTACAACGTTAACATTTCAGATTTCCGCGAAGGTCGCGCACAACAGCCCATTCAGATAGCTCGAATTGAAGCCACACCCTTCTTCATACAGGCCAGTCTCGCCGGACAGTCCACCGGCCCTGAACTCAGCCAGACCCGCCTGAATATCCGCTTTACCGGCGATCAGCCTCCGGGACAACATCGCGGACTGGTCTCAGTCTTCACCAGCGACCCCGATTATCCGGTCATCCAGATCCCGGTCGTCTCGGGCAGCCGCAGCTCTGGTGCTGCCCCCGGCGAAAACAACCGCCCCCCGGATGCCCCCCGCGCACGCTCAGCACCGGAAATGGGGCGAATCGTCGTCAACAGAAATGCCGTCAGCCAGTCGGCAGGGTCCGACCTGCAAATTACCGCCCCGACAGACTGGACACCCGGTACCATCGACTGCTGGCCCGCTCAGCTGAATGCCAACATCACTCCCGTCCCAGCAGACGACAAAACTGAACCCCCGTCCCCTGAACAGCACAAATTTCGCCTGACAATCGGACTCAGTGATTTGCCACCCGCCGGGTTACAGCAGGCAGTCCTCACGCTGCACTTTTCGACGCCGGCAGGCCCGCGAATCCTGACAGTTCCCCTCTCATTTGTCTGGCTGTAACGCACCAGACCACACCCAGCGATACAAATTGCGGCTGTCCACATAACGCGACTCCGACGCCGCCGAGCCCAGCACCACCACAATCAGCCGACGACCATCACGCTCACCCACCGATACCAGACACGCACCAGCCTTGTCCGTCGTACCAGTCTTGACTCCCGCATAACCCGCCATCCCCAGCAGCTCGTTTGTATTCTTCCACAACACATTCCGCTGATAGCCTCCCGGCCCCAATACGACAGCACCTCGCTGTCTAGTCGTGATGACCTGATTCAGAACCGGACTTTCCAGCATCCGCTGAGCCAGCAAGGCAAGATCAAACGCCGACGCATAATGCGCCGGACCAGTCAGGCCATGCGGATTTTCAAAATGAGTATTCGCCAGGCCAAGAGCACCAGCTTCCGCATTCATCGCCTGCACAAACCGCTGCAGCGGGTCATCCGACGGCGTTTCACCCGCCGGCAAGGTCAGCTCCAGTCGCTCCAGCACACGTCCGCCAAAATGTTCGGCCAGCGCCACCGACATGTCGTTCCCCGAAGGCAGCATCAAACCAAACAAAGCTTCCTGTACCGGCAGCGATTCACCGCTGCGGACTCCCGAGGTTGAACCAATGGTGTTATCGCCGCGAGCCGACATTGTCAGAGTCTCCTGAGCCAGCTCGGGAGATTTCTGCAGTAACTTAGCCACCAGCCAGGCCGTCATCATCTTTGTCGTGCTGGCCATGTCCTTCCTTGCCAAAGACTCATGACCAGCCAGCTCAGTCCCCGTAACGGCATCCACAATCGTCCATGCGTCGGCAGTGACCAGCGGCGGCCCCGCCAGCGGCTCCGCAGGCTCCAGCGGCAATGATTCTGAATTCACAACCTCCGGAGCCGAAACCGGATCAGGCTCCACGACTGGCCCCAGCTTCTGCCAAAACTCCGCCCGCACCACTCCATCCACCGCCAGACCGGACGACTCCTGAAACCTTCGCACAGCAGACTCGGTTGCCGGTCCGAAATCCCCGTCCACTCCCAGCCCCGGAGCTGGCTGCAGCCTGGCATTCAACGTTCGCTGCAGCATTTCCACCCGCTGGCCAAACGCACCCAGCTTCAGTTCCGGGTCAGCCGCAGTTCCCTGCTTCCACACCGGATTAAAATGCTCCCACGCCGCCTGCGCTACTTTGGCGATCAGCTCGTGAGCCGCATTGTTGTCCTCCCAGCTGCGATCTTCGTTTTCAGTCGTCAGGACACAAATCGCAAACACTCCACCTGGCCCGAAAATCAGACCGGCATCCGTGCGAGATGCAGCGACCGCACCGCTCTTGTGAGCAATTCGGGTGCCGCGCGGCAGTCGCGCTGCCAGCATCGTGGCATCCTCACAGCTCTCCAGATGCTGCAGCATCGCCTGACACGATTCCGGCTTCGCCGCAGTGCCCCGCTGAATCTGCTCCAGCAGCCCAATCGTCTCCAATGCCGTGGTGCTGCCCAGCCCATACAGCCGACTGCGTTCCGGAGCAATCGTGGTGTCACCGCGGTAGACAAAGGAATTCAGTCGAGTCTCTGCATAGCCGAGCTCATGCATGCAGGCAGCGACTGCCGGCAGACCAGTTTCACGAACCACCAGATTCGTCGCAGTGTTGTCCGAATAACGAATCATCAGCCGCATCGCATCCCGCACCGAGAGCTGCAGCCCCGACGAAAAATGCCCGGTGAGAATTCCTGAGCCCGGCACCTTGTCGGCGTCAGCAAGAGTCACCAGTTTTGCAGGATCAAGCTGCCCCGCATCCACCTGACGGTAAGCCGTGACCAGCACCGGCAGTTTGATCAGACTGGCCGTTGGCTGCACAACGTCAGCCCGCCACAGAAACTGCTCGCCGGTATCCAGCTGCCGAATGGCAACGGACGCATTGCCCCGATGAGCCTGCACCAGCGGCTGAATCCGCTCGGACAGCGTTTGAGCCGAACAGGGCGGGCAAATGCCTGAGACCGCAGTCAGCAGACTGCAGCTCAGCAAAAGTACCGCCCGAACGCGATCCACCGGACTGCCTGACATACGCATCACTGCTGTTCCTCAACGGACCTTCGAAACCAACGACAAGAAGTGCAGGCACATTCTAAGATGCGCCCTGCAGTGTGTCGAACGGAGCATCCGCAGTTGAAAATGCAATGGTTCAAAAAAGTTCAGCTAAGCCCCCCTCGCTCCCGCTCCCTGACGGTCGCGGCTCTCGTTGACCACTGACCACTGAAAGCCCCCGCGGGGAAGAGGGGTCGGGGGCGAGGGGGCCACACGCCCTGAAAATCTCCCACTGCAGGCCGGCAAAACCGGCAGGGCTGTGCAGCACAGCTTTCGGGCTGGAAAGCACGCGCTACGGAAAAAGCCACCCTTCCAGCGGCAAGGGAACTCCTGGCAGTTCGAGTTAAAATCGAGCACGAGCAACACATACCAAAAAATCTCCCCTCGTACTCGTACTCAGTCCGCCCTGGCGGACGGTACTCGTACTCGTACTCGAAAAACGCTCACCGCCCACTGACCCTTCGCGGCTTCGCGTGAGCCAAACCGCCCGCTCACCACTATTCCTCCCCTCGCCCCCGTGAAACGGGGGAGAGGGGACGGGGGTGAGGGGGCCACACACCCACAAAACACACACCCACA
>Ga0169931_10003179_pt1 | contig 26276 bp, 18 predicted proteins | sample Kivu_15m_20L_FD_129675 | JGI IMG/M metagenome (GOLD analysis project Ga0169931, IMG submission 129675) | Freshwater microbial communities from Lake Kivu, Western Province, Rwanda to study Microbial Dark Matter (Phase II) - Kivu_15m_20L... | ecosystem: Environmental > Aquatic > Freshwater > Lake...
GACTGCCCCGACTGCCCCGACTGCCCCGACTGCCCCGACTGCCCCGACTGCCCTGACTGCCCCTGCTGTCCTTGCTCGCCCGACTGCCCCGACTGTCCCGACTGCCCCGACTGTCCCGACTGTCCTTGCTGTCCTTGCTGTCCCTGCTCGCCTGACTGCCCCGACTGTCCTTGCTGCCCCTGATCGCCCGAGGCTCTGTCCAGAAACTCGCGCATGCTGTCAGCGCGGGCCTGCTGATCGCCGCCGCCGGCACCGCGCCGCTGCGTCATTTCGCGCATATCCTGGGCACGCTCCGCGACCTGCTCGGCAGCTTCGCTGGCTTCTTCTTCGCGCCGCAGTTGCTCCAGCGCTCGCTCGGCTTCGCGCACCGCTTCGGCGGTCTGCTCGCCACCCGGCTGCTCGCCGCGGTTGAGTCGCTGCTGTTGTTCAGCCGCTGCCTGTGCGGCCTCCCGAAGACTCTCGGCGACCTCCTCCTGCCGCTGCGCCTGTGCACCGGCCTGCTCCAGCTCGGATTGCCGAGCCGCCTCGGCCTCGGCGATGCGTTCCTGCAGGTCCTCCATCTGCGACCGCTGCCTCGCGCTCGGCTCGCGCTGGCCCACGCGTTCCTGCAGCCGCCGCAGCTCTTCGCGGGCCCGGGCCAGCTCGCGTGAAGCGTCGGATTGCAACGGGTCAGCCGCCTCTGCGGCTGCCTCCATCCCCTCGCGCAGCGATTCGAGTGCGTCGTCCGTCATCTCGCCCGAAGCTGCTGCTTGCGCCAGAGCCTCCATTTGTTCCTGTCGCATCGTCGTGTCACCCTGTCGAATGGCTTCGGCGAGGGCGTCGGTCGATGGATCATCATCCAGAGCGTCCGCGATGCGTTCCTGCAGCGCATCCACGTCTGGAAGCGGCTGCTGCTGCCGCGCAGCGAGCTCCTCGAGCACAGCGTCGAGCTCCTCGAAGATTTCACGGTCCTCGGCGCCTGCCTCCATCTGATCGACAACCGCCTCCAGGCGATCCAGCAACGCCTCCAGGGCGGGGTCGTTCAGGTCTTCGATCTGCGAGCGCAGCTCCTCAATGAGCTGCCGTTCCAGCGCGGTATCCGCGGTGACCACGCGCGGGCTCACGACTTCTGGCGGGCGCTGCCAGGGTTCAAATTCCGTGGCAGGCGGAACGGCGATCCCCACGAGGGTCAGCACGGCGATGTTGAGCCCAAGCACGGCCAGGTCCGAGGGGCGCTGCGGATTCGCGGCTCTCCAGACCGGCAGCCGCGCTGGCACATCCGCCGCCCTGCCCAATGCGGCCTTCATAAAGTCGGTCCGCTCCGGCTCAGGCAGCCGATCGACCTCCCACGCGTTGCGCAGGCGGTCGTTTTCACCGGCCGCCCGGTCGAGCCGAATGGCGAGCTCAAGTGGGTTCACGCGCCGTGCCAGACCGATCATGGCACCGAGCGCCGGAATACTCGCGAGCCACAGCAACAGCGGAGTGGTCGCAGCCGGCGGAAACCACCCGAGTCGCCACAGCACCACGCCCGGCACTGCCATGGCCACGGCAGCCGCTCCCGTCGTCACGGCGCCGTCGAGCGCGCGCGACAACCGCACGAGCAGACCCGTCAGACGTACGGCGTGGCGAATGTGGTTCATGGCGGCGTCTCCATGTGAAGCGGCATGAGGTCAGGGACGTCTGTGCGGCCGAAAAGTTCACGGCAAGGCGAGCGATGACCTGAACGTCCAACTCTGCACAACGTTCTATTCACCGTCTCGTCGGACGGGCCGCTGCGTCTCGTTCGAGTAGTCAGGTCACTCACGGCGCGCATGGCGTTCTCATGGTCGCAACGGAACGGAACGTCGAATCAGGTATGCAATGCGCTCGGGTGGACTCAGGCGCAACAGCTCTGATTCGACCGGTGTTTCTTCAACCGCGGCGACCGGGATCAGCGCGGTTGGGTCGGGTCCGACCGCTTCGGCGCTCGCGGTCGCAGGTTGACCCGTCACCGGTTCAACGGGTGATTGCACGACGTCTGAATCAAGCGGCGCAGCACCGTGCATGGGGTGCGTCACGAAGCGGATCTCTTCGTTGAGACCCGCCTGAAGCTCGGCGTCGGTGACGAAGCCGCGCTCATGCAGGCCACGCATCAGGTCGTGGCACTGTTGCACCATCCACGCAGGTGGCGAGCCCAGCTCGCGCTGCGGAGTGCGCCTTGCCGGCGCCGGCGTAATAGCAGCCAACCACGTGGCTTCGGCAAAACTCAATTCGGACGCTGATTTACCAAAATAATACCGCGACGCCTCGGCGATGCCGTTCACATTCGGGCCCCACTCAATGATGTTCAGGTACACCTCCAGAATGCGCTCTTTGGGCACCAGTCGCGTCATCCAGTAGGTCAGGAACAGCTCGGTCAGCTTTCGCTCCAGCGAACGCTCATGGCTCAGGAACACATTCTTGATCAACTGCATGCTGATGGTCGATGCGCCACGACCAAGACGCCGCTCTGCGAAGACCTCTTCGACGACCTTCCGCAACTGAAACCAGTTTATGCCGCGGTTCTCAAAGAAACGGCCGTCTTCGCGATACAGCTGCATGGCGACAAGATAGTAGCTGATGTCCTGTAAGCGCACCCAGCTGTTCGCGGCGTTCGCATCTGCCTCAGGCAAGCCCGCACCCACCGGCGCCTCGGCGACGTCGCCAGCAGCGGAACGGGGCGCCGGAGCTGAGAGCGGACGATTAAACCGATTCTCCGGGCCGGCGAAGACGAAGCTGAACGCGCCGTTCAGGCGTCGGACATCGACGGAGTCCGGCAGCGACACCAGATGCAGCGTCTCGTCCTGCACCTCCAATCGCTCTGCCTCCACAATCTCGGCCGGGCGCAACCAGCCGTCCTCATCCTGAATGACGTCGAAACCGAACTGGATCGCCCACGCCCATGTGCCTTCAAACTGAGCGCCCTCCAGCGACGTGCGCAGGGCGGGGGGAATGGCCAGAAAGAGCTCCTGAGCGTCCTGCTCAGGTATCTCGACGTCGAGCTCCACTCGCTCAAATGGCCTCGGACGCTGATAATTAAACCCATAAAGCGATGGCTTTAAATTAAATGTCCGGCCATTAAGGCTTCCAGTCCCCTCGGTGAACCGTAATGCGTCGGGTGCTTCGTCCGAGCGGCTGGCTTCCCAGACATAGCTCAGCAGGTCCACGCGCAAAGGCTGTTGCAGGGCGCTCGTTCGAATCACCAGATCGCGGAAGCCCAGCGACCCCGTCCACTCCATTCCGGGTCCCGAGGGGGCCTCTGTAAACTCCGTCTGGAACGACAACCAGCCGCCCACCGCAGGTTCGGTGTCATGGGTGAGCAGACCCGCGAGGTGTTCCAGCGAGAGCTCCGGGAGTTCGATATTGGCTTGCAGGTTCTTGTCCTGCCAGCCCCAGACAGCCTGAACGCGAAGCGGCTGCCCCGCTTCGCCACGAGACGCCAGCGCACCGTTCAAGGTCAGGTCCATCTGAAAGTTGAAGACGCGCAGCGCATACTCAAGGGTCGCGTCGGTGAGCGCGAAACCGTGCATTCCGTTGCTCGAGTTCACAACGATGTTGAGACCGGTGGCCGAGATACGCTGCGGAATCTTTTCCCACCAGGTCCGATCCGACCAGAGCCCTGCGCGTTCGCGGCCGGGCGGTGTTGGCGGCGCGGCCGCTTCTTCGGCGCTTCCCTCCTGAGCGGCTGCGTTGCCGCTGCCGTCGGAAGGGACGTCGCCACCTGAACCTTCCAGAACTTCGGACGAAGGCTGTTCATTCGATTGTCCCAGCACGCGGGCCAGAAAGGTTGGCACACCCCCGTCTCCGAGCTCCACGTGAACAGACGGCCCCACAAGCTGAAGATCGCTGAAATAGAGCTCATCGAGATCGGTCGTCAGCTCACGCAGCCCCAGCGTGGCCGACGGAATACTCACTACCGGTTGCTCCTGCTCAGACCAGACGAACTGCAGGTTCTCCGCTGCGAAGGTGTACGGCCAGGTGAACGAGAGCGCACCTACCGACGCCGACAGCTCCGATGAGGAACCAAATCCCTGCACCCGAAGCGGTACTTCAGGTCGAAGTGACACCGACCATGGCGCGGCGTCCGGAACGAAGGCCGTTACGGTCCAGTTCGTTGCAAACGTCACGAACGGAGGGAGAGCAATCCCGCCCAACGCAAGCGCCACATCCACGTTGCTGCCCGAGTCCGGAGTCGAGGTCAGAGTAGCGTTCACAAGGGAGGCCGCGGTCAGCGGGAACCCCTGACCGGCCAGGCGCACTTCGACATCGGCGATGTGTACCGACGGAAGCCCCTGAGGTTCCGATGACGCCGCCCGTGCCGATGTGGTCGGCTGTTCCGACTCACGTTCAGGGCGTTGCGACACCGAGTCTCTCAGCGTCTCCAGCCGATCGCGGATCTCGGCGGGGGGCCCCTGCGCCGAGCTCAGGTCGATCCAGCCGCCCTGCACATTCACGTCGCTCACGCGGATCTCGGTACTGAACAGCGAAGGGCGCGAGACCGAAAGAGTCACCTGCTGAAGACAAGCGAACGGCTCAACAGCATCGACGGCAAACCGAAGGCAAACCTCGTCCAGGGTGGCCTGCGTAGCGGTCAGATGAAGGGCGCCCACGGTCAGGGGCAGACCCCGTTCAGCGATCTCGGCCTCGATCTTTGCCTTGACCCAGCCTTCGGCCAGTCGAGGACCTCCATACCAGAGAGCGATGCCGGCGATTGCGAGTATGCCGCCCGTCCAGAGCGTCACCCGAAGGGCGCGTCTGTTTGCATTCATGTACCAACCTGCAAATTCATCGTTGCGCAGGTGCGCGTGGCCTGCCAGATCACAACCGCCATCGGTGTGTTGGCACGTCGGCCTCACCAGACCGACCGCGTGCACCATGCAACCGTGACCCGCGATTCGCAACCGCGTTCCCACCTGATCGCTCCATGAAAGATGAAACTGAACTGCAGAGGGGCATGCGTGGCCGCGTGTCTCGCCTGTTCTCAAGGACAACGGTGAACCGGATTCTCGCCGACGAGCGTGTTCGTCAGGCCATGGACACTGCGCGCGACTTCGCAGAGGTCGCCGAACGCGAGGCCAGAAGCGCCGCCGCGGAGTTTCGAATCATTGCCGAGACCATCACCGAAGCGCTGAAATCGGAGAACGCGGAAGACGACCTTCGGCCTCTCAAAGAGGCTCTCCGTGCTCGTATGGAGCAACGACTGTCCAAATAAGGTCTGCCGGCCACGGCGAACGCTTATTCGGAGCCTTCCTGGGGGTCAGCCTGCTGCGCTGCCCGCTCGCGCCGACGAACGGCCAGCTCGGCAAGAGTGACCGCGCGATCATTATAGAGGTCACGGAAGTCGTGCAGCACACCTTCAAGGCGCGCGGCGTTCGGATCAGCCGCGCTACCTTCTGCGGGGTCGTTCAGCGCGTCCATGTCCTCTTCGGCCAACTGCTGCTGCGAGATGGCCATCATCTCTTCCATGGTCAGCACGCGGCCGGGCTCGGCGGCGGGAGCCGGCGCTTCGGGTGCGGGTGCCGGTTCTTCGTCGAGGGCGTTCATGTCTTCTTCGGCCAACTGCTGCTGCGAGATGGCCATCATCTCTTCCATGGTCAGCACGCGGCCGGGCTCGGCGGCGGGAGGCGCCGGTTCATTCTCTTCACCGAGGGCGTTCATGTCCTCTTCGGCCAACTGCTGCTGCGAGATGGCCATCATCTCTTCCATGGTCAGCACGCGGCCGGGCTCCGGCGCAGCTTCGGTGCCAGCACCGCCCTGCACCGAGCCGGCGTTCTCTCTCGCCTCTTCACGTTCTGCCAGCGAGGCCAGATAGCCGACTGCGCGCTGCGTGCGCACATCCATCTCCAGCTCATCCAGAGGTAGACGCCGCTCCGGAAAGGGCACCCAGAACCCCTGACCGTTGAACGCAGACACAGGTCCGAGCGAGATGACCGGGAAGTAGGTAATCAGTCCAAGTCCTAACAACATCAGGAAAATAAACGGGATGACCGAACGGATCACCTCGCCCAGGCTCTTCTGGAAGATCGTGCTCGCAACGAACAGGTTCAGGCCCAGAGGTGGCGTCAGGTAGCCGATCTCCAGATTCACAATAAAGACGATGGCCAGGTGCATGGGGTGAATGCCCAGCTGATAGGCCATGGGCGACAGCAGTGGCACCAGAATGAATATCGCCGACAGGATGTCCATGAAGCAGCCGACAATCAGCAGCAGGACATTGACCATCAACAGGAACCCGACGGGCGAGAGCTCGTAGGATGTCAGCCACTCGGCGGCGTGCAGCGCGACCCCTTCATCGGCGAGGTACTTGTTGAAGCCCTGCGCCAGCGCCATGATGATCAGCAGCGACCCAATGAGTACGGTGGACTCGCTGATGATGCGGGGAATCGCGGAGATCTTCAGGCTGCGGTGAATGCCTACCTCAACGACGAGGGCATACACCACACTCACCGCGGCGGCTTCGGTAGGCGTGAACAGGCCGCCATAGATGCCGCCCAGGATGAGCACAGGCAGCATGAGCGCCCAGAAACCATCCCGAATGGCGCGAAAAGCGTCGGCGAATACGAAGGGGCTGGTGGGCAGCTTGGCCCGCCAGCCGGTATACATCGCGAAACCACCGAGAATGGCGCCGATCAGCAGACCCGGGCCGACGCCGGCAAGGAACAGGTGGGAGATGTCGAGGCCCTTGAGCGGATCAGCTGCGATCGCGTATCGCGGTGGGTCGTCCAGCCCATGCGGGTCGCAGATAGCGTAAACGATCATCGGAATCGACGGAGGAATCAGGATGCCAAGGCTTCCCGCCGTCGTCATCAGACCTGCCGAAAACCGGCTGTCGTAATGCTCACGCAGCATCGTCGGGTACATGATCGACCCGATGGCGATGACGGTGACCGGCGATGACCCGCTAATAGCCGCGAAGAATACACAGGCAGCGACAGCAGCAACCGCAAGGCCGCCAGGAACAGGCGCGAAGAACGCTCGCGCGACACCTACCAGACGGCGTGCGATGTCACCTTCGGACATCAGGGCGCCGGAGATGACAAAGAACGGAATCGCCAGCAGCTCGACCTTGTCAGAGAGCTCTCGGGTCTCTTCGACGATCGAGATGAGCTGACCGAAGCTGGTCACTTCATCGGTGTTGAGGAGCAGCCAGCCGGACACGGCGCCCATGACCACAAAGAGCGGCTCGGCGAGCAGAATACACGCGGCGATGATGAGAAGGAGGCCTGCGACCATGCTTCAGCCCCCCTGCTGGGCAGGAGTGCCCTCGGCGTGCAGTCCCAGAGCACCGGTGATCAGCTCAGCAATACCCTTCGCGATAAAACGCAGACTCATCATCGCCAGCGGCACCGGAATTGCCAGCGTGCTTAGCCAGGGCGGAATCTCGCCTGGAAGTGTGGCCTGATCCACGCGTAGCATCCAGTAGCGCCATGCCAGCACCATAAAGGCGAACGTAAAAGCGCCGGCGGCTAAATGGCTGACACCATTGAACCACGGCGATAAACGGGCAGGAATGGCCTTCCGGATCGCATCGATCGACAGGTGGCGTCCTTCGTAGGTCGCCATGGAAGCGCCCAGAAAAGACGCCCACAGCAGCAGAAAGAGGGCAATACGGGTGGCCCAGGCGTTGTCGTTGGGCACCTGCAGTGAGAAGTAGAAAAGTACCGACAACCACGCCAACGCAGCGACTGCGCGCAAGGTCAGGGTGGAACGCACTTCGGAAGGCGAAGCCGAAAGAGGCATGGGCGCGTCGAGTACGTTGGGCACGACAAAAAGCGCCCCAACAACCACCACCAGGGTGGCGCAGACCCAACCGTCGGGCAGCCACACGAGCAGCAGCGAAGCTCCCACGCCAATGACGGTCCCGAGCACGGCCAGAAGCCATGGGGCTCTGGGGAAATCGCGCAGCGCCGGGCTGGCAGCGGCCATGGAGCGCGACATGAAGAAGAGCGCCGAAATGCCGATAATGCCGGGTGTCAGCAACGTCCAGGGTGCCTGTCCAGCGACGACGAGTCTCAGCTGCCGAAGCTGGTCTTCGACACGTTCGTCCAGAATGTTCAGGACGTATGTCAGGCACATCACCAGCATGGCGGTCGTCACGAGCGCTCGCTCCCCGAAATAGACGGCATCATCGACGCGTCCAAGGGCGCCAATAACAGAAGACCGGTCGCGAAGGGGCGACCGGCGCGGGCCGGATTGTTCAAGAGGATTCGACATTTGTCGTATCTATGCTTCGCCTCGGTGGGCGACGGTCCGGAACGGAGCCGGGTACAGGTGAGCGGTTTACAGGTTCGCGTTGATGATGTCGAGCAGAGCGGCACCGCCGGGAACCCGGCTACGGAACATCGTGTGCACGCCGGCGGTGGCGGTGCGCATCGCGGCGCGCTGAGCCGAGGTCAGCTCGACGACATTGATGCCGGCAGCCGTCAGGTTTTGCAGCAGCAGAGGGGTCAGCGCGCGGATGGCGCGACGGCCGCTCGTGGTCTCTGATTCACGGTTCGCCAGAAGAATCTGCTGCAGGTCGGCAGGCATGCTGTCGAACCACGCCTTGTTATAGACGACCACGGCGGGCTGGTAGATGTGATTGCTGACCGTCCAGGTGTTGATGAATGTGTGCCAGCCAGCTGCCTGAGCGAACAGGGGGGTGTTGTCGAAACCCTGCACGTTGCCGGTGGAGAGCGAGGTCGTCACCTCGGTGGCCGGAATGGTGACCGGGTTGCCGCCGAGGGCGCGGTACATCTCCTCGTGGATCCAGCTCTCCTGCGAGCGCATGCGGAGCGCGCCCAGATCGGAGCCCTGCTCGATGACCGTGCCGTTGTTGGTGGCGAAGTTGCGGAAGCCATTTTCGCTGAACAGGTACAGCTGAATCCCGGCAGCGGCCAGAAGGCGCTCGAAGTCGTCAAAGAGGTGATTGTCGATGATCGCATCGGCCTGCTGCGCAGATTCAAACAGGAAGGGGAGCTCGAACACGCCCAGCTCGGGCACGATGCTGGAGAGCGCGCCGGTGCTCACGCCGACGGCCTCAAGCGAGCCATCCACGCATTGACGCGACAGCGAGTTCTCGCCGTCGGACTGGCCCAGAAACGGGCGCACGTTGATGCGATTACCCGAGGCGGACTCGATCCGGCTCTCCAGGCTCTCGAGCTGAGCCGCCCAGGGCGTGCCAGCCGGTGCGATGGTTGCAATGCGCAGCACGCACGGTGCTTCGGCGGTGCAGGTTCGGGTCTGCGCCTGCGCAGCGGTCGACAGACTGGTCAGAAGGCCGACAGAGAGGAGGGTTGTAGCAAGAATTCGCATGGTTGACCTCAGGTTAGACATTTGGGCCGCGCTGCGATTGCGCGCACGGCGGTGAGACGAATCAGCGGAAATTTTCATCCAGATTGTCGAGCAGCCACTGCGCGCGGCGTTGAGCAATCGTATTCTCGGGGAGGAGTGCCGGAGGCAGAGCGCTCAGATCGGCCTCGACCACAAACCGCAGCTGCTCCTCGGCGATGTCACGTCGCTGCAGGGCCTGCGCGAAGTCCTCGCCGTACAGCACGCGGGTCTCCAGATACTCCGGGTTGTTGGCGATCGCGCGCTGAAAGCGCTGTTCGGCCTCGGTGGGGTTGCCGCCCGGAAACGGCAACTTGGTGTAGTACACACCGAAGTAGCGGTCCGGCGCGCCGTAATAGTAGGTCGGGTCGTACGTCTGCACGTACTCCATCATCGTGCGAATGTCGCCGACGCGGGCCAGAACGGTCGTAATTCCGCGAACCAGACCGTAGCGCCCCAGATTGGAAGCGTACCAGTACATGGCGTCGACGTCGTTGGGCGTCAGCACCGGAATCGAATCCTCCACCGGCGTCTGCAGCTGAAGCAGACGCGTCCATTCCGGGTTGTTGGCAGCCAGAGCCAGCGAGGCGTATTCCACACCCTGCTCGTACGCGGTGAGCAGAGCCGCATCAGCTCCTTCGACGTCGTTCATCACATCAAACCGGATGAACGCATGGCCGTGCCAGTAGTGCGCACGAGCGAGGCGCCACAGTGCAGGGTACAGGGCGGTCGTGCGTGTCTCACCTTCCGGTGTAGGTACCGTCAGCGCGGTCTCCCACGAAGCGATGGCGGCCTGCAGTTCGCTCAGTTCCAGACGGTTCGCCCAGTGCGCGTCGCCTGCCTCCAGAAGCGCCTGAAAGTCTCCTTCAGCGCTGACCATCAGGCGTGAGTCAATGTTCTCGACCAGCGTCGATGGGCCAGCGCCACCGCAAGCGGTCAGGTTCTGGGCGGAAAGCACAATGGCGCCCACCAGAAGGAAACGCCGGATCGTCGTTTTCATGATCTAATCTCCAGGTAGCGCGTCGTTCGCGGTCGGCTCAATGAGGCAGCGTCACGGGATGGCGTCGACCGGGACGGCCCACGCTCAGGCGCTTCATTCCCATTTCGCGTGCAGCGTGATAGAACGTCTGGTTTCCAACTGTCAACTGCGCCGCCAGCGGCTGCGTATCCGTGTTGTTGCCCCGGGGTTCCCCATGGCCAGGAGTCGTTCGTTCTGGCGTTGTAGCGCCTGTCAGGAATCCACCGTTCGATGGGCCGGCAAATGTCCGCACTGTGGGGCATGGAATGCGCTCGAAGAGGTGACCGAGGCAGCCGCTCGCGAGGCGGCGGCCGTCGCGGTCAGCGCGGGCGCCGCCACGACCCCTGCCGCTGTTCTGAGGTTGCGCGATGCCCGTATGCCCGAGGTTCCGAGGCTTGCGACCGGGTTCGATGAGCTGGATCGCGTCCTCGGGGGCGGCATCGTTCCCGGTAGCGTCGTGCTGCTTGGCGGTGACCCCGGTATCGGAAAATCGACCCTCCTGCTGCAGGCAGCGGCGCAGCTGCTGGCGCTCGGCCGGACGGTACTCTACGTGGCAGGTGAGGAAAACCCTGCCCAACTCGCGCTGCGTGCGCGACGGGTAGGGCTGGCGACTGCCGACCTGCTGGTGACTACTGGGACGACCGTCGAGCCTCTCGTCGCGCTTCTCGAGAGTGACCCGCCCGACGTGCTGATCGTCGACTCGATTCAGACGATGTTCACAGCAGACGGTTCGACGTCACCGCCCGGTAGTGTCAACCAGCTGAAAGCGGTCACGCACGAACTCACCCAGGTCGCCCGCAGCAAAAATATCGCCTCCATCCTCGTGGGTCATGTCACCCGCTCCGGGTCCATCGCGGGGCCTCGCGTCGTGGAGCACCTGGTGGATACAGTGCTGTATCTGGAAGGTGACCCGGGCGGTGCGCTCCGGCTCCTGCGCAGCGTGAAGAACCGGTTTGGTTCCACGCTGGAGGTCGGCATTTTTCAGATGGCACGAGACGGTATGCAGGACGCGCCCATTTCAGCCACCGAAGTGCCGGCCATGCGAGACCGGCCCGCAGGTGTCGCTATTACGGCGACGCTGGAAGGCACGCGCGCCTTCAACATCGAGGTGCAGTCCCTGGTGGCGCCGTCCGTGTATGGTCCGCCCCGCCTCACTGTCGTCGGAGCCGACTCGCCGCGCATTCAGATGCTGGCGGCGATTCTGGAGCGACAGGTCGGTGACTCTGTCGCGGGTGCCGATCTGTACATAAATGTGACAGGCGGGTTACGAATTCATGATTCTGCCACAGACCTCGCGATGGTGTGTGCCATGGTGTCATCCCTCCGGAGACGCTCTTTACCGGGCCAGCTCTGGGTGGCAGGAGAGCTGGGGCTCACGGGAGAACTGCGGCCCATCACAGGCCTTCCGCAACGAATTTCTGCTGCCATTCGGGCGGGTTACAGGGCCGCCATCATCCCGGCAGGAGACGAGTCTCCGGGGGAGCTTCCCCGGGGGTTCGAGCTGCATCGTGCAGGTCGTCTCGACCAGGCACTGCAATTGGCGTTTGTGTGACAAAGTGAAGGCGATGTCTTGACAGAGGTCTTGAATGTGGCGATACGGTGACAGAACCGTTCGTCTCCCTGTTACAAAGTGAGGTCCGCTATGGCACCCACCCTTGTTGATATGCTGATGATGGTCATGGGCCTCTCCCTCGCCGTGATCGCCATTGTCCTCGACCGGAATGCTCGCACCCTGTCCATCTGGAAGTCGGCCATTCCACTTCCCGTGCGCGTCGCGTCAGGACGTGCGGCAATCATCCAGTCCCGGTGAGCCCGCGATATTGGCTCGCGATGGTTCCGAACCCATCTAATTGTTGACGAAGGGAATACGGCTGTGCACCCTAGCGAGTGCCACGTTACATCGTGACGCCGTTTACTGGCACTCACCCCCGATCCATGAGCAACGAACCCCCTCCGGAGCCGGCTCTCGCCGGCTGTCGTATCTTCAGTCACGCCACTCACCTCTGTGGAGAGTGTCATGCCTGATATTTTCAATCAGGCGCTCGCGATCGTCGCGTGTCTCGCCTGCTCGGCCATGTTTAGCGCGTGCGAAACAGCGGTGACCTCTCTGGGGAGGGCAAAAACCACACGCCTCATTGAAGCGGGCGGCAGGACGGGACACGCCATGAAGCGCTGGGCGGAGCGTCCAAGCGAAGTGCTCATCTCGATCCTCATCTGCAACAACATCGTGAATATCACGGCGTCTGCCCTCGCAACGTCGGTTTCTCAGGCGGCACTGCAGAGCGCTACGTTCCTGCCACCGTGGCTCGACCCCGTCGCGGTTGCCGTTGGCGTGATGACCCTGCTCCTGCTCACCTTCGGCGAGATCACACCCAAAACGCTTGCGCGGGACAATGCCGAAAGTGTCGGGCCGACCCTCATGTACCTGATGGGGCCTTTCTTTTTCGCATCGCGTCCACTCACCGTGATCTTCTCCTGGTTTACAGACCGCTTCTCACGCGCCACCAGTGGTGGAACGGACAGCTTCGTCGTCAAGGAGGAAGACATTGAGCACATGGTGCGTCTGGCGAAGCAGGATGGAAGCCTCAACATTGATAGAGAGAAGCTCCTCCGCACCGTGTTTGAGTTTACTGAGACCATGGCGCGCGAAGTCATGGTCCCTCGAACCGACATCCAGTTCATCGCTGCCGATACGCCGCTCGATGACCTCATACAGCGCATTATTGGCGGCGCACACTCGCGCATGCCCGTCTTCGAAGGCTCGACCGATAATGTAATCGGCATCTGCTACGCCCGCGACATGCTCAAGTTCGTGCGCGGATACGATCACTCGCAGGCCTTTGACCTTCGCAAACACCTGCGCCCGCCCAAGTTCGTCGCGGAAACCAAGCCGATCAATAATCTCCTCTCCGAGATGCAGCAGCAGCGTGTCCATCTATCCATCGTCGTTGACGAGTTCGGAGGCGTCGCCGGCCTCGTGACGCTGGAAGACATCATCGAGCAGTTCTTTGGCGATATTCAGGATGAGTTCGACCGCGAGGATGAGTGGGTCCAGAAAATGCCCGATGGCTCACTCCGCATCGACGCCCGGCTTAACTTCGGCGACTTTCTGGAGACCATCGGCATCGATACGCACCCTGACGACGAGGACTTCGACACCGTCGGCGGCTTCGTCGCCACCAGACTCGGAGTCATCGATGCTCGAGGTCGGTCGTTCGTCGAGTTCGACCATCTCTTCACCGTCGTGGAGTCTTCTCCCCGCCGGATTCATTGGGTTCGGGTAGAGCGAGCCTCGAATACGGACGCCGACAGGACCGCATCTTCGGGCGACGCTCAGTCTTTGTGATGGCTCGCTGAAATAAATCAGCGACGCATAACGTCACTCCCGTGTTCGCCAATGCTCTTTCATGGTGTGGTGATGAAGCGCCTGTACCCAATCGTGTTCGCCCTGCTGCTTCTCTCGATCGCGCCAGCCAGATTCGCAGGCGCTCAACATCCAGACCAGCACATCGAGCTCACCACCGCCCAGATTGTGGAGCGCGTGCAAGCCGTCTACGACGAGGTCAGCGATTTTCGAGCCTCGTTTCGACAGGAATATGCCAACGCAGCGCTTGGTGAGACAGACTCGTCGTCTGGTGTCATGCACTTTCTGAAGCCCGGTCATATGCGCTGGGATTACAGCGCGCCCGTGGCGCGCTACTTCATCATCGATGGCACATCGCTCTGGATTTACGAACCTACAGAGGCACAGTACTACACGCAGCCGCTCGCTGACTCCGAGCTGCCTATCGCTCTCCGATTTCTGATGGGACGAGGCGAATTTGCAGAGGAATTCGACATCACGACCCTCGAGAACACTTCGGGTCGCATTGTACTCGAGCTGGTGCCGCGTCAGGACGAAGGCGAGTACCGAAAATTACGCTTCGTGGTGAATCCTCAAACCTTTCGCATCGACGAAACCACCATCTATGACCCGTTGGGGAATACCAATCGGTTTGTCTTCACCGAACGTGTTGAGAATGTGGGCTATGTGCCAGGCGACTTCGCGTTTACGCCGCCACCGGGCGCGTCCCAGATTGAGGCGCCGGAATAGCGCTTCGCCTCGCGGGCACTTGCGAAGCCGACCGTTCCATGGAACCTTTCCCGAAGGGCTCTTGCGTCAACCCCGACCAGCGTGGGCCCCTCGCCAGCGTGCGGTCAATCAGCAGCGGCCTCATGTCCAGTCCAACCATCCTCTATCTGCTCTCCGCGCTGCTGTGCGGCGCATATCTGGGAATCTTCCTTCTGTTACAGCGAAGTTTATGGATTCAACAGATATTTGGCGCTGACCGACTGGTCGAGGAAGTGCTGGAGACAGATTTCTTTGATGATTCTTCAGAGTTCGCACGAACGCCGAGCCGAGTTAGCAGTGTCAGGGCGACGGTGAACTCGATGTCACCCAGCGGACTGCGAGAGACGATCTCTCGTGATTGACCGGTTTGCCCACACTTAGGCGGTTTGTCATTCGCCGCGAGACAGCGGGACAACGGGTGCTCCTTCGGGTCCGGTCGCCAGAATGCGCGCCAGTCGGGTGTCGTCCATGCGCACATCCAGTGCCTTCGGAGCGGCCACACTGACTCGCCCGGCGGCCACCCCGGCAGGTTTGCGCACGTGCTTGCGGAGCGTGAACTGAACCGTCACCACCCCGTCGTGGCGTCCTTTGGAAAACCACGCCGCCAGCAGCGCTGCTTCTTCGAGCGCGCGCTGACTGACAGCTTTGCCTTTCGGCACCTGAATCACGACATGACTACCTGCCCAGTCCATGGCATGCATCCAGATGTCGTTCCCTCGGGCAACATGGAAGGTGAGCTGGTCGTTGTCGGTGGAGCCGCGACCCACCAGAATGCGACTTCCATCGCTCGCGACAAACGGGTGATAGGGGAGGCGAGCCGACGCGCGGGTTTTGCCGCCACCTCGCTCGGATAGCAGTTGCGGACAGGCAAGCAGTCGCCGGCTCTGCAGCTCGGCCCGAATGCGTTGCAGGGCGTGCGTATCTTCGGCTGCGGCGGTCGTGACTGCCGCCCTGCGAAGCGTGTTCAGGTCGTGCTCGGTCGTCTGAAGGCGCTGAAGGATGACCGACTCGGCTCGTTCGTATCGCCGGGCGGTGTGGTACAGATGCTCGATCTGCTCGGGCAGGCTGCGCGCGGGGTCGAGCTCAATGTGGACCAGGGGCGCCTCGACCTGGCCCCAGTCGACTACATCGGCGCCCCGCGCTCCCCGCGGAAGCTGGTGGCGAACAGACTGCAGAAGGTCGGCACGATGTCGCATCGCGGGAGCGGCGTCGGTGCGCGACATATCGCGCTCAATCGCTGCACGTCTGCGCTCAAGGGCCTTGATTCTCTTGTTGATATCCGAGGTTAGTGCCTCGCGCAGCAGCTCGTGCGCTCCCTGTTCGGCGCGTTCTGTCCAGTAGGTATCCAGCCAGCGATCCAGCTCTGCAGGCTCGGCGGGCATTTCGTCGCGTGGAGGCCGGCTGGAGTGGGCATCGGTTGGCAGCGGCATCGTCCAGATCTGGCCCAGAGCCGGTCCACCGTGCCGAGCGGGTAGCGTTTGTGCCAGCACGCCGTCCGGGGATACCAGAAGCAATGAGGGGGCGGCTCCATAGAGGGTCAGCAATAGCCGCCAGCGCTTGTTTTCTGTGGTGTCAAAGACCAACTCGACGATGCGATCGGCGTGGGGACAGGATACCGAGGCCAGAGTGGACCCCACGAGGTGTGAACGCAGGAACATCACGAATGGCCCTGGCTCACGTGGCGCAGCGGGCACCTGCAAGGTGGTGTGCAGGCGCGCATAGCCGGGATCAGCGCTCAGCAGCAGGTGAATGGTGGTCCCGGGCAGCCGGAGCTCCAGAATCAGGACCTTGTCGGACAGTACACTGGCGCGGGCGCCCCGAAGTCGAGCACCCGCCAGCGTGATGTGGAGCCACGGCACAAGCCGGTCGAGCTCCGATGCCCGAAGCGACACGGCGGACTACTCCGTTTCGGCGGTCCAGGCGCTGCCCTGCAGCGTCCAAACCACGCGGGTGCCGGAATCCCACGGATTGAGCATCTCGAAGAAGTCGGGGGACGTTTCGGCGTCCGGATCAAACCAGGCCGAGCGTGCGAGCGTACCGTTGGTGGCCTTCCGGAACGAGACGATCCCTGCCGCGACCCGCATCTCGCTCTCAAAGCGACCCGCTCCATCAATTTCGTTCGCCACTTCCTGAAAAATGATGCGGCTCAGCTGGCCACCGGTGACGTCAAAGATGGAGACGACCTCCTGAACCATGACCTGATCGGCTTCGCCACGTCGCGGCTCACGGTAGCGATAGGCCAACTCCAACTCATCATCACGGTCCACGTCGATCAGGGTCAAAGACACAGGCTCCTGTCGGTCGTTATCGTGCACCTGGGCGCTGCTCCAGGCGAGACCTCCAAATCCGGCGCCCGCGATGATCAGTTTGTCTCCGAGCAAAAACGCTACGTCGAGCGCAGAGCTACCACCCAGAGAGCCAAACTGCGCTGCGAACGGCTGCACCGAGTCGTCGAGGCGCTCGGATCGCCGAATGTCTGCGACCAGCTGCTCGAGCGATTGAAATGACAGCTCGCCCAGACTGGCGTTGTTCGCGCGATCCACCGCCGCCGTGCCAATGCCGACCTCGTCTTCGTACTCGGCGTCATTGTCCCAGTCTCGCTGCACGATCGCGAATCGCATCGGCGCATAAGGCTCGGGGTAGTTCCCGATCGCGGCGAAGGGGATGTTGAATTCCGCGAAGAAACCGCCTTCGCTAGCCGTTACCTCGGCGCGAGATGCCGTGAGCTCGCCCTCGCGATCCAGTCCGTACCCCCACTCGGGTGCGCTGATGCCATCTGTCAGGGCAGGCCAGAGTGGAACCTGCACCATCACAAGCCGGTCTCTTTCGCGAAGTTCGGGCTGGTCCAGCTCCAGCCAGACCTCCATGCGATCTCCCGGTTCACCGCCGTCCGGTGCGACAATCACATTGTCCCGGCCCACCACCGCGAAATACAACCCATGTTCCGAGTGACGACACCAGAACTTGAACGACGCGTCGTTCGGCCCCGTCCAGTCGTATTGCCACTCGCCATCAATCAGCTGTTGAATACGTTCCGCAGGTTGTGCTTCGGCGTCCCAGTCATCGTGCTGCGCGTCGACGTAAACCTGACTGCGATACAGACCATCGCAGGTGAATGACATGGCCACGGGCTCAGCGGGCGGAGATTGCGCCACTGCGCTGTTGGTGACCAGCAGCAGGAAGCTCGCCCCCCCTGCGGCGATGCCATGCCGATGGAAGATGGTGGGCAAGGGAAGGCGAACGACGGGCAGTGTGTTCATGGTTACGCGCTGGCCGGGTGAATGGAATAAACAACAGATACTACACTCGCCGATCGTGTTCGACGTTGCAACTCACGCGTCGGTATCTGGTGCCCTGAAGTCGGAGCTTTCCGGCCCACGCGGCGGAATTTGTGCGCCAACCTCACGCCGAAGCCGGCTGTGAGCCTCGGAAAATGCCCACGTCTGCACGCCCGCTACCAGTTCCCCGGTCGGCAGCGGCTCGGTAACCACGGGCAACGAACCCGCCAGCGAGAGCGCGACACCGATGTCGCCACAGCACATCAACGCGGTGCGATTCGCCTCCATCGACAGTGCCAGAAGGTAGCCAGCGAGATCGAGGGTTCGACCATCGGCAAAGAACGGATCGACGGCCAGCTTCAGGGCGGCTGCCCACTGTGCGTTCAGGCTACGTTTGAGCTGCCTGTTCACTTTGTCGGCCAGCGGGCCATCCATTTCCTGAAAGTCCGGTCGAACTGCATGAATCAGGCATCCAACGATGACCTGCAGCTCAGCCAGCGGCAACATGCCTGGTAGCACGGCGTGCGCCTGCAGCATCACCAGCTGCCTCGAGACCAGAAAGCGCAGCCTCACTTCGTCCTGGCCGCTTGTCAGGTCCGGGGAGATCAGCAGTGCCGGCATATGTGTATAAGCCGAGGCCAGGCCGTTCACTCGTCCGTAGAGATAAACGGACGGCGTTGGGTCCATACCGAGTTGAGCGACACAATCCGAGATGATGCGGTTCAAAAGCAGTGGCGCCGCAGGGTCGACACGGTCACGCTCGCTGATCTGATAGTCGTCGAGCGTGCGCGCGAACAAGTCACCCAGCAACTGCCACGCCAACACGAAGGTGGCGCGCAACGCACCGAGATGTGGCGCCGGGTTCAGGTATTTCTCTCGAAGACCTGCATGCAGCGGAGCGCCAAACGTGTGGCGATTCGCAGGAACCAGTCGCTCAAGCGTTTGTCGGGCGTGTGGGCTGCCCGAACCATCCGCGCAGACGGTCTGCAGCACGAGATACCCCAGATCGTAGTTTCCGACTCGCAACAAGGTCGCGGCCAGGCGCTCGCCGACGGCCTGATTGTGAGGAGCCCGCGCAAAAAGCGCCGACAACGCCTCGATATGCGGAGTGAGATCAGGTACCTGGACGCATAGCCCCGCGAGTGTGCGATCCAGTTCAGCGGTCGCTCCCATGTAGCGCGTGGACATGTGCAGGGCGGTCATGGCATCGGACGGCGCGTTCAAATAGCGGTGACACAGCTCACCCAGCTTTTGCCAGAGCAACCCCAACACAGCTCCGGCAGGTTCATCCTGCGAGGCCAGTCTCGCAATCATGCGCGCATAGGCGTCATGCAGCTGCCCCCAGTCCTCGACGGCGGCGAGAATGCCCACCAGCCGCTCGAACGCATCGAGATGCTGTGGATTACGATCGAGCAACAGCTCCAGCGCGGCTGCAGCGTCGCGTGGCCGTCCCAGGTGCTCGGCCAGCAGACCGGCGCGACGCATCGCATATTCGGGCCGCTTGTCGTCGTGCGTCTTCTCGAAGGCCAGCCCCAGAAGCTCGGCGGCTTCTCTTGCACGGCCGGCGACCAGCAGGCCGTCTACCACCTGGTCGAGCAGCGCTTCGTTGTGGTGCAGACGCCACGACAACACCAGATTGTCGAGCGATTCTGCGTTTTTGCCCACCAGGGCAAGCGCTTCACCCTGCTCGCGATACAGACCTGCTTTCTCAACACCGTCCGGCAGGCGCTCAAGCAGCCTACGCCGGACGCGCACCGCATCTCCCGCCCGGTTCAGCCGCTCGTAGGCCGACAAAAGGTGCCGAAGTGTCACGGGGTGCTGCGTATCCAGTTCGAGTGCTTCTTCGAGGCGTGCCCTGGCTCGCTCCAGATCACCGGCTTCGATATAGTGCAGCGCCAGATGAGTGAGGACGGTACGAAGGGAGTTGCGAGTCAACGCGTCCCGATGATTGACGAGCAGCACCTCGAATGGCCGCGAAGCTTCGGCGCGCTTCCCCAACTGCACCAGCAGCTGCCCCAGCGCAGCCGCGACGTCGCGCGAGGACGGATTCAGTCGGAACGATTCCTGAAGATGCAACAACGCATCGTCTGCGCGGCCAATGCGCATGGATGCAAGGCCCGCCAGCCCCCGCAGTCCAGCCACGACGGAACTGCCCAGCCCCCGTTGGTCCAGACGGGTCGTCGCGAGCCTGTGCACGTCCGAAAACTCATGCTCGTCATAAAGTGCCTGAAGGCGTACCAGCTCTGCGTCCGGGCCCAGCATCTCCATCTCCAGCGTCTCGGTCTGTCTGTGAGCGCCGCCTTATGGACCACCTGAATCCGGAGCGCAACCCGACCTGAACAATCATCCACGCGATAACCAGCGCCGAGCCTGCAGTGCTGGCCCCAGACCATGCTCTATCGTGCGCCGGACGCGTTGTGCGACCTGACGCGGATCGACGCCGAGCACATCGTCGCGCACATTGAGCCATAGCTCACCCAGCGCGCGCATCGTGGACGGTCGATCTGCCTCCGCGGTGCTCAGCCCAGCCTCGAGCACACCGGCCAGACTCTGCGGTAGCCGCGGACCCGACCAGCGCCAGGGGGGCGGGCCCTGAAGCCGGGCAAGCGCGGTATCCAGCACGCTCGATGCGTGCCAGGGCGCATGACCGCTAATCGCCTCCCACAGCATCGCGGAGAGCGAGAAAACATCCGAGCGGGGTGTACACGGCACGCCCGCGACCGCCTCTGGGCTCAGGTAGAGCGGCGACCCCACCATGCCCAGCGTGCGTGTCAGGTGGGTTCCGTCTGTCACCGAGCTGCTGCGCGAAAGGCCAAAGTCAATGACCACCGGCTGTCCGGTCGCCGCAGCGACTCGCACGTTTGAGGGGCTCAGATCGCGGTGTAGCACGCCCGCATGGTGCGCCCGTTCCATCGACCGCGCCACTCGCGCATACATCTCGAGCAGGGCGGCAATACGCTCCATCGCACCCTCCTGACTATCCGGCCGTGGCAGTACGCGCTGTTGCCAGTCTCGAAGGTCTTCGCCTTCTACCCACTGCGTCGAGATCCAGGCGTGTTCGCTGTCCTGACCCCACGCCAGCACACGCACCAGCCCACGATCCCTCAGACCGTGAGTCAGCTGCAGCTCTCGTTGAGCACGGCGCGTCATCTGGGCTTCTGAAGAATCCAGCACCGAGACCACGCGCAGCGCCACGCGCAAACCCCGGCGAAGGTCGACCGCCCGCCAGACGCTCGCATGGGGCCGTCGGGATAAGCGCTCCTCAAGTAAGAAACGCTCCGCAAAAATAGTGTGTGTGCGCATGGAGAATCCCCGTCTGGTGTTTCCATACACAGTCGTACAACCACGCCCTGTGTTGCGTGATTTTTTGCACCTCCCTGCTTTTTGTTTCACTCGGCCGTGTCGCTACCCGCTCGATGGGTTTTTCGACCCGAGGTCGTCGGGCCCTGAGTCGTCGGTTTCGGTGCCGAAACCTTGCGGGTACGCAGCTTCACGTTCGCGTCCACCTCCTGACGGACGCGCTTTGCGCTGGCAGCCCAACTGCAAATCGGACAACGCGTCAGGTCATGATAGAGCGCAGGGCAATGCTCGCGCCCAAAGAAGATGATCTGAAGGTGAAGGCGGTTCCAGGTAGACTCCGGGAAAGCCGCCTTGAGGTCCCTCTCGGTTCGTTCCACCGAGGAGCCGTCAGAGAGCCCCCAGCGCGCTGCCAGCCGGTGAATGTGGGTATCGACCGGGAACGCGGGTACTCCAAACGCCTGACTCATGACCACCGACGCGGTTTTGTGGCCGACCCCGGGCAGCTCTTCGAGTTCGGCGAACGACTGTGGCACCTGCCCGTGGTGTCGGTTCACAAGAATCTGCGCCAAACCCTTGAGCGCCTTGGCTTTTTGCGGGGCCAGTCCAAGCTGCCTGATCAACGCCAGAATGTCCTCGACAGGCAGCTCGGCCAGCTCGCTGGGGCCTGGAGCCGCTCGAAAGAGCGCCGGCGTTACCTCGTTCACCTTCTTGTCAGTGGTCTGCGCCGATAACACGACAGCGACCAGCAGGGTAAACGGATCCGTATGATCCAGCGGAATCGGAGTTTCGGGATACAGTGCGTCCAGCTGTTCCAGAATGCGTCGAGACTTGTCGGATCGTTTCACAAGCTGCTCAGCGCGCGATGGTGGCCGACCCGGTGAACATGACGCGTGCTCGCTCCAGCTCTGCCGGAAGACTACCCAGCAGCAGGGCTTCGGCCTGAAGGCGAATACCGAAGTTGTCGCGCACAGCCTGATGAATACGCCAGGCCAGACGCACAATGTCGGAGGTCTGCGCCTGCTGCCGGTTGATGATTGCCAGGGCATGTTTGCTGGAGAGCCCCGCCGCTCCGTCGGTGTACCCGCGTCGAAAACCGGCCTGCTCAATCAACCACGCGGCGGCAAGTTTGACCGAGCGGTCCGCCTGTTCATACCGTGGAATAGGCGAGCCAGCCCCTGCTGCCAGGCGGTCGGCGGTCGCCGCATCCACGGTGGGATTGACGAAGAACGAACCCACGCTGCGCGTGTTGGGGTCGTTCTCGTCCAGCACCATCGACTTTGAACGACGCAGCGCCATGACCGCCTCGCGCACCCGGGCGGGCTCAAGGCGCGCGTCCTGACTCACGCCGAGCGCGCGACGAAGCTCCTCGTAGCGAATGGGAGCGCTTTGTCCGGGGGTGAGGCGCAGCCGAACCCCAAGCACAATGTACCGACCCGCATCGGAACCCCGAAACCGGCTGTTTCGGTAGCCAAACGCACACTCCGCCTTCGGGATCATCTGTACCGCGTTGGTCTGTGTGTCCCAGACCCTTACATCGACCAGGCTGTCCGCAAGCTCGACCCCATAGGCACCAATATTCTGAATGGGAGCGGCGCCAACTCGCCCGGGAATACCCGACAGGCATTCCAGTCCACCCAGATCATTCTCGATGGTCCACTCCACGGCACGATCCCACTCCAGACCGGCTTCCATGGCGACGGTCCCGTCCGGAAGAATCTCAGGGTCACGCAGCGAAGGAAACTGCAGGACCAGACCAGGGAAGCCATCGTCCGAGATCAGCGTGTTACTGCCCGTACCCAGCACACACACGGGCAGACGCTGATCTCTGGCCCAGACCAGCGCATCCTGAAGGTCTCGCCTGGCTCGAATCTCGCCGAACCATTGCGCGTCTCCACCCGTCCCCATGGTAGTGAGGCTCCCGAGCGCCACCCGACCCTGTAGCATCAGCCCGCCCGGAAGCGTCCTGAAGACCCCGGTTCCACTCTCGCGATCTTCAGTAAATGGGCGCATGGCGTTCTCTCAGGGGGCGAGACGGGCGTGATTCGCCCGTGCCAGTTCGAGGGCCTCTTCGACGATCTTTTCGTGCTGCGAGCGGTCGGCCCAACGTGCCTGACCCTCGGCGGGCAGCGAGTCAATCGGATCGAAGTACAGAAAGTACTGACCCTCCTTTACTGAAGGCGCTGTGTAAACAGACACCCCGGTAACGCGGTCATAATGTTCGTACGAATGCACGACACGTTTGCCACCACCACCCGGTGCATCGCAAACAAAAGTTGGCGTATTAAAGCCCGCCGTACTGCCACGAATCACTTTTTCAATCATGATCCCCGTGGCCAGCGTGGTGCGCAGGTCTTCCACGCCCCTCACGAGATCGTGCATGTACACATAGTAAGGGTGCACGTTGATGTATGACAGGCCACGGACAAGCGCAGACATGCTCTCGACCGTATCGTTCACACCACGCTGCAGCACGGTCTGATTCCGGACGGTCACACCGCGCTCCAGCATCAGATCCATCGCCTGCTTCGAGTGGGTTGTGATCTCATTGACCGTGTTGAAGTGCGTATGCAGTACCACCTCCTTGCCGATGCGACGACCGCGGTCCACGACCTCCGTCAGCGCATCCACCCACTCGTGGTCGGTCAGCATCTTCTGTGGCATGATCGCTGGACCCTTGGTCGCAAAACGAATCCGCAGAATGTTCGGCATGCTGAGCAGCGTATGACCGATCTCGCGGACCCACTCCGGTCGAAGCTGGTAGGCGTCGCCGCCCGAGATGACGATATCTTCGAGCTCAGGGCGAGAAGCCACGTACGCAAAGGCAGCCTTCCACCGGTCAGAGTTCGCACGCAACGCCACCTTCTCGACGGCGTCCGTGTCCAGCCCGACCGCGTACGAGCGGGTGCAGAAGCGACAATAAACAGGGCACTGATCCAGAGGCAAAAACAGCGCCTTGTCGCGATACCGGTGCGTCAGACCCGGCACCGGCGCGTCTTCCTGTTCGTGAAGCGAGTCCAGATCGAGCTTCGGATGGTCCGGCAGCAGCGAGCTCGCCACCGGGATAAACTGACGGCGAAGCGGATCATTATAGGGGTCTGCCCAGTTGATCAGACTCAGCACATAAGGGCTGATGCGCATGCTCATCGGAGCGCGCTTCAGACCCTCGGCCACGTCCTCGAGGAACGAATCGGCCACAACACCCTTCACCACCTCGGTCAGGCGCTTCAGGTTGATCACACTCTGTTTGGCCTGCCACTTGTGGTCCTTGAACGTCGCTTCGTCGATGTCGGACCACGCTGGAATCTCGCGCCACCAGTCCCCACCACGAAGATCGCGATGCGTGAGCGTCAACGGGTCGACCGGAGGCTTCAGAGCGGCCGGAGTCGGCACATCACTGAAGTCGATCACCGGATAGACTGTGTCTTCGTGTGTTTTCTGCGTAGCGTTCATATCACCAGCCTCCATCCCGTTACCTGAAGACAGGGTCAGGTCGGGGGGAACCCAAAGTCAGCGGGACGGGTGGTGGTGGGAACCACCCGACGGAGCCATGTCTCTAGCTGCGCGATTTGCCGCCCGCAACCCCCGAAATGCACGCAATTTGTCATGTGTGACGGCAAGTCGACAGCGATAAACGCCAGCCCGCTGGCCTCGCGCACACACACAAAAGGGTGTGGTACCAGAATGACGCCATCGGGTCACACGCGCGACAAGTTGTTTCCGTGCGTGGCAAACATGCCCCGCGCAAACGTCGACCTCGCCCGAGCGCACCGCCCAGTCACGCCAGCGATGCCAGCTCACGCGCGAGCGTTCGCGCTTCGATCATGTTGTCTTCGATGGAGCAGTACGTCCAGGCGCCGTAGCGCCCAATCGAGTACACGCCATGCTCTGCAAGCGCCGCACGCGCCTGCTGCACCTGCGCCATACTCTGCTGCGTAATGTGCACATAGGCTGGATCGAGCACGATGTTGTGCTCCGACACCAGCTGGTGTCCCTGAATCACGCCCGCGGTCGTCAAATCGGCCAGCACCTGCGTGCGTGCGCCCTGCACATCCACGGTCGCGTCGGCCGGGTACCCCAGCTCCACATACAGCGACATGCGGTCGGTGTTGAAGATGTTGTCGTAGAACCCAATGCGGTAAAAACAGTACTTCCGCTCGGGGAAATACACCCAGTGCAGCTTCTCCCAGCCTTTGCGGTCAAAGCCGAGGTTGAACACCAGCACCTTGTTCCAGGTCAGGTCAGCCGGGTTGTGAGGCAGCCCCGTCATCTTCATCAGGCGCGGAAAAGGCGTCGACGAGATTAGCTTCTCGAACCGAATCTGGCGCTTTGTCGTCGTCGCGACCCGGCGATCCAGATCCACCGATACCAGACCCTCCTGAAACGAAATTTTATGATCCGGTACTTCGTGCTTCAACGCTCGCACGTATTGAATCGCGCCGCCCCGCGGATACGTAAATGTGCTGTTATAGCTCGTGTTATTGGTCTGCCGGAAATTACGGATAATATCCGCTACGTCGGCGTATGGGAAAAATCGGCCCATCGCGTCCGTATCCAGACGGGTCAGGTCGGTTGCGTACAGCTTCTCATTGTAGGGAATCAGGAACTTCTCGGAAATCCCACGCCCGAATTTCCGATACAGCATCTCTTTGAAATTGGCCGGCGCAGAACCGTCCGAGCCCTCATCCTTGAAATACAGGTCATACAGGCACTCAATAAACTCGTCCTGCGGCAGCTGATGGATATTCTTCTGAAACGGAAAATCGACGAAACCATCCCGATAACGGACCGCGCTCTCTTTCTGAATCACGCGCACCTCATCCTGAGGCATGCGGTCCAGAAGATAGGTCTCCATATCCTTGTGCTTGAAATGGAAGAAATGCCCGGAATAATCCCAGACAAATCCGTCCTGCACCACCGTCTTGCAAAAGCCGCCAATCTCGGTGTCCGACTCCAGAATCAGGTAGTCGTCCGAACCAACAAAGTTCGCGAACGACAAGCCGCTTACGCCGGCGCCTACAATCAGGTACTTCGTCTGGTCCATGTGTCACGTGTCAGCGGGTGGCAGGGTCATTTCGTCTCCGCTGTCTGACCTACCCACCCGCGCCTGTCAAACCTCCATGTCGTCTGAGCTGCCACCACCTGCGTCAGCGCACGAGGCTGCCCCGCCGGCGGTCACGGGTAAACCACACGATGACCCCGCGGTTGACACCCTCGACTTCGCACCCGCAGGCTGGGTTCGGCTCCGCCCGTGGGTGATCGGTCC
>Ga0169931_10003181_pt1 | contig 26269 bp, 23 predicted proteins | sample Kivu_15m_20L_FD_129675 | JGI IMG/M metagenome (GOLD analysis project Ga0169931, IMG submission 129675) | Freshwater microbial communities from Lake Kivu, Western Province, Rwanda to study Microbial Dark Matter (Phase II) - Kivu_15m_20L... | ecosystem: Environmental > Aquatic > Freshwater > Lake...
AAGCGCATGCCGTCGGCGCCCTTCTTCAGGCCTGCGGCATCGAGCAACTGGTTCGCCTTCTCCAGGTTCACGCGGTAGGGCTCGACCTTGTCGGTGTAGAAGGGGCTGCCCGGGGCGATAGGCCCGGTGGCCACCTTCGTCACGCCGCCGTGTAGCTTCTTGACGATGAACTCGCGGTCGATCGCGTACGAGATCGCCTGCCGCACGCGCACGTCGTCCAGGGGTTTCTTCTTCATGTTGAAGGCCACCCAGCCGAGCGGCCCGATCGCCTCGCCGCCGCGCAACTCGACGACCGCGTGCGGCATGCGCTTCAAGCGCTGCACGCTGGTGGGCGCGCTGTGAAAGGCGATCATGTCGATGTCCTTCCTCTCGAACGCGAGCTCCATGGCCGACGGGTCCTTGAAGATCCGGAACACCAGCCGGGCGAATTTCGGCCGGCCCGGAATGAAGAACTTCTCGTTGCGCTCCAGGATGATGTGCTCTCCCTGCTTGTACTCGACGAACTTGTACGGGCCCGAGCCCACGGGCTTCAGGTTCGCCGGGTGATTGCGTACGTCTTGGCCGTCGCCGTAGACGTGCTTGGGGAGGACCGGCAGGAACGGCGGCGACATCGCCAGCAGGATCGCCGGGTGCGGATCCTTCATGCGAATGATCGCGATCTGGGGCGTCGGCGTGTCGACGCGCTCCACCGGCCCGAACATCGACTGGAACGGGTGGAAGGCCTTCGCCGTCATCACCGAGAACGCGACGTCCTCCGAGGTGACGGGCTTGCCGTCGTGGAACACTGCGTTCGGCACCAGCTTGAGCAGCAGCGATCGGCCGTCGTCCTGGAAGCTCCAGCTTTCCGCCAGATAGGGCTGCGCGTTCCACTTCTCGTCGAAGCGCAGCGGGCTGGCGAAAATCTGCGCGCCGGGCATCATCGTGGCGACGCCAGACTGCACGGCGGCGTTGAAGTGCCGCGGCGTCTGCGTGCCGCCGACGATCAGCGTCTCGGCGCGGCCTTGCGCGTGCGCCGGAGGCGAGGCGGCGCAGGCAAGCGCCGCGGTTAGGATGGCGATGCGGATCATGCGGGTTCCTCCTGGCGAAAGGGACGCTGCACTGTAGGGGCGGCCGCCTCAGGCGGGTTGTCCCTGGCGGACGCCGGTTTGCTCTTTCCGGTCATCTCGCGGCGCCACGCCCCAGGCCTTGCGGTAGGCGCGCGAGAAGTGTGCCTGGCTGACGAAGCCGCAGGCGACCGCGACCTCGAGCACCGCCATGTCGGTGCGCCGCAGCAGCTGGCGCGCGCGCTCGAGCCGCTGGCGCAGCAGGTATCGCGCCGGGCTCTCGCCGACCGCGGCACGAAACAGCCGCGTCAGCTGCCGCGACGAGGTGCCGGCGGCACGCGCGAGCTCGCCCATGCCCGGCGGCGCGTCCGGCCGCTGCGCGGCGACGCGCAGCGCCTGCGTCAGGCCCGGATGGCGGGCGCGCGCGCGGCGCGCGCTCGCCATGTGCTGCAGTTCGGAAGCCTGACGGATGTGGTCGTGCAGGCAGTGCTCGGCGACCCGATCCGCGATCGCGTGCCCGTGGTCAAGCGCGATCGCGTGCAGCATCATGTCGAGCACCGCGGTCCCGCCCGCGCAGGTGATGCGCGGGCCGTCGAACTCGAACAGCGACTCGGTGATCTCGATCCCCGGGAAGCGCTCGCGGAACGCGTCCGCCACCTCCCAGTGCACGGTGGCGCGGCGCCCGTCGAGCAGCCCTGCGCGCGCCAGCGTGAACGCGCCGGTGTCGATGCCGCCGAGCGTCGCGCCAGCGCGATCCAGCCCGCGCAGCCAGGCGACCGCGCGTCGCGTGGCGGCCTTTTCCGGGTCGTGGTCCGCGCAGACCAGCAGCGTGCCGAGGCGCCCGGTGGCGTCGATGGAGGCGTCCGGCTGGATGCCGATGCCGTTGCCGTCGGCCACCTGCCGGCCGTCGGCGGAGACGAGTTTCCACGAGTACTTGCGCGCCACGTAGCGGTTCGCGATGCGCAGCGGCTCGATTGCCGAGGACAGCGCGATCACCGTGAACTGCGGCACCAGCAGGAAGCCGATCGGGCTGGGGAGCAGCGGCGGCGGGGTGTCCGGCATGGGCAAATTCTAGGCTGATCCGGTCATGCCGCGGCGAGGCGCGGGCCGTAGCGTTGTCGGTCGAGGAGACGCCCGATGCCGCTGCCCTACCCGAAGCTCACGCTCTATCCGGCCCGCAAAGTAATCACCATGGACGCGTCGCTCCCGGAGGCGACCGCGGTCGCGGTCTCGGGTGACACCATCGTCGCGGTGGGCGACCTGGCTTCGTTTGCGCCCTGGCGCGAGGGGCGCGAGGTGGTGGTGGACGAGCGCCTGCGCGACAAGGTGCTGATGCCCGGGCTGATCGACAACCACGTGCACCCGTGGCTCGGCGCGCTGCTCCTGCCCACCGAACTGATCGCGCCGGAGGACTGGCGCCTCGCCGACGGCGGCGTGGCGAGGGCGGCGAACTCGCGCGACGATTGGTGGGCGCGCCTGCGCGAGGCGGTGAAAGCGAAGTCCGGCGGCACGGAACTGATGGCCTCGTGGGGCTTCCACCACGGCTTTCACGGCCGGCGCCCGCGCAGGAGCGAACTGGACGAGGTCTGCCCCGACCGCCCGCTCATCGTCTGGCACCGCTCGTTCCACGAGATCTTCGCCAACACGAAGGCGCTGCAGTTCGCCGGGCTCTCCAAGGCCGACTGCGCCCATCCGCAGATCGACTGGGACGAGGGCCGTTTCTTCGAGATCGGCACCAAGACGCTGCTTGCGAAGCTGATGCCGCATTTCCTGAAGCCCGAGTGGTTCAACGCGGGAATGGAGCAGATGGCGAAGCTGATGCACCGCGGCGGCCTGACGACCATCGCCGACATGGCCTTCGGGTCGCTCGGCGTCGACTACGAGTTCGGTGCGTGGGAGGCGGCCGTGGAGCGGCCGGGGCGGCCGATCCGCTGCTTCAACATCGCGCACGCCGGTGCGCTCGGCTTTCGGGCGCAAGGCAAGAAGGCAGCCGCGCACGAGGATCCGGGATTCGAAAAGGTGCTCGAGATCATCGACGCGCTGCCCGCGCGCGACACGCGCCGCATGAAGACGCTGAAGGCCGCCAAGCTGTACGCGGATGGCGCGATGTTCTCGCAGCTGATGCGCATCAACGCGCCCGGCTACATGGACGGGCACGAGGGCGAGTGGATGATGACGCCCGAGGTGCTCGCGAACGGCGTGCGCACCTTTTGGGAGGGGGGCTACGGCCTGCACGTGCATGTGAACGGCGATGCCGGCGTCGATGCCCTTCTCGGTGCGCTCGACGCCGCGATGCACGCGCGGCCCCGCTTCGACCATCGCTTCGCCTTCCATCACCTGGGCTACGCATCGGCAGCGCAGGTGCGGCGCATGGCGGCGCTGGGCGTGGTCGCCTCGGTGAACCCGTACTACGTGCACGCGCTCGCCGACAGCTACTCGGTGCTCGGTCTGGGGCCGGAGCGGGCCTCCCAGATCGTGCGCGCCGGCTCGATGGTGCGCGCCGGCGTGCCGGTCTCGTTCCACTCGGACTTTATGATGGCGCCCACCGAGCCGCTGTTCCTTGCCTGGTGCGCGGCGACGCGCGAGACCCGTTCCGGCGCCGTAGCCGCGCCCTCGGAGTGCCTGACGCTCGACCAGGCACTGCGAGGCATCACCATCGACGCCGCGCACGCGCTCGGCCGCGACCACGAGATCGGCTCGATCGTTGCCGGCAAGAAGGCCGACTTCACGGTGCTGGACGACGACCCGTTCCGCGTCGGCGCAAAAGGCCTCAAGGACCTCAAGGTCTGGGGCACGGTGTTCGAGGGCGAAGTGTTTGCCGTGGCGCGGCCAGCGGCGGCGCTGCACCGGCCGGCGGTGCACGCCAGGCCTGCGCGCGCGCACCGCTACCGTCCGGTGCGGCCCGCGTGCTGCGGCGCGGCCGAGGATCGCTGCGATACCGTGCACCGGCTCGCCTCATGGGCGAGCGAAGCGACCCGGTCGCTCGGGTAGTTAGCGCACCACGTCCAGACCGGAGCGCTCGAGCGCGGCCTTGCGCTCCACACGCGAGTTGGGCATGCGGTGAATTTCCACCGGCCGCAGACGCCGGCATCCGCCGCCTGGTTCTCGATGCCGGCTGCAGCTTAGAGACCGCTGTCCAGCCGCTTGCGGCTGATGTACGTGGCGTGAAAGCCATTGGGGACCCGCTGCGGCACCAGGATGCGCGCAATCGGACCGCGGCCGAACTCGCGGCCGCGGCAATCGAACACCTGGATTTCTGAGCGAACCTCGAGCGGATTCCAGACGAAGCTCACCAGGTAGCCGTCGTCTTCCTTTTGCGCGTGGTCGGCGCGGGCAAAGCCGGGCTCGTTGTAATATAACGCCGGGCCCTCGCTCCAGGCCTGGTAGCCGCCCGTCTCCAGGTCGTGTTTGGTGAGCCCGGCGAAGCGCGGCTCTTCGTCGCCGCCGTGCGGAAACACGATGTGGTAGGACCAGCGGTTCTTGCGCCCCGCGTACTCGGAGTTGATGACCGGGAATTCGCTGTTCAGGACGTCGTCGATCGCGCGCTCACGCGTTTTCCCTGAACGCAAATCGAAGCGCCACTCGTAGAGCATAAAGTCGCGCTGGCGCTTGCGGATGGTGTGGATCAGCCTCGCCACGTCCGGCTGGCCTTTCTCGTCCTGGTGCAGGCGATACGGCGTGCCCACCATGACGATCTCATCGCCTTCCTCCCAGGCATTGGCGACGTGCAGCATGTAGGTTGGCTTGGCCTCGAACCAGCGGATGTCGCCGCTCGGCACGCTGTCGGACCGGATCCAGGCCATCCAACCGTCGAAAAGGCGGCGAATGCGCGGCACTCCGCGCGGCGCCGCCACGGCCGGTTTGAGTACGCGCTCTACGAACATTGCGGAGGCCAGCTCCAGCGTCCGGACCTGCAGGTCTTCCTTGGAACGGAAGTGCGCGAACAGCCCGCTCTTGGAAAGCCGAGCGTGAGCGGCGAGCGTGCCGAACGACAGGCCCTGAAAGCCGATGCGGCTGGCAAGGGCGAGCGCCTCGTGCAGCACGCGCGCCTTGGTGTTCTGACTCTTGGAGATCTTCGCGGTCGGTTTGCCGGCGGCTGCCACGCGCGGCATCGTACGACCGACCGTGCTTTTTCTCAACCCTACGGCAGTTTCAGCGCTACTGTCTTAAAGAACACCAGACGCGGCGGCGCGGTTCAGGTCTTCCCGCGCCAGGGTACGAGCCTGGTCTCGAGGGCGCGCATGGCAAGGTCGAACGCATAGGCGACCACGCCAATGACGACGATGCCCATGATGACAATGTCGGTACGCAGGAAGTTGGAAGCGTTGAGCACCATCTGGCCGAGACCGGCGGTGGCCGCGACCATCTCGGCGGCGACGAGCGTCGTCCAGCCAAAGCCCACCGCGATGCGCATGCCGGTGAGGATCTCCGGCAGCGCGGCCGGAATCACCACGTGGCGCACCACCTGCAGGAAGCTCGCGCCCATCGAGTAGGCAGCGTGGATCTGCTCGATTGAGATCGAGCGCACGCCGGCGCGTGCCGCCATGGCGAGCGGCGCGAAGCAGGCGAGGTAGATGAGGATGATCTTCGCCGTCTCGTCGATGCCGAACCAGATCACGATCAGCGGCAGGTAGGACAACGGCGGCAGCGGCCGGTAGAACTCGATCGGCGGATCGAACGCACCGCGCGCGATGCGCGAGACGCCCATCGCGATGCCGATGGGGATCGCGGTCACGCAGGCGGCCGCGAAGGCCGCCAGCACGCGCCACAGGCTCCAGCCGAAGTGATTAACCAGCGGCTCGCCTCCCTGGATCTCGCCGCGGTTGGCATCGAGGAAGGCTTTTGCGATCGCCTCCGGCGCCGGCAGGTACAGTGGAGCGACCCAGCCCAGGTGGGTTGCCAGCCACCACAGCACGAGCAGCGCGGCGACGGTGGTGGCGCTGATCGCCGTGCTCGGGCCCTCCCCTGGCATGCGAAAGCCGCTGACCGGCCGCAGGTCGCTCATGCCGGCGCGCGGTGGATACGGGAGAGTATTTCCTCGCGCAAGTGGATGAACTCGGGATCGGCCTTCACCCGCCGCGCATCGCGGCTCTTAATGTAGCGGCGCGAAAAATCGACCTCGTAGGTGTGTGCGATGCGTCCCGGCCCCGGCGTCATGACGATCAGCCGCGTGGCGAGAAACAGCGCTTCTTCCACGCTATGCGTGATGAAGAAGAAGATCTTGCGCGTGGAATGCCAGAGTTCGAGGATCAGCTCCTGCACCGATTCGCGCGTGAAGGCGTCGAGCGCGCCCATCGGCTCGTCCATCAGCATCACTTCCGGGTCGCTCGCCAGCGCGCGCGCGATCCCCACGCGCTGCTGCATGCCGCCGGAGATCTGGTAGATCGGGTGCTCGGCGAAATCCGCCAGACCGACCTGCCGCAGCTTCTCCAGCGCGATGTGCCGGCGCTCGGCTTGCGGCAGGCCGCGCATGCGCAGGGCGAATTCGACGTTGCCGCGCACCGACAGCCAGGGCATGAGCGCGTGCTTCTGGAACACCACGCCGCGCTCGCGCCCCGGCCCGGTGACGGCGCGCCCGTCCAGGCGCACCTCGCCCGCCGACGGGACGAGGAAACCGGCGATGCAGTTCAGCAATGTCGTCTTGCCGCAGCCCGAGGCTCCCAGGGCGACGACGAAATCCCCGGCGTCCATGTCGAGCGACACGCCGGAGAGCGCGAGCGTATGCCGGCCTGCTTGGCCGGCATAGTTCACGCTGACGTCGCGGACTTCGAGCTGCGCCAACGCGCTACTTCATCGCGCGTTGGATGTAGCTTGCGTTGACGCCCACCGAGTAGTCGGGCAGCGCCTTTTCCAGCTGCTTTTGCTCGACGAGGAATTGCGCCGTGGCGGCAAAGGCCTTGGCTGCGATGCTGTTCTTGCCGCCACCCAGCCACTTGTCGGCCTGCTCCTTGATCGGCACGTAGGCGTAAAGCGCCATGCCGGCCGGCGTGTCCTCGGGTTTGGCTCCGCTCCACTTGGCGACCGCCTTCACTTCCGCCGAGTCCTTCGTCCAGTTGGCCTTGTTCTTGCGATAGGACTCGTCGTACGCGGCCATGATCTTCACCAGCGCGACGATGAACTCCTGGTTGCCCTTGGCCCAGTCCTTGTTCGCCGCGACGGCGTCGAAGGTGGCCTTGCCCGTCTTCGCGGTGATCTGGCCGGAGGTAATCACCACCTTGCCGTTGCCCTTCACCTTCGTGAGCACCGGATCCCAGATGTAGGTGGCGTCGAGGTCGCCGCGATCCCAGGCGGCGGCGATCTCCGGCGGGCGCATGTTGAGGAACTTGACGTCAGCGGCCTTGAGCTTCGCCATCTCAATCGCCACCATGGCGTGGAAGTGGCCGGTCGAGGCGAAGGGCGTCGCCACGCGCTTGCCCTTGAGGTCCTCGATCTTGTTGATGCCCGAGCCGTTGCGCGCCACCAGCGCCTCGGCATCGCCGATGTCGTCTAGGATCCAGAAAAGCTCGAGCGGCAGCCCGCGCGAGATGCCGGCGGCAAGGGGCGCGGAGCCCAGCTCGCCCACCTGCACCTGGCCGGAGGCCATCGCCTTGATCACTTCACCGCCGCCGCCGAACTGCTTCCAGTTGATCTTGTAGCCGGTCGCTTTCTCGATTTCCTTGGATTCCTGCGCCACGCGGTAGGGCACCAGCATGTCCTAGTAGGCGATCGTGACCTCCTTCTGCGCCAACGCGCTGCCGGCGAACGCGAGGGCCAGTACGGCCAGTTTACGTTTCATGCTTCTCTCCTCCTGGGTTGGACTACAGCGCCTTCAGCACGGCGCGAAGTTTTTCGGTCATTTCGTCGATGTGCGACTTCTCCGCTACCAGCGGCGGGGCGATGATGCCGGCGTCGCCCGTGGTCTTGATGTGCATGCCGGCATCGAACAGCTGCTTCTGCCACCGGTGCCCGCGCCGGCCGGGCGCGCCGTCGGGCGCGACCTCGATGCCGGCGAGGAAACCGCAGCCGCGGATGTCGCTGACAACCGCGGCATCGCGCAACGACCACATGGCGTCGAGAAAGTAGGGCGAGAGCGCCGCGGCGCGCTCGAACAGCCGCTCGTCGCGGTAGATGTCCTGCGCCGCGAGCGCCGCCGCGCAGGCCACCGGGTGCGCCGACCAGGTATAGCCGTGGAAGAACTCGATCGCGCCCTCGGGGGCGGCGGCCATCAGCGTGTCGTGGATCTCGCGCCGCGCCGCCACCGCTGCCATCGGTACCGCGCCGTTGGTGATCGCCTTGGCCATGGTGACGATGTCCGGGGTCACGCCGAAGCTCTGCGCGCCGAAGGGCGCGCCGGTGCGGCCGAAGCCGCAGATCACCTCGTCGAAGACGAGCAGGATGCCGTGCGCGTCGCAGATCGCGCGCAGACGCTCCAGGTATCCGCGCGGCGGCACCAGCACCCCGGTGGAGCCAGCGACCGGTTCCACCACGCAGGCTGCGATGTTCTCCGCGCCGTGCAGCTGCACGAGGCGCCCCAGATCCTCGGCGAGCTCGGCGCCGCGCGGCGGCTGCCCGCGCTCGAAGCGATTCTCCGCAAGCCAGGTGTGGCGCATGTGCGCGACCGCGCCCGGTACGCCGGCGAAGGCGCGCCGGTTGTTGACCATTCCCGAAAGCGCGATGCCGCCGAAGTTGACGCCGTGGTAGGCGCGCTCGCGCGAGACGAAAAGCTGGCGTGTGCCCTCCTTTTTCGCGCGGTGGTACGCCAGCGCGAGCTTCATCGCCGTGTCGACCGCCTCCGACCCGGAGTTGACGAAGAACACCCGATCGAGGCCCGCAGGCAGGATCGCCGCGAGGCGGTTGGCGAGCTCGAAGGCCTTCGGGTGGCTGCGCAGGAAGTTCGGCGTGAAGTCCAGCTCCAGCAGCTGGCGGTGCACGGCCTCGGCAATTTCGCGCCGACCGTGTCCCGCCGCACAGGTGAACAGGCCCGAAGAGCCATCGATCACCTTGCGCCCATCCGGCGTCCAGTAATACATGCCCTCGGCGCGCGCGACGAGCTTGGGCTCCTGCTTGAACTCGCGGATGGGGGTGAAGGGCAGCCAGTGCGCCTCCAACGACGGCGCGGCGGGGGCGGGGGCGAAGGCGGGGGCAGTGAACTTGGGTAGCGCGGACATGAAAATTCTCCCTGCGCGGTGGCTAGCCGCGCGCATCGAGCGGCACGTAGGGGCGCGGCTCGGGTCCATTGTACACAGTCAGCGGGCGGATGAGGATATTGTTCTCCGTCTGTTCCAGCACCGACACCGCCCAGCCGGGCACGCGGCCGATGGCGAAGATCGGCACGAACAGGTCCGGCGGGATGCCGTTCAGGTAGTAGACCACGCCAGCGTAAAAATCCACGTTCACGTTGACGCCGTGGCGCGCGTAGGGCTTCATCGCCGCGACCAGGGCCTCGAGGATCTGGTACCACTGCGGCTGGCCCATCTCGATCGATAGTTTCTCTACGCCCGCGCGCATGTGGCGCGCGCGCGGGTCCTCGGCGCGGTAGACGCGGTGGCCGAAGCCCATCACCGCCTCTTTCGCGGCGCGCTTGCGCTTCACGTACTCCGCGACTTGCGACGCCTCGCCGATCTCCTTCGCCATGTGCATGACGTTCTCCGCGGCGCCGCCGTGAGCGGGGCCGGAGAGCGCGGCGATCGCCGCGGTCACCGCCGAATGCAGGTCGGCGTCGGTGCCCGCCACCACGCGCGCGGTGAAGGTGGAGGCGTTCGAGCCGTGCTCGGCGTGCAGGATCATGTCGGTGTCCATGAGCCGCGCCGTGTCTTCGCCCGGGCGCTTGCCCTGCAGCATCCAGAGGAAGTTCGCCGCGTGCCCCAGCGCCGGGTCGGGCGCGACTGGCGCGCGGCCGTTGCGGATGTGCTCGTGCGCGGCGACGATCATCGGCACCTGCGAGGTCAGCCGGATGCCCTTGCGCAGGGTCGCCGCCGCCGACTTGTCGGTGGTGTCCGGGTCGAAGGTGGCGAGCGCCGAGACCGCCGTGCGCAGCACGTCCATGGGGTGCGCGTTGCGAACCGTCCTGATGATTTCAAGGATCTCCCTGGGAAGCGTGCGGGCAGATCTGAGTTCGTTGGTGAACGCTTCAAGCTCGTTCCGCGCCGGAAGCTCTCCCTTCAGGAGCAGGAAACAGGTTTCCTCGAAAGTGGATTGCTGCGCGAGGTCGTGGATCGAATAGCCGCGGTAGCGCAGCTCGCCCGCGCGGCCGTCGATGTAGCAGACCTTGGAGCGGTCGAAGTACACGCCCTTCAGGCCGCGGTGGATCTCGATCTTCTCCGGGGTGTCACTCATGCTCGCCCGCGCCTATTTACCGTACAGCACGCCCGGCAGCCACAGCACCAGCTGCGGGAACGCCATCACGAGCGCGAGCCCGACCAGCTGGATCATCATGAATTGGAGCATGCCCATGTAGATGTCGCTCAACTGCCACTGCGGCGCCACGCCCTTAAGGAAGTAGGCCGAAAGCGCCACCGGTGGCGAGAGCCACGCGGTCTGCAGGTTGACCGCGATCAGGATCGCGAACCAGGTCATGTCGAAGCCCAGCTGCTTCACCATCGGCAGCACGATCGGCACGAAGATGAGCACGATCGGCACCCATTCGAGCGGCCAGGCGAGGAGGAAGATCGCCGCCATGATGATTAGCAGGATCACGTACTTGTTGAGTTCCAGGCTGAGCAGGGCCTGCGACAGGACCTCGGGGGTGCCCAGGCGCGAGAACACGCCGCCGAAGAAGTTCGACGCCGCGACCAGGAACAAAATCATGCAGGACACCTCGATCGTCTTCAGGACCGAGTTGTAGAGCAGTGGCCAGGTGAGGCGCCGATACAGGATGACCAGCGTCAGCGAACCGAACGCGCCGAGTGCTGCGCCCTCGGTCGGCGTGGCCACGCCGCCCAGGATGGCGCCCAGCGAGCACATGAGCAGCACCGAGATCGGGATCATCCCCTTGGCAAACTCGATCAGCGTCGAGCTCACGCTGGCCGCGCGTTCCTCCGGGGGTAGCGCCGGGCCGAGGGACGGGTTCAGGTAACAACGGATCAGGGCATAGGCGGCGTACATCGCGGCGAGCATGACCCCGGGGATCAGCGCGCCCGCGTACAGGTCCGTGACCGGGACCCCCATCACCGGGCCCATCACGACCAGCATCACGCTCGGCGGGATCAGGATGCCGAGCGTGCCCCCGGAGGTAATGATGCCGGCGGACAGGCGCACGTCATACTTCGAGCGGTCCATCGAGCGCGCCGCCATGATGCCCAGCAGCGTCACCGAGGCGCCGGCGATGCCGCTCGCCGCGCCGAACAGCGTGGCGACGAACATCGCCGACAGATACAACGAACCGTTCAGCCCCCCGAACATCTTCTGCATCACGAGGAAGAGGCGCTCCATCAGCCCCGCGCGCTCCAGGAGCAGCCCCATGAAGATGAAGAGCGGCACCTGCGCGAGCGTCTGCTCCTTCATCGTGGCGAAGGTCTGGAACAGCAGCAGGTGGAATACGGTGTCGCCGAAGCCCCAGTAGCCGAAGCCCAGGCCGAGGATGATCAGCGTGAACGCGATCGGGAAGCCGACGAAGATGGACGCGACGAGCGCGACCAGCAACCACCCGCCGATGATCTCCGGGGTCATTTCGTGTTGCCTTCGCTGGGCAGTTCGTCGGCGAGCGCTTCCTCGATCGAGCGCTGCTTGGTCAGCCACGCGCCGGTGCGGATCGCGTGCACGCACTTGAGGAACTCGGCCATGCCCTGCAGGAGCAGCAGGGCCAGCGCGACCGGCAGCACCGACTTGAGCGGGTACAGCGGCGGCATCCAGGCACTCGCCATCGCTTTCTCCTGCCGTTGCCAGGACAGGAGCGCCCAGTCCACCGACAGCCAGAAGAAGATGGCGATGCCGGGGAAGAAGAGCACGAGGTAGCAGAAGGCATCCACCCAGGCCTGCACCTTCACCGGCCACTTCTGGTAGAGGAAATCGGTGCGGATGTGGGAACCGCGGTGGAGCGTATATGCGGCCCCCAGCATGAACAGCGCGCCGTAGAGCATGTACGAGAGGTCGAAGGCCCAGTACGTCGGCTTAATCAGGTAGCGATTCGCGATTTCCCAGGTCATCACGAAGATCAGCGGCAGCACCAGCCAGCACGCGATGCGGCCTGACCAGTCGCTGATCGCGTCAATGCCGCGAATCACGCGCACGACCCGCCCCGACTCGATGCTCATGCTCTCTCCCCAAAAAAACGGGCGGCCCCGCGGCCGCCCGTGCCGGAACCTGCCCGACCGACTACCTGCCGCTCAGGTGCGACTCAGCGACCGAGGTGTTCAGCTTCTGCAGCATCAGCCAGTAGGGCACCGAGTCCTTGGCCCATGCCGTCTGCGAGTCGAGCACCTTCTTGAAGAACGGGTTCTTCGAGGCGGTATCGGCGAAGACCCGCTTCGCCGCGGCGGTGTAGGCGGCGAAGTACTCCGGCGGCGTGTTGTGCACCTGCACGCCGTGCTTGGTCTTCAGCTCGTTCAGCGCCACCGTGTTGGCGTGGAGGCGGTAGGCCATCGTGTCCATCAGCGAGGCCATCGCCGCCATCTCGAAGATCGCCTGCACGTCCTTCGGCAGCCGGTTCCAGAAGGTCTTGTTGATGTAGATGTCGCCGTTGACGACGTTCTGGTGCAGCCCCTGCAGGTAGAAATGCTTGAACGCGCGGTGAAAGCCATACGCGAGATCGGTCACCGGGCAGCACCACTCGGCGCCATCCAGCACGCCGCGCTCGGCCGAGGGGATGATCTCCGGGCCGGGCAGGAACACCGCCGGCACGCCCATTTCCTTGTAGATCGCGCCGGGGATGCCCGGCGGGGTGCGGAAACGGCGCTTCTTGAGGTCATCGAGGTTCCGCAGCGGCTCCTTGAACCAGCCGAGCGCCTCCGGGCCGACCGACTGCACCATGAAGCCCACCACGTTGACCTTGAGATGCTGGTCCCACAGTTCGCGGTAGAGGTCCTTGCCGCCGCCGTAGAAGAACCACGACAGCCAGGCCATCTGGTCCATGCCGACGCCGGAGCCCGCCGAGGGCGACCCGAAGAGGGTCGCCGCCGGGTGCTTGCCGGTCCAGAAGTGCGTCCAGGCGAAGCCGGCCTCGACCAGGCCCTTGTCCACCGCGTCGAGCGTCTCGGCGGTGCCGACCACCGCGCCTTCGGCGAGCACCTCGATCTTGAGGCGGCCATTGGTTGCGGCATCGACGCGCTTAGAGAATTCCTGCAGCAGCTTGAACTCGTCGGCCGAAGCCGGTACCACCGTCTGCAGGCGCATGCGATGCGACTGGGCCTGCGCAAGTCCCGGCAGCAGCGTGGCCAGGAGCGCGAGCGCGGCCGCGCGGCGCATCCAGCTAGTGAACCGATCCATGTTGTCCCCTTTTGGTTGTCTGGTAAAAAAATGAAACCGCTTACAAAGACTATTTTTGGGATTCGTTATAGTCAAGCTGCGGCGCAGCAGAAAACAACCGCAAACGTTTTCATCGGCAGTGCTAGAGTTTCGCCCGATGGCTCGACGCCCCAACCCGAAGCTCTCCGACGTCGCGCGGGCAGCCGGCGTCTCGCTCGCCACGGCCTCGCGCTCGCTCGCCGAGCCCGGGCTGGTGCGCCGGGAAACGCGCGAGCGCGTCCAGAACGCGGCGAGCATGCTCGGCTATGTCCCGCATGGTGCGGCGCGCGCGCTGGCCACGCGCCGTTCGCGCACGGTGGGCGCGGTGTTCCCGCCGGTCGACAACCCGATCTTCGCGGCCGCCACGCAGGCGCTGGGGCAGCATCTGGCGACGGCGGGCTACACGCTGCTGCTCGCCGCGCACGAATACGACCCGTCGGCCGAGCTCGCGGTGACGCGCGCGCTGCTGGAACGGGGCGTGGATGGCCTGGTGTTCCTCGGCCTGGACCATGAACCGGAACTGTTCGCGCTGCTCGCGCAGGCCGGCGTCCCTTATGACCTGATGTGGTCGCTGGACCCGGCGCGCTTCCACCCGTGCGTGGGCGTCGCTCACCGCATGGCGTCGGTGCGCGCCACCCAGCATCTCCTGGAGCTTGGTCACCGCGAGTTCGCGGTGATCGCCGGGCATACCGCCCACAACGACCGCACCCGCGAACGGCTGGCGGGCGTGCGCGAGGCTCTCGCGGCGCGCGCGATCGAGCTGCGGCCCGAACGCATCGTGGAGGTCGCGTTCAAGCTGCCGCAGGCGCGCGCGGCGTTCCGCCTGCTGCAGGAGCGCTCGCCGAGCTTCACCGCGCTGGTGTGCGGCAACGACGTGCTGGCGATCGGCGCGCTGGCCGAATGCGCGAGCCAGGGCATCGCGGTCCCGGCGCGGCTTTCGATCGTCGGTTTCGACGACATCGACATGGCTTCGGGCGTCACCCCCGCGCTCACCACGGTGCGGGTTCCCGCGGCGGAAATGGGCCGGCGCGCGGCCGCGCGCATGCTCGCGCGCCTCGCCGGCGGCGAGGTGGCGCACGTGGAGGAATTGCAGGCGGAGGTGATCGTGCGGGCGAGCACCGGCCCGGCGCCGCGATGAGCGAGGCCGATTGCATCGTCGTCGGCGCGGGGTCGGCGGGCTGCGTGCTCGCGCACCGGCTCTCCGCCGACGGCCGCAACCGCGTCCTGCTGCTCGAAGCGGGGCCGCGCGACGACTACCTGTGGATCCACGTGCCGATCGGCTACGGCAAGATGATGTTCCATCCCGACTACAACTGGCGCTTCGAGACCGATCCCGACCCGGGTATGAACGGCCGGCGCGTGTACTGGCCGCGCGGGCGCGGGCTAGGCGGCTCGTCCTCGATCAACGGCCTCATCGTCGTCTGCGGCCAGCCCGAAGACTACGATCATTGGGCGGCGCTCGGCAACCGGGGCTGGGGCTGGGACGACGTGCGGCCGTTTTTCGCGCGCAGCCGCATGTCGATGACGCCGATCCGCGCCCGGCACGAGCTGATGGACGCGATCGTACGCGCAGGCGTGGAACTCGGCGTGCCGGAGACGCAAGACTTCAATTGCGGCCGGCAGGAGGGCGTGGGCTACTACCGGCTGTTCACCCGCAACGGCCGGCGTTCCTCCAGCGCCACCGCGTACCTGCGCGAAGCCGAGAAGCGGCCGAATCTCGAGGTGCGCACGGGCGCGCATGCGACCCGCATCCTCTTCGAGGGCGGCCGCGCGGTGGGCGTGCGCTACCGGGTCGACGGCGTCGAGCGCGAGGCGCGTGCGGCGCGCGAGGTCATCGTTTGCGCCGGCGCGATCCAGAGCCCGCAGCTCCTGCAACTGTCGGGAGTCGGCCCGGCGCCGCTGCTGCAATCCTTCGGCATTCCCGTCGTGCGCGACCTTCCGGGCGTCGGCGAGAACCTCCAGGATCACCTCCAGTTGCGCGTGATGTACAAGTGCACCAAGCCGATCACAACCAATGACGACCTTGCGAGCTGGTGGCGCAGCGCGAAGATCGGCCTGCAATGGATCCTCGCGCGCTCCGGGCCCCTGGCCATCGGCATCAATCAGGGCGGGCTCTTCACCCGCGTGCTGCCCGAATCGAAAACGCCGGACATCCAGTTCCATTTCGCCACGCTCTCGGCCGAGCTCGCGGGGGCGAAGCCGCACCCCTGGCCGGGCTTCACGATGTCGGTCTGCCAGCTGCGCCCCGAATCGCGCGGCACGGTGCGCGTCCGCTCCACGGACGCGCGCGAGGCGCCTTCGATGCAGCCGAACTATCTGTCCACGAACCTCGATCGGCGCTGCGCAGTGGCCGGCGTGAAATTCGCCCGCGCGCTGGCGGCGACGAAAGCGCTGCAACCCTACGTCGCCGAGGAATACCGCCCCGGGCCCGAGGCGTGCAGCGACGAGGAATTGCTGGGATTCGCCCGCGCCTACGGGGCCACTATCTTCCACCCGTCGGGCACCTGCAAGATGGGCAGCGATCCGATGGCGGTGGTCGACGATCGCCTGCGCGTGCATGGCGTGGGCGGACTACGCGTGGTCGACTGCTCGATCATGCCGACACTCGTTTCCGGCAACACCCACGCACCGACCGTGATGATCGCCGAGAAGGCTTCGGATCTGATCCTGGAGGACGCCCGCTAGGCGGAATCCCCGCACTGGGCAAAGGATGCCGCCAGTTGGCCCGCGGCGCGCTGCAGCCTGGGCACATGTTCGAGCGCGCGCGGCAGGGGCATGCGCGCCACCGGCGCCTGCACCGCGACGGCAGCGATGGCGCGGTCGTCCGTGTCGAAGATCGGCACGGCGACGCAGACCAGGCCGGTGACGAATTCTTCCGCGTCCACGCCCACCTTGTCGCGTCGCACCCGCTTGAGTTCGTCCTCCAGCGCCGAGCGATCGACCAGCGTGTTCTCGGTCTGGCGCTCGAGCCGCAGTTGCGCCAGCAGCCGCCCGCGCCGTGGCCCAGGCAGCAGCGCCAGCAGCAACTTGCCGCTGGCAGTGCAGTGCAGCGGGACTGTCGAGCCAGGTTGCAGGTTCACGCGCAGCGGGGAAGGGGTCTCGACGCGGTCGACGTACACGATGCTCGCTCCGTCCAGCATCGTGAGGTTGCAGGTCTCGCCCAGGTCATCGACCAGGCACTGCAGGATGGCGTGGCGCGCGCCGCGCACGGTGGAATTCGTCAGCACGCGCAGCGCGAGTCGGGACAGGCGCGGGCCGACGCCGAAGCGGCGGCCTTCCAGCTCGCGGCTCACCAATTGCGCGGTCTCGAGTTGCGCGAGCAGCCGGTGCACGGTCGGCTTGGGCAGCGCGACGCGCCCGGCGAGCGTGGCCAGCGTGACCGGACCGTCGTCGTCGACGAGCGCGTCGAGTACGGCAAAGGCCCTGACACTGGCGGCGGATTGGTCGTGCTTTCGTGCCATGGGGAAGAGAATTTATCATAAAATGGAACGTTTTGTATAAATTTCGGTACAGATACTTGTCTCGACCGGACTGCTGTGGAACACTCCGGCCCTCACCAAGGAGGGAACATCATGGGCAAGACAATGGATATGCCGGCGCAAGCCGCCGTCATCGGCAAGCAGAAGATGACGCCGTCGGAGGCCTTCGTCGAGGCGATGGTCGCGCAGGGCGTGCGCAACGTGTTCGGCATCGTCGGCTCGGCCTATATGGACGCGCTGGATCTGTTCCCTGCCGCCGGCATCCGCTTCATCCCCACAGTGCACGAGCAGGGCTCGGCGCACATGGCCGACGGCTATTACCGCGTCACGGGCAAGCATGGCGTGTGCATCGGGCAGAACGGCCCGGGGATCACGAACTTCGTCACCGCCATCGCGGCGGCGTACTGGGCGCACAGCGCAGTCGTGGCGATCACCCCCGAGACCGGCTCGATGTCCCTGGGCCTAGGCGGCTTCCAGGAGACCGACCAGCTGCCGATTTTCTCCAAGATCACCAAGTTCCAGGCGCATGTGAACAATTCGGCGCGCATGGCGGAAATGACCGCGCGCGCCTTCGACCGCGCCATCCTTGAGATGGGGCCGACGCAGCTCAACATCCCGCGCGATTTCTTCTACGGCGAGATCGAGTGCGAGGTTCCGCAGCCGATCCGCGTCGAGCGCGGCGCGGGCGGCGGCGCGAGCCTGGATGCGGCGGCGGAAGTGCTCGCCGGCGCGAAGTTCCCGGTGATCATCGCCGGCGGCGGCGTGATTGCCGCCAACGGCGTCGGCGCCTGCGTGGCGCTTGCCGAGTTGCTCGATGCGCCGGTGTGCAACTCGTACCTGCACAACGATACCTTCCCGGCCAGCCACCGCCTGTGGTGCGGCCCGCTCGGCTACCACGGCTCCAAGGCCGCGATGAAGGTGCTGTCCAAGGCCGACGTGGTCGTCGCGCTCGGCTCGCGCCTCGGGCCCTTCGGCGTGCTGCCGCAGTACGGCTTTGACTACTGGCCGGCGAACGCCAAGCTGGTCCAGATCGACGCCGATGCCAAGGTGCTGGGCCTGGTGAAGAAGACCTCGGTGACGGTGAATGGCGACGCGCGCGAAGCCGCCGAAGCGCTGGTCGCGCGCCTCAAGGGCCGCAGCCTGGCGGGCGCGGCGAGCAAGGCGGAGCGCCTGGGCATCGTCAAGGCGGAGAAGGAGGCCTGGAGCAAGGAGCTCGCCGGCTGGGACCACGAGAACGACGAGTGGAGCCTGGAAGTCGCCAAGGGCTCGAAGTTCATGCACCCGCGCATGATGCTGCGCGAGCTGCAGAAGGCGATGCCCACCGATGCGATGGTCTCCACCGACATCGGCAACATCTGTCAGGTCGCCAACTCGTACCTCACGTTCGACAAGCCGCGCTCGATGTTCGGCGCGATGATGTTCGGCAACTGCGGCTACGCCTTCCCGACCATGATCGGCTGCAAGGTGGGCGCGCCCGACCGCACCGCGGTGGCGTACGTGGGCGACGGCGCCTGGGGCATGAGCTTCGGCGAGATCCTCACCTGCGTGCGGGAGAACCTTCCGGTGACTGCCGTGGTGTTCAACAACCAGCAATGGGGCGCTGAGAAGAAGAACCACGTCGACTTCTACCGCAACCGGTTCCTCGGCGTGGACCTGGAGAACCCAAGCTTTGCCGGCATCGCCAAGGCCATGGGGGCCGAGGGCGTCGTGGTGGACAAGGTGTCCGATGTGGGCGATGCTTTCCGGGCGGCCTGCAAGGCGCAGAAGGAAGGCAAGACCACGATCGTCGAGATGATGTGCACGCGGGAACTCGGCGATCCGTTCCGCCGCGACGCGCTGAAGAAACCGCGCCGCATGCTGGATAAGTACAAGGCGATGGTCTGATCCCGCAGCAAACGGACAAACAGGGTCTGAGGAGTCCGAGATGAGGAAGATCGTTCTGTTGGCGGGGCTGCTGCTGGCTTCGCAGGCTTGGGCGCAGGACTGGCCAGTGAAGGCGGTAAGGTTCATCAATCCGTTCCCGGCCGGTGGCGGCACGGACACGTTCGCCCGGCCGCTGTCGGTGGTGCTGAGCAAGAACCTCGGGCAGCAATTCATCGTCGAGAACCAGGGCGGTGCGGGGGGCACGGTCGGCGCGGCGAACGCCGCGCGGGCCGGGGGCGACGGCTATACGTTCCTGATCGGGGCGGTGCATCACACCATTGCGCCGAGCGTGTACCCGAAGCTCAGCTACGACATCGAGAAGGACTTCGTCCCCGTCACGCTGCTCGCCACGGTGCCGAACGTGGTGGTGCTGAACTCGAAGACCAGCTTCAAGACGGTGAAGGAACTCGAGGCGTTCGCGAAGGCCAATCCGGGGCGGCTGAACTACGGCTCGCCGGGCTCGGGCACCTCGCAGCACCTCGCCGCGGAGCTCTTCAAGCTGGGCACGAAGACCTTCATGGTCCACATTCCCTACCGCGGCCTCGGGCCGGCGATGCAGGACTTCCTCGCCGGCAACTTCGAGGTCATGTTCGACGGGCTGGGGGCGTCGGCCGCGCAGATCAAGGCGGGCAAGATCCGCGCCGTCGGCATGATGGCGGCGAAGCGCCATCCTCAGTTTCCCGACATCCCGACCATGGCCGAGCAGGGATATCCGGGCATGGAAGTGTCGACCTGGTACGCGATGTGGGGCATCCGCGGCACGCCGCAGCCAGTCATCGACAAGATGTACGCCGAAGTGGCGAAAGCCCTCAGGGATCCGGCCATCGTCAAGGTCTGGGAGGTCACCGGCGCCGACGCCGGCGGCCAGCGCCCCGAGGAGTTTGGCAAGTACGTCCGCTCCGAGATCGAGCGCTGGGCCAGGGTCTCCAAGGCGGCCAACGTCAAGGTGGACAACTGACCTGATGGGAGCGGCCGAAACCCCGGTTTCCGAGGCGCGCGAAGCGGTCGCGGGGTTGGTTCGCCAGGCTCGCGCTGCCCAGCGCGAGTTTGCCGGCTGGCCGCAGGCGCGCGTCGACGAGGCCGCGCTTGCCTGTGGCTGGGCGATCATGAAGCCGCAGAACAACCGCGCGCTCGCCGAGATGGCGGTGCGCGACTCGGGCCTGGGCAACGTCGAGGACAAGATCCAGAAGAACCATCGCAAGACCCTCGGCCTGCTGCGCGACATCGCCAGCGTGAAGACGGTCGGCGTGGTCGCCGAGATCCCGGAGAAGGGCATCACGGAAATCGCGCGGCCGGTCGGCGTGGTCGCCGCCATCACGCCGTCGAGCAACCCCGGCGCGACGCCCGCCAACCAGATCATCAATGCCATCAAGTGCAGCAACGCGATCATCCTCGCGCCCTCGCCCAAGGGTTCCAGCACCGGCGAGAAGCTGCTCGAGTTCGTGCGCGCGGAGCTTGCGAAGGTGGGCGCGCCCGCCGACCTGGTGCAGATTCTTCCCGCGCCGGTGACCAAGGCGGCGACGCACGAGCTGATGCGCCAGTGCGACCTGGTCGCCGCGACCGGCTCGCAAGCCAACATTCGCGCCGCCTACTCCAGCGGCACGCCGGCGATCGGCGTCGGCATGGGCAATGTGGTGTCCATCGTCGATGCCTCGGCCGACCTCGCCGACGCCGCGGCCAAGATCGCGCGCTCGAAGACCTTCGACAACGCCACCAGCTGCTCGTCCGAGAACGCGGTCGTGATCCTCGCGCCGGTCTACGACGCGATGCTGGCCGAGTTGGCGAAAGCAGGCGGCGTACTGCTCGACGACGCCGACAAGGCGCGGCTGCAGAAGCTGATGTTCCCCGAAGGCAAGCTCGCCCCGGGCGCGACGGCCCAGGCTGCGCCGCGCGTGGCGTCGCTGGCCGGCGTGGAGAACGCCACGGCGAAGGCGGCGCGTTTCCTGATGGTGGCGGAATCGGGCGTCGGCCCCGCCTGTCCCTTCTCCGGCGAGAAGCTCTCGCCAGTGCTCGCGGTCTACCGCGCAGCGAGCTTCGACGATGCGTTTGCGCTCACGCGCCGGATCTACGATTACCAGGGCCGCGGGCACTCGGTGTCGATCCACACGCGCGACGATGCGCAGGTGCGCCGGCTCGGCCTCGAACTGGAGGTCGCGCGCGTGATCGTCAACCAGGCGCATTGCATCGCCACCGGCGGCAGCTTTGACAACGGGCTGCCGTTCTCGCTGTCGATGGGCTGCGGCACCTGGGGCGGCAACAGCTTCTCGGACAACATGCACTGGCGCCATTTCCTCAACATCACGCGCATCTCCCGCGTGATCCCCGAGCGCGTCCCGACCGAGTCCGAGATCTTCGGCAGCTACTTCGCCAAGCACGGCAGGGGCTGATGGCCGAGCAGACCCTGCGCGACGTGCTCGCCGGGCATGTCGCGCGCCAGCCCGAGCGGCCCTTCCTGATCGCCCCCGAGAGCGGGCGGATCCTGCGCTATCGCGAGATCGACCGGCAGTCGCGCTTCCTGGCGCGTTTCCTGGCCGCAAGCGGCCTTGAGCGCGGCGACAAGGTGGCGCTGTACCTGCACAACGGCTACCAGACCGCGCTGCTGTTCCTCGCCACGATGGTCGGCGGCTACGTGATCGCGCCGCTGAACCTGCTCTCGCAACGCTCGCAGCTGGCGTACGTGCTCGATCATTGCGACTGCAAGGTGCTGTTCACGTCGCGCGAATACGAGAAGGCACTGGGGGAGGCGCTCGCCGACGTGAAGCGCCGCATCCAGGTAATCTTCATCGACACCGATTCGCCAGCGCTTTTCCTGGATGACGAACTGCCGGCGAAGGAACTCGAGCCGCTCGCGCCGCAGGATCCGGCGCTGCTGATGTACACCTCGGGCACCACCGGGACGCCCAAGGGCGCGCTGCTCACGCACGCCAACTTGGTGGCGGGCGGCCGCGCGGTGTCGGACTGGCATGGCCTCGGGCCCGAAGACCGCTGCCTGTCGTCGCTACCGATCTACCACATCAACGGCCAGGTGATCGCCACGGTTGCGCCGTTCGTCTCCGGCGGCAGCGTGGTCGCGCCGCACCGCTTCAGCGTGTCGACCTGGTGGGACATGGTCGAGCGCCACGAGGCGACCTGGATCAACATGGTGCCGACGATCATCGCCTACCTGCTCAACGCCGCCGAGCCCGCGCGCAAGTACAGTTTCCCGAAGGTGCGCTTTGGCCGCTCGGCCTCGGCGCCGCTGCCGCCCGAGCAGCACCGCGCGTTCGAGAGGACCTTCGGCTTGTCGGTGATCGAGTGCATGGGCATGACCGAGACCTCGTCGGTGGCATTCGCCAACCCGCAGGATCCGGCCAGGCGCAAGTACGGCAGCCTCGGGCTGCCTTGCGGCGTCGAGGCGCGCGTGGTGAACGGCGAGCTGCAACTGCGCGGGCCGAACATCATGGCGAGTTACTACAAGGCGCCGGAACAGACCGCGAAAACGTTCGATGCCGAGGGCTGGCTGCTCACGGGCGACCTCGGCCATGCGGACGCGGACGGATATTTCTACATCTCCGGCCGCTCCAAGGAGCTGATCATCAAGGGCGGCGAGAACATCGCGCCGCGCGAGATCGACGAGGCGCTGCTGAAGCATCCGGCGGTGCTGGAGGCTGCGGCGGTCGGCATCCCGGACAAAAACTACGGCCAGGACATCCGCGCCTGCGTGGTGCTCAAGCCCGGCGCACATGCGAGCGCCGAAGCGCTGCGTGCGTTCTGCCTAGCCGAACTGGGTCGCTACAAGACGCCCCGAGAGTTCCGCATCCTCGCCGAACTGCCTAAAGGGCCTTCGGGAAAGGTGCAACGGCTCAAGCTGGCCGGCGACTTTTGAGGCGGTCGGCTTACCCCATGTGCCAGCCGTGACTCACGACGATTGACTGGCCCGTGAGCGCATTGCTTGGAAACGTGGCAAGGAAGAGCGCCACCTGGGCGACATCGTTCACAGTGGTGAATTCGCCATCGACGGTGGTGCGCAGCATGACGTCCTTGACGACCGCTTCCTCGAAGATGTTCGTCTCTTTCGCGAGCTGAGGAATCTGCCGCTCGATCAGCGGCGTGCGCACGAAGCCCGGGCAGATGAGATTGGAACGGATGCCGTGCGGCGCGCCTTCTTTCGCCACCACGCGGCACAGACCCGCCAACCCGTGCTTGGCGGCGACGTAGGGGCCTTTCTGCACTGAGGCCTCGAGCGAATGCACCGAGCCCATGAGGACGATCGAGCCGCCGCGCTGCTGGCGGACCATGTGCCGCAGGCAGGCGCGCGCGGTCAGGAATCCGCCATCAAGGAGGATCCCCAGCACCCGCTTCTAGTTGGCAAAGGACACATCGGCGATGCTGTCGACGTGCTGCACGCCCGCGTTGCTCACGAGAATATCGACGCCGCCTAGCTGGCGCGCCGCTTCTTCCACGCCCCGCTCGACCTGCTCCTCGTCGGTCACGTCCATGCGCAGGCTGATGGTGTTCCTGGCTCCGGTTCGAGGTTCGTTCAAGTCCGCGATGCAGACCTTCGCCCCCGCCTCGGCGAAGACGCGCGCGATCTCGGCGCCGATGACGATGGCCGATTTGCCGTTGAGCGTCATGGGGGCCGAGCCTCAGGTGCGCAGGAATCCGCCGTCGACGGCGATGGTCTCGCCGGTGATGAACGACGCGGCTTCCGAGGCGAGGAAAAGGGCCGCACGCGCGATGTCCTCCGCCTCGCCAAGGCGGCCGAGCGGTATGCGCGCGAGCACGCGCTCGCGCAGCGCGGCGTCGAGCTGCGCGCTCACCAGGTCGGTGGCGACCACCGCCGGCGCGATGGCGTTGACGCGGATACCCTGCGGGCCGAGCTCGCGGCCCAGGCCACGGGTCATGGCCACCACGGCAGCCTTGGTCGCGCCGTACCAGACGTTGCCGATCGCGCCGCCGCCTTTTTCGTGCGATACCGAGGCGATATTGATGATCGACGCGCCCCGCCGTCCCCGCATCGCGGGAACCGCCGCCTGCACGCAATTGAAGACGCCCGTGACGTTCACCGCGAGCAGGCGGTCCCAGGCCTCGCCGCTGGTCTGGTCGAAAGGTCCGGAGCCGAGTAGGCCGGCGTTGTTCACCAGCACATCGATCGCGCCCACCTTGTCCATGCATTTTCTGACCGATGCGCGATCGGTGACATCCATCGCGAGGCCGCCGCCCGCGATGTCGGCCCGGTGAACGACAAAGCCTTCCTTCTCGAAACCGGCTGCGATGCCCGCGCCAAGGCCGCGCGCCGCGCCGGTGACGAGCACGACCCTGCCGTTCATGAGGAGAAGGTCATTTCGGTGCCCGCGAAGCGGATATGCGCGTACTCGATGTCGCGCCGCTGCGCGAGCCAGCCCGCGAGCTCGGCGAGCGGCGTGGTGCGAAAGCTGTAATGCGGCTGCGGCTTGCTCAGGGGCGCGAGCAGCTTGCGGTCGTAGAAAGCGACGAGCAGCAGCTCCTCGTCGGGCGCGCCGGGGAGCTCGCGCCGCAGCCGCGGCAGCCAGGGCTTGAGGTTCTCCCCCGGACGGTTGCTGACGAGGTCCTTCTCCTTCAAATCGATGCGATCGAGAAAATCGCCGGACAGCGGAGCAGCGAGCCTTCCGTAATAGCCGGCCGCGTACTTGCGCACCTCGTCCGGGATCGTCTTGTAGCGCTCGCCCTGCACCACGTTCAGCACCGCCTGCGTGACGATGTACTGCGCGAACGGGCTCACCGCGATCGGGTAGCCGAGGTCCTTGCGCACGCGCGCCGCCTCCTCGAGGATCTCGGGCAGGCGGTGCTCGATTTTCATCGTCTGCAGCTGGTAGCGCAGGTTGGAGATCATGCCGCCGGGAATCTGGTGCTGGTAGAGCGCCGGATCGTATTTCGCCGGCACGCCGGCAGGCTTGTCTTCGCGCACGCACAGCCAGCGGAAATAGTCCGCCACCCGCTGCAGCGCTTTGCGGTTCATGCCCGTCTTGAACCCCAGCCGCTCCGCCCGCGCGGCAATCTCCTCAGTCGCCGGCAGCGACGCGCCGTTCGCAAGCGGCTCGCTCGCGGTGTAGCCGTGCGCGAAGCCGCTCTCGATCGCAACCTGGTAGACCTCGGGCGCGAGCCCAGACTGGCAATGCGAGTGCAGCTGCACCGGGGTACGGCCTGCCGCCCGGACCACCGCCGGAAAAAGCGTGCGGCCGCACTCCGGGGTCAGCAGCCCGGTGGGATCCTTGATGCACAGGATGTCGGACTTCAGGTTGACGAGCTCTTTCGCGCGCGCGACGTAGTACGCGTCCGTGTGCACCGGCGAGAGCGTGTAGGTCAGCCAGCCGTTGATCTTCATTCCCGCCTCGCGGCCGGCCTTGATCGAGGATTCGAGGTTGCGATTGTCGTTCAGCGCGTCGTAAACCGTGAACACCTTGACGCCGAGCTTCGCCAGCACCTTCGCGTTCAGCTCGACCACGTCGTCCGGGAAGAGCTCGAAGGTGTAGAGGCTCTGGCCTCGCGTCAGGGCGTCGGTCGGGGTGCGCAGCCGCTCGCACAGCAGCTTGACGCGGGCGAACGGATCCTCGTGCAGGTAGCGCACGCAAACATCGAACACCGCGCCGCCGAGGATGTTGATCGTGTCGTAGCCGCAGCGATCGATCTCCTCGAGGATCGGCGTCATCATGGCCGTCGTCATCCGCGTGCCCCAGAGGCATTGGTGCGCGTCGCGCAGCGTGACATCGACGAAACCGAAGCGCTTCATCGCAGTTCGATCAAACCGGGTCGATCAGCATGAGCGGCTGGCCGCGCTCGACCGACTGCGCGTTGCCGACCAGCACTTCCTTGACCACGCCGCTCAGGCCCGCCTCGACCTGGTTCATCAGCTTCATTACCTCGATGATGCCGACCACGGTGCCGGGCTCGACCTTGCTGCCCGCCTCGACGAACGGCGGCGCATCTGGCGCGCTCGCGCGGTAGAACGTGCCGACCATCGGGGCGCGCACCGCCGGCGCATCCGCGGGTATCCCGGTGGTCGCCAAAACCCTCTGTTCTGGGGCGGCTTTCGCTTCCACTGGCGCATGGCTACCGGCTTGCGCGCCATTGGCCCGGCGCACGTTGACCTCGATGTCGCCGACCTTGAGGCGGAATTCGCTGAAGTGCGACGCGGTGCGGATTGCCTCGGCGATCTTCAGCAGGTCCTGGTAGGACAGTTCGCGGCTCGCCATTGGCAGGATAGTATCGGATAGTATTCGGCCATGAGCTTACCCGTCATCATTACCGTCGCCATTACGGGCGCCGTGCCGAAGAAGAAGGACAACCCGGCGGTGCCGGTCGTCCCCGCCGAGCAGGTGGAGTCGACGCACGAGGCCTTCGAGGCCGGCGCTTCGCTCGTCCACATCCATGTGCGCAATCCGGACG
>Ga0169931_10003182_pt1 | contig 26269 bp, 25 predicted proteins | sample Kivu_15m_20L_FD_129675 | JGI IMG/M metagenome (GOLD analysis project Ga0169931, IMG submission 129675) | Freshwater microbial communities from Lake Kivu, Western Province, Rwanda to study Microbial Dark Matter (Phase II) - Kivu_15m_20L... | ecosystem: Environmental > Aquatic > Freshwater > Lake...
TTAACCTTTTGGCTGGTTTGGTTGCCTATACCTATCGCGAGACTAAACCTGCTTTAGATCTTCTCTTCAAAGGCTTGCCTGCTCTTCCTCCTACTTGCTTTTAGTTCGTCGAACTCACGTTAAGATAAGCGAGATCCCAAGCCGCCTTATGACGTTTAGCACGCATACTGGACTTAGAAGATTTATCACGACTTAAAAGATTAAGAGCAAAATGGCGCAGCATCGCCATATTTTCAGGAGAATTATCTTTGCGAATACGAGAAGCATCTTCGTGAAAAGAGACATCTAAAACCCAATGCAATGAATTTTCAACCGACCAATGATTACGAACTGCGTTATTCATGACAGAAGCATTAGAGGTCAAACTGGAAATGTAGTAACGATTCTCAGTAGAGACTTTACCATTGATGCGGCGTTCACTTTGGACTAGGGAAATCGTTAGTAATCCAGACCATAAAGGCAATTGCGTCAGGTAATCCAAGTTAGATAAAGTCCAACAACGGCGAATCTCTAAACGACCATGTCCTTTGTCTATGGACTGGCAAAAGTCATGCTCTACATCTGTAAAATTAGTGGAGATAGCTTGTTCAAATAACCACTGTACATCCTCAAACAGACTTCCCTGATTACCTTTGAGTGCTAAAACATAATCCCCACCCTGTTGGATAATTTGATTGGCTATTTCTTTCTGGCATCCCATTGCGTCAATTGTCACAATGCAACCAGTAATTTCTAGTAGCTTTAATAATTCGGGGATTGCTGTGATTTCGTTAGATTTATGATCAACTTTTCTTTGCCCTAATACCAATCGATTGGTGCTTGCCCATGCACTCACCATATAGATTGCTCCTTTATCTGCTCCTCGGTCGTAGGATTGCCTCAAGGTTTTACCATCTATCGCTACTACCTCTCCCTTCAGCACTTGACTTACGGATTTCACCCACTTAATGAAGCTATTTTGCATTTGTTGCGGGTCTAATCTCGCAAACACTCTGGCAAATGTGTCATCACAGGGGATTCCGTTCGGTAGTTCCAGAAATGTCCCTAGCCATTCTTGTTTTGATTTGCCGAATAGCTCTATGTCTTCCCAGTTTTCTGCCCCACTTATCACTGCGCAAATTGCTATCTCGATTATGTCTAGTAAGTTATGCTCTTTCCCTCGGTTATCTCGTGGATCTTCTACTCCCTCAAAGTGGCTCAGTAAACTAACTGCGATAGGACTATTCATTAAGGTTTGACTTTTTTATTGTCTCCTTATTTTATTCACTTTTTTATGCGGTTGCCCTGGTAAGGGTTTTGAAAGGACAAAATGGCGTAGCCATTTTGTGCTTTGGTATAAGGGTTTTGAAAGGACAAAATGGCTACGCCATTTTGTCCTTTGGTATTAAGGTTGACTTTGCAACCAGTAATAGGTCGCCATCGGCAAAAGAGTTGCCAAAATCAGCAAAATAATTACCACCACGTTTGATGAACTAGCCTCAGTTTCTTCTCTAGTAGCATAGTTACTCGTCTCGGTCTCTTCTACTGCCAATAGAGGCGCACCAGGATCAGGATTACCTCTCAAAACTGTTTCTAACCTTGCGATTCCTTCATTGACAGCTTGGTTATAGTTTGCCTTACGCGCAGGATAGAGCATAGTTTCATCAGCAATACTATTGGCAATGCTATCAGGTAAAACTTCCTTAACCTTGGCACCAGTTTGAATCGCTGTACGGTGGTCTTCTGTTGCCATAAATATTAATACTTGATTCGCCTTTGCCTCTTCCGTAGGGAACCACTTATCAAATAGTTCCGAGGTAAATTCCGATGCAGGTTGACCTAAATCAATACGGCGAATCGCCACCACATGCACTTCAATTCCTGTTAATTCTGCTAGTTTTTCGGCTTTGCTAGTAACCGACCCTTTAGTCGAAGTACTCAGTACCTCAGAGTCATCGATTACCCAAGTCTGTTGAGTCAGAGACTTAATCTCGTCTAAGTCGGGAATATCTGATACCTGCAAAGCAAGAGCCGTACCTATACATAAATTAAAGCTAATTAGTAAAGCGATCGCCCCAAAACATAGGCGGCTCAAAAAATTTTTAAACACAATTTTAATCACAATTTTTAAACCTATATCTTAAAACTATAGCAATCCTAAATGAGTTGTGGAAGTGCATCCCACAGGAGTGCGCTTCCACAACCATCAAAAATCCACAAATGATTTAGGACTGCCATATATTTAACGTCAATTCGACAAACGTGCAAAATGTTAAAAATCACACTTTCCCATTTTGTGCCATTTGCGCCGCGCTTCGCGCAGCACAAAATGGCTATATAGAAAATTTGGCGATTGTCTTTAGGTTAAGCTAGCAATCAAGATTAAATTTTAATTAAGATTTTAGACAAATTAAAGCTGGATCAGCAGATCAAAGTTACTTCAGCAATGAAAGTTTTGCTTAGGACATAAAACCCAAATAAATAAAGGTGGCACAAAGCGCCACCTTTATTTATTTGGGTTTTACTCTTTATAAATTCTGTATATTTAAGTATTATTAAGATTTTGGAGCAAACTTCAAAAAAGTTTTTTACGAACATTTTGAAGTTTGATCTGTTGATGCATCTGATTGTTTATTTTTTGCCTGTGGAAAAACTGTGGAAAAACACCATCTTTCTGTGGAAAAGTACTTATTGTCTGGGGAAAACTTTTAAATAAATGGGGAAAACTTTTACTAAGTATTTATACTCTGTGGAAAACTAGCCACTCTATCCACAGGGTTTTCCACAGGTAAAAATCGCTGTAAGTACTGTTAAATATAGTTTTTTCCGAGTTTTCCACATTTTCCACAGCCCCTACTACTACTATTTAATATTTTTATTCTTTAAAACAGTAATTATTAGATCGAGTGAAAAAATAACGAAATATTAAATTTAATTTTGATAGTGCAAAAAATTACATCGATGGTATGATTGACTTCCACAAATCAAAAAAATAAAAACTAAAAAACTTTTTTTGGAAAGTTTTTTTTGAAAGTCCTGATTTAAAGCCTTCTCCCAAAAAATATCCACAAAGTAACTTTAAACACATTTCGTTTTTTACAGAAATTTTAAAAACAATCAAATTTCTTACTTCTTCAAAGTTCACCATCAAACTGCTCTCCGCATTTCAACAGCTAAATCATTAGCTAATCGGTCGCAATAAACCCTTTGTAAATTTTCAATCTCACCACTCAGCTTAGAAATTTTCCTGCCAAACTATGCGACTAGTCTGTCCCCAAAATCAACTTGCTGCTAATCTTGCCCTTGTCGGTCGAGCAGTTGCTTCTCGTCCTACTCACCCGATTTTGGCAAATATTCGTCTAGATGCTGACGGCTCTAATCAAAGCCTTGGTATGACAGCTTTTGATCTCAATTTGGGTATTCAGGTGTCTTTTCCTGCTCAAGTCGTACAGGCAGGAGCAATTACTCTGCCTGCAAAGTTGCTCAACGACATTGTGTCGCGGTTGCCCGATGAAGACATCACCATCAGCGTGGACAAGGACAACACGATGGTATCGATCGTTTGTGGTTCAGGCCGTTACCAAATGCATGGCTTGCCTGTAGAAGAATTTCCTGAACTGCCTCAAATTGGCGAAGATGGCGAGACGACCTATCTGCCAGTTGAGTCGATGCTGAGTGGGCTTGCCTCAACTCTGTTTGCAACTTCGGCTGATGAAACCAAACGAATTCTGACTGGGGTACATCTAACGGCGAGTGCCGATCGCTTAGAGTTTGCTGCTACTGATGGGCATCGCTTGTCTGTGTTACAGACAGCATTTTTGGATGCAGATGAGCCTCCCGTGACAGGAGATACGGTGACAACAAGTCTGGAAGTGACGATCCCTGCTAGAGCCTTACGGGAACTAGAGCGAATGCTTAATCAACAGACTGAGGGGGCTATCGCAGTTAAGTTTGATCGAGCTAATATGATTTTCCAAAGTGCCAATCAAATTTTAATTTCTCGCCTTTTAGATGGTACTTATCCTAACTACCGCCAATTGATTCCTACCCGCTTTGATCGTCAAGTGACCTTAGAGCGCAAATTATTTCTATCGGCTTTAGAGCGCATTGCTGTATTGGCTGATCAAAAAAACAACATTGTCAAAATCTCGATTGATGCTACAGGTCAAGAAGTTTCTCTCTCAGTCGAGGCTCCTGATGTGGCAGCAGGGCGTGAATCTCTACCTGCTCAAATTTCAGGTGAAGATGTGGAAATCGCCTTTAATGTTAAATATCTGCTGGATGGCTTAAAGGCTCTGCCCAGTAATGAAATTCAAATTCAGATGAATAACCCAACTAGCCCTGCCGTACTTGTACCAATTGGGGCAAGCAAAATGACTTATCTTCTCATGCCTGTGCAAATTCGTAACTAGACAACCCTTAAAATAAAAGCGGCGCATTGCACCACTTTTATTTTATTCGGTTTTATTCAATAGCGACTGCTATATCTCAGAGAAAAATCCTGTAAACTTAGTTGAAGTATGGATTTCTTACCACCGCCTTCAACTCAACTGCCACCTAGTACCTATGCTGAGGTGAGACAAGCTAGCTCTAGCCAAACGTTGTCATTACCGCCAACGTTGCCTAGCCTTGTTGCTAAACTACCTGCTGCTGAACTGCCGATAGAGGTGAGTGAGCAGTTACAGATTCTTTTAGAAACATTGCCTGATCCTAAGACGATCGCTCAACAACTCAAAGCCGATCTGCTGGCTCAAGCTGGAGCAATCAAACCAAATAGCCTACCTAAGCCCAAGCCTAACGATAAACCGCGTCCACCCTTGCCGCCGCGTGTAGGTGAAAAGTTAAATGTAGTCAGCGATCGCCAAGAATATGACATCAACACAGAGGTATTTGTCGCTGAAGGCAATGTTGTAATTAATTACAGGAAATCCGAACTAAAAGCCGATCGCGTGCAGTTGAATACCAAAACGCAAGAAGTTGTTGCTGAAGGTAATGTATTTTTTACACGTGGTGATCAGAAGATCCGTGGTTCTAAGCTTACTTATAATTACGGCAATGTTAAGGGTGAGCTCCTGAATGCATCAGGGGCTGTTGACCTTGGTAACTTGAATAGTTCAGAAGTATCGCGATCGCCTGGGGAAACTGCCAGTAACTCCATTACTATCTCCCCGATTGGGTCAGGAAATTCTAATGATGGGCAGGTACGCCGCCTTGGGTTTATTGCTGATCGCTTGATTCTGGATGGGGATACTTGGACTGCGGAAAACTTGCGTGTTACTAACGATCCCTTCAGTCCACCTGAACTGGAATTAACCACCAGCAAAGCGACCCTAACGCCGATTTCACCAACTCAAAACCGTCTGGATTTAGAATCACCCCGCATTGTCTTTGATCAAGGCTTCTCCCTGCCATTGCCAGTTAATAGCATTACCCTTGATCGCTTTCAGCGTTTTGCTCCTGCCCTAGTAGGGTTTGATCGACGCGATCGCGATGGTGTTTTTTATCAACAGAGCTTTGATGTGATTACTCAACCCAACTTGAGTTTCCAGTTATCACCACAATTACTCCTGCAACGCGCTTTTTCCAGTCAGAGTGGATTTTCGGGCTTCGATATTATTGGTGTTGTTGCAACTTTAAATGGAGCCTTTGATGATGGGTCGAGTTTATCGGCAAGAGCTAGTTTCTCTGGGTTAGATTTTTCGAGAATAGATTCTTTGTTGCGATTTAATGCGACCTATCAGATGCCGATATTTGGTAATCATACTTTGTTGTCACAGTATGCCTTTCGCGATCGCGTTTTCAATGGTTCGCTAGGCTTTCAAGATGTCAACAACATTTTGGGAACAACCTTGTTATCCCCCACCTATGTTCTGGGTGATTCTCAAATTTCTGTAAGTTATCAAGCCTCTGCTCAATTGGTTGGGGCGCAGAGATCCGATTTGCAACCGAGTACTATTGGCTCATTAATTAGAGTCCAAGGGGCTGCGATTGTGAGACGGGCTTTTCCTCTATTGCGAGGAGAGCCAGCGCCAGCCGAAAAAGAAACAGGGCTACGCTTTTCTCCAAAACCAATTGTGCCGAAATTAGATGCTTTTTTAACTGCTCAAGGAGTGACTTCTTTCTATTCCAATGGAGCTAGTCAATCTGTTTTATATGGAACTGTGGGACTAACGGCAGAAGTTGGTCATTTTGCTAAGGATTTCTTGGATTATACGGCATTAAGCATGAGCTATACCCAAGCATTTGCTACTGGAAAATCGCCATTCTTCTTTGATCAAGTCTCTGATGTAAGAGTTCTTACAGCTGCGATCATTCAGCAAATTTATGGACCAATTCGCCTTGGCATTCAGCAAAGTTGGAATCTGGATAGTGGTTCTATATTTGATTCTGTATATTCCTTAGAATATGCAAGGCGGACTTATTCTGTATTGGTTCGGTATAACCCTAACCAAGGTTTGGGGGAATTTTTGATTCGGATTAGTGACTTTAACTGGACGCGACCACCTTCCAATGTGACAAATGTTCAAAATGGTATAGAACAGCGGAACTAAAAGAGGCGGCGCAAAGCGCCGCCTCTTTTAGTTTAAGCAGGAATGAATTTAAGAGAAACTCCATTCATGCAGTAGCGTTTTCCTGTGGGGTTGGGGCCATCATCAAAGACATGTCCCAAATGTCCACCGCATCGGCTGCAATGTACTTCAATGCGTCTCATAAATAATGAGTTATCAACAGTAGTGGCGATCGCGCCTTCAATGGGCTGAAAAAAGCTCGGCCAACCTGTACGGCTATTGAACTTAGTATCAGATGTGAATAATGGCAGATCACAGCCAGCACAGTGATAAGTCCCCTTGCTATATTCTTTATCGAGAGGGCTGCTAAATGAGCGCTCGGTACCATGTTTTCTTAAAACACGAAACTGCTCTGGGGTAAGAATTTGCTTCCATTCATCTTCGGTTTTCATAATTTGATATTTCTTAGTTGCTTTAGTTAAGTCTACGGCGATCGCGGAGTCTGTGGATGTGGAATCTAGGGATTGCGATCGCCAAAATTGGAATAGCCATGAACCGCCGATAATGGCAGAGCCAGCGATTAAGAGATCTCTTTTTGTCATTGTTGATGTTCCAAATGGGTATTGCGAATCACTTTGTGCTTCTTATACGAAGATCGACAGCCTTGTGGATGTGGAATCTGTGACTTGCGATGAATGGCGATCACCCTGAAGATATGCCTAAAAAGTTAAAGCTGTAGCAGTTACTACGATTTACAATCTAGATTATAATTGTAACAATACTTAAAGCTGAGAAGTCACTTTAAACTTTGAAAGGTTAAACAACAATGGCATTTGAACTCCCACCTTTACCCTACGCCCAAGATGCTCTTGCAGCTTCGGGTATGTCTGCTGAGACCCTATCATTTCACTATGGTAAGCACCATAAGGCTTATGTTGATAACCTCAACAACCTGATTAAAGATACTGATCTTGCTGACAAATCCTTAGAAGAAATCATCAAGATTAGTTATAAAGAAGGCAAAGCTGGAATCTTTAATAACGCTGCTCAAGTTTGGAATCATACCTTCTACTGGAATGGCATTAAGCCTGCTGGTGGCGGTGCTCCTACTGGTGCTTTGTTGGATGCAATCAATGCTAGCTTTGGTAGCTTGGATAACTTTAAGACCGAATTTAAAAATGCTGGTGCAACTCAATTTGGTAGTGGCTGGGCATGGCTCGTTGCTGAGGGCGGTACTCTGAAAATCACCAAAACCCCTAATGCTGAAAATCCTCTAATTCATGAAGGTCAAGTACCTTTGTTGACGATGGATGTTTGGGAACATGCTTATTACCTCGACTTCCAAAATAGCCGTCCTAACTTCATGGCTAACTTTGTCGAAAAACTCATCAACTGGGATTTTGTTGCTGCTAATTTTGCGGCTGTCTAGTTGTAAACATCGCATAGCGCTATTATCAAAAAGAGAAGCATTACTTAGCAATGCTTCTCTTTTTGTTTGGAAATCCCTAGTCTGGAGTCTTGTGGTTTAGACGATCGCCGCGTTTTTACTTTTTGTCTGACGATGGGCGATCTAGGATGACGCGAATCAGGACGGCAAGAGCGAGAATTGTGCTGACGGTTGGGCTATTTATCAGAGCAGGAATTGTATTGGATGCGTCAACGGGTGTTGTTGCAGGTGCGGATTCGATCGCTGTTTGTTTGTTAGCCGGTGCGCTATTGGTTTGGGCGATCGCTTGAGTCGTGACTTGTTTTTGGACTGACATAATTTTTTGTTTCTAAACTATGCCAACACTATGAAATATGGCTGCTTGACTGACTTTGCGTGATTTGCGTGACTTGCGTGTTTTGACGGTTAGAGATTAAGATCCTCGACTTTTTTTGTGCTATCAAAGGGAATCTGCAAGTTTATAGAAAAAGTCGGGGATCTGCGCTGTTATAGTTTGTCTGTGCTTGAGTAATATTTGCTTTGATCGTCAAATTTTTGCGTGACTTGAAAAAATGCCAAAATAGCTTTTAGTTGACTGAGGTTTAGCAATGAGCAGATCGCTACGGGCTTCTGAAGACGGTATTAAACAGATTAAGAGGGCGATGAAGCAAGGCGGGTTTACGCAAGAGGCGCTTGCTAACGCTCTGGGAATATCGCGATCTGTGATTACAGTTTTGTTTCGGGGAGATGCGATCGCTAGAGAAAATTTTGAGGAGTTGTGTAAATTTCTAGAATTGGATTGGCGCGATATACGGGGTGAAGATGTTGTTAGTGATGACCTCGATCGCTTAGTCCAAGAGGTGAAGCAAAAAATCGCGGCGGATGTGACGGAGCGTTGTGGGACGATGCGGGTGTTGGATATGACGCAACCTGTTGATCTGGATCGGATTTATACCGATGTGAATATCATTAAGGATGTGACTGGGCGGCGGCGGATTGGCTATGACGAGGTGATGGAGGTTTGTACCCGTGAGCATTTTGATCGCTTTTTAGTGGGGACGATTAAAGAACGGGTAAAGGGATTTGAGGCGGTTGAAGAATTTCAAAAGTTGGTGGTGTTGGGTAAACCAGGGGCAGGGAAAACCACGTTTATGAAATATTTGGCAATGTCTTGCCTTAGTAATCGGTTTCATGGGGAACTTATGCCGATTTTTGTCACACTAAAAGCTTATGCAGAAGAAAGGGGACAGCCATCGCTAGAGAATTATATTTTGAAGGAATTTGCCAAGCGCAAGGTATCGCAGGATGTGGCGAAACAGTTGCTAGATAATGGTAGAGCCTTGATCCTATTGGATGGTTTGGATGAGGTGAAGAAGGAAGATGATCGCCGTGTTAAGCAGGATATCGATCAATTTTCGCGGGATTGGCTCAAAAACAGGTTTGCGATTACCTGTCGGATTGCGGCGCGAGAATATCTGTTTGATAAGTTTACGGAGGTTGAGGTTGCGGATTTTGATGATGGACAGATTGAAACCTTTGTGAATAACTGGTTTCGAGAGAGGGATGAGTCAAAGGCAGAACGTTTGTTAGAGAGGTTAAAGGGGAATAAACCTGTTAAGGAATTGGCAAAAAGCCCTTTATTGCTGACACTGTTGTGCTTAGTATTTGGAGAGCGTAACGACTTCCCTCCGAAGCGATCAGAACTGTATAGGGAAGGTTTGGAGGTATTGATGAAAAAGTGGGATGCGAAGCGCAATATCGAACGGGAGATAATTTATAAGCATCTTTCACCACAAAATAAGGAAGATATGCTGGGACAGATTGCCTTTAATACCTTTGTAAATGGTGAATATTTCTTTCGGCAAGAGGATTTGCAACGCCAGATTAAGGACTATATCTGCAATCTCCCTGAAGCTTCTGCCGATCCTGATGCGTTGCGGCTGGATAGTGAGGTAGTGCTAAAAGCGATCGAGCATCATCATGGGTTGTTAGTGGAGAGGGCAAGAAATATTTATTCTTTTTCCCATTTGACTTTTCAGGAATATTTTGCGGCGCGAGAAATTGAAAGGGAAAGGCATTTTGAAAGATTGATCGAGAACATTTCTAATCCAAGATGGAAGGAGGTGTTTTATCTGACTGCGGAAATGTTGCGGCGATCGGATGATTTTTTATTAATGATGAAAGATTGCATTGATGGAATGTTGGTAAATGATAAGAAGTTGCAAGTATTTCTAGCATGGGCAGATCAAAAGACAAATTCTGTAGAATTTAGCTATAAAACTGTGGCAGTTCGAGCTTTTTAAGCTTACGTTGAAGCCCGCGCCCGCGCCCTCGCCCGCGCCCTCGCCCTCGCCCGCGCCCTCGCCCGCGCCCGCGCCCGCGCCCTCGCCCTCGCCTCCGATTTTGGAGATGATGTATTACGACAAGCGCTAGAAGTGCTTAAGTCTAAGATACCTGACAACCGAGAAGATATAGATGCTTGGTGGCGTAATCATGGAGAGGAATGGACAAAGGAACTGCGTCAAGTCTGTATTGATTGCCGCAATATCGGTCACGATTGGCAATTTACTAATGAGCAAATGGAACTTCTCAATCAATATTATGCAGCCAATCTCCTCCTTGTGGAGTGCATGAACCGCAGTTACGTCAGTAAACAGGTGCGAGAGGAGATAGAAGCAACGATGCTCTTACCAAGGAAAAAGTAGAAAGGAAAAAGGAAAACGTTGGGGATAGATGATTTTTTACTTTTTACTTTTGCCTTTTTACTTTTTCCAGATGATCGATATAGACAATAGAGCTAAAATAATTACATCGGCAACATGAAATCTTGCAAGGGAGACGATTATATGCCATTAAAAGAACTCTTAAACGAAGCTAAAAATTTAGACCTTCAAGAGCAAATTCAACTAGCTACACAATTACTGCAATGGGTAGAAATAAAAATCAATCAAAAGCCTCAAGACCCGTCATCCAAACGTTTACGGCAAGCAGGACTAGGCTTAGGATCTTGTATATTTACGGCTGACTTTGACGATCCATTACCCGACGAATTTTGGCTTGGAGAAGCATGAAATTATTACTAGATACCCACACCTTTATGTGGTGGCATAGTGATCCAGAATATATTTCTACTTTAGAACCAAACGTCGATCTAGATGAACCTTGCGAAATCGTTTTAGAACTAATCGATAGCTCAGTTTGGCGCATCTACACTAAAGACAAACTGCTATCTGCTAAACTCGCATTGCTCACTCTAGAGCCAAGTAATGTTAGACAATTAGAAGCGATCGCTAAAGCCTTACATTAACCGCTTCGCACCTTAGATCGCATTGTAGATATGCTGATAGGCGATCGCTATAAGCGATAATCAATTAATTGCGATTTAATTGCGGTCGTAGAGGCTAAAAATATGGCAGCAACTACTTTTGATATTGGTACACTTATAGTTCACTCTCCAGACACTTGTGGCGATCGCCCTCGTATCGCAGGGACAATATCCTTTTCCTTGTTAATAGACTTCATCATGAGAACCAATATTAATCAATAGAATGGCTTCAATGCCATTGTCAGGATTTTGGACAAACTGAAACAATATCCGATAGCTATAATCAACAGAACAAGACCATAAATCTGATAAATCTCCCATCAGCTTATGAGTTCTCAAACTTGGATGAAATGGTTCCTCAGCTAATTGCAGTAAAGTCTTTTCGAGCAAAGTACGCAATTGAGGATTTTTGCGAACCAGCCTTTTAAAAGCTCTGATTGATTTAGGAGTCCAACCAATTTCTCTCAACTATCCAACTCCGCCAAAAAATCATTAACGGAACCAAACTTAACCTTCCCTTCCATGTATTCGTGCTGAACCTCTTTGACCTCTTGGATGAATTGCTGGCTTTGACGTTGTTTCAAACGATTGCTTAAAATATCAAGCAACACAACTTGATCTTGTAAAGATAAAGCCTCTACTGCATCGATCGCTTTTTGGAATGAAGGAATTTCTAATACCTGATTTACAGTACTTTGCATAAAGACTAACCTAGCAACCTACTTGATTATAGTTGATAATTTTTCAGTAAACAAATTGCGATCGCCTTCACCACAACTGATAAAAAACACTTTGCCCTAGAGCGATCGCATTGTAGATATGCTGATAGGCGATCGCTGTCCGCAAACAAGATCTTGATAAAATATAGCTGTTTGCTGAATATTGCGTCATAATGAGAGGTAAACCTTCGCAAAATTTGACCTAGTTTAGAACAATGACATCTGCGCCTAAAGCCAAATCTGAGAATCCAGCCAGTAATCCCGAATACAAAGATACTGTTAACTTGCCCCAAACTGACTTTTCGATGCGGGCAAATGCAATTATTCGTGAGCCAGAGATTCAAAAGTTTTGGCAAGAGCAGGGCATTTATGAAGAATTAAGTAGCAACAATAAGGGTGATGTTTTCACGCTTCATGATGGGCCTCCCTATGCAAATGGCACATTACACATGGGTCATGCCTTGGGCAAATCATTAAAAGATATTATTAATCGCTATCAGCTTTTGCGGGGACGCAAAGCTCGCTACGTCTTAGGATGGGACTGTCACGGCTTGCCAATTGAGCTTAAGGTTCTCCAAAATATCAAAGCTGAAGAACGGGTAAAGCTCACACCTCTCCAGTTGCGACAAAGGGCTAAAGAGTTTGCTCTCCAAACTATTGATGAACAGGCGGCAGTTTTTAAGCGCTTAGGTGTTTGGGGTGACTATGAAAACGCTTATTACACGATGAAGCCTGAATATGAAGCCGCCCAGATTGCTGTATTTAGCAAAATGGCACTTAAAGGCTATATCTATCGTGGTTTGAAACCCGTATATTGGTCTCCTAGTTCCCATACAGCTCTTGCGGAAGCGGAATTGGAATACCCCGAAAATCATATTTCTCGCAGTATCTATGTTGCTTTTCCTGTCACCAAATCTAGTGATAGATTAAAGGCGATCGCCGATCTCACCAATCTCCATGCCCTGATCTGGACAACCACACCTTGGACAATTCCCGCTAATTTGGGAATTAGTGCTAACCCCCATCTTGATTACAGCATCGTTGCGGCGGGTGACAAAAACTACATCGTCGCCACAGAACTTGTTGAGAAGTTAGCTGCCACCCTTGAGCAAGCTTTAGAAGTCAAATGTACCTTTAAAGGCGATGTTCTCGAAGGTGCGATCGCCAAGCATCCCATTGTCGATCGCCCTAGTCCCATTGTCCTAGGCGATCACGTCACTGCCGAATCAGGTACTGGTTTAGTGCATACTGCGCCTAATCATGGTCAGGATGACTTCATCGTGGGCAGAAAATATCATTTGGGTATGATCTCTCTAGTTGATGATCGCGGTATTTTCAATGAAGACGCTGGCGCAGATTTCGCAGGCTTGAGCGTGCTGAAGGAAGGCAATGCTAAGGTTGTTGAAATCTTGACTACTAATGGAACTCTGATCAAAGAAGAAGCCTATAACCATAAATATCCCTACGATTGGCGTACCAAAAAGCCTGTGATTGTTCGGGCTACAGAACAATGGTTTGCCTCCGTTGATGGTTTCCGCGAAGAAGCTCTCAAGTCGATCAAAGAAGTTAACTGGATTCCTGCGATCGGTGAGAATCGGATCACCTCAATGGTGCAAGAGCGATCGGACTGGTGTATCTCCCGTCAGCGCACTTGGGGCGTACCAATTCCCGTATTCTATGATGAGGAAACCAACGAACCTTTACTTACAGAAGAAACCATTAACTTCATTCAAGAACTGATTCGTGAACATGGCTCTGATGTGTGGTGGCAAAAAGAAGTAGAAGAGTTACTGCCTGCATCCTATCAAAATAATGGTCGCAAGTATCGCAAAGGTACGGACACAATGGATGTCTGGTTTGACTCTGGCTCTTCATGGGCAGGGGTTTTAGGTGGTGAGAGCCATGATTCCTATCTAGTTCCTTATGAGCTAAACTACCCTGCGGACATCTATCTCGAAGGTTCCGATCAGCATCGTGGCTGGTTCCAATCTTCACTCCTTACCAGTGTGGCAACCAATGGCTATGCGCCCTATAAGACGGTGTTAACTCACGGATTTTTGCTAGATGAGAAGGGGCAGAAAATGAGTAAATCCCTTGGTAATATCGTTGATCCGATGGTGGTAATCAATGGTGGTAAAGATCAGAAGAAGGAACCTCCCTATGGTGCGGATGTTGTTCGTCTTTGGGCAGCGAGTGTGGACTACAGCAGTGATGTTCCAGTTGGTAAAACCATCTTGGCGCAGATGTCTGATGTGTCGCGCAAGATTCGCAATACTGCCAGATTCCTTCTCAGCAACCTGTTTGACTTTCAACCTGCGGAACATTTAGTTCCCTATGCCGATCTCACCGAAAGCGATCGCTACATTCTGCATCGTCTCGCTGAAGTCACTAAAGACATCACCGAAGCATACGAAAAGTTCCAATTCTCGCGCTTCTTCCAAACCATCCAAAACTTCTGCACTGTCGATTTATCGAACTTCTATTTAGATATCGCCAAGGATCGTCTCTATATCAGTGCGCCCAATGCTGCCCGTCGCCGCAGTTGCCAAACGGTATTGATGTATTGCTTAGAGGCAATTGCCAAGGCGATCGCCCCAGTTCTTGCCCACACTGCTGAGGATATCTGGCAATACTTGCCCTACCCTGCACCCACCAAGTCCGTATTCCAATCGGGTTGGTTCACTGTGTATTCTGAATGGCACAAGCCTGAACTGGCTGACAAGTGGGAATATTTGCGTGATGTCCGTTCTGAAGTCAACAAAGTCTTAGAAGCGGCACGAACTGGCAAACTAATTGGCGCACCCTTAGAAGCAAAGGTCTTATTAGTTGCCACCGATGCAACCCAGAAGGCTTATCTAGAATCATTAGGAGAAGATTTGCGCTATCTCTTCATCGTGTCTCAGGTCGAGCTTGTCGATAGCTTACCTGCTGCTGACTTTAAGGGAGAGGCTACCAATTTACAAATTGCGATCGCCAAAGCCGATGGCGAGAAATGTCCCCGTTGCTGGAACTACTCCACCCATATCGGTGAGTCTACCGAGCATCCCCATATCTGCGATCGCTGCGTTAGCGCATTAGCAGGTACTTTTTAGCATTGTCCTATGGTTAATCTTGAAACCCTTGAAGAATGGTTACTTACACCCACAGAGACAGAACGGCTTGAATTTAAACAAGCAGCACAACAGTATGATTCGACGAAGCTGCTGAAATATTGTGTTGCGCTGGCAAATGAGGGTGGTGGTTATATCGTTTTAGGGGTTACCGATAAACGACCTCGCCAAGTCGTGGGTTCTCAAGCTTGGTCAACAGCAGAAGCTCTAAACAAAATTAAAGCCCATATACTTCAAAAACTTAGATTTCGGGTAGACATTACCGAATTACAACATCCGAACGGGCGAGTACTAGTTTTTTCAGTGCCTCCTCGTCCTGTGGGACAAGCATTGGAATATGAGGGAACCTACTTGATGAGAGTTGGTGAAGAACTACAACCAATGACTCCTGATCGACTGAAACAGATTTTTGCAGAAGATCAGGAAGATTGGTTTTCCCAACCTGCCCGACTAGACGCTAGTCCAGATGATGTAATTGCTTTACTCGATACCCAAACTTACTTTGAACTCCTAAAAGTTCCTTATCCAACCACCCGTGATGCCGTTTTAGAGAGATTACAAAGCCAAGATTTAATCAAAAAAACAAATCAAGGTTGGACAATTACCAATTTAGCTGCAATTGTTCTAGCAAAAAAACTTGATGCTTTTTCTTTCGCTAGGACAATTACCAATTTAGCTGCAATTGTTCTAGCAAAAAAACTTGATGCTTTTTCTTTCGCATTAGCTCGCAAAGCTCCTCGTGTCGTAATCTATGAAGGTATTAACAAACTACAAACGCGCAATGACAAAATGGGGAATCGCGGATATGCAGTCAGTTTTGAGAAATTAGTCAGTTTTGTCCATTCAGCAGCCCCACAAAATCGCTTTATTGAAGAAGCAGTTCGTCAAGAAGTGAAAATGTTCCCGATGCAAGCACTAAGGGAACTTATTGCCAATGCCTTGGTGCATCAAGATTTTCTAGCCACAGGTGCTTCTGTAATGATTGAAATGTACAGCGATCATGTAGAAATTTCTAACCCTGGCATTCCCCCTATTTCAGTTAATCGCTTCATTGATGAATATCGCTCTCGTAACGAGCAACTTGCTGATTTAATGCGTCGTTTCGGTATATGCGAAGAAAAAGGCAGTGGTATTGACAAAGTTGTGAGTGCAGCAGAAGTCTGCCAATTACCCGCGCCAGATTTTCGAGTAGGAGAAACTCGTACAACAACAGTTTTATTTGCTTACCAAACTTTTGATGACATGAGTAAATCGGATCGTATTCGAGCCTGTTATCAGCATTGCTGTTTGCTATACGTCAGTAATAGGCAGATGTCTAACCAGACACTAAGAGAGCGATTTGGTTTTGACGAGTCAAAAAATGCTCTCGTATCTCAAGTAATCAGTGCTACAAAAGAGGCTGACTTGATCAAGCCAGATTACTCAGCTTCTAACTCTACACGCTATGCTCGCTATCTACCTTTTTGGGCATAAAAGTGCTTAAAAGCAAATCGATATTTGCAGACCTTAGAACCTAAAACCCTTTATAAGTAAGGAAAAAAGTGCTTAAAAGCAAATCCAAAAAGGTAAAATAAAGCTGAAATTGCCTTGTTGCTTTAGTGTTAATTGTGTCTGCTGAGTATCCGCATATTTGCGATCGCTGCGTTGGCGCATTAGTAGGTACTTTTTAGTAGTTGCGCAAATTAAAGAGGCGGCGCAAAGCGCCGCCTCTTTAATTTGGGATTCTAAAGTGATTATGAACAGCCAATGGAAATTTCTTTGACTCTGGGATAGGCACTGAGTAACTTTTGGAAAAGATTAAAATTGAAACTGCGAGGATCGATACGTGAGCCAGAGCGATCGACAATTTTGTGAGTAGTAACGCGTTCTAACGGCACATCAGTCTTAGCAACTAACCATGCTAGAGACTGGTACTGAGCTTGTGTATATCCACTATGGGTATAACCATTATGCATTCCGTCATCAGGAGTTTCTAGGGAAATGTGATAAGCGAAGTTATTTACAGAACTGGGATAACGTGGATTAGTCTGGATTGCTTCTTTGCCTAGAGAACTTACAAAAACAGAATTTCCAGCACCAAATGCGCGTTTATCTGGTGGTACAAAATAGATAATCGTTCCATCAAGCGCTATTAATGTGTGATAACTAGCCTGATTATCTTCGTTGGTATGGAATTCTTGGAAGAAATTAATGACGCTATTAGCAGAGCCAACAGTTTCATGGAGGACAATAATCGGTAGGAGATTTGCGGGTTTTCCTGAGAGGTCTTGGAGATAGCGCTCGCCATAGTTGGAAGCCGCCGCCAACGCAATTATTTCTCTAGGGCTATAGTTTAGGGGCTTTGGAGAAGAAGGAGCTTTATTTTTATTAGGGTTAGGGTTTGGTTTAGTTTCAGGAGGTGGTAAAGGTTTGCGAAATCTATCCAAAGTAATAGGAATAGAAGTTAGCTTCGCAGGTAATGATGGACTGGGTGGATTTGCGGGTGGTTGCAGTTCACAGCCTACTACTGGAGATGATAGATTTATTTCTGGTGAAAAATTAATATTTTGGAAATCTTGTTTTAGCTTTGATGGCGTATTTCGTTGCGTAACTTTCTGGCTAGGTTCTGTAAATTTTGCATCAGCGATCGCCTTAGTTTTAGCTGGCTCAGCATAGATAATTAATATCGTTAAGGTCATAAAAAAGAAGGCGATCGCGATTAATTTTTTAAATTGCATAGTTTGTTTTAGGGTTTAGGTCTAACATAAATCTATTTGGTAATTAAACAAACCACAATATTTATATTGAAAGTGTTGCTTAGGACATAAAACCCAAATAAATAAAGGCGGCGCGAAGCGCCACCTTTATTTATTTGGGTATGAATAGTGGTGTGAGACTGGAGATCGCTATATGATGAGATAGACATCTTCATGCTCCAAAATTAGGCGATCGCCAACTTTTGCACTTAAACAACTAAACTTTATGGAAATATTGACAGTGCCGACAGAGGTTCGTACTCTCCATCCTGAAAGCACTTTGGGCAAAATATATTTAGACTGGATGCCTCAACCAGGTGACTATATTGATTTGGAAGGTCAAACCTACACAGTTTTAGAACGTCGCCATCGATATCAGTTTCGTAGGGGTAAATACAACTTATTTAGAATTTTAGTTTATGTACAGACTGCGCCAGATAATTTGGAGAGAAGCTTAATCAATGGGCGTTGGGTTTTAGGGGATAGTAACTGTCGATATAATGCTGGCTCAGAGATAATGCGTTGTGCAGTTAATCCTAATGGCCCATGTCAAGGCTGCCGTTTTTGGGAAGCATAAAAAAGAAGTTGCTTTGCAACTTCTTTTTTAGCTAAAAAATAGAGATGGTGCTTAGCACCATCTCTATTTTTTAGGAGTTTTAGAATTGAACGCCTACACCTGCTTGGAGTGAAGCACCTGCTGAGCCATTGCTTTGACCATTAAATGGAATTACAGCATTGCTATAAAGTAGAACGCGCCTGTTAAGGCTGACTTCTATCCCAGGTTGCAAAGCGAAGGAGGTCTGATTGCCTGTTAAGCTGCTATCTCCACCAACTTTAAACGATGCACCAGCACCAAGATAAACATTAGTGCGATCGCCTACAGGCAAATCATAGGAAACAGTAGGTACAACAGAAGTTCCACCATTACCAAATAGAACAGAACTTCTTGCCGAAATAGGCACACCGTCAAATTTATAGCGACCTGCTAAGTTTGCGCCAACTACTGAAGGGTTTGTGGCAAAGCTCTGGAGGGAAATACCAGCACCTACATAGCTACCAGGGGCTTTTACTGGTTCGGCAGAGGCGATCGCGCTAAAAGAGGTAACAACAGAAGTAGCGATCACAAGTCCTAAAGAGAGTTTTGAGTAGATGTTTTTTGGAGATTTCATGATTTGGAGTTCCTGCATTGGTTTGCTGTTTGATATGACTCTTTTGACTGGAGAGAATGGGCATTGTTCCCATAGTTCCCATAGCGCTAAAAAATGCGAAAATTCTTTTGGAGTAAGGGTTTTCGCTCTTTTAATGAGATTCTATCTCTCTACAATCATGCTAATGGGTGACCCATATCTAGGAAACTTCACAACAAAAAAGAGAAGCGGTGCTTTGCACCGCTTCTCTTTTTATAGATTTAATAGTTCCCTGCCGCAGCTATTTCGCGTAGTTGCAAATCACAGCTTCGCCAAATTTGACCATCAAGAGCCGTTTGCTCAATTAAACTAGCTAGACGCAAAGTCTTTAAAGCTTGATCGCCGCCAACGGACGGCTGAGCCTTATCGCGCACACAAGCAACAAAATGCTCTAACTCCGCATGTAGCGGCTCAATATTGCTGGTATAAACTTTCTCAATAAAGCCATCTTGACGATAAAGGACTTGACCATAATCAGTTGTCCAGTTAGCCGTAGTTTGACGATAAATCAAAATTTCGTTATTCAGGAAATCAGATTCGGTGAGCGAGTTCGTGCAATGAGCCGTAATTTTGCGTTTTTTGCGGTGGGTTACCTTGCTAGAAGTCAGCGTAGCAATCACACCATTTTCAAAACCAATTGTGGCTGTTACATAGTCAAGGTACTCAGACTCAGGCGAAACTCGATTACCATGGGCTGAAACACGCACAATTGCTGATGGCACTAACTCTAAAATAATGTCGATATCGTGGATCATCAGATCAAATACGACCGAGACATCATTAGCCCTCTGTGAATAAGGACTCATGCGATCAGCTTCGATCGCCAAAATCGTCTCATGTTTTAAAACTTTGCTTAGCTCTTGAAACGCAGGATTAAAACGTTCGATATGTCCAACTTGGAGAATCCGATTTTGTTCAGTGGCAGTTTTAACTAGGGATTCGGCTTCTTCGATGGTGGCAGCGATTGGTTTTTCGATGAGGACATGAACGCCTGCTTTAAGACAAGTTGTGCCGACATCATAATGTAGCCTTGTGGGGACTGCAATACAGACGGCATCAACCAGAGGTAAAAGATCTCGGTAATCTTCAAAGAAAAGCACACGATGCTTGCTAGCAGTATCGCGTCCACGCTCTAGACTTACGTCAGATACTCCAACAAGCTCTGCATCTTTGAGTAAGCTGAGCACCCTTGCATGATGCTGCCCCATATTACCGATACCTATAACACCAACCCTTATGGGATCGTGGAAATTACGATTGGGGCTCATACTCCTCACACACGCTCAGTAAACACGCTCAGTTTGTCCAAAATCGTAACATGGATGCATAACGCTTTGCGCTCTAAATAGAAAGCACTCCTAAGCTAGGGCGCTTTCTATGGTTAGCCTGTATTTCTCATCCCTGCGGCAATGCCGTTGATCGTCAGTAATGCACCACGCAATAATTCATTTTTAGAATAACGCGATCGCAGATCGACAGTATCAGGACGATGTTGGCGCAGACGCTTGAGCAACGATGCTTGGATGAATCCAAGTGGCACAATTGACCCATTTCGTAACTGCACTGATCTTTGTAAATCGCGATCGCTATCCAGCATTTGTTTTTGACCAGTGATTTCTTTGATTACTGTGCGAGTGCGTTGATACTCGGTAAGAATCTCTGCAAATACTTCTACAAATACTTCTTCGTAGCCATCTCTGGTTAGCTCACGCATATAGTGATGTGCGATTTGTAAATCAGTTTTTGCTATTGTCATCTCAACACGGGAGATTGCCGTTTTAAAGAAGGGCCATTTGCTATAAAAATACTGCAACAGTGATAGATGACCCTCAGGATTTTGTTGGAGAAATTCCTCAAGGGCTGCGCCAATGCCATACCAAGATGGTAATAAAAATCGGCTCTGTGTCCAACTAAACACCCAAGGAATGGCTCTAAGGCTTGCCAAATCTCGCTTGCCTGCACGTCTTGCGGGACGAGAGCTAATTTGTAACTGGCTGATTTCTTCGATTGGCGTGACTTGGTGAAAAAATTCCACCAGATTGGGCTGCTCGTAAATTAGATGTCGATATACTTGGCGCGATCGCACGGCAATGCTCCCCATCGTATCTAGCCAACAGTCGAGCGTATCAGTACTACTAGGTAATAGCGCTGCTTGAATCACCGCAGTGGCGATCGTCTCTAAATTGTAAAGAGCAATTTCGGGTAGCGAATATTTGGAGGCAAGAACTTCCCCCTGCTCAGTAATCTTGATTCGTCCCTCAATGCTGCGTCCTGGTTGCGCCAAAATTGCCTCATAGGTGGGGCCACCACCACGACCGACCGAGCCGCCACGTCCGTGAAACATGCGGAGCTCGACTTGATATTTTTGGCAAACATCTTGTAAAGCACGCTGCGCTTTATAAATTTCCCAATTACTGCTTAAGAAGCCAGAATCTTTATTACTATCGGAATAACCCAACATCACCTCTTGGAGATGATTGTGGCTTTCTAGATAAGCGCGATAAAGGGGTAACTCGAATAATTCGGTCATGATCGGCGGGGCGCTTTGTAAGTCCTCTACCGTCTCAAATAAAGGCGCAATACTAAGCGACCCTTTGCCCGTCGCTGGATCGTAAAGCCCCGCCTCTTTAGCTAGTAACAATACTTCGAGAATATCGCTGACACTACGGTTCATGCTGATCACGTAGTTATGGCAAATATCAACGGAAAATTCTTGTTGAACTTTAGCCACCATCCGAAATGTTTCAATAATTTCGTTAGTCTTGGCACTGAAGTTTAACTTGGCAGGAATCATCGGACGACGAGTTTTTAGCTCTTGGGTCAGCCATTCCACCTTTTCAGGTTCGCTTAGGTCGTCGTAGGGTTTGGGCAATAGTTGAAGCGCTTCGGCGATTTCGGCGATCGTGTTGCTATGTTGGGTGCTTTCTTGCCGAATATCAAGGTGGGCAAGATGAAACCCATAGACATCAACTTGGCGAATCAGGTTTTCGAGGGGTTTGGGGTTGAGCTTAGTTTCGATTAAACTTGCCTGAATTAGCTTTAGCTCTGCAAGGAATTCAGAAATATGTGTATAAAGCTGATGTTCCTGTCCATGTGTGGATAACTCCATTTCTGAGGCTTGCCAGCCACTATGGCGTAGTTTTTGGTTGCGATCGCGGGTACGTTCGAGCCTCTTTTTGACATAGGCTAATTTGAGGCGATAAGGCTCTTGGCGGAATTTGATCGAATATTTTTCGTAAATCTCTGGTAGGTGAATTTGATCGTCACCAAGAGAATCTAGCAAGTCTTGGGAAACATCGCTGAGACTTTGCGATAGTGACAGTAAGCGGCTGAGATGACTAACAGACTTAATATATTTATTTAATACGAGATTACGCTGGTAGCAGGCAGTTTGCCATGTGACTTCGGGGGTGACATAGGGGTTGCCATCGCGATCGCTCCCAACCCAAGAGCCAAACTTGCAAAAATCGTAGCGAGGTAGCTTTAATTTAGGGAAAGTGCTAGAAACTGCCGACCCAATGCGATCGTAAAGTACGGGGATCGCATCAAATAATACCTCTTCAAAATAGTGCAGTGTATAGTCAGCTTCGTCTAGAACTGTAGGTTTGATTTGGTTTAGCTCATCCGTGCGCCACCAGAGCCGAATCTCTTCAGCAATTTGCTCTTGCAGTGAGGCGGCTTCCCAGTTTAAGGCGATCGGCTGTGGTGCTAATTCATCCCCCTTAAAGCCGATCAGCCGATCCAACTCCTTGAGCATTTTGGCGATCGTGCGTTGCTTTTCGCGAATAGTATGCCGCACAATTTCAGTGGGGTGAGCGGTAAATACGAGGCGAATGTCTAAGTTATCTAAAATCTTTTGGATCTGTCGTGGCGGTACATTTAATTTCTTCAGTTCAGGAAATAGCCAACGAAATGTACCCACAGGATATTCAGTTTCGCTATTAATCGGGCTAACCCTATATATACTGGTTTGCTCCTGTTCGTGGTCTTGCTCAACAATATTGATTAACTGAAAAAACAAAGCAAAGGCGCGAGCGGCGGTAGTTGCCTGATGCAAGTCAAGGCTTTCGACTACCTTTAAAACTTCTTGAGCAGGATACTCAGGGGCCTGCCCTTCTGGAGAACACATTGCTCGCAGTTGGCGCAATAAATCGACTAATTCTTGACCGCTTTCTCTTAATAGGACTGATTCCCACAGATCCTCAACCAGCTTTAGACGATATCGCAAACGAGAATTAGCGGCACGCAGATCGCTCTCTATATTGACTATCTGTACCAATGATGCTGACAGTGCTGCTGGGGAACTCATCCAACTTTCTCCAAAATTTTCTTTTTAGTCCAAAACCTTCCCACCTTAAGATCTACTCTTCTGTCACTCAACTAGCAATTAATAACTGTTGTGTTGAACTGTATTTATAGCGTTTATCAGTCCAGTGAAGTACGTGTTGTTGTTCCCGCCTAAGGCGAGAACAACAACACGTACCTCGCTTGATTGAAAAGCACTATAACAAAGTTATTAACTGCTGTAGTTACAGGGTCTGAAATCTTATGTAGGAATCAAGCGTAAAATCTCTATTGTTTTCTATACCATACCAGTCCACTAGTTTGTTAGTTGTAGCGGTTTTTGCTAGTAATCTGCATGACTTTTGCTTAATATTCATTAAGGTGTAGAGTTGGGATTGAGAATAATTTAGATTGCTTCATGCAAACTAAGGTTAAAAATATATTTGTTTTTGCAATATTTCTTTACAAAGTGACGATAATAAGAGGTATGAAAACAATTTTGAAAATAGCTTAACCAATGTTTGACGTGTTGATTGTGGGTGCTGGTATGGTGGGCGCGAGTTTAGCCTGTGCACTAGGTGATAAAAACTGCGCGGCAAAACTTGATCTCAAAGTGGGAATTATTGAAGCTAATGGTAACTTCTTGCGCGGAGAATTTACTGCCGATGGTCGTGCTAGTGCGATCGCCTATGGATCGAGTCAGATTTGGCAAAATATTGGTGTGTGGGGCGGAATGCAGCGCCGTGGAGTTACGCCAATGCATGTGATCCAAGTCTCAGAAGGTGATTTGCCCTATCAGGTGCAATTGCGGCGCGAAGATATGGGGCAAGAAGCATTAGGCTATATTGTCGAAAATTCGGTGACCTTGGCTTCTCTTTGGGAATTTGCGCGGGAATGCCCAAATATAGAATTAATTTGCCCTGCCAATATTTTAGATATTGAGGAGGTCACAGATCGTAATGTCATGCGCGTAAAAATAAGCTCCGACATCGGTGAGCAATATCTAGAAACAAAATTATTAGTGGGCGCTGATGGTGGGCGATCGCTAGTACGGCAATTAGCCAATATTGCGATCGATCAACGCCCATACGCGCAAACCTGCATCGTCACCACAATTCAATCAGAAAAGCCCCATCACAATTTTGCCCATGAAAGATTTCAGCCTAGTGGACCCTTCGCGATTTTGCCTCTAGGTAGCGATCGCGCCTGCATCGTCTGGACTGCTACTACTGAGGAAACGCCTCATTTACTAGCTCTCGATGACTCTACGTTTCTCCAAGAGTTAACGCAACGCTTTGGTCACCCCCTGATGGAAAAACTGGGCAAAATACAAGTTATTTCCCGTGAACGTGCTAATTATGTTCCCCGTTGGATGCATAGCCAGACTTATATTCAACCTCGTTTAGCCATAATTGGTGATGCAGCGCATACCACACACCCGATCGCAGGTCAGGGGATGAATCTCGGTATTCGTGATGTCAATGCTTTAGCCAAGGTGTTAAAAACTGCCCATCAAAATCAGGAAGATCTAGGGGCGATCGCGGTGTTAAAGCGTTATGAGGCTAAACGTAAATGGGATAACCTCGGCGTAATTTTGCTAACTGATATTTCTAATCGCCTATTTTCTAACCATAATTGGTTTTTCAAAGTCTTACGCCGCTTTGGGTTGCTACTGCTGCAAATCTCCCCACTTAAGCGCATTTTGATGTACTTTATGATGGGCTTACATCAGGTATAAAGCATCAGGTGTAAAATTGAGTTGTGCGCCAAGGGAGCAAAAAATGACTCAAGAAATAAACAATAGACTAGATCGTGTAGAGAGTGCTTTGATTGCTCTTGCCGAAGAGTCGCGAGTATTGCGTCAAGAATTACGCACTACTAATCAAGAATTACGAGCTACTAATAGTAGGCTTGATAGTCTGATTGAGCATCTTTACACCCAACGTGATGTGGTTGCCCTTGATGTGGTCGATATCAAAGATGAGTTACACGAACTCAAGGAAGTCACTAAACAGCAAAGTGCAACTGCTGATCGCTATGCAGTTTCGGCGCAACTGCAAGCGGAAACAGTGAAAATTCAAGCTGAAAATATTCGGATCATGATTGAAGCTTTGAATCTCAAACAGGCTTAAAGCATTTTTATATGGCGATCGCAAATTTACCAACTCAACTAACTCCACAATTAATTAATCCTGAAAACTTTCAGCCCTACGGTCAGGTAATTTTTCCTACAGACGATGGTAAGCAATTTGATGAAGATGATGCTCAACTATCTTTGGTAGGGATTCCGCGTTTTTACATTATGAATCTCCGCAAAGCTGGTCTGAAATTTCATAGCTTGGCACGGCATCAGCAATGTACACAATGTCTTGGTTCCCTTGGCGGTAAGGAATGGTTTATGGCAGTTGCCCCCGCTTCAGTACCTGAGCAAATTAATTTAGAGCAAATTGCCGCATTTCGGATTACAGGCAATTGTTTTATTAAACTCAATGCTGGCACTTGGCACGCGGGTCCTCTTTTTGCAGAAGAATTTGTTGACTTTTATAATCTGGAATTACATGACACGAATATCAATGATTATGAAGTCTGTAATTTACGCAAACTGTATAACTTGAGTTTTGAGCTACGAGTGTGTCATCTTCCTTAGTTGCTTTTGCTTTGGGAAGTAGTGTTGATTACCGATCAAACGAACCGCAAGAAAATCGCTGAAAGTTTTGCAAAGCAAAACTTTCAGCGATTTTCTTGGTTTGGGTTTGGGCGCGAAGTACTGTAGTAGTTTTTGGAGGTCGGTTTCTAGGTTTTTGGTAGACGTGGGGTACGGGTTGGTTGACCTGCCTTTGGCGGGTCAACCAACCCGTACTCCACTAGACTGACGTGAGTTCGACGGAGTAGACAACAGCAAAAGAAAAGCTGAGACTAGGTTTGAAGAAATAAAAGCCTCAGCAATATGGACAATATCGTATCGCACTTAGATATCACGCAAATCTTCTGTGAA
>Ga0169931_10003183_pt1 | contig 26268 bp, 30 predicted proteins | sample Kivu_15m_20L_FD_129675 | JGI IMG/M metagenome (GOLD analysis project Ga0169931, IMG submission 129675) | Freshwater microbial communities from Lake Kivu, Western Province, Rwanda to study Microbial Dark Matter (Phase II) - Kivu_15m_20L... | ecosystem: Environmental > Aquatic > Freshwater > Lake...
CTCCTCTCTAGTCCTGTTCGAATGTCCCACGAATTGACCAAATTTCCGTTGTGCGCCAGGGCAATGGGTCCCAAGTGAGATTCCACCCGTATGGGCTGCGCGTTGCGCAAAAAGCTAGCTCCTGTCGTGGAATAGCGGTTGTGTCCGATAGCTGAGTATCCTATCAATTCTTTGATTTTGGATTGGGTAAAAATATTAGCTACAAGCCCCATATTCGCATAGCGATATAAGTGCTCTCCATCGGAAGAAACAATTCCGCTGGATTCCTGACCGCGGTGTTGCAAAGAATACAAACCAAGGTAGGTAAAATTAGCCGCTTCTTTGCTATTGTAAATCCCAAAGATGGCACACTCTTCTTTTGGTTTGTCAGAAGATAGAATCATTGCTACGCTGGCAATTGCAGTGTCCTGGTAATCACAATTCCATGCAAACCAATTCCGACTACATATTGGTAGACAACAACCGGTCTCTGGAATTAGCATTGATCAATTTGAAGCAAGCAAATGTTCTCTCTATAGACACGGAATCTTCCGGATACTACACTTATTATCCAAAAGTCTGTCTTTTGCAAATCCATGCGAAAGGGAAAACTTACCTGATTGATCCGATCCAAATCCCGAACATCAGCTCCCTTTCCACTTTCTTTCTTGATCCCCAAAAGCTTAAAATTTTCCATTCCGCCCAAGACGACATCAGAGGGCTCAATCGAGATTTTGGTTTTCGATTTGCCAACATTGCTGATACTTTGATCGGATCCAGACTTTTAGCGCTAGGTCAAAACTCGCTGTTTTATTTGGTAGAGAAATATCATCAAATTAAGCTTTCAAAAGTAGAACAAAAATCCAACTGGGAAATTAGACCCTTACAAGTTCAACAACTTCGTTATGCGGCTTTAGACACAGTTTACCTCGAATCAATTTGGAAATCTATGGAAGAAGAATTAGCTAGTAAGCATTTGCTAGATGAAGCCCTCTCTGAATTTGATTTTTTGTCAAAAGAGCATTACATTCCAAAAGAGAGTGAAGGATTTCAATTAGTTCGATTTCCCAACATAATTGATTTTACTCCACTTGAACGCAGAAAAATTTTGGAATTGCTTCGATATAGAGATGAAAGAGCGAGGAAGATAAACAAGGCATCATTTAGAATTTGGCCGAATGAAAGAATCTCTCAGTGCGTAAAAGAAGAACCAAAATTGAATAAGTGCATAGAATGGTTTGGGAAAAAGGATGGAGAAGAGGTTTTTAAAATTTTGACTTCGGAATATTCAGATCCAATAGAGGCTTCGGAATTGACAAAAAGACAAGGGGAAGACCTAGATGAGTCGGAAAGTTCCCAATTTCTCCAATTGAAAAAATGGAGAACAAGAGTGATGCGAGTGAGAAGAATGGAACACCATCTCTTGCCTTCAAATAGACAGCTCATTGAAATCATAAGGAAACAACCCAAGTCTATAGATGAACTTGGATCCATGGCATTGTTTTCGGATTGGAAGTTATCTAACTATGGGCCAGGAATTTTGGCAGCTATCCAGAACCAAGACATAGAAAAGACACTCAAAGGTTTAATACCAATAAGAACAAAAGAAGAGTTTGCACTAAAGAAACAGAAGAACACAATAGAATGACTTTTGAATGGGATAAAACTCAGTCTCTCTTGATCCAAGATTATGAGCCTAATAGATCAACATCGAACAAATCTTCCGCCGTTATAGTTCCTATTGAAATTGATTCTATGGGAAACCATTTCATCTTGTTCACAAAGAGGGCACTTCATTTAAAGTCTCACCCTGGACAAATCAGTTTTCCAGGAGGAACCTTAGACCCTACAGATGCAAATCTCTTGGATTGCGCTTTGAGAGAATGGAAAGAAGAATTAGGTCTAGGAACAGAATCTCTCAAAATTTTTGGCCGTCTCAAAGGATTTGATACTGGCACGGGTTTTCACATAACTCCCATTATAGCTCAGCTTCCAAAAGATTTGCCCTACAAGCCAGATCCAAATGAAGTCGCCGACCTTTTTTCAGTATCTCTGGAAGAATTTTGGAACGCGAGATTCTTCGTTCTGGATTGGAAAAGGCAAAACAGGGAGGAAAAAATCTATTATTGGGATCTATCTTATGGGCTTCTTTGGGGGGCTACTGCTGGAATTTTGCACAATATCTTAACGGAATTTTGCCTATGGGACAGAAAGCCCATTCCAGTGCTTGCGAATCTCGACAATCCACCTTTTTTTACTCCAAATTCCTGAAGTTAGACCGATTCTTATATTGTGATTATGTCTTATAAATTTTTGAAAGGTTCTATATGGTTTCTCTTGGTGGGAGTCTTTTTTATCTCTTTCCCATTGCGAGCCCAATCCGAAGAGATATCCAAAATTTACCGAGAGGAAAGGCAAAAACAGGGCGATTTGCACTGGAAAAGGTGCCTGGAAAATTTCAAAGAAAGAAATTACAACCAAGCGGAGGAGGACTTGAAGCTCTTTTTGACAAGCTGGCACCGTCATCCAAAAGAGATGGAGGCACGAAAATTGCTATCCCAAGTATACATCAAAAAAGGTCAGACAGATCTTTATGCCAAGAATGAACTGGAAATATACAGAGATTATCCGAATACCGAAATTGGACTGGAATCCTATTTGGCTTCCGCAAAAGCTTATGTCCGATTAGGAAGGGAAAAAGAGGCCGTGCTCATGCTGGAAGATATCACTCAAAATCATTACTCAACTAGGATTAGCCAAGAGGCCGAACTAGAGAAGAAGCAGTTGGAATTTTTAAAGGAAGTAGAAAAATAAGCCAATTCTAGGAAAGAATTGCATTCTCTCTTTCCGATAGGAACATAGGAAACTCTATGTCGTTCTTTCAAATGGTTACATTTCCCGCCAATTCCTACGTAATCGTAGAAGGCAAGAAGGATGTTAGTAACTTTTTTATCATTCGAGAAGGAAAAGTTCGGGTCACTCGCGAAACTGCAGTAGTCGGAGAGGACCCCAACCAAGTTTTGGGACCAGGAGACTTTTTTGGGGTAGTGGCTGCTATGAGCCAGCATCCGCAAATTGAATCAGCTTTGACTTTATCAAATGTATCTCTTATCTCCGTAAGCTACGACCAATTCGGAACACTTATCCAAAAATCAACTGCCGTTGCGATGAACATAATTCGCTTTTTCTCAATGAAACTGCGGCAGTTTGATACAACAATCACGAGACTGACTTTTCGGGATGCAGTTGAGGAAGATCCAAACGAACTGTTTCATATAGGAGAATACTATTTCAATTCAGGCAATATACCAAATGCTACCTTCGCTTACCAAGCTTACTTAAAACATGTTCCTTCCGGTGAATTCATTCCACAGACCAAATTGAGATTACAAAGCAGCAATCAACCTTTTCAGGCGGCTCCAATAGATTTAACTAAGTTCAATCGTTTCTACCCTGATAGCGAAATGATCTTTTGTGAGCATGAACCGGGTAAAGAGCTTTATATTATACAGCAGGGCAAAGTAAAAATCACTAAGATTGTAAACAAAAATGAAGTCATGTTAGCTGTTCTTCAAACGGGAGATATATTTGGGGAGATGGCGATCCTTGACAACAAACCGCGATCTGCTTCTGCTATTTCCTCTGGAGAAACAGAGCTACTCGCCATCAACAAGGCGAACTTCGAGGGTATGGTAAAGGCGCAACCACAACTAGCTTCGAGACTAATTACCTTACTCTCCGAACGAATCTGGATTGCCTACAAACAGTTAGCCAACTTGATGCTCAAAGATCCTCAGGCGAGAATAGTAGATACTATGATGATGCTTCTAGAGAAGAACAGAGTTAAAATTTCCCCAAAAGCTACATATAATTTTGAATTGGGAAGCAAAGACCTCTTGAAAATGATTGGTTTAACAGATCCAAAAGATGAGTTGATTCTGGCAGATATCATGAAACAGAACAAATTTATAAGGTTAGATCTTGGAAAGATTGTATGTGCCGACCTGGCTGAATTAGACAAATTAGTTCAATTCCATCACAAAAAGTCACAAATGGATAATAAACTCAAAAGAAAATAGGAATTGCAAGAATTCCTATTTGACAGTTAAGTGGAATTAGATGAGCGATAAGATCATAGTTGAAGAAAATGGGTCGAGCCTCAAAGTAAAATTTTTAGACCAGATTTTGGATGGAAATACGACTGAACTTAAAGTCACTCTCAATTCCATATTAGAAAAACAAGTGAAGGAAGTACAGCTTGACCTTGAAAAGGTAGTGATAGTCTCTTCCTTGGGTATTTCGCGCTTACTTTCATTCAAAAACAAAGCTGACGAGAAAAAAATTTCCGTGAAGATAACTAACCTTCAAGAAAAATTAAGAGATACTCTCAAAAAATTGATGCTAGATCAGTTTTTTGGCCTCTGATCTTAAATTTTAATCCCAACCATTTCCAAGTCTGCTAGGGTCATGATCTTTACGAGTTCCTGGAATTTTACTTTCGGTTCCCAACCCAATTTTGTCTTGGCTTTTGCGGGATTTCCAATCAATAACTCTACTTCGGTAGGTCTATAAAATTTGGGATCTATTTTGACTAGTATGTTACCAGTCTTCTTGTCTTTCCCGATTTCCTTTTCCGCATTTCCTTCCCAAACAATTTCATATCCCGCTATTTTGAAACTCTCTTCAATAAATTCTCTCACGGTATGAGTTTCGTTTGTTGCAACAACATAGTCATCTGGTTCCTCTTTCTGCAACATCATCCACATCATTTCTACATAGTCGGGAGCATAGCCCCAATCTCTCTTTGAATCGATATTCCCCATCGTTATATGTGCAAGTTTACCCGATTTAACCCCAGCCACTCCTAGAGTAATTTTGCGCGTTACGAAAGTTTCCCCTCTTCTCGGTGATTCATGATTAAAAAGAATTCCATTTGAAGCGTGCAATTTGTAAGCTTCTCTGTAGTTTACAACTGCCCAGTAGGCATAAAGTTTTGCGACAGCATAGGGAGACCTTGGGTAGAAGGGAGTTTTTTCCGTTTGAGGAACTTCTTGCACAAGGCCATAGAGTTCAGAAGTCGAAGCCTGGTAAAATCTCGAAACAATTCCTGTTTGTTTGATGGCATCTAAAATTCTTAGTGTTCCCACTGCATCCACTTCAGCTGTGTATTCCGGTACTTCGAAAGATACCTGAACATGGGACTGTGCCGCCAAGTTGTAGATTTCCTGAGGTTGGATTTTCTCTAAAACTCGATTTAGATTGGAAGAGTCGGTCAAATCCCCATAATGAAGGATGAGCCTAGGATTTCCATGCAAGTGTTCAATGCGATTGCGATTGAAAAGACTAGTTCGACGGACAATTCCATGAACTTCATAGCCTTTGGAGATCAAAAGTTCCGCGAGGTAGGACCCATCTTGCCCAGTGATTCCAGTAATGAGCGCTTTTTTCATGATTCCAGACTAGATTGACAAGTTTTCTTGTCTGGGCAAGGAAAATCAAGCTCCGAAGACAACCACACCGATAATTCCAGAAAGTAGGACAACTGGTAGAATTTCCCATTTCCAACGATAAAATCCAAAGGCAAGTAGACCAATCCAGAAAAAGAGAAGGGCTTTACCTAGGAGAGAATAACCAGAATTCCACCACAAATTTTCTCCAAAGCGGTAGATCAAAACAGCTAACATTACTAAGACTATCGGTGTTACTAATTTGTTAAAAAAACTATAAAGTTTTTTCTTTCTAATTTTTTCAAACAAAGGAGCGAGACAAAAAATCAATAGAAAAGAAGGCAAGAATGTGGCCAGAGCTGAAATAAAAAAACAAAAACTCCCCATCAACAGACTAGAAGATTGAAGGTAACCAGCCACAAATCCAAAGAATGGAAGAACCAATACGAGTGGTCCAGGTGTGGATTCACCTAGTCCTAATCCATCAAAAATTTGTTTTTCCTCCAATAGGCCTAGATTGTATACCATTTCATAGGAAACGTACGGAATGACCGCATAAGCTCCCCCAAAGGTAATAAATGCGGTTTTACTGAATAGCTCAAACAATTGGATTAAAATTCCTTGGTCGTAAATTTTTAAGATAAAATAAATGAAAAGATAAACAGCTACAAAGAAAATAAATCGATTTGCTATAGTTCGCAAATAATTCAATGGTTCCTTTGTACTTTGGATTGCTTCATTAGAATTCGAACTTTTTTGATTCGCAATTTTTTTTGCTACATTGATCAAACTTTGCAGAATAAAGGCAAGAATTGCCCATTGCATACCAGTTAGAGTATACAAAACAAATGGCAAATTACCCCAAGTTACATAGGCAAAACTTATCCCAAAAAGGCAGAGTAGTCCGGGGAACAAAAACAACAAACCCGTAAAAACCCCACCCCAGAATCCATGGATTTTGTAACCTAGATACGTAGCGAGCTGTTGGGCTTCAGGACCAGGAAGAAACAGACAAAAATTCAAGCATTCTTGGAAGTCTGGGTAAGAAATCCATTTCTTTTTTTTGACGAGCTCATCGTGAAGTAGAGCTATTTGAGCTGCAGGGCCCCCAAAAGAAATCCAACCTATTTTCCACCAAAAACGAAAACTCTCGCTTTTCGAAGGGGTAGTTGTGTTCTGGTGTGGATGGTAGGTCAAAAGGCTTTCCAGATGAATACGAAATCTCGTATCGCTCCCTCGTTAGACCAGGGAGGCAGAGAGATCCAGTTTCTTTTTTGTCTAGCTATCTGGTTCGGAATTTCCACAGCCGAATTGAAATCTCAAGCTCAAAATCTTGAGAAATCCAAGCCAATACAATCTCAAATTAAAAATGAAACTTCAGATGATAGGGGAGGTTATGCAAGAGTTCCCCAAAATCCTTTATTGGAAAAATTGACTGTAATCGGAAGGTTGCAACTTAGAGGTGTTAGTGGTGAAACGGATTCCCCTTTCAATAATGGTAGAAGAGATTTTAATGCTTTTGATGTGAATGTAAGAAGAGCCAGATTGGGGTGGGTCTATGAAGGAGACAAGTGGTGGGGAGCTGCCATGTCTCTTCGTGTGGAGGATATGATCAATAGGCCCTATCTTACTAGGCAATCTGATGTATTGAGAGATAGTTCTGGAAATGAAGTAACGGTTGTAAGAGATGTTCAAATTCGAGACAGTTTTGGAGGACTGCAGGAGGCTTACTTTTGGATTCGATTCCCTTGGGCACGAACCCAAATCACTTTTGGACAATTTCCCATTCCTTTCCTGAGAGAGTTTCAGATGACATCAGCAAATTTGATTCTCCCTGAAAGATCAGCTGCTTCTGCTGCCTACCCACAAATGGATTTTGGTGGGATGATAGGTTTCAATCCATTGCTCCTCCTATCTCCAAAATGGGAAAATTATCTCCAATTCCAAGCAGGGAGTTTTAACGGCAAAGGATCGGGTTTAGAAGGCACGGGAAGAGTCCAAGTCCTAACCAATACGCGCTCCAACACGCAACCCCTCTTGGTATCACCTTTGCTGGTTTGGAGGCTTCAATTCAATCCATTTGGCGGTTTGAGTCGAGAAGGAAAATCCGTAGGATGGACCGAAGGAGAAGAGATTTTCCAAAGAGAATTGAAATGGTCCATTGGAATCGCCTCAATGCAAACCAAGGAGCTGGCAACTTCAGGGAGCTTTAATCCCCAAGTAAGAGGTATAGATCCATTTCCCATTCTGTTAGTGCAAACAACGCCGAGCAATGGATTTGGAGTAGGAGGGACTGGGGCTAATTCAAATGGGATAGTGGATACCTCGCAAACATCGAACCCGAACCAATACAATTTAACCAACGCAAATCGGCCATCTTTTGGATTAGTTGCTCATACTTACGATTCAACTTTTACTTGGAAGGGATGGTACTTCAATACTGCTTATACTAATTTTTCAGGGGCTGCTTCTAAAGAGGCAAAAATGTCACAAGGAACTTTCGGTTACAATATTGAAATAGATGAATATCACATTATGCCTGTTATAAGAGTAGATGAATTAAATGCAGATTTCAATCTCAATGGAAAGAAAGATCCAGAAGAAAGAATTCGATCTACTTGGGTTGGATTAAACTTCTTTGTTGATGGACATTTGTTTAAGGGTCAATTGTACTATCAAATCATAAAAGATAAATTGGGTTATGAACCAATCGTACAATCGGAATACGATGCTAGGAACAATTTGCTAATTTTTCAAGTCCAAGCTACTTTTTGGACAGGATTGAAGAATTTTCAAGCACTGGATAGCGTGAGATAAAGATGTTTTCATTTATGGAAAGTAAAAGAATCAAATCAATCTTCATTGCACTGGCAGGAATTCTGTTAGGTAGCTACTGCACTCCAAAGTCAAACTCTGACACCACTAAGAATTTAATTTTCCTCCTTGCCGTAGCTGGAACTCCAGGGGGAACTAGCGTTGTTACAATTTCTCGAACAGATCTATCAAATTTTGAAGGAACATGTTTGGATGGTTTTGCTGGAGTAACAGCAAACCAATACTTTTCGACGAATCAGTTGAATTCTAGAAACACAACGTTGGAAAGAAATCGTATTTCTACCTCCATTTGTTCGTTGCAAGGTTTTCGCTCTTTTGGTCCCAGACAAGACAATGGACTATTCCAATACAATGTTTGGAAATGTGGCGCTCTTGTGAATCAGCCTTGTAGTAATTCTGTAGTACAGGGAATGGGATTTTAATTTTCCATTTTTTCCGAAAAAATGAAAATTCTGTGCTTGCAAAATCTTATTCAAATAGGATAAAATCTTATCCAAGAGGGAAACAGTGAAATCCAAAGTTTCTCTATTTCTCATTCTAGCTGTTTCATTCCATTTTTGCCAACCAGCCAAATCTAAAAAAGATGACAACAGAGGTCTCGGTTTGTTTCTTTTATTGAACCAAAGAAACAGTACAAGTAGTACACAAAATTTGGGTACGAGTGGTGCGACATTTTCGATTCCGGTCGGAGTAGCGGAATCCAGTTCCAATTAGATGGTACGAAATAGGAAAGTAACAAAAAAACTTTTTATTGCACTTTCTTTTTTGCTAGTGCTCGCTCTGGCCAATTCCTTTTCAAGCGATCCAGAATTAGCCTTAGATGAACTAAAGCTCTCTAAGGTATTTCTTTCCTCATCTTTGGAAGCTCAAAGCTCAGGAAGAATTCCAACCGACCGATGGGCTGCTGTTCGTTTCCTTGCGAATGAATCGAGGCAATTGAATTGAAGAATTGAGGATTTGCTTGATTCGATTGATTTCAATCGGCTCAAAGGCTCAGGGAGTTTTTCGAGAGATGTAATTTGTGGATCTACAAATTGTACTGCGAGATTGAGATTTAATCAAACTTCCGAAACTCTATCACCTACTATTGGAAGTTCTGCAACTTACAAAAATTCTTTTGAAATTTTTGTAAAATCCAGTGTAGCGGCTGCAAATATCCCTACTGAATATCCAAAAGCAAGTCTAGTCGATGCATTGGAAACCTTACTAAGTTCCAATGAAAATTATTCCATTGGAACTATAAGTGGCCTAGATGTAAAAGTTGTGGGGAACGCTAGGTAGTTTTTGTGCGTTAGTTCTTTTTAATGTAAGGTTATATTTTAATTAAATTCGAATAGAGACCCACTCTTTTTGACGGAATTTTTTCACAAATAGGATTGCTAAGAGCAAAAGCCATAAAAATACAGAAGACCATAGCCCAACTGTGCCATAGCTCAATACGATACCCAAAAAATAAGCAAGTGGCAACATTACAAAAAAAGAAGCTCCGAGATAGGCATAGAGAACCCAATACATCATTCCAGCACTCCTCAGGGCAGAGCCAATTACCATATGATAAGCATCTCCAATTTGAATCAAAGAAACTACGCATAGCGCTGGGTAGGCCTCCAAAATAACCAATGAATTAGTTGTGAAAAAGGAGATCAAAGACTCTCCAAAGAGAATGAATACCACTCCCATGATGCCCATTACTAAGGCCGAAAAAGTAGCAGAACGAAATGTTCCCTCATAGGCAAGTCTAATTTTGCCTGCACCTAATGCCTGTCCAAGTATTGTCGTCGCTGCTATTCCAAAAGAAAATCCTGGCATGAAGGATAGGGCGAGACAAGTGACGATGATATTCGTAGCCGCTAACTGAATGGTTCCCAAAAGTCCCGCGAGCTTTGTGAATCCTACGAATGAAACATTTGTTAAAGAGCTCTCTAAAGCTGGGGCTATCCCTAAGTACATGAGTTCCCTCAAGACACTCTTTTCTGGAAACCAACTGAGGTTTTTCAAATAGCCAAGTACTTTTGGATGCCAAAGGAAAGGTATGATGACGAGGACTCCTGGAATTCCCGCCAGCGCTGATGCGAAACCCGCCCCCTTTACTCCCCAAGCAGGGAAGCCAGCATTTCCATAAATGAAAAACCAATTGAATAGGATATTGGCTATCGTTGTGACAAAAGATGCCACCATCCCTACAAACATCAGTCCTATCCCATCAAAAAATCCTCGCAATGCGAATAGGGAAAAAAATACAACCGATCCTAAGAATCGATAAGAAAGGTAAAGACCAGACTCGCGTATAACATCTGCATCATCCGCAAGGAATGTCATAATCCCTTGACCTCCAAAAAAGCCAAGAATACTCAAAATTGTTCCAACTGTAAGGGACAGGAATACCGCCCCCACAAGAGTTTCACCCACACCCTTTTCATCCTTTTCCCCGAACCGACGTGAGGAAAGGATTTGGACCCCGAGAGCTGCTCCTCCTAAGAAAGCTAGGACTGTGAAATAAACGATTCCACCAAAGCCAGCTGATGCAATCGCTAATGGTCCGAGTTTTCCAACCATGGCGGTATCAGCGATCATAATGGCCGTATTGCTCAACATGGAGAAAAAAACTGGCACTGCCATGGAAAGAATCTTTCGGTTCAGTCGAGTGGCTTGGAAGATTCGTCTGATCTTATGGAACACGCTAAGGTCACTTTTTTATGTATGCCGATCTTCACAATCACCTTTACGGTAGCATTTCTCCGGGGCTTCTCTTCCATTTGGGCAAAAAAAACCCAAATCCAAGGTGGAAACTTTTCATTGAATCATATGAGGCATGTTATGGGAAGAAGATAAACCCAAGTTCATTTTTCGATGAGTTCCAAAATCCAAAGAATTTTGAGGAAATTTATCTTTTCCGAGAAAAAGCACCCTTTTCCCATTTCCAATCCAAATTTAACTTAATCATTGCTCTCTCAAAATTTGATAAACAAGAAATATATGAGGTGGCGAGACAAGTTTCCAAGGAACAAGCCGAGGCAAAAGTGAGTTACGGTGAGTATAGAATTATGATATCCAAAGAAGATACCAAAGCAATGTATATAGACAAACTAATTGCTATGGCTGAGGGATTTCTTCATGCTGAGCAAGAACTAGGAAAGGATCGTAACAATGCAAAAATTGTAGTTAGTTTGCATAGGGATGGAAAATTTGAGACTCATTACGATTGGATTAAAGATCAAATGGAGAAAAATTCGCTTTTAAGGGAAAGTATAGTTGGATTGGATTTTTGCTACATCGAAGAGGGCTATCCGCCAAAAGATAAAGAATTCTTTTTTGATTTGGTATTAAGAGATAACAAAGCATATTCTAGAAGCGCTCTAGCTTTGTTGGTTCATGTAGGAGAAAGTTTTTTTGACAAAACTCCTATAACAGCGGTTCGTTGGGTTAAGGAAACAGCTGATTTTGGTGCACATCGCTTGGGTCATGCTCTTGTCTTAGGTCTACCTGGAGATAGTTTTTTGGGTCAGATGCGATTGGAAAATGCTAAGGAGTGGAGCTTGACAGCGAATTATTTACATTCTATCTGGGAGGAATTGAGATCATTCGGTGCTTTGCCATCACCAAAAGTATTGCAAATACCAGTAAACGAAGACAAGGTAGAAATCTCTTGGAATAACGATTTATCCAAAATTCATGATGCATTTAGGTTTTATGTCTTGAGTCATCTGGCAAAAAAAGGAGTAGTAATCGAGACTTGTCCGACCTCTAATTACCTGATTGGTGGACTACCGAATAGGAGTGCTCATCCCGTAAAAGTTTTTTTCGAGAGTGGAGTTCCTATCACTATCGGAACCGATGATCCTGGTCTTTTGGATACTTCTATGGAAAGAGAGTTTGAATGGGCGGAAAAGGCGGGTTCTTCAAAGATAGATCTGGAAAAAATTAAAAAAGATAGCTTTTCTTATCGGAGTGGTCTTCTGTCTGGCCGTGAGAAAGGGGTTGACTGACTCTTTTTTGCAAACAATTTTTCTCTAAGTGAAACGAGTCGGACTTTTCTTAGCCTTTCTTTCCAGCTACACGCTAGTGGCTCAAACCAAAGATGGCTTTTATGACACCAATAACTACGACCTACGCCAATTGCCAGGTTATGATCCCGAGGGAAACGTTCTTCCCGATGTGAATATGCCGCCAGTTACGAGAAAACCTTCTTTGGTAACTCCGAAAAATGCCAAAACTCAGTTCGACCCAGTGGCAAGTGTTCCAGGAGCGGGTTCCTTCAATCCGAATAACCCGACAGCTCAACAAGTCAATCCCCAAGCTCTCCTTCAAAACAACAAAGCAGTTTTCAATCCCCTTACTGGTGAAGTGAATCCGCAGGCCCTCCAAGAGAGCCAGATGAGAGCCAAAAATCGAAGAGAAGCGACTAAGAAGCTAAGGGAAGAATTTGATGATGAAGCTGTTTATGAAGAGTCCCCGCTTCGTCGAGCTTCCATTATTTTCTTTCTTACTTTTCCTTTTGCGCTTGGAGTCTCTTTCCTTACCTTAGGTGCTATTCCCGTAGCCCTTCAAAAGGGAATAGAGGGAAGTGCTATTTTATTTTCAGGTAGTTTTGGATTGTCAGGTTATAATGTTTACTTGGATAAAGAAAGAATTGAAGCTCATAGAGAATCGAAAAATAAATCCACTAACACAAGTGTACCAGGACCTTGATTTCATACATTTTGAATTTTTACAACCAATTAGAAGTATGGCGTTTTCGAGCCAGAGAATTCTATTTTGATCATTTTCGATGGCTTGGAAGATCGATTTATATTTTCTCTGGGATATTATCAATTGTTATTTTGATTGCCGAGTATGGATTTTATTATCCGAATGAATGGAAAGAATTCGTTAGAATTATCGTATTTTCACTAGTAAGCTTTTTTCTCTTTTATGAAATCACTTCCCTTTTATTCACCTCACATACTTATTGGGAATATATAAGACATCATAAAATCGAAGTTTTTATTATGTTGATGATCCTGCTGGAAAGAGTTTATGAGAAGGAAATCATAGAATTTCTTTTTAGGTATCATATAACTGGTAATGATGCGACTTTGATTTTTTTATCTACCAATCAGTTACTTTTGATTTTTGCCAATTTTGCAAGAATGCTCCGATTGACTAAGTTTTATGATGTAAAACAAATCAATCCTAGTCTTGCTTTTGTCTCATCATTTGCTTTTATTGTTTTCATCGGAGTCCTATTTTTGCATTTTCCTAAAGCGGCAAAAACCCCACTCAAATCTATAGATATAGTTTTTATAACATTCTCTGCTACTTGTGTGACGGGTTTGTCTCCCATTTCGATAAGTGAATCATTAACAACAACAGGTCAATTGATACTCTTGACTTTGATCCAAGTCGGTGGCTTAGGACTAATGACTTTGACTAGTTTTTTTTCAATCTTTCTGGCAGGTAAAGCTTCCGTAAGCGACACGTTAGTGATGAAAGACCTATTGTCTGAAAAAGCATTAGATCAAGTAAGAGATCTTTTAAAACAAGTAGCATTACAAACATTTGGAATTGAACTGGTTGGTTCTATTTTATTATATATTTCCATTCCAAATACTTTATATAATTCGGAATGGGAACATGTTTATTTTTCTCTTTTCCATTCAATTTCTGCATTTTGTAATGCAGGGTTTAGTCTATTTCCAAAAAATTTAGCTGGATCTGAATTTCAGAATGCTTATGGATTTTTATCAACGATTATGCTCTTGATTGTTTTTGGTGGCCTCGGATTTCCTGTAATGCGTTTGATTCTTCAGAGATTCGAAAGATATAGAGATAGAACCTTTCGTTGGTCTGTTGCTTCTCTTTTGGTTTTTTTTACTTCAGGATTCTTGTGGACAATTGGTACGATTGCGTATTTATTTTTAGAGTCTGATGAATCCTTATATGGACTTAATCTGGGGGATCGCATTTTTCATTCCCTATTTTATTCGATAAGTACAAGAACTGCTGGATTCAATACTCTGGATCTTACTAGCATGGGAATGGCTATGACCTTTTTTAGTTTGTTTTTGATGTGGGTAGGAGCAAGCCCGGTATCTACAGGAGGAGGAATCAAAACAACTACTCTTGCAATAGCATTTTTAAATATATTGAATCAAATTAGAGGAAAGCAAAATCTTAATATTCACAATCGATTTATTGCGGCTTCAACTATTTCTAGGGCTAGTGCCACAATAGTTCTCTCACTATTTGTTATTTTTTCAGCTTTATTTCTTTTGGTAAATTTTGAGCCATTTCCTTTTTTGGATTTGGCTTTTGAAGTTGTCTCGGCATTTGGAACTGTTGGGCTTTCTACGGGAATTACCTCGGAGCTGACATTTGGAAGTAAGATAACTTTATGTGTAGTGATGTTTGGCGGAAGAATTGGAATTCTCACTCTATTGGTCGCTTTTTCCAAAAAAGCAGAAAATTTTAGAGTTTTTTATCCTGAAGAATATGTTGTAGTAGGGTAATATGGCACGAAAGAAGATTGCAGTTATAGGTCTAGGAGGGTTCGGCGAGCGATTAGCGAAATATCTTTTTCAAGAAGGACATGAAGTCTTAGTGGTAGACAACAACAAAGATCGAATAGAGGAAATAAAAGACCATGTAACGGCTGTAGCTTGTTTGGATGCAACGGAAGAATCAACATTGAAGTCAACGGGGATAGGTCAGATGGAAATTGCCGTGATTGCTCTTGCTAATGATTTTGAAACTAGCATCGTCATTGCTGATATTTTGAAAAAAGTGGGCATAGCATCCATTCATGCTCGATATGCGACAGAACTTCACAAAAGAATCTTTGATATGATGGGCATCAAAGATACATTCAATCCTGAGGAAACTGCGGCTAAAGCCATGGCAGAAATTCTAGGCTATTCTCAAATGAAATCTGCTTTTATTGTTTCCGAGGATTATAGTGTGAGTGAGGTAATATTACCTATCCGTTATGCGAATAAGACAATAGCAGAGCTAGAGCTTATTGAGAAATACCAAATCAGTATAGTTACCATAAAAAGAATTGAGAAGGAAATTGAAAAAAAACGAGCCTCAGATAAGAAGAAGGAGCAGATTCTAGGTATAGTAGAAGGGGGAACCATACTTCTAGCTGGGGATACTTTGGTAATTTTTGGATCTCAAAAGGATATCAATCGCTTTTTAGAAGTTTGAGTATTTTTTTCTCACCTCTATCTTCTGCCAGCTCAAAGGGAGAAATCCCCTCCGCATTTACAATCGTTTTGTTAGCACCAGCTTGCAGAAGTACGGAAACTAATTTTTCATTACCACGAAAGACAGCTCTATAAAGTGCTGTTTCTCCAACTATATTTCTATGATTTACATTTGCGCCGCTTCTTACCAAAAGACTTACCAATGCCAATTCCTCAAGATCTACAGACATGATCAAAGGAGTGTTTCCAAGGGCATCGGTAGAGTCTACCTTCGCTCCTTCCAAAAGTAGCCTCTCCGTGAGACTCACATTCCCATCTCTAACTGCTAAGTGCAGTTGACTCTCTTTGGGAATTTCAATCCTTCTCACAGTTTCTTCCTGGGAGCAAAAAAGAATCCCTAAGCTAAAAATCACTAAACCAATTTGGAGAGCCCATTTCATTGACTGCATAGGTCTATTATTTAGATTAAGGCGCCAAATGAAAAAATTCAAAAATCAGCTACTTTTCCTTTTTTTTCTACCTATCTGCAGTTGCGTGACCTTTATCGACCCAGGGGAAGCTGGTTTGGTTTGGAGGCCCTTCAGTACGGGACTTAGCCGAACTCCTCTTGGTGCTCAAGTGCAATTTTATTTGCCCTGGAATCGAATTTTTGTCTATCCAATCCAGTGGAGGTCCTACACCGAGCAAGTTGATGTATTAACTCGAGATGATCTTACCATAAATGTCAGAGCCAATGTAATTTTGAGAGCTAAAGAAAATGAGTTGTATGAACTACAAACCCGAATTGGAACAGACTTCTATGAAAAAGTAGTTAGACCTCAATTTAGAACTGCCATCAGGAATATCTTATCTGCCTACAATATGGTTTCTATTTCCAAAGAGACACCTAACGTATCTGCTCAAATCAAAAAGCAGCTCCAGGAGAAGCTATTGGAGAAGCATGTAGAAATTGACGATGTTATCATTGATGACATAGCCTACAGTGTGTCCATTTTGAGAGCAATAGAATCAAAACTAACCAAGCAGCAGGAGCAGGAAGCTATGAAGTTTGAAATCAACATAGCCAAAAAAGATGCTGAAATCACCGTAATTGCAGCCGAGGCAAAGGCTCGAGCTATTCTCATTGAAGCTGAGGCCCAGTCCAAAGCCCAAAAGATGCAGGCGGATTCTATAACAGCCAAGTATGTCCAGCTCAAAGCTATGGAAAATCCTAACACGAAACTAATCGTGGTGCCCCAAGGGAAAGAAGGGCTTCCTTTTTTGCTGAATCCAGAAGGCAAGTAGAAAGATTCCATTCCATTGTTTTTCGATTGTAATTGATTTGTAAACAATCTCCGAGATTCTTTCCTTATACAAATTTCTGGAGCTTTCATGAAACTCTTCCTTTCTAGCGTTTCCCTTCGTCACATGGCCCTGGCAGGGCTCTTTAGTTTTTTTCTTTTCGGTTCCATCCAAAAGGTCGAATCCCAGCCCAATCCCACCGAACAAACCGAAACCAGTTCGGAACAAAAAATAGACAATCCCTCACCCCAAGAAGATCTACCTCCCGCAGAATCGGAGATAGGGCTCGTCAAGTTGTTTGTGACTGGGGGCTGGTCTATGTGGCCGTTGCTTGTGGCGTCGATTGTGGCGCTTGGAGTGATTTTTGAGAGACTGTATTTTTTCTTCACAGCTAAGCTACTGAGCAAGGGATACAACCAAGACTTGCAAGATGCTATCGATGGAAATGGACTCAAGGGAATTGAAGATTTTTTAAACCAAAAAGAAGGCGAGCGGATCACCACGGTTCTCAAAAACGGAATGGAAGTATCCCAAAACGATCCAGAAATATTCGCTTCAGGGATTGAAAGAGAGGCTGGTGAAGTCATTACCCTTCTAGAAAAAGGGCTTACTGTTCTAGCAGCTGTATCTACGATAGCACCTCTCGTGGGATTTCTCGGGACTGTATCAGGGATGATCAATGCATTTGATGCCATAGCAAATGCTGACCAAGTCAACGCAAAAGTAGTCGCTGGAGGTATCAAAGAAGCTTTAATCACGACTGCAGCTGGATTGATAGTCGCCATACCCGCTATGACTTTTTACCAGTATCTACAGGGTAGGGTTGGTTTTTTCACTTCTGAAGTAGAAGAAGCTGCAAACAAAATATACAAAGAGTACCTCAAACTCAAAGCAACAAAGAAATCCGCCTAAGGATATATAGGTGATTAAACTCAAAAAGAAACAGGAAATCGAAGAAATTTCGGCAGCATCTATGTCAGATATTGCTTTCTTGCTATTGGTATTTTTTATGGTAACGGCTGTCTTCTTTGTAAAAGAAGGCTTAAACATTGCCTTACCCAATAAGAAAGCGGAACCTCAGCCATTCCTCAGAAAGAATGTGTATGAAATTCTTGTGACCCAAGACAGATTCAAAATGCGAAATTCAGCTTTCGGAACTAGGGAATACAATTCCCTAGCTGAGTTTCGGGAAGATCTCAATAAAACAGAAATTCCAGATCTTCCGAACAAGCTGGCACTAATCATCACAACGGGAGATACTAAGTATGCGAAGATGTTGGATGCGCTCTCAGCAGTTCAGTTGAGGGGTTTCGAGAAAATTTCGGTGAAGAAAAAATAGCTATGCTCAAAAGGAAAAAAGTTCCCCCTACAGTTCCTGTTAGCTCCATGGCTGATATCGCTTTTTTGCTGTTAGTTTTCTTTATGGTTACTTCAGTATTAGATTCAGATCCCGATCTTCCAATCGAATTGCCTGATGTGCCCGGGGGAGAGCAATTGAATAAGAAAATAGCGAACCTCTACTTAAGTGCCGATGCTTCCAAAACTATCTATTTCAATTCGATGAGAATGGAAAGAAATGAAGCACTCAATGAAATTAGGGCCAAACGCGCCACTACACCAGACCTGAAGGTTTTGATTCATGCGGACAAAAACCTTTCTTACGAAGATATTGATTCGATGTTTGAGTCTCTGAGAGATATCGGTCAGCTAAAGATTTCTTTGGTGACCCAAACTACCCAAGGAGGGGGATTCCAGTGACAGAAGCGATCTCTCTCCCCAACCGCAGTACGACTCAAAAGATACATCGATTTATCGATAGATATCGACTTGAAGTTGGTTTGGTTCTTTCTGCCACGTTGCAGGCTCTGATTCTCTTCTTTTGGTTCACTCCTCAAATTCGGACGGACAGTTTGGACAATTTGATCGAAGAAGTGGCTTTCATAGACAATTTACAAATCCAAGAACCAGTATCAGAAGCAGCCCCAACTGATGGGGATTTTGATTTGACCGACAAAGAAAAAATTGAAAAAAAAGAAGATCCGCGAATTGCCGGTGCCAATGATCCAATTGTTGCAGGTGCTACTGCTCCCGTAGACCTAACTCCTAATATTAGACCAGAGTATACGGAAGCAGCTCGAGCCAATGGGATTACAGGTACTCTTACATTAGAAGTTGTGATAGCTGATAGCGGTGAAGTGCTACGTGTGAGATCAATTGGTCGTGCATTGGGGTTTGGGCTGGAAGAAGGTGCCATTAGTACTTATAAGAGGAAACGTTTCTCCCCTTCTTTTTTAGACGGAAAGGCTATCACAGTCAAAGTGTTAGTTCCAATCCGATTTACTTTAAACTAAAACAGACAGAATAGCCCAGTTTCCTAGTTCTGTTCTTGGATTTGTGGATCCAATTCCTTAGAAACCATGGGAATCTCGATTCTGTCGATTCGAATTTCATGTACAAATTGAGTAGAGTCCCAGTTGTCCAAAATTGAGATTTTTCTAGGGAAAAGTTTTCCATTCCAATCTTCGTAAGTCCCTAGTTTCAACAAACCTTTGTAAGATTTGAAAACTTCTCTGTAAGTAAATTCAACATATTCTAGGGCCCCCGTTCTACTTTCTAAATAAGCTAAAATTTGGTCATTTTCTGGGTGCGCTTCAGGCTTGCCTTTGGTAGCATAGAGCATTTGGTATTCCATCCCTAGCTTCTGGGATTCTCCCGCATACTGAAAGATGGGATACTTATTTAATTCCCAAACAATCTGAAGGTAGAATTGTAAGGATTCCAGGTAGACTCTCACCTCATCATCTCCTGTATAAACTTTGCCTGTATCTGGGGCGATTTGAAATGGCTCTCTTTTGTCCAAACCCAAAATCAATCCCGATTTGGGACCGTTCAAAAACTCAGCAATGAATTGAGATTTGCTTCTATCTATGGTCACCTTAAGCCTTTGTTCAGGAATGGGAACGGGAGTGAAAAATCTAACAAAGCTTGAATTCCACACATCCGTTAGAACAAATTGTACGACTGGAGTCTTACCCCAATCTCCGCGAACAAATTTTAAATTAGGTGGATTGACCCAAATCTGTGCCGCTCGAATTTTGATTTGGGGATTTCCCTCTGAGTTGGTTAGGCTCAAAGGTCTAATATCCGCTAACTGGCAAGTAGAAATTAGGAATAGAATACTTATTACAAATGGGATTTTGAATCTAAACATGTGAAGAAAAACTTCCATTACCTAGTATAAAACAATTTGGATGAAATGCTAGTTAAATAAGAAATAGGAAAAAAAGAATGAGCCGGGCTTGCACCCGGCCAAAATTCAAGCCTTAGTTAGGCTTTGCCAGATGCAGAGCCAGATTTTTTGATGGATTCTGCAACCTCGTTGATTTTCGCCTTTACGGATTCAATTTTTCCTTCAGGCATTTTTGCTTTGATTTCTTCGGTTATCTTGTTGAAATTCTCAGCAATTTTTGTACGAGTTTCGTCGTAGTTCTTTCCTGCGACACTGGAGAATTCTTTGATGTCGGTAAGGATTTTGTCTACTGATTGACGGATCTTAACAGAATCTTCCGAATTGTCAGAAGCACCTTTGGAGACCAATTCGTTGTAGGTCACTTCCAATTGGCTCTTTGCTTTATCAATTCCTTCTTTTCCAGATTGAAAGAGACCGATCCCTGCGTTCAATAGATCCATGATTTGCTTTTCCATATACACTCCTGTGGGTAAGCTTTTGTGCACTGCACCATTCCAGTATGTGCATCGCAACATAAAGGTCAAGTAAAAAATTTTACTCTGACGGATTTTCTCTGTGTTGGGAGAGGACCAGCCTCAGATGCTCTTGGTAAGCTTCTTTGCCTGGGTATTTGGTTCGGGCAACCCCCGAAGAGACTGCCGCCTCGGCCACGGCTGGAGCCACATAGGTAAGCACCCTAGAATCGAAAGGTTTTGGAATCAAGTAGTCTGGACCAAATTCAATCTTCCTTCCTTCATAGGCGAGAGAGACAGAAGAGGGGACAGGTTCTTTTGCCAACGCTGCCAAAGCGTAGGAAGCTGCGACCTTCATTTCCATGGTCACTCGTTTCGCCCGCATGTCCAAAGCTCCCCTGAAAATAAATGGAAATCCCAAAACATTGTTCACTTGGTTGGGATAGTCGCTTCTTCCAGTAGCTAGGATGATATCAGGTCTTGCGGCTTTTCCATCGGGATAGGGAATTTCAGGATCAGGATTGGCAAGAGCAAAGACAATGGGATTCTTTTCCATAGATTGGAGCATCTCTTTAGTTACCACATTGGCGACGGAAACTCCTATGAACAAGTCCGCTCCTTTGAAAGCCTCAGCTAATGTCCTATCAATCGTTTGCTTGGCAAATGGCTTCTTAGTTTCATGAAGATCTGTTCTACCAGAATGAACTACTCCTTTGGAATCTACTAAAGATATTTGAGAATGAATGGCACCTATTTGAATCAACATGTTGGCAATGGAAATCGCGGCAGCTCCAGCTCCATTGATTACAATTTTTATATTTTGGATGGATTTGCCAGTGATCTCTAGGGCATTTAATAAAGCTGCCGTACAAATGATTGCAGTACCATGCTGGTCATCATGAAAAACAGGGATCTCCATTTGTTCCTCCAAAGATTTTTCGATATAAAAACATTCTGGTGCCTTGATATCTTCCAGATTTATTCCACCAAATGTTGGTTCCAAGCTTTTGACTATTTGGATAAATCGATCTGGATCTGATTCTGCGATTTCGATATCAAATACATCTATACCAGCAAATTTTTTAAATAGAACAGCCTTTCCTTCCATCACAGGCTTCCCTGCCAGAGCACCAATATTGCCCAAACCCAAAACAGCTGTTCCGTTACTTATTACTCCAATAAGATTACCTTTGTTGGTATACTCGTACGCTAACTCTGGTTTGCTTTGAATTTCTAAACAGGGAAAAGCTACACCTGGTGAGTAAGCAAGGGAAAGATCCAAACTTGTCTCCGTGGGCTTCGTGGGGACGATTTTGGTCTTTCCTCTGGGAAACTGAGCGTGGTATCTAAGGGCGTCATCTTTCAAAGTAAATCCAAGTTAAAGCCTATTGCCAGTCCTTCAACTCAGATTGGCTTAGAAGAACGAAATCTCGCAAAAAATCTCTATGTGTGACTATGGTTTCGAATTTATTTTCTCGAGCCGGGTTGAAAATTCCTCTTTTTCGGAAGATTTTCATTGGGTTCTCCTTGATGTCGGACCAAGTTCCTACCTCTAAAGTCACTGGCAGAAACCTAGATTTCCACTTTGGATTGGGGCTTACTAATTTTTCGGTATAATGATCGTAAAATCGATCCCAAAGATCACCATGTGTCGTATAAGTTTCGCTTTGTGGACCAAATTTGTATCGCGTATGTTGTTTTCCCTCTGTTAGATATTGAGCCATTTTTTCATAAATAGGAGTATCTAGACATGGGTTTTTGCTTCTTGCATAAGGCCACCAAACATGATCCAATGCTCCAAAGCCCGAATGCAAATCTAGCACTGGCATAATCGAGTTCTCTATCGGGAAAAAGTAATGGTAAACAAATCTATAAAGTGCACGACTTTCTGGCTCGAGTCCGTTCCCTCGAAAGTAAGGCAATTTGTTGGACCACCTGTGCCCGCCAAAAAGTGGAGGAGCAAGTTCCGCTTCAACTCCAGAATTTCGCATGAGATCTACGCCACCGGGATTGCTTCTTGATTTTTGAGCGACACCGCCTGGATTCAAAATAGGAATCACGACTAGTCCCAATTTGCCTTTGTACAACTCTGGTAGGTAGCCGTGGCTTTTTTTATGCAAAATGAATGCTAAAAAATCCAATAGGATTCGAATTCCAACTGTTTCTAGACCATGGACTCCTGCAACTAATCCAACAGGTCGCTTTTGAATTGCCTTTTCAGTTCCTATTTCAATTGCATAAATTGGAAATCGAAATCCTTCAGGAGTCCTTCTTGAAAATCCAAATTGCTGGAGTCTCGTAAGCTTCCCACCTAGCTTAATTATATCGAGAATTCTTTTGTCATATCGATTGAGTCTTCTTAGTCCGCGTAGCATTGACTATATATTTATTCCATTTTGCAAGGCTTCGACAACTTGGCATTCTTTAATTTTTGAGAAATCGTTTTGTCTTATGGACACACAGTCCAAGGCAAAAATTTTGCTAAGGCAACCTTTGAATTGGGTTTTTGCAAATTCAGGATCGGGTACACGTAATTCAAAGATGTTTGATTTACGAAACTCGGATTGGCAAGAATTTTCCTCTAACTTACCTTTTGCGAAGATAGACCATTTTTCTGGCAGAGTTTGCCAGTCTGAATCCTGTGAACAACGTAGCAAATGGGCACAGAGTGACATGGCTAGACGTTGCGATTCTTCCTTCCATTGAGGCTCATCTTTCCCTTTAGGTTTGCAACCTAGTAGAAAGTAGACCAAAAACCCAAAAAGAACGGAATAGATAAGGGACTGGTGGAGAATCATTGGCTCTAAGGTTTCAAATTTCTTTTTCGAATGAAAATTTCCATTCTTTCTTGGTTCGCCTTGGCTTCTGGAGTGTCAGTTTTGCCCTGACTTTGGAATTGGCTGTAAGCTTGGATGGAAATCCTATCTTTTGGAATTTGGTAGGTTTTTGCCAATTCCTGGGCTACCAAAGATGCTTTGTGGGCATGAAAGTCCCAATCATTCGAATAGGAATCCATTTCCCTTTGGTTTGGGAAAGGAATCTGGACACGAATTACAAATTCCAATTCCAGATCTTGCGAGAGGTCTCTCAGGCTTTGCATGGCAAAACGAAAATCAGGATCCTTTTCCCAGGTCTTAGCATTGGATAGGTCGGAGAGAAAAAACGTAAGCTGAAGCTCTTCAGTTTCTGCTAAGCCCAGTCGGAGTTTTGCACTTTCTTTAAGAGACTTAAGAGCATAACCAAGTCTCTCCCACAAACGGTACAAAAAAGACCTGGGTTCCATTGTTTCATCAGGATAGATTCCTTTCCCACCTTCTAAAGAAAAGCTAGCTATTGGAGAAACTATCCCAAATCCCGAACGGATCTGATTAGCTACATCGGAAAGTTTCTTTTGGTCTACTTTGCTAATCGCATAGAGAACAATGAATAAAGCTAATAAGAGAGTGATCATGTCTGAATAAGTAAGTAGCCATCTCTCTCTGTTTTGTGATTCTGATTCATAGTTTTTCCGGAATGAATTTTTCGAAGTTAGTTTCATTTATTTTCAAACCTTTCTTTGATGTACAGCCACTCTTTGTCTTCAACAAACTTGAAAAAGGAATCAAAGGTGGATCTCTTCACATGCAAAGTTGCTTCATATCCTTCTTCAATTTTGCGAAATAAAGGGTATACACCTAGGATTTTTGAAATCACACTTGCGGGCTTCATAACGGCTGAAGCTATTGGTTTGTGTGCTAATTCATAAACTTTCTGCAAATTAAGTAATACGATTGTTAGTTGTCTTTCTCTTTCTGATTTTCTTCCTAATTCACTATAAAGAGAATCATATTCTACCTTTTGAAGTTTTGTGTTTCCATCCCATCCTTTCGAAATAAGTAATTCTCCCATAGCAAAGTCCAAAGTATCTGTTAAATGATTGAGCTCTATCAATCTCTCCATGTTTTCCCTAGATGTTTCTTTGATCATGTGCTTGACTTTGCCATAAGTTTTGAGTGCCATGTCTTCCCACTCAGCTTTCTCTTCTAAATTGTAGACCTTTTCAAAAAAAAATGTAGCCATTCTAATTGTCTCTGGCTGATCAAAATAACTCGAGTATAGGTGACGAAAACGATCAATTTGAGTTCTTACAATTTCTTTCCTTGCCAAATCTAAGAGTGAGGGCGCATTCATGGCATTGGTATGGGGTAGGTGTGGTAACCTTGCTGGTCAATCTCTATGGGAGCAATGGAAAAAGCATTGGGCGTTGAATCCATTGTAGAATAGTTTCTGTAAGTAGTTCTGAAAAGAAATTTTGTTTTTGTTGTTTTGGGTTTCAAAAAGAAGGTGAGATTCAATTTGAAGTTGGCTCCCCAACCCTCTTTTGTCCATTCAATGAGGGGTGCTTCTGAGGGAAGTCTTCGATTCTCCCTCAAGTGGAAAATACTACTGCTCTTTGGATAGAGCTTTGAAGTAGTGCTATCTGGATCCAATCTCACTTCATCGCCATCGGGAAAAGACAAACTAATGTAAATTAATGAGGAAGACTGCCCGCGATTTTTGAGTGTAAGAGTGATTTTGGATTCTTTTCCAACTTCGAGGGGAGGCTCGGACTTTGTTTCCAAAAAAGATGCTACGGGTTGACCTGGCAATTTAGGCAAAAGTTCCCATCCATTGAATACAAATTCTAAAGTATATCGACTTTGAGAAGGAAAAATACGGATTGACTTATCTTCTTTGTTGTAAGCAAAGTCGGCTCTTTTTTTGGATACCAATGCTTCATGCTCCTTGAAAAGAGCCAGCCCATCCAAGATTCTAATTCCTTTGCGATAGACTAGAGGGATTGAAAACAAACCTAATGGTGGTTCTTCGGAAAGGATTTCCAGAAAGACTGAATTGTAGGAATCTCCAGGCAATTCCGCCAAAACAATTCTCTGTATGCAATCCCCACGAAATGAATCCTTGGTGGTTGGGCGGTCTTCCGAGGGGGACCACTCTCCTCGATTGGAATTGTAATTGTAACCTCCCAGAGTTGTTAGGTGAAAGGTTTCCTTCCAAAGGAGAACCCATTCGCCATTGGATTGGCCATAAGCGGCTAGGGTTTCAGATTGTTTGCTTTGGGAAAGGACTAGGGATTCCAATGATGGAGTTTCGTCTAACTGGATGGATTTGTGACCTAAAATACGAAAGGGTTCTTTGGAATCTTTGCCTAAAACGGATTCCTTTTGGAAGGACTCTGGCGGCAGTCCCTTAGGTTGGCAGGCACTTAGCAGGGAAACAAAGACCAAAAGCAATCCGCCTTTGGTTCTGGATCCAGGCTTATGAGACATAATTCTATTTTGGGCAGAGGGTTTCCGCTGTCCACTTCCTTTTTCCTTGACTCCTGAACTGAATTTTCCGTAGTCTAAAGAGAGTAACGGGGGCGACATTGGTTTCGACTGTTGTTGGCTTGGTTGCAGTGGCGCGTAGGGGTGAGGGTCCTTCTTAGAAACCTTCAAACAATAACCGCAAACAACGAATTTGCACTCGCAGCGTAATTAACTCTGCACGGTCTTTGGGCTCTTTCCTTTGGGGGCTTTTTGACCGACCTTCTCAAGGGACTGGTAGGTAGCGTGGCTCGCTTTGCACCTGTTAGAAAACTAAGTGAGATCGGAGCGATTTCCCCGGTTGTCGGGCTAGGCGTTCTCAAAACCATTGACAACCTACACGCGTAGAGGCTGCCGCAGAGGGCAATAGGACCTGGGTTCGAATCCCAGCGTCTCCAAGAAATCATCGTATATAAATTTCGATTCAACTGGGCTGTACTTACATAGCCTAGCTGGGTTCGAACGACCCGAGGTCGTAAGCGGTTGTAGCGACCCATA